>Ga0075368_10000051_pt1 | contig 28440 bp, 24 predicted proteins | sample EndMethybrTD3033_FD_71518 | JGI IMG/M metagenome (GOLD analysis project Ga0075368, IMG submission 71518) | Populus endosphere microbial communities from Tennessee, USA - Endosphere MetaG P. TD hybrid TD303-3 | ecosystem: Host-associated > Plants > Roots > Endosphere | place: USA: Tennessee... | reverse complement strand
ACCAGTTGCGCGGGCGAATGGATGGCATCGCCGCAGAACAGCGCCCTGCCGCCGGGCCGGCGCAGTTCCAGGCCAAGGTGATCGATCGAATGGCCGGGCAATGTCACCAGCGTCAGGCCTTCCACCAGCGTGTCGCCCGCGGCGGACAGCATCGCCTGGCCGCGATCGATCACCGGCAGGATGCTGTCGTCGAGCGAACCGTGGTTGAGACCGCCGTCGCTGTCCACCGCGCGGTCCAGCCAGTAGGCCAGCTCCACTTCCGACATGACATAGCGGGCATTCGGGAATGTCGGCACCCACCGTCCGTTTTCCAGCATCGTGTTCCAGCCGATATGGTCGGCATGAAGGTGCGTGCAGAAGACGAGGTCGATATCCTGCACGCCCAGCCCGTGCCCCTGCAGGTCTTCGATGAACCGGTTCGACGCGCGCTGGTGCCAGGCTGGATGGGCGGGGCGCTGCTTGTGCGCGCCGATGCAGGTGTCGACCAGGATGTTGAGCGTCGGCGTGCGAATCAGGAAGCCGTGCATGCCCAGCTTCACCGCCGCGCGTTGCAGATCGACATGATGGGGATCGAGCCAGGCGTGCCCCGCCAGCGCGGCGACATCGGCGCCGGGGAATATCCGCTCGAGCGCGATTTCGAAACAGTCCGCATCCACCAGCGGTGAAATGCGGATATCGTCGATCTTCCAGGCCATTGCCGTTTCTCCCGCCGGTGGACCCCTGAGGCGGAAGGATGACGCATCGGTCGCGTAAAACCAGTACCCGCCGCGCGATTATTCGCCACGCGATCAAAATCGACGGAATATTTGGGGGCGATGCGAAGTGGGATACTCTCCCCACGTGCAGGGCGGATAGGCCACGCGTGTTTCAGTTGAATGACGCGGCACGGCGGTTTCGGTTGAGCCGACATTGGAGGACCGCGGGGGAGGGTGTGGGATTGGCTGGTCGTCGTAGCCGATAGGAGTCCATAATGTCGGACGTGGAATCTGTAAGACGTGGCTTGGAAATACTGCGGGTCGTCAACGAAGAGGTCGGCCTGACCCTGGCGGATATCGCATCGCGATCGAAACTGTCGCGCGGCACTGCCTACCGGATGCTCTATACCCTTGAGATTGCGGGCTTCATCGAACGCCACGGGGTCGGCCATTATCCGACGCACCATGTCCGGTGCCTCAGCCATGGCTATGACGACGACTGGACGTGCGAGGCGGCAAGCCCGCTGGTGCGCGAGTTCGGCAACCAGGTCCTGTGGCCGATCACGCTGAGCGAACCGTCCTTCGGCGCCGCGCTGGTGCGCGAGACCACCGATTCGCAAAGCCCCTTCGTCCTCAACGCCACGCGGATCGGCTTTCGCATGTCGATGGTGAACACCGCGTCGGGCCGGGTGCTGTTGGCCCATTCTTCGGAAGAACAGCGCAAGGGCCTGCTCGACCAGCACGCGACGGCGCGCAATGTAGAGGTGGAAAGCGCCTCGCGGGCGGTGGCGCAGTGCGGGCGGACTTTCGAAACGATCTGCGAGCGCGGCTATGACGTGCTGCCCGTGCAGAACGGCCGGCAGACCGCGATCGCGGTTCCCGTCATCAACGAAGCGGGCGCCCCCGTCGCGGCGCTGGCCTTGCGCTATTTCAACGCGGCCATGCCCTATACCGAGGCGCTGAAGCGTTTCGTGGAGCCTTTGCAGCACACGGCGGGCCAGATCGCGGCGGAAATCGACCGGCGGGAAAGGGCGTTCAATTGACCGACACCTCCCGTTATCAGGTGCGCGCGCTCGACCGCGCGCTCGGCATCGTCAAGATCCTCAACCAGCACAACGGGCTCAACGCTTCCGAACTCAGCCGCCTGGTGAAGCTGCCGCGCCCCACCGTCCTGCGCCTGCTGCAGACGATGGCCGAAAGCGGTTATGTCATGCGGTCGCAATCGGACGGCTGCTTTCGCGTCTCGCGCAAGATCCGCGAACTGAGCTGCGGTTTTCGCGAACAGGACTGGCTGGGCTCGGTCGTCAGGCCGTTCCTCGGCGATTTGTCGAGCCGGGTCGTCTGGCCGCTGGCCGTCGTCCGGTTCGGCGGCGGGCGGCTGGTGATCGAAGCGCTGACCGATCACGGATCGCCGATGCTGATCCGGCGCGAGGCCTCGGGCACCGAACTGCCGCTGCTGACCAGCGCCTCGGGTTATCTGATGATGTCGCGGATGGCCGCGGAAGAGCGCCAGAAGGCGGCCATGCACGCCCTTCGGCAGGAAGCCGAAGCGCTGAGGCCGCTGGGGCTGACCGAACAGGACGTGCTGCGCCGGATCGAGGAAACGGTGGAGAGCGGCTATGCCGCCCTGCACCTGCCGACGCACAGCGCGGTGTCGATACCGGTCCCGTCGGAAACCGTCGCCGACTGCGCGCTCAACATGCGCGTCCACGCCTCGCGAGAGCTGCGCATGGCGCGGGTCGACGAAAACCTGCCGTTGCTGCGCGATGCGGCGGCGGCGCTGGCGGCGCGGATCGATCAGTTCAACTCGTCGAGCCATTGAGAGCCGGCGACATTTCCATGTAGCTCCTCGTCATTGCGAGGAGCAAAGCGACGCGGCAATCCAGGGCGGCGCGTGAGACCCTGGATTACCACGGGGACCTTCGGCCCCTCGCAATGACGAAGGTAAGCGAAGTGTGCCCGTTACCCCGGCTTGCGGCCCGATGCGACGAACCATGATCGGAACACGCCTTTCGACGTGGCCGAAAATCCGCCGCCGTCCCGCGTCGGGGCGGCGGTGGAATCCTGGTAGCCGGCGGCGACATCGGCGAAGCCCGCCATCGTCAGCGCCGCGACATAGTCGGCGCTGATCGCTTCCTTCCAGGCGGGTTCGTTGTTGAAATCGTGCTCGATCCGGCCGCGCACGCGGTTCCAGCGGTCCATCTCTTCATAGCGCTGCGGCACTTCCAGGTGGATGGCGATCCCGCCGGGGCGCAGCAGCCGCAGGCTTTCCGCCACGATCCGGGCGATGGCCGCCTCGGACGTCTCGTGGAACAGCGCGGCGGAGAACACCAGGTCGTAGCTGTCCGAAGGCAGCTTGGTCGCTTCGGCGTCGGCTTGGATGAAATGGACGGCATGGCCCATGTGCGCCGCGCGGGCGTGCGCATAGCGCAGCATGGAAGCGCCGACGTCGAGCCCGCCGATCTCCGCATCGGGGAAATGCGAAGCCACCGCGCAAAGGCTCGTCCCCACGCCGCAGCCCAGTTCGAGTATCCGCAGCGGCCGGGCATCGGGGAAACGGGCGAAGAGGTGGGCGACGACGCTGTGCCCGCGCATGTCGTTCATCAGCCCGCCGTTGCGGCCCAGCATGTAGACCGCGCCGCCCCGGTCCATGATCGCCCCCTGCGCCACCCCCGGCGTGTCGCGCATGTAGCCGCCCGGCATCAGGTGGACGTCGGCATCGCCGAGATAGGCCGGGCAGGCCATGTCGGGGTCGAGCGTGACCGAGCCGACAGGCGGCGCGGCCTGCGCGGCGGCGTCCAGATCGGCCGCCTGCCGGTTCACGCTGCGCTCGATGGCGTCCCACAGCAGTTCCTGCGAGGTGCGGCGCAGGCTGGCCCAGCTGCGGAAGACGTCGCTGCCGTGCAGCGCTTCGTAGACTTCCTCGTCGCGCTGGTTGCTGCCCGGGCCGGGGTCGAGCGCGTCGGCGAGGCTGGCCAGATCGGCTTCGACCTCGCCCGACAGCCAGGTCTTGAAATCGCGGACGAACAGCTGCTCGGCGGCTTCGTCGTGGCTGGCCTCGGGCATCATCGGATGGCTGCTGGGCATGGGGTCAGGCCTTCATCGTGCGCGACGCGTCGCGCAAGGGGCGGAAGATCTTCTCGATGGCGCGGCGGCGCAAGGCGTCCCGCTCGGCGCCGGCTTCGGGCAAGGGCGCGAAGGCCTCTATCTCGGCGCGCGACAGCACGCCTGCCGCCTCCGCCAGCCGCTCGACGGTATCGAGCCGTTCGCGCAGGATCGTCACTTCGCTGGCGAGCGCGGCGATCATCGCGAGCAGCCGGTCCTCGGCGGGGTCCAGCCCGGCGATGGGGCGGCGCAAGTGGGGTTCGGTCATGCGGCAGCTCCGTCGAGATAGGCCCAGCCCCGCGCTTTGCGATCATCGGCGATGAAGCGGGCGATGTCGGCGGACGATTTCAGGGTGAGGGCGATGGGGTCCAAACCTTCCAGCAGCATGGTCTTCGCCTCGTCCTCGATGGCGAAAGTCCAGGTCAGCCCGCCGCCCGACACCGTCTGGTCCGGCAGGTCGATGGCGATAGGCCCGATGAACGCGGCCAGCAGGCGGCCGTCCATTTCCACCGGCAGGATGCCGTTGCGCACGCAGTTGGCGCGGAAGATCGGATTGAAGGACGCGGCGACGATGGCGCGGAAGCCGTATTCGGCCAGCGCCCAGACGGCATGCTCGCGGCTCGACCCGCAGCCGAAGTTGCGCCCGCCGATCAGGATGCGGGCGTCGGCCAGCGCGGGATCGTTCAGCACGAAGGCCGGATCGGGATCGCGTCCGCCTATGCTGGTATAGCGCCAGCCGGCGAACAGCCCGTCCGCCAGGCCGGTCTTGGCCACCGACTTCATCTCGCGCGATGGGATGATGGCGTCTGTGTCGACGTTATCGCGCAGCAGGGGCACGGCGAGCGAGGTCAGGCGGACGAGTGGCGGCATCAAAGCGGCTCCGACAGCAAGTGTGCGGTGATGAACCCCGCGACGGCCGAAGCGGCTACAACCGCTGGCGAAGCGAGGTGCGTGCGCGTCTCCGGCCCCTGCCGGCTTTCGAAATTGCGGTTGGTGGACGATATCACCCGAGCCTTCGGCCCGAAGCTTTCGCCCCCGGCAAAGAAGCACATCGAACAGCCCGCCTCGCGCCATTCGAAGCCCGCCGCACGGAACACGGCGTCCAGCCCTTCGGCCTCGGCCGCGCTCTTTACCCGGCTCGATCCCGGCACGCAGATCGCCCGCACGCCCGGCGCGACATGGCGTCCATCGAGCACGGCGGCGGCGGCGCGCAAGTCCGAAAGTCGGCCATTGGTGCACGATCCGATGAACGCCGCGTCGATGGGAATGCCCGACAGCGAAGCGCCTTCCTCAAGCGCCATATAGCTCAGGGCGCGACGCTTCGCCTCGGGCGTGTCGGTGTCGGCGACCACGCCGGGTGCGGGGACATGGCCGGCGATGGGGGCGCTTTGCTGTGGGCTTGTGCCCCATGTCACCATCGGCGCGACTTCGCCGGCATCCATCGCCAGTTCGGCGTCGAAGCGGGCGCCGGGATCGCTGGCCAGTGTGCGCCAGCAGGCCACGGCATCGTCCCACGCCGTCCCGCGCGGCGCGTAAGGGCGCCCGCGCAGATAGTCGAAGACGATGTCGTCGGGCGAGATGATCGCGGTGAAGGCGGAAAGTTCGGCCGCCATGTTGCACAAGGTCAGGCGGGCTTCCACGTCCAGATCGCGGATCGCGGGGCCGTCGAATTCGACGACGAAGCCTTGCCCGCCGGCCGAACCGATCAGCGCGACGATGTGCAGCGCCAGGTCCTTTGCACTGACATCGGGGGCCAAAACCCCGTCGACCCAGAGGCGCATCGTCCGGGGGCGCCGCACGCGCAGGGTCGAAGTGGCGAGCGCATGCTCGGCCTCGCTCGAGCCGATTCCCCAGGCCAGCGCCCCGAGCGCGCCTTGCGAGGATGTATGGCTGTCCGGGCAGACCAGCGTCAGTCCGGGCAGGACGATGGCGTTTTCCGGGGAAACGACGTGGACGATGCCCTGCCGGGGATCGCCGAGGTCGAACAGCGTCAGCTCCGCCGCCTTCGCGGCCTCGCGCGTTTCGGTGATGAACTGCTTGCCCGATGGCATCAGCGTATCGTCGGTGCGGCCGGGCAGGGTGTCGACGATATGGTCCATCGTCACGAAGACACGCGCCGGATCGGCCACGCCCCGGCCGCTCTCCGCCAGCGATTTCAGGGCGATGCCGCCGGTCCGCTCGTGCAGCATGATCCGGTCCACCAGCACCAGTCCGGTGCCGCCTTCCAGATCGCGGATCAGGTGCGCGTCCCAGATTTTCTCGAAGATGGTGCGGGCGGCCATCACCCCAGCATCGCCCGCGTCGCTTCGCCATGCGCGTCGACCTGGGGTGGATCGCTGCGCAGCGGCGGGCGCTTGCCATCGAACGCCAGCGGCAGCGCCGGCAGGCGGGCGGTGCCGCCCTGGGGGAGCGCGATGTCGAGCAGGCCGTGGGCGCCCAGGTGCGGGTCGCCGGCAAGCTCGTCCGGGCGCAGGATCGGGGCGAAGGGCAGGCCGATCGCCTCCAGCGCGGCCAGCAGTTCGGCGCGGGTCATCGCGGCGAAGCGGGCGCGGACCACGGGCAGGATCGCCTCGCGCGCGGCGACGCGCTGGTTGTTGAGCGCGAAATCGGCGTTGGCGGCGAGTTCGGTGAAATCGAATGCCGCGCAGAACGTCTGCCACTGGCTGTCGCTGACGACGCCGACGAAGACGCGCTCGTCGTCGTTCGCCGTGTCGAACACGTCGTAGATCGCCCAGGCGGAGATGCGGTTGGGCATCGGCTGGGGCGGCACGCCGGTGATCGCGTTCTGCGCCATGTGCTGGCCCATCAGATAGGCGGTGGTCTCATAGAGCGAGCAGGTGATGTCCGAGCCTTCGCCGGTCGCATGGCGGCGCTCCAGCGCGGCGAGGATGCCGATCACCCCGAACATCCCGCCCATCACGTCGATCACCGACGCGCCCGCGCGCAAGGGCCTTCCGGGAGGCCCGGTCATATAAGCGAGGCCGCCCATCATCTGCGCCACTTCGTCGAGTGCGGTCCGTTTTTCGTAGGGGCCGGGCAGAAAGCCCTTGGCCGAGCAATAGATCAGCCGGGGGTTGATCGCTCGCAACGCGGCGCTGCCCAGGCCCAGCTTGTCGAGCGCGCCGGGGCGGAAGTTCTCGATCACGATGTCCGCTTCCGTCGCCAGCCGGCGCGCCATGGCCAGCCCTTCCTCGCTCTTGAGGTCGAGGCAGCAGCTCTGCTTGTTGCGGTTGTACATGACGAAATAGCCGGCCCCCGATCCGCGCAGTTCGCGCGTCGGATCGCCGCCGACCGGCTCGATCTTGGTCACGTCCGCGCCGAGGTCGGCCAGGATGACGCCCGCCGCCGGGCCCATCACCATGTGGGTGAATTCGACGACCTTGAGGCCGGCGAGGGGAAGTGCGGGATCGGGGGAGGGGGCTTCGGTCATGTCGCGACACGTACCGGCGAAAGGGAGAGGTGCGGAACCGTTGGGCCGGGCCTTGATCGCATGGCGAACAACCATTCTGGATAGCCTGTCCTGTTCGCCTTACGGTCAGCTTATCTCGCTCCGGCCGCCATCGCCTTCAGCTTGCGGTCGTCGAGGCTGTAGGCGAGCATCAGGCAGCAGCTCAGCACCGCGAGACCCGCGGGGATCAGCGACGAGCCATAATAGAGCGCATCGATGGCCGACTGCGGCTGCGTCACCAGCTTCCCCGCGAACGAGGGGATATAGCCCGCCATCGACAGCAGCAGGCCGATCAGTCCGGCGCCCAGCGCGAAGCCCAGTTTCTCGATGATCGTGTAGAAGCCGGAGAACAGCCCCTCGCGGCGCAGGCCGGTGCGGATGCGATCGTACTCCATCACGTCGGGCAGCATCGATATGCTCATCAGGGTGGTGCCCGCCGCCGCGACGCCGTTGATCGCGCCGCGCAGCCAGACCTCGCTCATCGCGATGCCCGGCTCGGCGAAGTACCAGCTGGCATAGACCATGGCGAGCAGGGCGGTGGACAGGAGATAGGCAGTGCGCTTGCCGATCTTCCTCGCCGCGATCACCCACAGCGGCACGGTGGCGGCCGAGACGAGGTTCTGGACCAGGGTGAGCTGCGCCAGGCCGCCGTAGCCCAGCTTCAGCACGTTGAGCAGGAACAGCAGCTTGGTCGTCGTGATGATGGCGATGGCCATGTACTGCGCCAGCTTGATCGTCATCAGCAGGATGAAGGGCTTGTTGGCGAGGATGGCTTTCGCCGCTTCGGTCCGGGTGAACGTGTGGCTGGCGACGTGTTGCGCCTGCCTTGCGTCCTTCGTCATCCAGATGCTGACGATCATCGAGATGGTCAGCGTCGCGCCGATGATCGCGCCCATCATCGCATAGCCGCCCGTCCCGCCGCCGAACCAGGCCACCAGCGCGGCGGTGCCGGCGGCGGATACCACCTGGCCCAGCGCGATGAAGAAGGCGCGGAACGACATCAGCCGGGTGCGTTCGTGATAGCTGTCGGTCATCTCGCCGGCCATCGCGATGTACGGCACCGAGAACAGCGAATAGCCGGTCGAATAGACGATCAGGCCGATCAGCATCCATGCGGTCAGCGAAGCGCCGGTCCAGTCGGGCGGGATGAAGATCAGGAGGAAGCTGAGGCCGGATATCGCCGCGCCGGCCAGCATGTAGGGCCGCCGCCGGCCCCAGCGTGACTTCGTGCGGTCGCTGATCGAACCGATGCCGACGTCGGCTACAGCGTCGTAGAGCTTCGACAGCGTCAGCAGCAGCCCGGCCAGCGCGGCGGACTGGCCCAGCACCGTGGTCATGAAGGTGGGGAAGAAGATGGTGACGGTGTTCAGCAGCAATGCGATGCCGAAAGAGCCGACGCCGAAGCCCCAGCATTGCCACAGCGGCAGGCGCGTTCCTGCATGGTCGGGCGCGTTCGCTCGCGGTGGTGCCTCGCTCGCCGGAATCACGCTCGCTGTCTGGCTGGTCATCGCATGTCGCCCCTCGGTGGTCGGGGAAGAGTATGTCCTTACCGGCCGGTGCGACGGGCACCCGCGTTTCCCACTGTCCGCCAGTCGAACGTGGATCGCGTGAAAATCGGTTCATCAGATGGACAAGCGCGGACGAACCCCGCGCCGCCGTCGTCCGCAGCAGCCAATGTCGGGGGCAGAGACGGAGGAAAATCTATGTTCATGGTGAGGCGGCGGCATGTCGCCAATGTAAACGAGCTGGTGGGGTCGCTGGAAAAGGCGCACGAGGATCACATCTCGGCCTACAGCAAGACGGTGGCTTCGGGCCGCATCCTGAACGAGGACGGCAGCATGGCGGGCGTCTTCGCCATTTCCGGGCACGAGACCTGGGACGACATCCGCCACTATGTCTACGAAGATCCCTTCACCAAGGCGGGCGCCTATGCCGAGATCGAGATCAAGGAACTCGACGTCTACCTGCTCGACGCCGGTTATGCCTGTGCGCCGGAATGGTTCCTGGAACGGCACCCGGACCTGAAGCCCCGCTTCACCCCGGTTCCCCGCCAGGGACGCCGCTGAGCCGGCGTTTCGCCCGATCATTCACCGATATAACGGAAAGGTCGCGGCCGATGCGTGATCTTGTCGCGCCCCTGCGCGAGCGGACCTTCCTGCTCATGTGGAGCGCCAATCTTCTCGCCAACCTGGGTTTCTGGATGCAGGACGTGACGCTGGGCTGGCTGGTCTCGGGCCTGACCAGCTCGCCGTCGCAAGTCGCGCTGGTGCCGGCGGCGGCGATGCTGCCCACATTCCTGCTTTCGCTGCCGGCGGGCGCGCTGGGCGACATGGTCGACGCGCGCAAGCTGCTGATCGGGCTGCAGGCGGCGATCATCGCCGCGCTGCTGTGCCTGGCGGTCGCGATCAGGCTGGATCATCTGACCATCGCCGGGCTGCTGGTGTTCGCCTTCGTTTCGGGCACGTTCAACGCGCTGGCCTCGCCCAGCCGTCAGGCGATCCTGCCGTCGATCGTCGGGCGCGACAATGTCCGTTCGGCGGTGATGCTCAATTCGATCAGCTTCAACGGCAGCCGCGCGGTCGGTCCGCTGATCGGCGGACTGCTGCTGGCCGCTTTCGGTCCGTTCGAGGCGGTCCTGGCCTATGCCGGGGCCTGTGTCGCGGTGCTGGGCGCGTTCTGCCTGTGGAACCACAAACCGGCGCCCGCTCCTGCGCGGATCGACATGTGGGGGAACGTCGTGGATGGGCTGCGCTATGCCTGGCGCGGCAGCGGCCTCTTCGCGCCCCTGGCGACTGCGGCGGTCTATTTCGTCTGCGTCTCGCCGCTCTGGGCCTTTGTCCCGCTGATCGCCAAGACCTTTGCCGCGGGCAATACCACTGTCTTCGGCTTGTTCATGATGTCGATCGGGCTCGGCGCCGTGCTGGGCGGGTTCGTGCCGCGACTGAACGGCGGCCAGGGATATTTCATCTCGGTGCGCAACAGCGCGGCGCTGACCGCCGCGGCCTTCCTGGTGATCGCCTCGGCGGCGAGCGTTCCCGTGGCGCTTTGCGGGTTCCTGCTGGCGGGCATCGGCTGGATCGGCATATCGGCCGGCATCAACAGCCATGTCCTGCTGGAAACCGACCAGCGCTATCGCGCGCGCATGATCGCGGTGGTGATGATCGTCTTTTCCGGCAGCCTCAGCGCGGGCAGCATCTTCTGGGGCCAGCTTGCGCGGCATATCGGCATCCTGCCCTGCTTTGTCGTCGCTGCCGCGCTGCTGCTGATCCTGGCCGCCGTGGTCGCGCTGCGTCAGGCGCGCTCGCCCGGTTCGCCTGCCGAGCAGGCGTGAGGCGCGGCGTTGAGGCCATGGGGCATCGGGCCTGACAACCTGCCCATGGCTATCGCGATTCATCTGAACGGCGTCGTCCACGCCATCGACGTGCCCGAGGACATGCCGCTGCTCTGGGCGGTGCGCGAGGTGATCGGCCAGACCGGCACCAAGTTCGGCTGCGGCATCGGCGTTTGCGGGGCCTGCACCGTGCTGATCGACGGCGCGGCAGAGCGCGCCTGCGCGGTGCCGGTGGGAGAGCTGGGCGCGCGCGAGGTCACGACGATCGAGGGGCTGGGCGCCAAAGCCCTGCACCCCGTGCAGGCGGCGTGGATCGCGCACGACATCCCGCAGTGCGGATACTGCCAGCCCGGCTTCGTGATGCAGGTCGTGGACCTGCTGACCAACCAGCCGGAACTCGCCGACGCCGATCTGGAAGCGGCGATCACCAATGTCTGCCGCTGCGGCACTTATCCCAGGATGCGCCAGGCCATCGCCGATGCCCGCGCGGCCATGGCCAAGGCTTCCAAATGAGCGACATCGTCGTCCTCAATCGCCGCGAGATGATCGCCGCCTCGCTGCTTGGTGCGGCCTTCGCGCTCGGCGTCCGGCCCGCCATTGCGGCGTCGAATGCCGATCCGGCGGCGACCCGGGTGCAGCCGCTGATCTCGTTTCTCCCCGACGGGCGGGTGGAGATCGTCGCGCTCCTCGCTGATATGGGGCAGGGCGTCTACACCTCGCTGCCGCTGATCGTCGCCGAGGAGATGGACCTGGACTGGGACAGGGTGAGCATCCGTCTGTTCGAATCCGGCATGGCGACGCCGCCGGCCGGCGATCCGGGCATGCTGATCGCCGCCAGCAGCCGTTCGGTGCGCGCCTGGTACAAGCCGCTGCGCGAATGCGGCGCGCGGGTGCGGGCGATGATCGTGGCGGCGGCGGCGCAGCGCTGGAAAGTCGCCCCCGCCGATTGCCGCACCGAACGCGGCTGGGTGATCCATCCCAAGGGCCGCAAGCGCATCGCCTATGCCGATGTGGCGAAAGAGGCGGCCATGCAAGCGCCGCCCGCGAATGTCGTGCTGAAAGCCGAAACCGATTTTCGGCTGATCGGCAAGATCGCCGGCCGCCGCGACGTGGAAGCGAAGACCACGGGCACCGCGCTTTTCGCTTCGGATATCAAGCTTCCCGGCATGCTCTATGCGTCTGTGGCGCAGGCTCCGTTCGGCGGCGGCGGTATCAAAAGCTTCGACCAGGAGGCGGCCATGGCGCTGCCCCGCGTCAAGGGGCTGTTCGTGATCGACGGCTCTACCCTGGTCGCCGTGGCGGAGGATAGCTGGAGCGCGATGCGCGCGCTGGAAACGGCGGCGCCGGTGTTCGAGGAGAAGACCGACGCGCCCGGCAGCCGGGCCTATGCCGAAGCGCTGGCGGACGGCCTCAAGCGCGAAGGGCGCGAATGGGGCGCGAAGGGCGAACCGGCGGGTAGCGGTGCGGGCAAGCGGATCGAGGCGACTTACACGCTCCCCTATCTCGCCCATGCGACGATGGAGCCGATGAGCTGCGCCGCCTGGTTCAGGGGCGACACTTGCGAGGTCTGGGCGCCGACCCAGGCGGTCTTCGCCGCGCGCGCGGTCGCCGCCAAGGCGGCCGGCCTGGCGGAAGATGCGGTGACGATCCGCCAGACCTTCTTGGGCGGCGGTTTCGGGCGGCGTTCGGAAAGCGATTTCATCCGCCAGGCCGTGCTGATCTCCAAAGAGGTCAAGGGCCCGATCCGCCTGCAATGGTCGCGCGCGGAGGACATGAAGCACGATTACTACCGGCCGGCCTACGCCATGCACTGCACCGGCGCGGCGGGGGAAAAGGGGATCGCCGATTACCGCGTGACCACCGCCGGCCCGTCGATCCTGCGCGGCCGCATGCCGATCTTCAGCGGCCCCAAGGCGCCGATCGATCCGACCGCGCAGAGCGGTCTGCTGCCTTCGTTCTACGACCTGCCCAATTCCAGCGCCAGGTGGGTGGAAGTGCCGTCGGCCATTCCCACCAGCTACTGGCGGTCGGTCGCCCATTCGCAGAACGTCTTCGCCGCCGAATGCTTCGTGGACGAGCTGGCCCATGCGGCCGGCGTCGATCCGCTGAGCTACCGCCAGTCGCTGCTGACCGACGATCGCATGAAGGCGGTTGTCGCCCGGCTGCGCGCGCTGTCCGAATGGGGCAGCCCCGTCCCCGAGGGGCGTGCGCGGGGTGTCGCCCTGGTGTTCTGCTACGATAGCTATGCCGGGCAGGTCGTCGAAGTCTCGGTTCAGAACGGCGACGTGCGGGTCCACAAGGTGACGAGCGTCATCGATTGCGGCGTCGCCATCCAGCCGGGCAATGTCGTCGCGCAGATCGAAGGCGGGGCGATCTTCGGCATTTCCGCCGCGCTATATGGCGAGATCACCGTGGAGAAGGGCGTGGTCGACCAGTCCAGCTATGGCGATTATCGCGTGCTGCTGCTGGCCGATACGCCGGCCATGACCACCCATGTCATGCCTTCGGCCGCCGCGCCGGGCGGTGTCGGGGAAACCGGCACGCCGGCCTGCGCGCCGGCCCTGGCCAACGCGCTCTTCGCCCTCACCGGACGCCGGATACGCGATTTGCCGCTGGCCAAGGCTTTCGCGCCCGCGTCGTGAACACGGCGGCACGTCGCGGATGTCAGTGAGCCGGGGCCGGGCCATCCTCCCAGACAGATATTCATAATCCGGAGCGTTTGCCGATGCTGTTCCTTTCCCAGATGAGCTGGTCGCCCGCCGACCCCGCCGGTGTCGAGACGATGCTGGCCATGGTCGCGAAAGAGGCCGCGCGCCAGTCGGTCAGGGATGGCGACTGGACGCTCGTGCTGCTGCCGCACAGCTCCGACATCGCGGTGGAGGCGGAAGCTTTCGCCGCCATCGGCAAGGCGGCCGCCGCGACGGGGCTCTATGTCGCGGGTTCCGCGCTGCTTGCGCCCGCCGCGGGCGAAACGCCGGCGACTGTCGGCTTCGTGTTCGACCGAGACGGCGTCTGCGCGCTGCGCACGGGCAAGATCTCTCCCGATCTGGTCGAAGGGTACGGTGACACCGCCGGCCTTGCCCCGCAGGATGCCGCGTTCCCGGTGGCCAGGCTGCCCTTCGCGCAAGTCGGCGTTCTGCCGGGCGAGGACATCCTGTTCAGCCACTACGCCCGCGCGCTCACTTTCGCCGGGGCCGAGCTGATCCTCAATCCCTGCATGGAGCGGGCGGACGAGTTCACCGACAAGCGCCGCATGTCGCGCTATGGCCGCGCCACCGATTCCTGTGGTTTCGTCGCCAGCGCCAGCCCCGCCGAAGTGAACGGCGTTCAGCTTCCCACATCGACCGCGTTCTACAACTGGGAGCGCGAGATCCTGAGCGCGCGGGGCGGCGAGAGCCTCGTGCGGGTCGATGTCGATTTCGATCAGCTGCGCCGGAAGCGCGCCACCCCGCAAGGCAGCATGCCGGCGATCGTGCGCGCCAACCTCTACGCCGTCGGCTACGCGAAGCGCGCCGCCGAGCAGGAACTGGCGACGAAGCCGTCGACCCGCGCAGGCTGGATCGCCGAGGGCGAGCGCCGCATGGCCGATCACGCCGCGCGGGTCGGGCCGAAGCGCGACAGCTACGAGGAACAGTACGACATCTGCGTGATCCAGTCGGTTCCGCGCCTGATCCCGCTGGGCACCAACACCGCGCGCGACATCATCATGCGCAACCTGGAGGAATCGCTCGCCCTTGCCGGCACGCGCGCCAACATTCCTTCGGTCCGCCTGGTCGTGTTCCCCGAATTCTGGCTGACCGGCCCCGGCGGCATCGGCGGCATCCAGCGCACGGTGCGCGACATGGAGAAGATGGCGATCAGCGCCGGAGACCCGGTGTTCGAGGAGATCGGCAAGTTCGCCCGCACGAACAACGTCTATGTCGCGTTCCAGAACTTCGAAGTGCACGAGAAGCTTCCCGGCCGCGTGTTCAACTCCGCCTTCCTGATCGACGACAAGGGCGAGCTGGTCCACACTTATCGCAAGAACCAGTGCGCCGACGTCTGGGGCTTCCTGCCCGACACGACGCCGGGCAGCATCTTCGACGAATATGTCGAACTGTTCGGCTATGACGCGCTGTTCCCGGTGGCGGATACGCCGATCGGCAAGCTCGCCAACATGATCTGCTTCGACAACATGAGCCCCGAAGTGGCGTTCGGGCTGCGCGCGGCGGGGGCCGAAGTGATCCTGCATTCGTCCTCCGAGCCGCACGGCGCCGAAGGCCGCGCGCCCTGGGACAACCAGCGCCGGCTGCGCGCCTGGGAAAACGCGGCTTACGTCGTCAGCGCCATGGACGGCGGCGAGCATGTGGCGGAGGACAGCGATCTGCTGACCTTCTTCCGCCGCGGCCATACCCGCATCGTCAACTATGACGGCACGATCCAGGGTACGGCGGACGGGCCGGGCCCGGTGGTGCTGCGCGGCCATATCGACCTCAACGGGTTGCGCCGCCAGCGCGCCAATCCGCGCACGAACCTGGCGATCTGGAGCGATCCCGCCGCATACGCCAAGGCCTATGCCGGCGATGTCGGGTTCCCCAACAACCTGTGGGCCACCGATCCTTACGAGAACCCGTATCTCGGCGCGAAGCAGCTGCGCGCGCGGATCGACGACTATACCGACCGGGGCATCTACGTCGCGCCCGAGAGCGAGGTCGGCTCCGACCGTTTCCGCACGTCAGATCAGGTCTGAATCCATGAAGAGCATCGCTTGTCTCGCCGCCCTGCTGGCGATCACCGCCCCGCACTTCGCCATGGCGCAGGATGCGGCGACGATCGCGCGGGGGCGGGCGCAGTTCGCCCGCTGCCAGGCCTGCCACACCACCACGGCGGGACCGGCGCGGATCGGTCCCAGCCTGAAGGGCATCGTCGGTCGGCCGGCAGGCCGCCAGCCGAACTTCCGCTATACGCCCAATATGGCCGGCGCGCGGTTCAACTGGACGGCCGAAAGGCTCGACGCATTCCTCGCCAAGCCGCGCACCGTGGTGCCGGGCACGTCGATGGTTTTCGCCGGCATGCCGGATGTGGCCGCCCGCGCGGCGCTGATCGCCTATCTTTCGACCCAGCGGTAAAGGTCAGCGCCGGTCGAACCGCCAGCGGGCGGTCCGGCCGGGGCCGATCCGCAGCGTGGAGCGGCCCAGCCGCAGGACCGTCCGCGATTTTGCGCTGGTGGAAAGGACGAAATCCACCCGCTCCAGACCCGCCGCTGCGGGTTCGACAAAAAGGATGCGGATCGTCGCTTCGCCCCCCGACGCCTCGACCCCGCCGCGCGTCTCCCTCAGGCAGAATCCCGCGGCGGAGAGCAGCGGCAGGATGTCGCGGTCATACGATGCCTTGCCGATGGCCAGCGTCACTCCGCCGATGTCGGAGAAGGGCGATCCGGCATAGGCGCTGGCCAGGTAGCGGCGGCGCGATACCGTGTCGTGCGGCCCCAGGCTTGGCGCGCGCGCCGCTTCGGGTGCGGCGAAGAATTCGGGCTGGAACTCCACCGCCCAGGCGTTGATCGCCGGCGGGCCGGCCCGAGTGAGGGCCTGAGCGGCGGCCGGGGGAAGGGCATGCTTTACCCGCACGCTGGCGAACCACGCGATGTCCCGCCCACCCAGCGTACGCCGCGCCAGCCGCCGGTCGACATCGAAGCCGGCGCGGTCCAGGCCTTCGCCGATCCGCTCCGTCACGCCGGGCGCATCGCCGCCGATGGCGAGGCCGATGGACCCGACCGGGCTGCCGTCGCCGCTGTCGCCAGGTCCGAAAAGCTCCAGATAATTGTGCGTCATGTTGATGTAGCGCCCGGTCCAGGCGGGCTTGCCGGCCATCGCCGTGGTCCTCATCTCAAGGCTGGCGTGGCGTCGCAACAGGTCCGAACCCGCCACGGCGTCCGCCGTCTCGCGATCCACCACCGCCATGACGTGATGCAGGAAGGCGATCTGGCCCTTGCATGTCGCCGCTTGCACGGGCGCCGCCACAAGGGCCACGCCCAGCGGCACATATCGCCAGGCGCGCATCACGCCTTGCCCATGCGCTCCAGAATCTCGAAGGCGGCACGCTCGCCGGTGGCGGCGGCGGCTTCCATGCCCGGCTCGATGTCGCGCGTGTGCTCGCCGGCGAAATGCAACCGATGCCAGGGATCGGCGATCTGCTTGCCGAAGCGGGTGACCTGCCCCGGCTGGAAGATGTGCTTGTTGCCGGTCACGAACGGGTTGTTGGCCCAGCTATAGGTCGCGACGAAGCGGATCGCGCCGCGCAGCGAAGGCCGCAGCCGGTAGAGTTCCTCTGTCACCGCCGCCACGGCTTCGTCGGCGGGCAGCTTGTCGAACCGGGTCGCGCCCGATCCGTTGATCCACACGTCCAGCATCTCCACCTGGCCCGACTTGCCGATATTGGCGAAGACCCGCTCGATGCTGCCGTCGGTAATCAGGCCGGGATCGACCCCGTCCTTCTCCCAATAGGGTGACAGGACTTCGAAGAAGAAATGGCTGGTGCCCATGTAGAGCGCCTGGTCGATCGATTCCGCGCGGATGCCTGTCGGTTTCGGGGTGATGGCGATCTTCGAGAGCGCGGTCAGCGGTACCGCGGAAACGACGTATTGGCAGGTGATGCGGCGGCCGTCGGCGCAGGTAACGGTGCAGCCCTTCGCGGTCATGTCGATCGCGGCGACGGGGGCGGAGCAGCGCACCTCGCTCTTCATGCCGGCGACGATCGCGGCGGGCAGGCGGTCCGATCCGCCCTCGATATAGTGGAAGTCCTCCGCGCCGGCCTCGTAGACCGAATTCTTCTGGCCGCCCGCCGCGCCCCAGGTGGTGAGCGACAGCAGCTCCTTCATCTGGAACAGGGCGGAGGTGGTGGAAAGATCCTGGCAATTGCTCGATATCGCGATCAGGCGGATCGCCTCGTCCGAGAGGCCGCACTGGCGATAGAACTGGTCGAGCGGAATGTCCCAGGCGGCTGCTTCGGGCGCACGCCATTCGTCGGGGGCGGAAAGCTTGGCGAAGCGGGTGATCGCCGCCGGTTCCAGCGCCACCGGCGGAATGGGATGTTCAAACCCTTGCGTCCGGTTGGCGGGGGATGTCGCCCAGTCCTTCGCCGCGCCAAGCTGGCCGTTGATCTGCCAGGCCATGCCGCCGCGCCGGTGCGGCGGCGCCAGCGGGACGTCGAAACGCGCGGCGAGGGAGCGGATGCGGCCATATTCCGGGCCGATCGTCGTCGCGCCGCAATCCATCACATGCTCGCCTCGGCGGATGGTATGCAGGCGGCCGCCGGGCGAGGCCTGCGCTTCCAGCACCAGCGTGCGGACCCCCAGGTCTTCCAGGTTGAGCGCCGCGTTCAGTCCGGCCAGACCGGCGCCGATCACCACGACATCGACTTTCGTGGTGCGCGTGACCGCCTTCGCACCGGACGCGACGGCAACTGCCGGAAAGGCTGCCAGCAGATTGCGCCGCGTCCAGCTCATGAAAATGCTCCCGTGAATATTCGCCGCAACTATGCGCCTCGCGGCGGTGGCCTTCCCACCGGGGCTCGGCGCATTGTCCGGCCTGCGGGCGTCAGGCGCGCCGGGTCGTCGCGCGCATGCCGGGGGTGGAAGCGGAGAGCCAGCGTTCGGCGGTCGGGCCGTTCCCGCCCAGGCAATCGCGCGCGAAGGACAAGATCGCGCCGTTCAGGGCGTCCACCGGCGCCACGGCCGCGCCGGGCTTCAACCGCCCGAAAGCGCCGTTGAAATAATGATCCATGCCGCCGAACAGGAGCGCATAGGCCTGTTCGGAATTCTGCGCGTGGTACGCGGCGAGGTGCTGTTCCCATTTGTCGACGAAACCGGGCATGATGTCCCGGTCGCCGGTGACGGTGAGGGTCGCCACGTCGATAGCGCTCCATCCTGTAGCGTCGACGGTCCCCGGCATCGGCGGCGGCGGCGACAGGGCGATCACCGCCCTGGGCTTGCGCGCATGAATTTGAGGCTGGCCTTCGATCAGCCTCGCACCGCCCGCCATCTGGGCAATCAGCGCGCCATAGCTGTGGCCGATGGCGATGACGCCCGATGGCGCGGCGAAGTGGGCGTCGACCGCCTCATAGTCCTCCGCGCGTGCGGCGCGGATCGCTCGCGAGTCATATAGGGCGCGGTCCGGGTGATCTTCCGAATCGACATGCAGCGGTGCGGCTACGACGAAGCCGGCCTGGGCCCAGGCATCGAGCAACACGCGGTAGCGATCGGGCGCGGCGTTGGCTCCGTGGGAGAAGACGATGAGCGGAAGGCCGGCGTCCTGTGCTTCGGGGTGAGTGAGATCGACGGGAACGCGCCGGCCCGAGGCGGCGGTCACGCCGATCGAGCGGCGCTCGACCGCCATTCTAGGCGTCGACCGTGGCGCGTACCGGTTTGCCCTCCAGGAACGGGCGCACCGCTTCGGCCGTCTCCGCCCCGCGTTCCAGCGGGAACATGTGGCCGGCGTTCTCGATCAGCAGGAAGTATTTCTCCGCCGCGCCGATGGCGTCGAACGCCGCCTTGCCGTTTGCGACGGGCAGCGTCCGGTTCTCGGCCGACCAGATGACCAACGAGGGCACGGCGATCCGGCCCAGCATCGCCGCGCGATCCGCTTCGGAAAGGCTTGCGGCCTGCTGCCAGGCCCCCGCCGCCGCGCCGCCGGGATCTTCGCGCAGGGAAAAGTCGGTCAGCCGCGCGACGGTGGCGTCGCTGGCGATGGACCGGTCGACCAGGTTGCGCTCCAGCAGCGCGCGCATGACGGCTTCGGGCTGGTCGGGCGGGGGCATCGGCTCGTCGCCGCCGGTCCTGATGCGGCCGTGCCCCAGCGGGAAGTTGATGAGGATGGCGCGCTCCACCCGCTCCGGGTGATCCGCCGCATAGCGCGCCGCGACCATGCCCCCGCTCGACGATCCGGCGATGGCGAAGCGGCCCAGGCCCAGCGCATCGACGAAAGCGGAGACGAAGGCATGCTCGTCGGCATAGTCGATGGGATGGTCGGACGCGTGCCCCGTCAGGCCGAAGCGCAGCCGGTCCAGGCAGATGACGCGGTGATCCGGCGCGAACGCCGCCACCCAGCTTTCCCAAGAGGTGAGATCGAGGAACGAGCTGTGCAACAGGAGCAGCACTTTGCCTTCGCCCCCACCATCGCCCTCGTCGGTATAGTGCCCCGGAATGCCGCCGAACGTGCCGAAGCGGGAGTTCGGCAGCGCATAGCGGCGACGCAGCTCGTCGAGCGAAATTCGGGTCATGTCCTCTCCCTTGTCGCTTTCAGTATGAAAGCCCGAACCCGCGCGGGAACAGCGGGTCCTTGGAATCCGAAGGCAGGTCGGACTTCTGCGCCCGCACCGCGTCCATCGAAGAGGGGGCCTCGATCGGCAGCTTGCCCTCGGGCCGGCCGATGCCGAGCACATCGTCCAGCACGACATTGTCGTTCACCCCGTAGTCGGCGAGCAGCGCGTCGGCGTGTTCCAGGATCGGCGTCAGGATCGCCGGCCGGTCGAGATAGGTGCTGACGACCACCGGAATGCCCGCGGCCGATGCTTTGCGCACAGCCAGCAGATCGGGGTTGTCGGGCTTGAAATCCAGATCGCCCTCGTGATGGCTCGCGCCGAAGAAATGGCCGGGGTGGCTGGTATAGGGCGCGGCGATGCGCAGGATGGCGATGTCGGCTGCCGCCGGATCGTCCACCGGCTCCAGCCCGTGCTGGATCGCCGCTTCCTTCGATATCTTCCACAGCCAGACCTTGCGCGCGGCGGCTGGCGCAAGCGGCAGGAGCCGGCCTTCGTTCTTCAGCAGGACCATCGAACGCTGTTGCGTCTCGCGGGCGAGGGCGAGCGATTCCGCAGATCCCACGACCCGCGCGGCGACTTCGGGATCGACATAAGGGTTTTCGAACAGGCCGAGCGCGAACTGCAGTTCCAGCGCGCGGCGCGCTGACTGGTCCAGGCGCGCTTCGGTGATGCGCCCTGACCGGACCAGCCCGGCGACGATGTCGGCGTCCATGACTCCGCCCAGCTGATCGACGCCGGCGTCCAGCGCCTTGGCGAAGCGCTCCGGCTTGTCGAGGTCCTCGACGCCCCACGGCATGCCGACCTGCTTCACGTCCATGCTGCCGCGGTGGCATTCCTCGGTGCAGTCGTCGGTGATCTTGAAGTCGGACACGACAAGGCCGCCGAACTTGCGGTCGCGGCGCAGCAGTCCGTCGATAAGCTGTTTGTTGAAGCCCGCGCCGACCTGCTCGACCGGCTTGCCGTCCAGCATGAGGCCGGGGGTCGGCTTGCTGTAGGTCGGCATGATACCCGATGCCCTGGCCGCGAAGGCGCCGTCGAAGGCGTGGACATGCTGCTGGAAGGCGCCGCCGGGGAAGGTCATGTCCTGGCCATAGGGATTGTGCGAATCGAAGCCGTCGGCCGTCGCGCCGTAACCGACCCAATGCTTGACCAGCACCGCCACGCTCTTGTCGTTCAGGCCCTTGCGGCCGCCCTGATAACCTTCGACCGCCGCGCCGACGAGCGCGGAAACCTTGGCCGCATCGTCGCCGAAAGTGCCGACGCCGCGCGTCCAGCGCGGATCGGTGAAGAGGTCCGCCACGGGCGAGACGGTCATGCGGATGCCCACGGCCCGGAATTCTGCTCCTGCGATGCTTGCGAGCCGGCGGACGAGCGCCGGATCGCCGATCGCGCCCAGGCCGAGCGATTCCGGCCAGCGGGTGAACTGCCCGGCCGGAACGGCGATGCCAAGCGCCGCGCGATAGGCGTTGCGCGGATCGGAACCGATCAGCAGGGGGATGCCTAGCCGGGTCTCCTCGGCCATTTCCTGGATGTCGTTCGAAGAGGTGGCCAGCGCGCGTCCGTCGCCCGCCCGCATGTGACCGAAGAAGCGGATGTTCCTGACGGCGATGGCCTGGCGGATGGCATCCATGTCCCAGTCGCCGAAGGGCTTCCCGCCGATGTTCGGAAAAGTGCTCATGACGATGAGGCCGGCCTTCTCGTCGATCGTCATGCGCGAAAGCAGGTCGCCGGCGCGGCGCTGGGGGGGCTGGCGCCAGTCCTCGTAAGGCTGCAGCTGCCCGTCGCCGTTAAGGTCGTGAAACTGCAGCCGGCCCACGGTCAGCACCGGCTTCTTGCGCGCGCCGATCTCGGGCTGCTGCTTCGGCCTGGCGACGGCCGGGGCGGTCGCCGCCGCCAGCGCGGCGCCCGCCAGAAGCATCGCGATCTTGAACGGTTTCATGGGCAACTCCGGCGTCAGGCAAAAAAGTAAAAGGGCCCCGGTCTTACCCGGGGCCCTTCGTGGTCGTCTTCGATCAGAAGCGGTAACGGCCCGAGATGCCGATCTCGCGGCGATCGATCGGCGTCAGGAACGAACCCTGCCCTGCCGTCGCGAAGTCAGACGGCACCGGCGAGGTGTCGGTGAACCGGCGGCCGGTGAGCCAGGCCCGCTTGTTGAACAGGTTCCGGCCGTAAAGCTCGATCGTGTAGTTGTCGTTCTCCAGCGCGATGCTGCCGTTGAAGATGGCGTAGTCGGCCAGCGAGGTCACGTTCGATTCGTCGGTGAACTGGCGTCCGGCATAGTTGACGTCGCCGCGGATGCGATAGTTCCAGCGGTCGTTGAGCGCCGCCGTCCAGGTCGCCGCGGCGCTGGCCGACCAGTCCGGGGTGCGTGGCAGGCGGTTGCCGTCGGCCTTCCAGATGTCCGTCGCCGGAACCCCGAAGTAACCGTTGTACGCGCGGTTGGCATAGTCGGTGTACTTGGCGTTCAGATAACCGGCGGTGGCGCGCAGCGACAGGTTGTCGGTTGCCTGCCAGTTGCCTTCGAACTCCAGACCCTTGATCTCGGCGTTGCCCGGCAGCGTGACCGAGAAGATGGCGTTGGGCAGCAGGGTGGGTACGGTGATCGACGTCGTGGCCTTGAGGTTGTCCCACTTCATCTTGAACGCGGCGATCGACAGCGTCAGCCGCAGGTCGCGGAAGTACTGCTTGTAGCCGATTTCGTAGTTGGTCAGCTTTTCGGAAGACAGCACGGTCGGGAAGTCGGGATAGACCGCCAGGACCTTGTTTTTGTCGGCCTGGGGAAGCGCCAGGAAGTTGGTGTTGGCGGTGCCGGGCAGAACGCCGATCGAATAGCTGGCATAGATCGTCGCATCTTCCATCGGATGGACGCTCAGGATGACGCGCGGGGTGAAGTTCTTGCTCTTGAGCGGCTGGGCGACGAGCGTGCCGGCTGCGTTGTTGCCGCCGAACTTGGTGTAGTCGTCGATCTGGTAGCGGCCCTCCAGCGTCAGCGTCGCCCAGTCGACGGGCGTGATGTCGACACCGGCGAAGAAGCCGACCGTCTTGATGCGGTCGTTCTCGTTGTTGGTTGAGCTGGAGATGCTGCGCGTCGGCACGCCGCCGACGATGCCCTGGTTGACCACGGTCACGCCGTTGTCGGTATCGGCGATGATCTTCTGGTTGAAGTAGTTGACGCCGGCCGAACCCTTGATCCAGCCGCCGTCATAGCTGAGCCGGCCTTCCATGCTGTAGTCGGTGAAGCGATAGGGAACCGCCTGGAAGCTGGACGGGCTGGGCGTGCCGTCCGTATCGCGGATCACGTTGGAATCCTGGCGGTTGTAGCCGCCCTGTACGGTCAGCGAGAGCGCGTCGTTGAAGTCGTAGTTGAGCGATCCCGACAGGCGGATCGTCTGGCGGGTCAGGCCGAACCGGTCGAGCTTGGGCGCGTTGGCCAGGATCGGGTCGTTCAGGCTGTTCAGCACGAAGATGTTGTAAAGGTTCGCTTCGGGCAGCGTCACGTTGCCGATCGTCTGGGCGGGCAGGGTGAAGAACCGCGTGCTCGGGTTGATGATCGCCGGTGTGAAGGCGATGTCGCCGCACTGGAACCGGCGGGAGAGCGTGGAGGTGGTCCTGCCCTTGTTCGCGGTGACGATATCGATCGGGGTGCCCGCCGCGCAGTTGCCGTACTGGTTATAGGGCAGATAGCCGCTGGCCGCAGCGCTGTCGTTGTCTTCGGTATAGCTGCCGCGCAGCTTGATCCGCAGGCTGTCGGTGGGCTTGAAGAGCAGGGTCAGGTTGACCGCATCGGTCTTTTCGCGGCCGAGTTCGCCGCCATCGGTCGCGGTGTATTGCGCGCCCTGCATGCGGCTCGACGCGCTGAGGCGGGCGGAGAGGACGTTGCCGATCAGCGGGCCTTCGATGGCGCCGGTCAGACGGTAGGAGCCGAAGCTGGGGCTGTAGTCGCCGCTGATCTCGCCATTGAGGTGATCGGCGGGGTCACGGGTGATGAAGTTGACCGCGCCGGCAAAGGTCGCGCGGCCGAAATAGGCCGATTGCGGGCCCTTGATGACTTCGACGCGCTCGATATCCTCGAACCCGATCGATTGCGCGCCGCCCAGCACGTAGATGCCGTCGACGAAGGCGGAGCCGGTCTGGTTGGTCGGGGTGGGAAGCGCGGTGGAAAGGCCACGGAAACGAACTTCCGACAGCATGCGGCCGCCCTGGCCCTGCGTTCCGTTCACGAAATTGAGGCTGGGGGTGTAGCGCGAAAGATCCTGCAGGTCGCTGACCTTGGATTCCGCCAGATCTTTGTTGCTGAAGGACTGAAGAGAGATCGGAACTTCGACCAGGTTTTCTTCGCGCTTGCGCGCCGTGACTACGATGGCGCCGTCTTCGCTGATGCCATCCGCGGCTTCCTGCGCTTGAACTGCGACTGGATAGCCCACGATGGCCGTCGTGGCGCAAAGCAGTGCTTGCCAGCGGCGAAACTTGTTATCCCTCATCTCTGAACACCCCTATTGTGGAACAAATCCCGTGGTTGTGAGTGTCAGGCTATCTCGCGATGGATTTTTTGCGTCGGCCGTTCTTGTCGACGCTCGCCCTGCGAACCGGTTTCATATTATCCCAATACATTCAGTTGATTAGATCTCCCCAAAAGTGACGAACGCGGGAACGTCCGCAAGGCATTCGATCGCCGGGATCGGTTTTCCCGCCGGGATGCGCAGATAGCTGGCCGTCGAATCCGCCGGTTCCCCGGCGCCGAACGCCAGCCCGGCGCCCAGCGTGAATATCTCGACCGTGACGTCGGCGACAACGGCGGTGGGCCGCCAGCCGGCCGGGAGCACGGCCATGGCGCTGCCATGCGCGCCCGTCGGATCCGCGCCGATTTCGCGCCATTCCACCTGACTGTCGCCCAGAAAGGCGCGCATTGCCGGCGCGACGCCGGCGGCGGGATCGCCGGACGCCACCGGCGCACGCGGATCGGGCGTGTCGTAGACCGAATACATCGCGTCCCGCGCGGGTTCGGGGACCAGATTGCCCACATGGCCGGGACCGACGCGCGAGAGGAATGCGCTGTCCTCCGGCACGACGCTGGCGAAGCCGTGGACCGTGCCGGCAGGGTGGAAGACATAGCCGCCGCGCCCAAGCCAGACCTCGTCGTCGAAGGTGAATCGCCCCGTGAGGCCCAGGATTTCCTCATAAGTGTCGTGATAATGCGCCGTGGCGGGCGGCACGTAACCTTCTTCCGGCACCATCCGCAAAATCGCCGTCCGGGCGCCGGTCGCGGGGTCCGCCGAGAGGGTCCTAGCATAGATGCCGGGCGCGGGAAGCGCGCGCCAGGGCAGCGCGTCGACATCGCGGATCATGATAACTTCCCGCGCGGTGTTGTCCTGTGCAGTCACGATCGTGGCTCCTGTCGCCGTCTTTCAGGCCCCGGACGTCGAGCCGTGGGTGCACCCGGACAATCCCGTAACCGCTCTCTGCTCGGCAGGCGAGCGGTCGGCAACTTCCTCCCGCACCGGCGCGCCGGTTTGGTCCACCGTTTTCCCGCGGGGCCGCTTCGTGGCCCGAACGGGAGTGAATATGGACGTCCTCATCAGCGAGGTGGGCCCGCGCGACGGGTTGCAGAACATCGAGCGGATCATGGCGACCGCCGACAAGAAGGCCTGGATCGACGCGGCGGCGGCGGCGGGCATAGCCGAGATCGAAGTGGGCAGCTTCGTTCCGGCGAAGCTCCTGCCGCAGCTGGCCGATACGGCCGAGCTGGTGGCCCATGCGGCCGCCATTCCGGGCCTTACCGTCGCGGTCCTCGTCCCCAATCTCAAAGGCGCGAAAGCGGCGGTCGCGGCGGGCGCACACAAGGTCACGCTGCCGCTTTCATGCAGTGAAACGCACAGTTTGGCGAACCTTCGGCGCACCCACGCGCAGGTTCTGGAGGAAGCGCGGGGCATCGCGGCGCTGATCGCCTCTTTGCCGCCGGCGCGTCGTCCGCATTTCGAGGGGAGCCTTTCGACCGTCTTCGGCTGCACCATGGAAGGAGCGATCCCCGACGCACAAGTCGCACGCCTGGCCGAAGCGCTGATGGCGGCGGGCTGCGACGAGGTAGGGCTGGCCGACACCACCGGCTATGCCGATCCACGCGGCGTGCGCGCCATGGTGAAGCTGGTGCGCGGGGCGGTGGGGCACGAGGCGCTGACCGGCATCCACCTGCACAACACGCGCGGGCTTGGCCTCGCCAACGTGCTGGCGGCGCTGGAGGCGGGGCTGACGACGTTCGACAGCTCGCTGGGCGGCATGGGCGGCTGTCCGTTCGCGCCGGGGGCCAGCGGCAATATCGTCACCGAAGATCTGGTCTACATGCTGGAGGCGATGGGCCTCGATACGGGCATCGACCTCGATCGGTTGTTCGCGGTGCGGAGCCGGGTGGCGGCGGCTCTTGGCGACGAGGCGCTCTATGGCTTTACCCCCGAGGCAGGACTGCCGCGCGGCTTCACGCCGGCGCGCGCGCATCGACACAAGGAAGCAGTGGCATGACGATCGTGGGCACGAAAATGGTGAGCGACGGGCGCACCGCGAAGGAGATCTTCGCGGACACCGTCGCCAATCCCGAACGGGCGAAATTCGGCTTCGGCAAGCGGCTGGCCGTGGTCAACGTCGATTTCCAGAACGCCTATACCCGTATCGACGAGTTCAGGACCGCCTACGAGACCGATCCGCGCCAGATCGAGCACACCAACACGATTTCCCGGCTGGCGCGGGCCAAGGGCATGCCGGTGATCTGGACCCATGTCGGCTATATGGACAACGGCGCCGACTGCGGCGTCTGGGGCACGCGCTCCGACACGCCGGACTCCCTCCAAAACATCAAGATCCCCAGCCGCCGCCACGATTTCGACGATCGCTGCGAGATCGATCCCGCGGTGGACGCGATCTATGTGAAGCGCATGCCCTCCGCGTTCTTCGAGACGCCGCTGAATAGCTACCTGCGCTGGCATCAGGTGGATACGGTGGTGGTGACGGGCGGATCGACGTCGGGCTGCGTGCGCGCGACGGCGGTCGATGCGGTGTCCCACGGTTTCCGCACCATCGTCCCCATCGAGACCTGCGCCGACAAGCACGAAAGCTTCCACTTCGCCAACCTGACCGACCTGCTCATCAAATATGCCGATGTCGAGCCGGTGCAGGCGGTGATCGACTGGCTGGAGGCGCGCTGATGCGAGAGGGTGAGGGCGATCCCGGCCTTTACGGCTACAGCCCCTATCGCGCACGGCCCCGGATCGAATGGCCCGGCGCGAAGACCGTGGCGGTGTGGATTTCGCCCAACCTCGAATATTACGAGCTGGACCCGCCGGCCAACCCGCACCGCAAGAGCTGGACCAGGCCGCATCCCGACGTCGTCGGCTATGCCCACCGCGACTATGCCAACCGCGTCGGCCACTGGCGCATGGCCGAGATGATGGAGAAGCACGGGTTCAAGGGCTCGGTCTCGCTGTCCGTCGCCTTGTGCCAGCACATCCCCGAAGTGGTCGAGAACGCCAACGCGCTGGGCTGGGAGTTCTTCAGCCACGGTATCTACAACACCCGCTATTCCTACGGCATGGACGAGGCGCAGGAGCGCGCGATCATCGAGGACGCGATCCGCACCGTGCGCGAGGCGACCGGGCAGACGATCAAGGGCTGGCTTGCCCCGGCGCTCACCCACACGCCGCGCACGCTGGATCTGATCGCCGAATACGGCCTGACCTATACCTGCGATCTCTATCACGACGATCAGCCGGGGCCGGTATCGGTCGCGGCATCGGCGAATGGCGGCCGTCTGATCTCGATGCCCTATTCGCTGGAGGTCAACGACCACTACGGCTTCTTCGTCTACAACATGAGCCCGCGCGAATATGCCGATACGCTGATCCGCCAGTACGACCGCCTGGCGGAAGAGGGCGCGGCGTCGGGCACGGTCATGTGCATCCCGCTGCACAGCTACCTGATCGGCCAGCCGCATCGCATCGGCGCGTTCGAACGCGTGCTGGAGCATATCGCCGCCGACGGCCGGGCGTGGATCGCGCGCAGCGGCGACATCGCCGACCATTATCTTGCCCATTACCACGAAGCCGCGAAGGCAACCGCCGCATGAGCCTCGATCCCGCCTATCTCGACTATCCGCAGCGCCGCCGGGGGATGGATCACGATCTCTATCCCTGGTCGAACCTGTTCGCGCGGCCGCCGATCCGGTGGAAGGACGGCAAGCGGGTCCTGACCTGGATCGTCGTCGACCTGGAATGGTTTCCCATTCTGCCACAGGACAAGCCGTTCCGCGCGCCGGGCCACATGGTTACGCCCTATCCCGATTACCGCCACTACACCTCGCGCGACTATGGCAACCGGGTCGGCATCTACCGCCTGCTCGATGCGGCGGAGAAAGTGGGCGCGCGCCTGTCGGTGGCGGCGAACGGGGCCATCGCGGAACGCTATCCGGTGCTGATCCGCGATATCGTCGCCAGCGGGCACGAGATCGTCGCCCACTCCACCGACATGAACGGCACGATCGCCAGCGGGTTGGGCGAGGCGGCGGAACGCGATCTGATCGC
>Ga0075368_10000049_pt1 | contig 28784 bp, 20 predicted proteins | sample EndMethybrTD3033_FD_71518 | JGI IMG/M metagenome (GOLD analysis project Ga0075368, IMG submission 71518) | Populus endosphere microbial communities from Tennessee, USA - Endosphere MetaG P. TD hybrid TD303-3 | ecosystem: Host-associated > Plants > Roots > Endosphere | place: USA: Tennessee... | reverse complement strand
GCATCTCGGTCCGGCTCTCGGTCCTGCCGACCCATGTCTGCCAATGGGCGATATCGGATGGGGAAAGGGTCATGCGACCAGTCCTTCGTCATGGAGGCGGCCGATCGCGCCGCTGTCGAGGCCTAGAAGCTCGCTCAATATCTGGTCGCTATGCTCGCCAAGGCGCGGGGCCGTATTGACGGCACCGCGCGCCTCGCCGGCCAGCGTGCCGGCCGGGCCGGACGTCGGGTAGGTGAGGCCGCTGGGATGGGCGATCGTCTCGAACAGGGGATTGGCGGTGAACAGCCGTTCGTCTTGCGTCACGGCCTGGTGCAGCGACTGATATTCGCCCCAGGTGACGCCGCCTGCGTCGAAGGCGGGTTTCAGGGCATCGCTGCTGCGGGCGGCGAGGGCAGCTTCGAAAAGTGGGAAGAGGCGGGCGCGATGGGTGAAGCGCGCGCCTTCATCCCTGGCGAAATTGGCACCCGTTTCGCCCTCAATCGCGGCGATCGCGTCGCCAAGGTCCAGCGTCTTGAGGAGGCCGGTCCATTGGCGCGGGGTTATGGCGACGACGATCAGCCTTTTACCGTCGGCGGTCAGGAAATCCCGGCCAAAGGCGCCGAACAGGTCATTGCCCATGCGCGGCCGGTCGCCGGCCGACAGGACTTCCGCCACGGAGCCGAGATGCGACAGGGTGGAGGCGGCGAGGTCCGACAGGGGGACGCGGATTTCCGCGCCCTGGCCGGTCGCGCGCCGGCGCAGCAGGGCGGACGTCATGGCGAAGGCGGCATAGGCACCGCCCAGCAGATCCCAGGCCGGCAGGACATGGTTGACCGGGCGGTCATCGTCGGCCGGGCCGGTCATCATCGGCACGCCGGCGGCGGCGTTGATGGTGTAGTCGACCGCCGGCGACCCGTCGGCCCAGCCCATCACGCGGACGCTGATGATGTCGGCGCGGCGCGCGGCCAGCGCCTCATGGCTGAGGAAGCCCTTGACCGGATAATTGGTGAGGAACAGGCCGGCATTGTCGCCCGGTGCGGTGGCGATGGCGACCGCCAGTTCGCGCCCTTCGGGGCGACCCAGATCGATCGCGATCGATTTCTTGCCCTTGTTGAGCCCCTCCCAATAGAGGCTGGCGCCGGACGGTGCTACCGGCCAGCGACGATAGTCGGGGCCGCCACCGATCGCGTCGAAGCGGATCACCTCCGCCCCCATCTGCGCCAGGTGCAGGCCGCAGGACGGGCCGGCGATGAAGGCGGCGCCTTCGACCACGCGCAGGCCCTTGAGCATGTCGTACATGGATATTCCCCCTAGCCCAGCCTGACCATGGTGCGGCCGATATTGGCGCCCGAGAACAGGCCCCAGAAGGCGTCGAGCGCCTTGTCGATGCCGTCATAGACGGTTTCGGCCGAGGCCATCTGGCCGGCCCGGTTCCAGGCGGTCATGCGCGCCAGCATCTCCGCCTCCAGATCCATATGGTCGAGCGCGATATAGCCTTGCATGCGGATGCGCTTGGTCATCAGCATGGTGAGGTTGCGCGGCACGGTCGGCGCGTCGGTGACATTATATTGCGAGATCATGCCGCAGATGGCGAAGCGCGCGAAATCATTGGCGAGCGACAGCGCCGCCTGCAGATGATCGCCGCCGACATTGTCGAAATAGACATCGATGCCGCTGGCGCCGATCGCCTTGACTTCGCGGGCGAGGGCCTTGGTCAGGTTCGGCTCCGCCTTGTAATCGATTGCGGCGTCGACCTTGAGCACATCGCGCAGGAAGGCGGTCTTGTCCGGGCCGCCGGCCGATCCGATCACCTTGCATCCCATGTTGCGGGCGATCTGGCAGGCGATCGATCCGACCGCGCCGGACGCGGCCGACACGAAGACGGTATCGCCCGGCTGTAACTCCGCAATGCGGATGAGGCCGGCGTAAGCCGTGAGGCCGGTCATGCCGGCGAAGCAGAGATAGGCTTGGGGCGGCAGGGCCTGGCGATCGCGATGCTGGAGCGTGGTGCCGGGGGCGTTGAACGCCTCACGCCAGCCAAGCCGGGAAAAGACCAGGTCGCCGGGCGCAAAGGCCGGATCGTTGGAGGCGCTCACTTCGCCGATCGCCGGTCCTTCCATCGCCGCATCAAGGGCGAAGGGCGGGACATAGCTTTTGGCGTCGCTCATCCGCCCGCGCATCGCCGGATCGACCGCCATCCAGAGATTGCGGACCTGGACCTCGCCGGGGCCGGGTGGGGGCAAAGCCTGTTCGACGGTGGCGAAATCCTCCGCCACCGGGGCGCCGACCGGGCGGCGCTTCAGCTGTATTTCGCGCGATGGCATGGTCATCGGCCCCTCAATAGCCATTGAGCCGCGCCCAGCGCTCGCGATGCCAGGCGGTGCTGCCATGGCATTGCTCGGCGACGCGGGCGCGCTTCAGGTAAAGGCCGGCATCATGTTCATGGGTCATGCCGATGCCGCCGTGCAGCTGGACCATCTGCGAGGAAATGCGGTGCAGCGTCTCGCCGGCGGTCGCCTTGGCAAGCGAGGCGAGGGCGGGGAGCGCCGGATCATCGGCATCGATCGCCGCCAGCGCGGTTTCGACCGCCGATCGCGTCAGTTGCAATTCGCCGAACAGTTCGGCCGCCCGGTGCTGGAGCGCCTGGAAGGAGCCGATGATCGCGCCGAACTGGACGCGGGTCTTGAGATAATCGAGCGTGATGTCGAACGCCTGGGTCGCGCTGCCCAGCATTTCAGCGGCCATGCCGATCGCGGCCCGGTCGCGGATCGCGTCGATCAGGTCGGCGGCCTGGCCGATTTCGCCCAGCACATCGATGACAGCGACATTGACAGCCTCAAGCCGATAGAGGGCCGGGCGGCGGGCATCGACCTGATCGAGCGCCTGCCGCTCCAGCCCGGCGCTGTCGGTCGGCACCAGGAACAGGGTCAGGCCATCGCGATCGCCCGGCGCGCCGCTGGTGCGCGCGGCGACGATGGCGAGGTCGGCGATCATGCCGTCCTGCACCGGGCGCTTGGTACCCGACAATGTCCAGCCATCGCCCGAGGCTGTGGCGGCCAGCGCGGTGCGCTCGGGCGCATGATGCGGCCCTTCGTCAAGCGCCAGCGTGCCGATCAGCGATCCGTCGGCGATGCCGGGCAGCCAGCGGGCCTGCTGATCCTGCGTGCCCGCTAGGCGCAGCGCAGACGCAGCGACCAGCGCGGAGCTGATGAGCGGCGAGGCGGCCAGGGTGCGTCCCAGTTCCTCGATCACCAGGCCAAGGCTGAGATAGCCGAAATCGGCGCCGCCATGGGCTTCCGGCACGATTATGCCGCACCAGCCCATCTGCGCCATTTCGGCCCAGGCGTCGGCATCATAGCCATCCGATCCGCTGCGGCCGCCGCCGCCATGGTCGTAGAGGCCACGCAGCGCGGTCACGGGCAGGCGGTCGCGCACCCATTGCGACGCCATGTCCTTCAGCATCGTCTGTTCTTCGTTCAGCACCGCCACGGCGCGTCCTCCCGCATCCTGTCTTTTCTCTCGTCCTCGCCCATGCTCAGCCCGGCAGGCCCAGCGTGCGCTTGGCGGTGATATTATTCTGCACCTCGTAGCTGCCGCCGTAGATGGAGAAGGCCTTGCTGTGCAGCCAGGCGCGCGTCGCCTCCTTCTGGGCCGCGCTATAGGGATCGCCGGCCCAGCCCAGGCCATCGGCGCCCATGATCTCGACCAGCAGCTCGGCCCGTTCCTGGATGATGCCGGACCACAAATTCTTGAGCGCGGACACGCCATGGCTGGGGCCGCCATTCTTCCCTTCGGCGGCGAGCCGGCGGACGGTCGCCATATAGGCTTCATGCCGCATCGCATTGCGCACCAGCCGGGCGCGCAGGTCCGGGCTGTCGATCCGCCCGAGCGCATCCGTGCCCAGATAGTCATGGGCCAGCGGGGCGAGGGGGGTGATGTCGGCCTTCACCTCCGACAGGCTGTTGCGTTCGAACTGCAGCAGCCGCTTGGCGATGGTCCAGCCCTGGTTGACCTCGCCCACCAGATTGCCCTTGGGCACCTTCACATCGTTGAAGAAGACCTCGCAGAAATGGGTCGATCCGCTGATCAGGACGATCGGTCGGGCTTCGATCCCCTCCGACCTCATGTCGACCAGCAGGAAGCTGATGCCGCCCTGCTTGCGCTCGGTGTCGGTGCGGACGAGGACGAAGCACCAGTCGGCCTGATCGGCGCCCGATGTCCAGATCTTCTGCCCACTGACCAGCCAGTGATCGCCCATGTCGATGCATTTGGTCTGGAGCGCGGCCAGGTCCGATCCCGCGCCGGGTTCGGAAAAGCCCTGGCACCAGCGCCGCTCATGGCTGGCGATGAAGGGCAGATGTTCCAGCTTCTGCGCTTCGTCGCCATATTCCAGCAGCGTGGGGCCAAGCATCATCGTGCCATAGCTGCGGATCGGGTTGAAACCGCCGATCGCGGCCAGTTCCTCGCCGATGATCTTGCCATGCGCTTCGGTGAGGCCGGCGCCGCCATAGCGCGGCGCCCAGGTCGGCACGCCCCAGCCCTTGTCGGTCATCCGCTGGCGCCACTGCTGATAATCGGCATTGGCGGCGGCGGCATGGGCGTCGCCCTGGAAGAGGAGGCCGGGCACATTGGTCAGCGCTGGCGGAAAATTCGCCTTCAGCCAGGCGCGCGCCTCCTGCCGGAATTTTTCTCTATCGATGGGCTCCATTTCCGCCATCCACTCACATCCCTGTTCTGCTCGAAAGGCGAGCGCGCCGTTCGGATGTTACCCGTCGGGCTGCTCGCGGCTTTCGGATGGCCGCTTGCGATCCATGTCCGATTCCTTAAGTCAATATTGCACAGGTGGCTAGATATATTTTGCACTCAAGGATAATTTTCATCCGCAGCGGAAATCGCGAATTTTGCGCAATGTGGCGGAAAAGCGTGGAAATGCGGCGGTGCCCGTGCGCTGTGCGCGGGAAAATATCGTAACGACGATTGTCGGATTGACAGCCGGCGGCGTGCCCATAAACTATACCATAATGCAAAATTGATAAGGCCGGTCCGTCATGGCGCGAGAACTGGCTACCGCTGCAGGAGAGCGTAGTATGGAAACCATGGCCGCCCGTCCGATCCCGGCGCATGTGCCGCCCGACATGATCGGCAATTTCAGCCTGTTCAGCTCGCCGGGGCTGGAGCCGACCCCCAATGGCGATCCGCAGGCGGCGAGCGCGGTGGTGCATGATGGGCCGCGCATCTTCTATTCGCCGGTCAATACCCGCGACGGCAAGGGCACATGGGTCATCACCCGCGCGCAGGACCAGCGGCGGGTGTTGCAGGATCCCGAAACCTTCTCCAGCCACCGCAGCATCTTTGCCTCGGCGCTGGGCGAAAGCTGGCCGATGATCCCACTGGAGCTGGACCCGCCCGAACATGGCAAGTTCCGTTCGCTGCTCAACCCGCTGCTGTCGCCCAAGCGGGTGATGGCACTGGAGACGGCGGTGCGCGAAAGGGCGAGCGTGCTGATCGACCGGATCGCCGCGTCCGGCACCAGTTGCGACGTGATGACCGATTTCGCCTTCCCCTTCGCGGTCAATATCTTCCTGCGCTTCCTGGGCCTGTCGGACGATCGGCTCGACGAATTTGTCGGCTGGGCCAATGACCTGCTGCATGGCGACAATGTGAAACGGCCGGCGGCGGCGCGCACCATCGTCGCCTTCATCGACGAGTTGTCGGCCGATCGGCGTCGGCAGACGGTCGATGATTTCATGTCTTTCCTGGTGCAGTCGCGGATCGACGACCGGCCGCTGACCGACATGGAGATCAGGGGCACGGGCGTGCTGCTGTTCATCGCCGGGCTGGACACGGTGGCGGCCGCGATCGGCTTTGACCTCAACTATCTGGCGCGGCATCAGGCGGACCAGCAATGGCTGCGCGACGACCCCAAGCGGATCGTGCTGGCGGCGGAGGAATTGCTGCGCGCCTATCCGACGGTGCAGATGATCCGGGTCGCGACGAAGGACGTGGATTTCGAGGGCGCACCGATCCGCAAGGGCGATTATGTGTCCTGCGCGACGATGATCGCCAATCGCGATCCGCTGGAATTTGCCGATCCCGCACGCATCGACCTCGCCCGCGAGGATAATCGCCACACCGCCTTTGCCTATGGCCCGCATCGCTGCCTGGGGTCGCATCTGGCGCGGCGCGAGATTGTGGTGGGGCTGGAGGAATGGCTGAAACGCATCCCGACCTTCCGCATCAAGTCCGGCACCGCGCCGGTCACCTATGGCGGCCATGTGTTCGGGATCGAAAACCTCATCCTCGACTGGTCGCAGGAGGATGCGGCATGAAGATCATCGTGCATCGCGAGAAATGCCAGGGCCATGCCCGCTGCTGGGCGATGGCGCCCGACATCTTCGCACTGGATGACGAGGGCTATATCCTGCCCGGCGACATCGATGTGCCGGAAGAGCAGGAAAGGCTGGCCTGGATGGGCGCCAAATCCTGCCCGGAACGCGCGCTCGACATCCAGAAATGAGAGGCTCCCTGCTGGCCCTTGGCGGCCTTGTCGCGCTGGCATCCGGCCCGGCGATGGCGGCGGAGCTGCGCCCCGACCAGATCGCCTTTCGCGATATCTATCGCGAACTGGTGGAGACCGACACCAGCGCCCCGACCGGCAGTTGCACCGTGGCGGCGGGCCGGATGCTCGATCGGCTGCGCAAGGCCGACTTCGGGCCGGACCGCGCCGAGGTATTCGTGCCGGACGGGCATGAGAAGGATGGCGGCCTGATCGCCCGGATCGAGGGGAGCGATCCGCGCGTCGCGCCGATGCTGCTGGTCGATCATATCGATGTGGTGGCGGCCCGGCGCGAGGATTGGCCGCGCGATCCGTTCCGGCTGACCGAGGAGAAGGGCTATTTCATCGGGCGCGGGGTGATCGACGACAAGGCGCTGTCGGCGATCTGGATCGACAGCCTGATCCGGATGCAGGCGGCGGGCTTCCGTCCCCGGCGCACGATCAAGGTGGCGCTGACCTGCGGCGAGGAAAGCGGTGACGCGGTGAACGGCGTCGACTGGCTGCTGCGCAACCGGCGCGATGCGGTGCAGGCGGGCTTTGCCCTGAATGAGGGCGGCTATGGCATCAGCGACAAGGATGGCCGGCCGATCGCCCTTTATCTGGCGGTGGGCGAGAAATATGCGCAGAGCTTCACGATCGAGGCGCGCAACAGCGGCGGCCATAGCAGCCGGCCACGCCCCGACAATGCGATCTATGACCTGGCCGATGCGCTGGCGGCGGTGCGGCGGCTGTCATTCCCGATCCAGCTCAATCCGACCAATCGCGGCTATTTCAGCCGCATGGGGCCGATCGTCGGCGGCGCGATGGGGCAGGCGATGGAGCGGCTGGGGCAGGGGCAGGACGATGCCGCGACGGTCGCGACGGTGACGGGCGACGTTACCTATAATGCGATGCTGCGCACCACCTGTGTCGCGACGCAGGTGGAGGCGGGCCATGCCGAAAATGCCCTGCCGCAGCGGGCGCGGGCGACGATCCAGTGCCGCCTGTTTCCCGGCGACAGGGTAGAGGATGTCGAGGGGCGGCTGCGCGCGGCCCTGCAGTCCGGCATTGCCCTGACGCGCAAGGGCGACAAGGGCGCGCCGGCCGTGCCACCGCCGCTCGATCCCCGGATCATGGGGCCGGCCGAAGCGCTGGCACGGCGCCATTTCCCCGGCATTCCGGTGGTGCCCAATCTGCTGACCGCCGGCACCGATGGCCGCTATCTGAGCGCGGCAGGCATCCCGACCTATGGCGTGCCGGGCATCTTCCTCGATCCCGACGGCAATGGCGCGCATGGCGTGGACGAGCGCATCCGGGTGAAGAGCGTCTATGACGGGCGCGATTATCTCTATGCGCTGATCCGCGCCTATGCCGAGGGGCGCTGACCGGCCCCTCGGTTGGCGTCGCTCAGGTGCGGATCCACACGCCTTTGGTCTGGAGATAGGCGTCGATATGTTCGGCGCCGCCCTCCCGGCCATAGCCGCTCATCTTGTAGCCGCCGAACGGGACCGACGGGTCCATGGCGAAATAATGGTTCACCCAGATGGAGCCGGCGCGGATGTGCTTGACCGCGGTCATGGCCTTGCCGATGTCGCGGGTCCACACGCCACCGGCGAGGCCGAAGCGGGTCGCGTTGGCGCGGCCGATCACCTCGTCCAGGCTGTCGAAGGGCAGGATGCAGGAGACCGGACCGAAAATTTCCTCGCGGGCGATCCGCATTTCATCGGTCACATCGGCGAAGATGGTCGGGGCGACCCAATGGCCCTTGTCGAGCGCGCCGCCGGTGACGCGATGGCCGCCGGTGACGAGCCGGGCGCCCTCCTGCGGGCCAAGGTCGAGATAGGAGGAGACGCGGGCGAACTGCTTGGCCGACACCAGCGGGCCGATCACGGTTTCGGGATCGAGGCTGGGACCGATCTTGAGATTGGCGGCGAAGGCGGCGATGCGCTGCACCATTTCCTCATAGACTGGCCGTTCGACGAACAGGCGGGTGCCGGCGGCGCAGACCTGGCCCGAATTGTTGAACACGCCCATGGCGGCGGCCGGGGTGGCGGCGTCGAGATCGGCATCGGCAAAGATGATGTTGGGCGACTTGCCGCCCAGTTCCATCGTCACCTTCTTCACCGACCCGGCCGATGCGGCGATGATCCGCTGGCCGGTCTCGCACGAGCCGGTGAAGGCGATCTTGTCGACGTCGGGATGGGCGGAAAGGGCAGCACCGGTCTCGCCCGCGCCGGTGACGACATTGACGACGCCGGGCGGCACCCCGGCCTCCAGGCAGAGTTCGGCGAAGCGCAGTGGGCTGAGCGAGGCATCCTCCGCCGGCTTCAGCACGATGGTGCAGCCGGTGGCGAGCACCGGGCCGATCTTCCACGCGGCGCTGAACAGCGGGCCGTTCCAGGGGATGATCGCGCCGACGACGCCGACCGGTTCCTTCAACGTGTAGGATAGGAGATCGACCGGGAAGCTGTTGGACAAAGTCTCGCCATGGATGGCGGTGGCGGCGCCGGCGAAATGGCGCAGCGATCGCTGCAACATGCCGCGCAGCCCCATGGCGGCGGTGATCGGCCGGCCCATCTCGATCACGTCGAGCAGGGCGAGATCCTGGAATTCGGCATCAACCAGATCTGCGAGACGCAGCAGCACCGCCTGGCGCTCGGCCGGCTTGAAGCGGCTCCATGGCCCTTCAAAGGCGGCGCGCGCGGCGCGCACGGCGCGGTCGACATCCTCGGCGCCGGCCAGCGCGAGTTCGGCGACCAGTTCGCCGGTCGACGCGCTGAAGCTCTGGAATGTCTTGCCGGACAGGGCGTCGACATGCTGGCCGTCGATCAGCAACTGCTTGGGCTTGCCGTCGATGAAGGCGGGGCGGCGGGTTTCGATCATCTTTATGTCCTTTCGGAAGAGGCCGGTCAGACCGGCTCCCCTTCATGGGCGCGGCGCATCGAGGCGCGGCCGAGGGCGAAGAGAAGGGCGGCGGGCAGCAGCACGCAGAAGACGCTGGTGATGAGCGAGAGGCCCACCTTCATCTCGTCGCCCCACAATTTGTCGGTGACGAGGCCAATGAAGGCCGGGCCGCCGGCCATCGCGATGAGGCCGGATGCCAGCACATAGAGCGCCGAGACGCGACCACGCAGATAGGCGGGGGTGACGACCTGCACGGTGGCCGGTCCCATGCTGGCGGTCGAGAGGATCAGCGCCATGAAGCACCAGTAGCAGACGACCGTCGCCCAGGGGCTGGCGACCAGGAAGGCGGCGATGCCGAAGGGGGCGGCGGCCAGCACGGTCATCAGGCACCAGAAGAGATGCGCGTCCTTGCGACCCCGGCGATAGAGGCGGTCGACGGTCCAGCCATGGACCGGGATTAGCGCAGCGGCGGCGATCTGGGCGATGCCGATCACCGGGCCGATCTGCGCCGGCTGCCAACCATGGACACGGGCAAGATAGACCGGGGTCCAGAGCTGGAAGCCGATGGTGGCGGCATAGGCGAGGCCGAAGCCGACGAAAGCGGCGGTGTAGAGCGGCTTGTGCCGGCGGATATAGGCCCAGGCTTCGCCATAGCCGGCTCCGCTGCTGCTGGCGGCCTTGCGCCGGGGCGGTTCGCGGAACAGGAAGACGAGGAAGGCGAGCAGGATGCCGGGCGCGCCGGTCATGATGAACACCTGCTGCCAGGGTTGGAGCGTACCGAAGAGCGGCCATGTGGCGGGGCCGGCCTTCATCGCCGCGCCGACGATCGGGCCGCCCAGCAGGAAGACGATGCCCGCACCCATGACGCCGCCCATGATGAAGACCGACATGGCGAGCGAGACGCGGTGCGGCGGGAAGCTGTCGCCGACGACCGAATAGCTGCCGGTGCCAAAGCCCGACTCGCCCGCGCCAACCCCGGCCCGCGCCATGGCAAGGCCGATGAAACTGCCGGCAAGGCCGCAGGAAGCGGCGGCGATGCTCCAGACCGTGACCGACAGATAGAGGACGATGCGGCGGCTGAACCGGTCGAGCGCCATGCCGAGCGGAATGGCGCACAGGCAGAAGAGGACGGCGAAGGCCGGTCCCTGGAGCAGGCTGATCTGGAGGTCGGAGAGACCCAGATCCTGTTTGATCGGGCCGACCATCAGCGCCATGATGTTCCGGTCGGTCAGCGACAGGATATAGAGCAGGAACAGGATCGCGACCGTCAACCAGCCCATGAAGGGACTGGGATAGTCGGCGGTGGCTGGGGCAGGGGGCGGCGGCGCGGGGCTGTCTATCGGCGCGGAGGATGACGGCGAAGCGGACAGGGGCAAGGCAGGTTCGCTCATCGGCGGAACGCCCTGATTATCACCGATTCTCTGTTGCACAGGCTCGACACCGACCTTCTCCATGCTGATCGCCGTGCCTGGTCCACGGATCGGCACGATCTGTTGCCGGCATAACGCACATTTTTGCACCATAGGTCAATATATGATGCGCCGCTTTTCGCGGCTTTATCCCATGCCCCTTATAAGAAGGCCCGATTTCCGTTGCGGCAAGGGCGCAATTTCGTTTCGATCAAACATTTACCACTGGTGCAAAATTAGTTGACATCCACTGCTGGAGCGATAGAAATAAAAATGCACACCGGGATAATAATGACAGGTGTGGGCCAACGAGCCGACACATTGCGTCCAGGGAGAGGAATGACCAATGTCCAAGCACAAGATTTTTGCGTCGTCGCTGGCGATCGGCGCTAGCATCGTCGCCATGACGGGCAGCGCGCTGGCGCAGGATGCGGCGCCGCCCGCACCGGCGCCTGAGCAGGCTGCCGAACAGAGTTCGAGCGCTCCGGTTAGCACATCCGACATCGTCGTGACCGGCTCGCGCATCGTCCGCGATGGCTATACCGCGCCGACCCCGGTGACGGTCGCCACGACCGAGGAGCTGTCACGCACGACGCCGTCGAGCATTCCCGACGCGCTCAACAAGCTGCCGCAATTCTCCAATTCGCTCAGCCCGTCCAAGTCGGCATCGAATTTCTCGAATGCGCCGATCCACGGCAATGTGCTCAATCTGCGCGGCCTGGGCACGCCCAGCGCCAATCCCAAGGGGCCGCTGCGCACGCTGATCCTGTTCGACGGCATGCGCGTGTCGCCGACCGAATATATCGGCACGATCGACACCAATGTGCTGCCGCAGTTGCTGATGCAGCGGGTCGACGTGGTGACCGGCGGCGCCTCGGCCCAATGGGGCTCTGACGCGGTCGCGGGTGTCGTCAACTTCGTGCTCGACAAGAAATTCACCGGCATCAAGGGCGTCGCCCAGGCGGGCATTTCCGACGAGGGCGACAACGCCAACCAGCGTCTGGGCCTGGCAGTGGGCCAGGATTTTGCCGGCGGACGCGGGCATATCCTACTGAGCGGCGAATATTCCAACAATGAAGGCATGCTGCGCAGCGATCGCGACTATGCGACCAAGGGCTACAGCTATGTCGGCAGCGTCGTGGGCTGCACCAAGCTGGCGACCGAGGCCGCTTCGGTCTGCGCCCCCGGCGGCGCGCGCAATCCTTATACGATCGGGTCAAACATCCTGATTTCGGCGCTCGCCCCCAATGGCCGCATCACCGCCTCCAGCGTGGCGGGCAATCCCTATGTCGGGCAGGTCATCAACAATGATGGCACGACCCGGCCGTTCAACACCGGCACGGCGGTCGGCACCACCGGCTTCCAGTCGGGGGGCGACGGTTACCAGATCCCGACCACCGGCGCGGCAGTCATCCCGCTGACCACCTATCAGGCCTTTGGGCGGCTGAGCTATGACCTGACCGACGACATCAACGCCTTCGTCCAGGGTAGCTGGTCGCGCTCGGACCTGGAATATTCGACCCAGGTGAATGCGCTGGTCCCCTCGTCGCAGGGCGTCACGATCTACAAGGGCAATCCCTATCTGTCGTCTGCGCTGAATTCGGCGCTGACGTCTGCGACGGACAGCTACACGGTCGGCCAATATGATGCCGGCCAGCCGACGGCCATCGCCAAGGAACGGACCGATTACTGGATGGTCAATGCCGGCTTCACCGGAAAGCTGGGCGGACTGGACTGGAGCGCCACCTACTCGCATGGCGACTCCAAGCATACCCTGGCCAATTCCGGCCTTTATGACAGCAAGAAGCTCTATGCCGCCGCCGATGCGGTGGTGGACCCCAGCACCGGCCAGATCACCTGTCGCGTGCTGCTCGATCCGACCTATGCCAGCCAATATGCGGGCTGCAAGCCGATCGACGTGCTGCATGGCGATCCGTCCAAGTCGACGCCCGAAGGCTATGCCTATGCCACCGGAACGTCGCGTTACCGGGCCAGCATCCGCCAGGACAGCTTTGCCGTGAACCTGAATGGCAGCCTGTTCGATCTGCCGGCGGGGCCGGTCGACTTCGCGGTCGGCGCGGAATATCGCAAGCAGAAGCTGAACCTTACCAGCAATGCCGATCCGTCGCTGCTCGACACGGCGGCCGAGCGCAGCGCCTATTTCGCCGGCCTGCGCGGCGTGCCGGCCACCACGAACTTCTACTGGCTTACCAATGTCGGTACGGCGCGTGGCAGCCTGAACGTCAAGGAAGCCTATGCCGAACTGGCGGTGCCAATCCTGAAGGACAAGCCCTTCTTCCGGGAACTCAGCATCAACGGCGCGGGCCGCATCACCGACTATTCGACGTCGGGCACGGTCGAAACCTGGAAGGTCGGCGCAACCTGGAAGCCGGTCGACGACCTGCTGCTGCGTGCCACCCTGTCGCGCGACATTCGTGCGCCCAACCTGTTCGAACTCTATTCGGGCGCGCAGAGCGGCATCGGCATCGTCAATGATCTGCAGACCGCCGATGGCAGCTATGGCAGCGGCCTCAACCAGAACGTCAACACCGTCACCAGCGGCAACGCCAATCTGAAGCCGGAAAAGGCCAAGACGCTGACGATCGGTGGCGTGCTGACGCCGTCCTTCTTCCCCGGCTTCTCGCTGTCGGTCGACTATTACAAGATCAAGGTTACCGGCCTGATCGACACGCTTTCGTCACAGCAGATCATCACCAACTGCTATAATGCGGGCGGATCGGGCGTGGCCGAATGCGGGTTGATCGATCGGGCGACGCCGACGAGCCTGCCCTCACTGGTGCATATCGTGCCGGCCAACATCGCCTTCCTGAAGACCGCCGGCATCGATTTCGACGCCAGCTATCGCACGGCGATGGGCGACGGGGCGCTCAGCCTGCGCCTCTACATGAACTATCTCGACAAGTTCGATGCCCAGCAATATGCGGGCGCGCCGATCGCCCATTATGCGGGCGTCAGCGTGGTCGGCAGCAACCCGGCCGGCTTCCCGCGCTGGCGCGGCAATTTCTCGATCGATTACAGCAACGGGCCGTTCGGCATCACCCTGTCCGAACAATATATTCACAAGATGCGGCTGGATATTCCCGGTGGGCCGGTGCCGATCCAGTTTGTCGACGATAAGGTGAAGGCGGTCTGGTATACCGACCTGGCCATGCGCTTCACCGTGCCCCAGGGGAATGGCAATTTCGAGCTGTTCGCCAACGTCAACAACCTGTTCGACAAGCAGCCGCCGATCATTCCGGGCACCGTGCCGGGCGTGAACCTGCCCACCAATATCGCGGTCTACGACTTTATCGGCCGCGCCTTCACGGCGGGTGTCCGCTTCAAATTCTGATAACCGAAGAAGAGTCATTCGGAACAGCCGCTGGAGGCCGGATCATCCGGTTTTCAGCGGCTTTTTTCGTGTCGAGGCGGTAGGCGCGCCGACCTGGAGGCACTGGCGCTAAAAACCGCTAAAAGCGCCCAATGTGGGATCTGCGGTTGGCTATCGCCTCTGGTGATGGGAGGGGGTGGTGGACGCACTTGGGCTCGAACCAAGGACCCGCTGATTAAGAGCGACAAGATGTCGTTACAGCCTGAAACCGCATGGATCAAAATGTTACATAAAATCTGAGGGCAAATGGGACTTTTCTCCATTTTTCTGTCTCATGCTGTAACCCAGTATAACGCTCCGTAACGTGGAAAAGTGAGGCAGGAGTGAGGCAGTGTCCTTGTGGCGCGATCTACGGTGGCTTAGAAGCGAGGTGGAAATCTGCGTCATCAAGGAGCGCTACCAGCGTGAAAAAGCAACTCACCGCTGTCTTCATAAAGGGGGTCAAACCGGCCGATAAGAAACAGCGTTTCACCGACTCCGTTGTGGCCAATCTCCTCCTCACCGTCCACCCTACAGGCCGCAAAATATGGTCGTGGCACGGTAAGCTAAATGGCGAAACGAAGACGATCACGCTTGGCCAATGGTTGGTCACTGGTGGCATGGACCTTGCCACTGCCCGCGAGCGCGCGACTGAGATCAACACCGCGAAGATCGAGGGGAGGGAGATGAGCTTCATCATACCCAACGAGGAGCCGTCCGAGCCAGCAATCGATCCTCGCGCCGCCTTCACCTGCGACTGGATGTTTGACCAGTATATGGCGCAAGAAGGGGAGACCCGAAAGACCGCCAAGGAGAAGCGGACCACCTACAACCGAGAGATCAAGCCGACGCTTGGTGAGCGTCAGATTGACACCATCACCTATGACGATCTGGCAGCGATCGTGCAGAAGAAGTTCTCGGAAGGGAAGGGGCCGGCATCGAACCGGCTCAAGGCGCTGATCGCCCGGTGGTGGAAGTGGGGTGTGACTCGCGGCCGAGGAGTGACCGGCCTGAAAGCGAACCCGGCAATCGATCTGGTATGCCTCGCTGACGAGAACAAGCGCCGCCGCTATTTGACGAATTACGAGATCGGCATGTTCTTCAAAGGAACCTATTTGGCTCGCGACACCTTCGCCGAGATGCTGACCGTGATCCTCTACACGGGCCTCCGCCGGAGCGAAGCGGCTGGGTTGACGTGGAAGGAGGTGCGCTTCGAGGACAACACAATCATGATCAGCGGTGACCGCATCAAGAACGGGTTAGACCTGCTCTTGTGGATGCCGGACACGGTCACAGCGATTCTGCGGAAGCGCAAGTGTCTCACCGGTGACTACAAATATGTGTGGCCTGCTCCTTATTCTTGGCGACAAGGTGAGGTGGTGGAAAAGGGCAAGGATACGTCGAAGGAGCTTACTACCTTCACCAAGCCCATGAATGCACTGAACGACGCGTGCCAAAAGTACGCGATCAAGGAGCGCAAGAAGATGGAGAGGTTCACCGTCCATGACTTGCGCCGGACACTGGCGACGGGGATGCGAGGGCTGAGGGACGGGCACGATCGCCCCCTTATTCTGTCCGATACGGTCGAGCGGGTGATCAACCACATTATCGGTGGCGTGCGTGGCAATTACGATTGCCACGACTATTTCGCCGAGAAGAAGGCGGCGCTCCGCATCTGGGCAGAGCACCTTGATCCGATCAGGCTTGCCGCTCACGCAGCCATTCAGAAAGATCGCGCGGAAGCGATCGCGACAGGGGGCAAAAAAACATGAAATCGTTGGTTGCGAATCGTAAGTCACGCCGCTATCAGCGCGTCTCCCCGGTAGGATGGATCGTTAGCTCAGTTGGTAGAGCAGACGACTCTTAATCGTCTGGTCCTTGGTTCGAGCCCAAGACGATCCACCAATACAGCTGCCACAGGATTCTATTCCGACCACGCCAGCTATCCATCACCTTTTTTACCTAAGAAGTGCTGGCTAACTACAATCCCTCGGCAATTGGCGCTTGTTAGCTCTCTGTGGGCAAATTTCCAGTAAGCGCCGCCACATCACACCCCAACGCGGCACACAGCCGACAAAGCACCGTGAACGTCAGGTTGCGTTGACCACGCTCGACACCGCCGACGTAGGATCGGTCGATCTCCGCTTCCAGCGCGAACTGTTCTTGACTCCAGCCAAGGCTTTTACGGCGCTGCCTGATGCGCCTGCCAAGTTCCTTGAGTTCGTTCTGGGCCACTGCGCGAAAGCACATGGAAGAGGACTTTCAGTCCACGGACGATCATACCCATTTTTAACCGCCTCCATGTATCTCCGCCTGCTCAGAAGGAGATATTGATGAGCAACCGGACCAAGAATGCACTGAAAGGGATCGCGGTTTTTGCACTTGTGCTTGGCATCGGGACTATGGGTTTGAAACTCCTCTATGATGCAACACCGGAGGGGAAGGAAGTTGTTGCCAAGCAGGCGCGGCTTGATGCCGATAAACCGGCAATCCGCGTCGCAGAGACATTGGTGAAGGTGAGGCTGCGTGAACCGGACAGCGCTGCGTTCACCGGTGTCAAGGTGGTTCATATGGATGGAAGCGAGGCCGTTTGCGGCTTTGTAAATGCCCGCAATGGGCTTGGAGGGATGACCGGAGATCAGTGGTTCGCCGTCATCGACGCCGATGTATTCTTCATGAGCGATGGCCCCGAGGCTTCCCGGAAAGTTACTGCAACTTGCGGGATCTTCGGATGAGGGCAGTTCCGGTGAGCGAGATCGCGCCGAAGCTGCCACGCCCAATGAGCGTTTGCTGATTACCTTGTGAACTCGCGGTGCGTAGCCGCGCCACGATTTTCCGCGAGGCCTGCTGAGCCTGACCTTGTGGAACTTCGGGCCGGTTTCGCTCGCTCGCATATCCTCCAGTCCGCGACGGGTCAGACTTCGGCATTTGTCGACGGCATCGTCGCGCTGGCTCCAAATGTGTCTTGGCCAGAAATCACTGCATAGCTAAAAACACATGTGGCCCTGATGACCGCGTAAGGAGGCACTATCGCTAATTGCAACGCGGCGCTGGCGGCAGTGTTAAATCATGCCGGGTTGCATTTTTAGACCAACAGGCCGAGTTGGGTTTCCTCCGATGCTGGAGCCTTTTTGATGGAGATTCCCCGCACCTTCGCAATGTCGCTGACAACCTGCGTGATGTGATGCGTCGTGTTTAGCTGCCGCCATGTGGTCGAGTTGCCGGGGCCTGCTGTCGGATTCTTTGCTCCGTTTGCGATGAAGGTATCGGCGCTCGAAAAGCCCTCGCCGGCAAAATCGCCGCTATCGACGATCGCCTTATAAACTCCGTGCATCCGTTGCCCGTCCTTGCCCGCCTTAACCGCGCGCTGGACACGCCACGCGCCGGGCGTCGTGTAACGGATATGGCGAATGGCCGGGGCACCCCCACCTCCGAAGGCCATCTTTGCGCAATCGGCGGCATAGTCACCGAAAATCATATAATCGGCCGTCGTAGGATCAAACCGCACCGCTTCGCGCCACGCCAGCCATTCGTTGCGCGGCCAAATTTCGACAGTGCCGTCCTTAGCCGGATTCACTTCGGGATAATGCGTGCCCTGAAAGATGATGTGCCGCCACGCGCCGATCTCCTGCAAGGTTTCAAGCGCACCGCTGATGATCGGGGCGGCTATCATCGGGTCCGAGAGTTCGGCACCGGCAAAGTCAGCTACCACTGCACAATCAGCTGGATTTAGCCCCAACGATAACAGGATATTCAAGAGGGTTGTGCGCAACTCCGCCCCAACCAACTCGTCTGATGAAACACAGACAGCGAATTTGAGCGGTGACTGTCCGGGGATGGATGCTCGGAAAGCCTGAATTTCTGCGCTGCCTAAGTCTGAGAGCTGAGCGATAGGGACCGCAATCACGCCAGCCGCCCATGCGCGCTGAAACATATTCGGCAACCATGCCGCCAGACGATCCCGGCCATATTCGTCCAGGATGTAGGTGGCGTCGATGAGCGCGGGGCGGTCTCGCCAATGCGCTGCGAGTGCCACGCTGATGTCTGGCATCTCGACCATCTCGATCAGAAGTGGCTCTGCGTCGTTCCGCTCCTTTTTAGGAGGGACAATAAAGCGCGGCAGAACGCTATCTGCAACGTCCGGCGCAAGCTGGCGGACCCCTTCCAACTCTCCAGCCTTCATCCGAAGAGCGCTGCAATAGACCGGCCTATATGACGCGTTCATTATTCACCTCGACTGTTTTGCTGAGGAGCTGCTTTCGAACACGGCCCCGCCCAATTTTGTCAGAGAATATCTTGTAGTTTTGCCTCTCCATACGCAAGCGACCGAATATAATCGCAGGCGCTATCTCCAACTGTTTCGCCAAGCGTTCGACTGGCTCCGCAGTCTTGGCAATGCGTGCTGGCGATTTACTCCAAACCGCATCGGGAATAAGCATGTTTTGGGCAAAGCGGTTCGCTTCCTCTTCCATCTCATCGATTTCGAGATGTTCAAAGTCATCGAAGAACCCGGACGCCAATCCGGTTCGATAGTGCAAAATAACATGCCCCATCTCGTGCATCAGCGTGAACCAAAAATTGTCCACGGTATCGAGCCGGAGGGTTAGGCCGATCACTGGATGCTCATCAATCAGAAATGCAGCACCATCGACACGCATTCCGGCGATCTGCGGCTCGATGACCAGTAAGATGCCTTGTTCGGCAAGCATCTCCTTCGCCCGCAGAGGGCCATCGTCGAGCGCGCTCAGCTTAACCAACGCACTAAGCCACGACATATTGAGCGGACGGTATTTCGGCTTCTTTCGCTGAATTAGCCGGAGGGCGCTCCGCGTGACTTGTGCCTTCCACGCCAGCAGGAACCAGTCCTTGGATAGATCATGGACGTTCAACCCAGTCCGCAGCAACGAAGGGGTTCCATATTCGCCGACATGCTCCGCGACGGTGCGGCGAAGCTGGCTAATTCCATTGTCGTCAGATTGGTCGGCTTTGTCGAGCCAACCGTTTTCGCGTGCGTGCTTCAACACCTTTTGAAGCTCGCTCGACGACATCTCGTAAGATGGAAGCCACGGCTCTTGCAGGGGCTGGTCGATGTGGGCTGTGAGTCTGATACCAAGCGTGCGCGCTACGCGCTGGAGGCCGGATAGACTGATGCTGCGGTAACGCTCCGCCTCATATCGTTGAACCTGTTGCTCAGGGAGAAAAAGGCGGCGAGCCAATTCCTTCTGCTTCCAGCCCTTGGCTACTCTCGCGGCCACAAGCAATGCTCCTAGGTCATTGCCGGCACGCGCTTTGAGTCCAGTCACATCGCCGCCTTGCGCAGTGCGATAGGCTTCTAGGCTCTCGATTAGTTCCTGCTGTTCAGTGACCAGAGATCGCCGAACGCCGTTCAAGACTTCTGGCGGTAGGCCATCGACGATTTGCTTTAGCACTTGGTCGGATGACAGGGCCTGACTAATCTGGTCGATTAGCGCACTGACCTCCCGCTCCTGCCGTTCATTTGTGATAAGGGAAGCGGTTGCCATCGAAAGCAATCTATACATCAAATATGATGTGTCAACGGGGCTGGCCGCCTTTAGATGTCACTGTTGCAGTGAGCCTTCGTGTAAAAACAACTTAACCCTAGGCATTCTCAGAGTCCTGCTGCTGGCCGGGTAAAGCGACTTCCGCGTCGGCGCAGTCGGGATCGCTTTTCGTTTTTCGGTTTGCACGGATATGTCCACGGTTGCCGGGAACATTGATAAGGTTTGCGAAGGGGCCTGAACGCAAAAGTAGGTCAGAAAGTAGGTTGGAGGCCATAAATGAAAAGCCCCGCCGGTGAGGGCGGGGCTATAAATCCTTGATATTCAAGGATAAAATGGTGGACGCACTTGGGCTCGAACCAAGGACCCGCTGATTAAGAGTCAGCTGCTCTACCAACTGAGCTATGCGTCCATTCCGTTGCCGGTCAGTCTTGGTGGCTGATCGCTTCGGTGTGGGCGGGCTGTTAGCAGGCACATTTGATTCTGCAAACAGTAAATTGCGTTAGCGCACAATTTTTTCTCGAGCGACCGCTCAGGCCCAGTTGCCGATGCGCGTGGTGCGCCTGGTCGAACGGTCGATCGACATGATGATGCCCACGCACAGCATGACGGTCAGCATCGACGAACCGCCATAGGACATGAAGGGCAGGGGGATGCCGACCACGGGGGCGAGGCCCATGACCATCATCAGGTTGATCGCCATGTAGAAGAAGATGGTGGTGGTGAGGCCCGCCGCGACCAGACGCGCGAACTTGTCGGGCGTGCGCAGCGACACGCGGATGCCCCAGCGGAACAGCAGCATGAAGGCGCCGATCAGGAACACGCCGCCGGCCATGCCCCATTCCTCCGCCATGGTGGCGAAGACGAAGTCGGTATGGCCTTCGGGCAGATATTGGAGATGGCTCTGCGTGCCCTGGAGGAAGCCCTTGCCCCAGATGCCGCCCGATCCGATCGCGATCTTGGACTGGCTGATATGATAGCCCGCGCCCAGCGGATCGCTTTCCGGGTCCATGAAGATCAGGACGCGCTTCTGCTGATAGTCGTGCAGGAAGCTGAAGGCGATCGGGATGATCGCGGCGACGGTAAGGCCGGAGCCGATGAACAGGCGCAGCGGCAGGCCAGCCAGGAACATGACGGTGATGCCGCCCGCCAGGATCATCGTGGCAGTGCCCAGATCCGGCTGTACCAGCACCAGCGCCCAGGGAACGCCAATTAGCACCAGCGCGGGCCAGATGGCGTTCCAGCGGCGGATTTCCCCCACTGGCAGCATCGCATAGAAGCGGGCGACCGCCAGCACGATGATCGGCTTCATGAATTCCGACGGCTGCAACTGCATGAAGCCCAGGTTGATCCAGCGCTGACTACCGCCGGCAACGCCGCCGATCAGTTCGACCAGCACCAGCGACACCAGCACCGCGCCATAAGCGGGGAAGGCAAAGCGGGCGAACAGTTCAAGCGGGATGCGGCTCAGCACCAGCGCCATGACGGCGAAGATGACGAAGCGCACCCCCTGGTTGATCGCCCAGGGGGTGATGCTGCCACCCGCGGCGCTGTAGAGCACCAGCGTCCCGAACAGGGCGATGGCGGCAAGCAGGCCCAGCACGCGCCAGGGAAATTCGGTGACGGACTGGGGTATGATGCTCATTACGGGTTTCCAGGGCCGGGGGGCGCGGGGAGGTCGTCGCCATCATCGGCGTCCGCGGGGGGCGTGCTGGCGGTAGGCGCGGTCGCATTGGCGGCCTCACTGCCATTGGCGGCGGCGGCCGGCGGCGGCGCCTGTCCCTTCTCGATTGCCTTGGCCAGGCGGAACGCGGCCATCTGGCGGGCCTGGCGTTCGGCCGGGGTGCCGCCCCAGCCCTTTTCCAGCGTCACCAGCTTCTCCATCGCCTTCTGCGGATCGAACAGATAGGACATGGTATCGCTGGCGATCATCGGCGCATCTTCGTTGCGGATGGTGTGGCCGCCATGTTCGATGATGCAGGCGATGGCATAGCGAGGGTTGTCGAACGGCGCGAAGCCCTGAAACAGGGCGTGGTCGCGCAGCTTGAAGGGCAGGCCGGCATTGCCGCGCACGCCGCCGGCGCGCTCCGCCATGGTGATGCGACGCACCTGCGCGGTGCCGGTCTTGCCGGCGATCAGCACATTGGGGATGCTCATCCGCGCCGCGCCGCCAGTGCCGCCGCCATTGACCACCGCACTCATCGCGTCGCGGATCGTAACCAGATGCTCCTCTGGCACGCCGACCAGTGCCGGCTCGGGCCGGGCTGCACCATGCAGGAAATTGGGCATCAACTGCCGTCCGGTCGCCAGCCGCGCTGCCATCACCGCCATCTGCAGCGGATTGATCAGCATATAGCCCTGACCGATGGTCGCGTTGACGGTGTCGTACACCTGCCATTTCTGATTATATTTCTTGAGCTTCCACGCCGGGTCCGGGACCGTGCCATAGCTCTGGCTGGGGAAGGGCAGGTCGAAACGCTGGCCCATGCCGACGCGCCGGGCCATGCTGGCGATCCGGTCCATCCCGATCCGCTGGGCCATCTGGTAGAAATAGATGTCGCAGCTCTGGGCGATCGCGCCGCGCATGTTGAGCGGGCCATGGCCGCGCTTCTTGTGGCAGTGGAACAATGTGTTGCCGACGCGGATCGCGCCGCCGCAATTGACCGTCTCGGCCGGCGACACGCCTGCCTCCAGCAGCGCCAGCGCCACCATCGGCTTGACCGTCGATCCGGGCGGATAGAGGCCCTGCAGCACCTTGTTGCGCAGCGGGACATGGTCGTCCTTCGACAGCATTTCCCATTCCAGATGGCTGATGCCGTCGGAAAAGCTGTTGGGGTCGAAGCTGGGCATGGATGCGCAGGCGAGCACGTCGCCATTATGGCAGTCGATTACCACCACCGCGCCGCTCTGGGTGGCGAGGCGTCGGCCGGCATATTCCTGCAGGCCCGCGTCGATCGTCAGCTTGATCGGATTGCCGGGCGTGTCGGGGCGGGTGGTGAGTTCCCGCACGATCTTGCCGCGTGCGGTGACTTCCACCCGCTTGGCGCCGGGCTTGCCGGTCAGATGCTCGTCATAGGCGCGCTCCAGCCCGTCCTTGCCGACCTTGAAGCCCGGCGTGATGAGCAGTGGATCCTTCCGCTTCTTATAGTCTTCTGCCGTCGCCGCGCCGACATAGCCGAGCAGATGGCCGACCGTGGCCCCGGCGGGATAATGGCGCGAAAAGCCCTGGCTCGGCGCGACGCCGGGCAGGTCGGTCAGGCGGACGGAGACGGCGGCGAACTGGTCATAGGTCAGCTTGTCGGCGACCTGGACCGGGCGGAAGCCGGCCGACTTGTCCAGTTCCTCCCTGATCCGGTCGACATCGTCGGGCTGGAGCGAGAGGAGTTGCGCCAGATGGCCCACCGTCGCCTCGGCATCGACGATCCGCTGCGGGATCAGGTCAACGCGGAAATCGGTACGGTTATTGGCCAGCGGCCGGCCGTTGCGATCGACGATCCAGCCGCGCCGGGGCGGGATCAGCGTCAGGTTGACGCGATTGCTTTCCGACAGGAGCTGATATTTCTCGTTCTCGGCAATGCTGATCCAGCCCATGCGGCCGACCAGCAATGCGCCGATCGCGCCCTGCAGCCCGCCGACCACCATGGCCCGGCGGCTGAAGGTGAAACTCTGGGTGGCTTCGGTGACGATCTTGCGCTTGGGCGTCGGGAATTTCATGCCATCACGCGCCAGCGGTCGATCCGGGCACATTGCCGGACGACGAAAGGAAAGAGCAATATCGTCCAGAGCATTTGGGGCGCGACCAGCAACAGTTTCACAGGACCTCCGCCGGTAATTCGCGCGAAGAAGACGCCGCCGGCCAGGCAGAAGATAATCGCCATGGTCGCAATTAACCAGTCCTGCCGATAGCTGCGCCAGACGAGCCGATGCTCGATCGCGTCGATGCCGATCAGCATCACGGTCCACAGGAACATGGCCGAACCGATCGGCTGGCCGCTCATCATGTCGTCGAACAGGCCAAGCGGCAGGCCGACCCAGGCGCGCCACAATTCCGGGCGCAGCAACCGCCAGGCCAGCAGGACCAGCAGGCCGAAGGGCGGCATCGCCGGCGACTGGGCGATGACGGGCAGGATCGTCAGCATCGACCCCAGCATCACGGTCACCACCGGCGTTCCCGCCAGGCGCCAGCGCGACGGATGGCGGCCCAGGCGGGGAACCGGCGGCAGATTGCGATCGATCATGGCGTCGCGGCGTTCCCGGCGGCTAGGCCATTGGGGTCGCTGGTCGCGGCCACGCCCGGATCGGGGCGGGTCACGATCTGCTCGAAGGCGCGCTCCACCACCACGGCATCGACCTTGGTCGGGTTGGCGAGCGGCACGCCATAGGCGATCTCGCCCTGGACGCGGACGACCACGGCGACCGGGATATTGGGCTGGAAGATGCCGCCAATGCCCGATGTCACCAGCAGGTCACCCGGCTTGAACGGATTGCGACCGGCCGCCAGCGCGCGGATCTCCAGCGATCCGTCGCCGCCGCCGGTGGAAATGGCCGGGACATTGTCGTTGGCGCGGCGCACCGGCACGATATTGCTCGTGTCGGTCAGCAGCAGCACCTCGGCGGTGTTGGGCGTCGTCGTGTGGACGCGGCCGATCAGCCCCTCGGCCGCGCGCACCGGCATGCCCGGACGCACACCCTGCCAGCTGCCGGCGTTGAGCCGGGCGAAGCGACGCGCGCTGCTGGCGGACGAACTGATGAGGCGCGCCGACAGCAGCGCGCTGCTGTCGACATCGACCAGCTTCAGCAGCTTCTTGAGCCGCGCATTTTCCTGCGCGATGCCCTTTGCCTCGATGATCCGGTTGCGATCGGCCTCGACCTGACGGCGCAGGCCGACATTCTGGGAACCGGCGCGCCAATAGGCGGCCAGAACCTCGTCGATCGAGCTGACGCCGCTCACCGTCCGCTTCATGCCGGTGGACAGGGGGCGGGTGATTTCCGCCGTCCCTGTCCGGATCGCGGCAAAGCCGGTCGGATCGAAAATGGCAACAACGATCAGCAGCAGCGCGATCGCTGCCCCGGCCATTGCCACCACATAGCTGGCGAAGAGGCTATATTGCGCCTTCCGGTTATGACCGGGGCGTCGGCTGGGTGGCCGCGCCATCGTCTATGTCCCCCGGATCAGGCAGTCTGCAACACGCCCCGGAAGATCGGATCCTCCATCGCGCGGCCGGTGCCGATCGCGACGCAGGTCAGCGGATCTTCCGCGATGGTGACCGGCAGGCCGGTCTCGTCGCGCAATTCATCGTCAAGCCCCTTCAGCAGCGCGCCGCCGCCGGTCAGGACGATGCCCTGATCGACAATGTCGGCCGCCAGTTCGGGCGCGGTGTTTTCCAGGGCGATGCGCACGCCTTCGACGATCGTGCTGATCGGCTCGGCCAGTGCGTCGGCGATCTGGCCCTGGTTGATGCTGATTTCCTTGGGCACGCCGTTGACGAGGTCGCGACCCTTGATGTGGATCGTCTCGCCGACGCCGTCCTCGGGCGGCTGGGCAACGCCGAACTGCTTCTTGATGCGCTCGGCGGTGGCTTCACCGATCAGCAGATTATGGTGGCGACGCACGAAGCTGACGATCGCCTCGTCCATCTTGTCGCCGCCGACGCGGACCGAGGTGGTGTAGGCCAAGCCGCGCAGCGACAGCACGGCGACTTCGGTGGTGCCACCGCCAATGTCGACGACCATCGAACCGATCGGTTCGGTCACCGGCATGTCGGCACCGATCGCGGCGGCCATCGGTTCCTCGATCAGGAAGACCTGGCTGGCGCCGGCATTGCTGGCGGCGTCGCGGATGGCGCGGCGTTCGACGCTGGTCGAACCCGACGGCACGCAGATCACGATCTCGGGCGCGCGCCAGGGGCTGTGCTTGCCGCCGTGCACCTTGTTGATGAAGTGCTTGATCATCTGCTCGGCCACGTCGATGTCGGCGATGACGCCGTCGCGCAGCGGGCGGATCGCCTCGATCGAATCCGGGGTCTTGCCCATCATCAGCTTGGCATCGTCGCCGACCGCCTTGACGCGCTTGACGCCGTTCAGCGTCTCGACCGCGACCACGGAAGGTTCATTGAGGACGATGCCGCGGCCACGGACATAGACCACGGTGTTGGCAGTACCCAGGTCGATGGCCATGTCCTGGGAGGAAAATTTGAAGAGGCGCGAGAAGATCGACATGCTTCATCCTGTTTCGCCCGGTTGCGCCGGGACGGCAGTGTTCGTGTCCGCGCTCCGTTCCGCCCAAATCTATGCTGGAATATTTTTGGGGTCGCGGCTCGCGGAAAGCGCTCGCTTGGGCTAGTCACTAATCAATGTCAATACGCCGTCTGCCCGAACATCTGGTCAATCGCATTGCCGCAGGCGAAGTGGTCGAAAGACCCGCCAGCGCGCTCAAGGAAATCGTCGAAAACGCGCTGGATGCCGGCGCGACGCGCATCGCCGTGCGCCTGTCGAGCGGCGGGCTCGACCGGATCGAGGTCAGCGATGACGGCTGCGGCATGGATTCGCAGGACATGGCCCTGGCGCTGGAGCGCCACGCCACCTCCAAGATGCCCGACGATGCGATCGAGAATGTCGCGACGCTCGGTTTCCGGGGCGAGGCGCTGCCCTCGATCGCGTCGGTCGCGCGCCTGTCGATCGACAGCCGACCACGCGGCGCCGATGGCTGGAACCGCACCGTCGACAATGGCGTGCTGGTGGCCGAAGGGCCGGCCGCACTGCCGCCTGGTACCCGCGTCACCGTCGACCAGTTGTTTGCTCGGGTGCCCGCGCGGCGCAAATTCCTGCGCTCAGCCAAGTCGGAATATGCCGCCTGCCTCGACGTGATGCGTCGCCTGGCCATGGCCCATCCGTCCGTCGCCTTCTCGGTCGAGCATGATGGCCGCCGCGTGCTGGGCGTGCAGGCGGGGGAGGCGCGGGAGGAGCGGGTCGCCGCGCTCACCGACCGGCAGCTTGCCGACAATCATGTGATTGTCAGCCTGGAGCGGGACGGGGTGCAGCTCTCCGGCGTCGCCTCGCTGCCAACCTACAATCGGGGCGTGGGCGATCATCAATATCTGTTCGTCAATGGCCGTCCGGTGCGAGACCGGCTGCTGATCGGCGCGCTGCGCGGTGCCTATGCCGACATGCTGGCGCGCGATCGCCATCCGGTGGTCGCCCTGTTCCTCGATGTCCCGCCGCTGGAGGTGGACGTCAATGTCCACCCCGCCAAGACCGAGGTGCGTTTCCGCGACCCGGCGCTGATTCGCGGCATGATCGTCTCGGGCCTGCGTCGCGCGCTCGATGCGGAGGGTTTCCGTGCGGTCCAGCATGCCGATCCCGCCGCGCTCAACGCCTGGAGGCCCGAGCCGCTGTCGCCCACGCCGATCGGTGCCATGCCGATCTTCGAGGCAGCGGCCACGCCCTATGCGCCGCCCAGCTACAGCCAGTTCGCGCCATCCTCGCCCGCCGGCTATCAGGGTGTCGGGGATTGGCGGCCGAATTTCCTGACCCCGCCGCCCCAGGCGCGCGCCGAACCCGCCGCCGCGCCGGCACCGGAAGGGCACAGTTTCCCGCTGGGCGTCGCGCGTGGTCAGGTCGCGCGCACCTATATCGTCGCCGAGGCGGAGGATGGGCTGGTCATCGTCGACCAGCATGCCGCGCATGAGCGGCTGACGCTGGAACGGATGCGCCGGGCGATGGAGGGGCAGGGCGTGGCATCGCAGGCGCTGTTGCTGCCCGAGGTGGTCGAACTGGACGAGCCGGCCTGCGACCGGCTGGAGGCGCGGGTCGCCGAACTCAAGGAATTCGGCCTGGAACTGGAGCGCTTCGGCCCCTCCGCCATGCTGGTGCGCGCCACCCCGGCGATGCTGGGGCAGGGCGATGTGCAGGGGCTGGTCTCCGACCTGGCCGATGATCTTGCCGCCTATGACAGCGCGCTGTCGCTCAAGGAACGGCTCGATCTGGTCGCCGCGACCATGGCTTGCCACGGTTCGGTCCGCGCCGGCCGCATCCTCAGCGTGGCGGAAATGAACGCGCTGCTGCGTGAAATGGAAGTTACTCCGCGCTCAGGCCAATGCAACCATGGCCGGCCCACCTGGGTGAAGCTCGGCCATGGCGATATCGAGAAGCTGTTCGGGCGAAAGTGACGGCCTGGCGTCAGTGCCAGGCCGTCCCCAGTAACGCCAGCCATCCGCGCGCATCCGCCTGGCTTGCGGGCCTGGGCGCGCCATAGCCGCGGCATTCCAGGCAGTCGGCGCGCACGCCCGCGCCGCTGACCAGTCCGCGCACATCGGCTACCGCCTGCAGCGCCCAGCGCTGCTGCAGTTTCGCCTCGCGGCCGATCAGGTCGCGCGGCGCGCCGGCATCATCCTTCTCGCGGTCGGCGATCGACTGGATGAACTCGGCGAACTTGTCCGGCTGCTTCTCGATCCAGTAGGGCTTGGCCTTGGCCGGATCGATCTTGGCGCGGCGCGCGGCTTCGGCAATCGCGTCGTTGAGGTCGCCGAACCGGTCGACCAGGCCGATCTGGCGGGCGGTGCCGCCGTCCCAGACGCGGCCCTGGGCGATGGTGTCGATCTGCGCCGGCGTCTTGTGCCGGGCCTGCGCAACCAGGCCGACGAAGCGGCGATAGATATCCTCGACCCCCATCTGCATGATCTGGTCGAATTGCGGCGTGGTGCCGCCGGCGATGTCGGGCTGGCCGGACAAAGGCGTGGTGCGCACGCCGTCGGTGGTGATGCCCATCTTGGCCAGCGTGCCCTCGAAGCTCGGGATGATGCCGAACACGCCGATCGACCCGGTGATGGTGTCGGGTTCGGCAAAGACGATGTCGGCCGGGGTCGAGACCCAATAGCCGCCGCTTGCCGCGACATTGCCCATCGACACGACGATCGGCAGGCCGCCGGACTTGGCCTCCATGATGGCGCGGCGGATCTTCTCCGACGCCTGCACCGATCCGCCCGGCGAATCGACGCGCACGACCAGCGCCTTCAAGTCCTTCTCGTCCAGCGCCTTGAGCAACAGGTCGGAAATCGTGTCGCCCGCCG
>Ga0075368_10000048_pt1 | contig 28872 bp, 22 predicted proteins | sample EndMethybrTD3033_FD_71518 | JGI IMG/M metagenome (GOLD analysis project Ga0075368, IMG submission 71518) | Populus endosphere microbial communities from Tennessee, USA - Endosphere MetaG P. TD hybrid TD303-3 | ecosystem: Host-associated > Plants > Roots > Endosphere | place: USA: Tennessee... | reverse complement strand
TGCCGATGCCGCCAGCGATCATGACCGTGTGGCTGGCATCTTCCACCATCGGGAAATTATTCTTCGGATCAGAAATTTCCAGAATCTGGCCCACGCGCCATTGTTCATGGATGTGGCGCGACCCGCCCCGGCTGTCGATCGCATGATGCACCGCGATTTCATAATAGCCGCGAATGGCCGGGTCGTTGACCAGCGAATAGCTGCGGGCGAGGCCAGCTGACAACTGGACATCGACATGGGCACCCGGTTCGAATGCGGGCATCAGGCCGCCGTCCACGGGTTCCAATATATAGCTGTTGATTCCTTCCGCTTCCCAACGGATGTTCTTCAATCTTGCGCGCATCTGCCTCTCCATGCGGTGCGATGCGTGTCTTGGCAGGACCGGGCCGTCATGGATCGACGGACAGGACAAGCCGCAAAGCATTTCGTCACCCTTATATCCTTGTTCATGAGGCCGGCGCATGGATCGCGCCGGCCCCGATTGCCATTCTATTCCGCTGCTTCAACTTGTTCGGGCCAGCGCACCGCCTTGGCCAGTGCTGCTTCATAGGCATTAGCAAGCGTGTCGTTGGGATCATGCAGGAAAGACCCGGCACGGGCACGATAGAAGATGCTCGGATCTTCGATACCCGGCGGCAGAATACCCTTGTTTGCGAGCGCTCGGGCTGCCAGCAGCACACGGCGACGCACACGCGCGATCATCTGGTCGGTGGGTGCGAGATTTTCGAAACTATGGTCCGTGATCGGCCCCATACTCTCCGTCACGGCCTGATCCTGCATGGTGATATTGGGGATGCCGGTGAACTGGGTGCCGTTGCGCTGCGATTCCCGGTCGATGGCCCAGTCATTGGCCTGGCTGTCGGGCGATCGCCAGCGGCCATACCAGTCGGTCGTGTTGGGGGCATATTCCAGCGGCGCGAACAACGGCGTCCCGTCCTTCAGCGTCGAGGTATAGGCCGGATTGCCCGCATCGACGCCACAGGTGATGTCGAACAGCATGGAATGCTCGTCGTCCATCGGCACCCAGGCACGGGCGATGGCGCGGGTGTGGAAGCGGTTGTTGGGCGTCTGCGTCCAGAAGGGGAACATATAATGGGCGACGCGCCAGCTCATCTGCCCATCGTCGTTCGGGCGATAGCCGCCATACATCACGCCCCAGTCGGATTGTGCGACCTCATATTCCGGCGCGCGGTTGAGCACGGTCGGGCGCATCGGATGATCTTCATCCAGATCGTCCGCGTCGATCGAGCCGACATGGAGGAAGCCGACATGGCTGGTGTCGATATCGCCTTCCAACGCCTGAAGCCAGTTGCAATCGCGTTGCAGGCACCAGATTTCCGCGTCGGGATGCATGGTCGCCTCGATCTCAGGCAGCGGCGGCGGGCTGGCCTGGTTCTCGCCCATATAGACCCAGATCAGGCCATTGGCCTCATAGGTCTTGTAAGCCTTGGCATGCACCTTTTCCTTGAAGTCCATGCGCGCCGGGACGGAAGGCATGTCGACGCATTTTCCATCCACATCAAATTTCCAGCCATGATAAACGCAACGGATGCCATTCTGCTCATTGCGACCGATGAACAGGGATGCGCAACGATGCGGGCAGCGATGGTCCATGATGCCGACGCGGCCTGAACTGTCGCGGAAAGCGATCAGCTTTTCGCACAGAATCATTAGACGGACCGGATCGCCATCCGCCGTCACCTCGGACGACAGGCAGGCCGGCAGCCAATATTGACGCATCATCGTGCCCATGATCGTTCCCGGTCCCACGCGGGTCATGTCGGCGCTATCACTGGACTGCATGGCTCAGCCTCTTCCTTGTCTTCGTTGTTGTACCCTGGCCGTGATCTCGCTGGAGCACGACACATGAAATCTTGTTTCTCCTAGCTAGAGGGTCGCTCGCGGTGACCCCAATCGGAATGTGGTCGGACCATTCAATAATCGGGACGATGTTATTGCGCGTCTCTTCCTTTTGCTGCTTCACGGTGCCCAGGCGGCATTAAGCCGCGTCGTTAAGGGAGAGTATGGGTATGCCTTTCAGCTTCAAATCCTCGGTCGCAGCATCCGGCATCATTGCCATGATGGTCGCCGCGCCGGCCTGGTCGCAGACGGATCAGGGCGCACCGCAGGATGCCGCCGCACAGCCCAACATGCTGCCCGAAGATATTGTCGTGACGGCGGAGCGTCGTGAGTCGACCGTGCGTCAAGTGCCATTTTCGATCGCGGCCTTTGGCGGCGAATTGCTGCGTGAATCACAGGTGTTCAGCCCGGCGGCGCTGACCCAGCAGATGCCGGGCATCACCGTCAACACGGCCGACAAGTCGCTGTCGATCGTCGCGATCCGAGGCAATGTGTCGACCTTCCGCACGGCCACGCTCGATACACCGGTCGCCTATTTCATGGACGACGTCTATTATGTCTTCAACAATGACCTCAACGCCAATTTCTTCGACACGCAGCGTGTCGAGGTGCTGCGCGGGCCGCAGGGCACGCTGTTCGGTCGCAATGTCGTGGGCGGGGCGATCGCTGTCATCAGCAATAATCCGGAGATGAAGGAAGACTGGTTCGGCCAGGTGACGGCTGGCAATGGTGCCTATGTCCGCACCGAAGGCATGGTGAACGGCGTACTGGTGGACGACAAGCTGGCCTTTCGCGCGGCATTCAGCACGGAAACGTCGAACGGGTTGATCGATACGCCCAACCAGAAGGGCAGCTATGGGAAGACCGACGGCGTCGCGATGCGCGGTAAATTGCTGTTCCAGCCGACCGATACGCTCAAGATCGTCCTGTCGGGGGACTATAGCTATACGCAGGGCAATGGCGGCGCGATCAGCCTGGGGATCGGTGGCAATCAGGTCGTTCCTGCCACCTTTGGCGACTATGACGACAGCAAGTGGACGAACAACGACTTTGCCCGATCGCCCTATCGCCAGCGGCTGCGCGGGGGCTATGTGCGCGGCGATCTGGATCTGTTCGGCGGCACGCTGACGTCGATCACCGGCTATCGGATGAATGATAGCCATGCCACCAACGACGACGTGCCGGTCGCCACGCAGGTTCCGGTCTTCGATCGCCGCCAGGTCGTGAAGAATCGCAGTTTCACGCAGGAAGTCCGCTTCGCTTCCGCGCCGGGCCGCCTGTCCTATGTGGTGGGCGCCTATTTCCTGTCGGCGGATGTCTCGACGACGAACATCTTCTACTACAGCCCACTGCCCGGATCGGCGGTCAATGCGACTGTCCGGCGCAATCCGGGGGTAACCAACATCACGCGCGAGCAGGAAGGCAATGTGCGCAGCCTCGCAGCTTTCGGTGAAGCGACGTTCGAGGTCATGGATGGCCTGTCGCTGGTTGCCGGTGGACGCTACACGTCGGATCGCAAGAAGATCGACTATCACGCCTTTTCCACCACGGACGCCGGCGCGATTCCCGGATTCGGCTTCCCCGGTGAAGTCTTCGCGTCGGGCGGCAAGACATGGAATGCCTTCACGCCGCGGGTGACAGTTAAATATCGTCCGATGCAGAATGTGAATCTCTATGCCACCTGGGCGAAGGGCTTCAAGTCGGGTGGCTTCGTCGACAATGCCTATCTCAACCCGACCATTCCGCTGGAGCCGGAAAAGGCGCAAAATTACGAAATCGGCGCTAAGACCCGGCTGTTCGACAATATGCTCGATTTCAATGTCGCGCTGTTCAAGCAGAAGACGAAGAATCTGCAGAACTTCTCGGGTGCGGGCGGCATCGCCCATACCTATAATGGCACGCTGAAGATGAAGGGGATCGAGGTCGAATCCGTGTTCCGGCCGGTCGACGGTCTGCGCCTGACCGGCAACTGGACGCATCTTGTTGGCACTTACAGCGACTTACGCGATCCGCTGGTCAATCTCGATTATTCCGGCAACCCGGCGAAATTCGCGCCGCGGGACAGTTTCACGGTCGGGGCCAGCTATGATCTGGCGATGGCCAACGGTGCCAAGATCACGCCGCAGGCCGATTTCAACTATTCCGCGCGCATCTCGACCGACGACGCCAACACGCTGCGTCTTTACGACAATCTCTATAACGACACAAAGGGGCGGACGCTCAACGCGCGGCTGAACTATGAAAGTGCCGACGGGCGCTGGACGGTCGGCATCTGGGGCAAGAACCTCACCAACAATTATCAGATCGTCAACGCGGACGACATCACCGCCTTTCTGGCGGTGCCGGGCAATGGAACGACCTATTGGAAAATCTTCACCAACACGCCACGCACCTATGGCGTGACGCTGTCGCTGCGCCCCTGACGCCGATGCAACCGGGGAGGGGCTCTGGCCTCTCCCCTTATTCTACAGGATGTAAAATGGCCGAAAATTTCGAACTTCCCGCCAATGGCAGCTTCTCCTTCGCTGGTCGCGCTGCGCTCGTCACGGGGGGCGGGCGGGGCGTTGGCGAAGCCGTCGCGCGGGAAATTCATGGCGGTGGGGGGCGGGTCGCGGTCAGCGACGTTGACAGCGACGTGGCACAGGCCGTTGCCCGCTCTCTCGATCCGTCGGGAGAGACGGCGATAGCGCTGAAGCTGGACGTGCGCGAAAAATCGGATTTCCTGGCGGCCAGGGACCAGATCGCGGCGCTCTGGGGCAAGACCGATATCGTGGTCAACAATGCCGGTTTTGCCAAGCGGACGCCGACGCAGGACATCAGTCCGGAGGAATTTGACCTGATTGTCCAGATCAACATGCGCAGCGTGTTCCTGAGCTGCCAGATATTTTCCGAACATATGCGCGAAAATGGCTATGGGCGGATCGTCAACATCACCTCGCTCGCCGGGCAGAATGGCGGCACCGTGGCCTCGCCCCATTATGCCGCGTCGAAGGCCGGAGCGATCATGCTGACCAAATATTTCGCACGCTATCTGGCCGGGACTGGTGTCACCGTCAACGCCATCGCGCCGGGGCCGATCGACACGGCCAAGGCGCGCCTGTCCCTCGAACAGATCGCCAGGGTCGAAGCGGAAGTGCCGGTGGGGCGCTTCATGGCCGTGGGCGAAATCGCGGCTGCCACCGCGCTGCTGGCATCCGACCGGGGCGGCTTCTTCGTCGGGGCTACGCTGGACATGAACGGAGGCCTCTATCTGCGCTGATCCCGGTTCGCGACGTTCGTTTCCCGTTTTTCTTATGGCTTTATGGCATTGCGATTGGCGCCCGCCGGATGGGCCTCCATAATCGCAACCAACAATAGGGTAGCGCCGGCCCCCCCGAACGGGCCGGCCGAACAGATGGAGAGCTTATGTTCATTTACAACGCATGGTATGTGGCCGCCTTCGCCGCCGATATCGAACCCGGCAAGACGCTGGGGCGCAGGTATCTGAACAAAGCAGTCGTGCTGTTCAGGACCGAAGATGGCGAGATCGCGGCGCTGGAGGACCGGTGCAGCCACCGGGCCATGCCCCTGTCTGCCGGCCATGTCGAAGGCAATATCCTGCGCTGCTGCTATCATGGCGTCGAATTTGACGGTCGTGGCACCTGCACCCGTATTCCCAATCAGGCGCGTATCCCGGCTTCTGCCAATGTCCGCCACTATCCCGTGGTCGAAAAGGATCATCTGATCTGGATCTGGATGGGCGAACCGGCGCTGGCCGACCCCAGCGTGATCGTCGACAGCCCCGAACATAATGATCCAGCTTGGACCTGGCGGCCCTATACTTTCCCGGTGAAGTCGAACTGGCAGTTGATCATCGACAACATCATGGACCTAACCCATGTGCCCTATATCCATGCGCGCACCATCGGGGGCAATCCGGAGCAACATTATAATGCGGACACCAAGGTCGAATTTGACGGTCGCCGCGTGACCTTGCTGCGCAAGATGCCCAATTCGATCCCGCCCAAATCCTATATCGATGCCGGTGGTTTCAAGGGGCGCGTCGACCGCTGGCAGGAAGTACGGTTCGAACCGGGTATCGGCATGACCTGCCGGGTCAATGCCGGTGGCTGCGATGCGGGGACCGGCGCCTATGAAGGGCGTCGCGATAATGGCTTCATGCTAGCGAATAATCATTTCATCACGCCGGAAACGGAAACAACCAGTCACTATCTCTGGACGATCTGCACGACCGCGCCCAAAGAAAGTGGCGTGCCCGACACTCTGTTCGACCAGTTTTTCGATACCATCACCGAAGATGAGGAAACGCTGGAGGCGCAGCAGCGCCGGATCGATGATGAGCCCGGACGGCCTTTCATCGGCATCGCTAGCGATGGCGCGGTCAATCAGGCGCGCCGGCTGCTCAGCATCATGCAGGAAGCAGAAGAAGGTGGAAAGGTTGCCGCCTGATGTCGCAGCCTTGCGTATGTCGATAACATAGTGGCTTGCTCCCGCCGCCGCCTCATGCTGTAGCGCGCCTATGAAGATGCGCGAGCTTGAGCAGCGGACCGGGGTCCACAGGGAGACGATCCGCGTCTATCTGCGCGAAGGGCTGATCCCCGAGCCCGCCAGACCGCGCAAGACCGTCGCCGATTATGGTGATGAGCATGTGCAGGCCGTTTTGGCGGTGCGGCGGTTGCAGCGCGAAAACCGCCTGACCCTGGCGCAGATCAAGGCGATCATCGGTGGTGAGGGGACTGAAGCGCGGGTGGAAGCCAGCGCCTTCGATCAATTGGAACAATTGGTCGCGCACCGGGCCGGTGCCGATGGGCCGCCGGTGACGCTTTCCTCCCTGCTCGAGCGCTATCCCTATGCGGTAGAAGATGCGCGCACGCTAGCGAAAATCGGCATATTGGAGATCATCGATACCGAACAGGGCGAAGCGCTCAGCATTACCTGCGCGCAGTTAGTCCGGTTATGGGGCGATATGCGTAAGGCTGGGTTCGACCAGCAGCTCGACTATACGCCAGACATTCTGGGTTTCTACACCGAGGCCGCGGATTTCGTCGGGCGATGGGAAGCGACCACCTTCATGGAACGGGTCGAAGGGCATATCGATGTCGAAAAGGCCGCGACCATGGTAGAGCATGCTTTGCCGCTCATGCTCGACTTTTTCGGTCTTATGCGTCAGCGCGCCTTCTTCCGCCATGTCGAGGCGATCCGTGCCGGAGAAGAAACGAATCGCCCCGCAGAGGGTATCAGGCCATCATCAGCACAGCCTTGACGCACCGCCCGGCATGCTGGTCGGCCACGGCCTGGTTGATATCCGCCAGTCCGTAGCTGGTGATCAGCCTTTCGAACGGGAAAAGCCCCTTTGCATTAAGGGCAACCAGTTCAGGCAGGAATGTCTGCGGATCGGCATTGCCTTCCGTCACGCCGCAGATGCTTATGCCCAGGGACAGCATGTGCAGGATGTTGAGGCTGACCGCTGCGTCGAGTGCCTTGGGGACGCCGACCATGGCCAGGCGCCCCAGAGGGGCAAGGGCTGCAATGCCGGAATGGATGGCCGGGACGACACCCGACGTGTCCAGCACGCAATGGACGCCCTGTGGCTGGACCGCGCGCAACTGTTCAGCAGTGTCGCCCGCCGTCACATCGATGGTGCCGGTCGCCCCCAGATCGATCGCTATGGCGCGGCGAGTCTCCAGAGGGTCGGCGACGATGATCTGGCCGGCATTCAAAGCCTTGGCGGCCATGACCGCGCTCAGGCCCACCGGACCACCGCCGATGATGAGGATCGATTCGCCCGCTTGCAGCTTGAGTGCGTTCATCACCGCGCCGGCGCCCGTCATGATGCCGCAGCCTAGCGGACCCAGCAGTTCCAGCGGCGCGTCGGTCGGCATTTTTACCAAATTTTGCGCGGCGGCGATGGCGTAGGTGCCGAAGGACGACTGGCCGAAGAAATGGCTGCTGACCGGTGACTGGCCGTCATTCAGGCATGTCGATCCGTCGGCGCGGTGGCCGCCGAAATTGAGCGGAGCGAAGTCGCGGCAATAAGCGGGCTGACCGGCATCGCATTGCGGGCAGGCGCGGCAGGCGGCAAATCCCATGACGACAGCATCACCCGGCGCAATCGATGTCACGGCATCGCCTACAGCCTCCACGATACCGGCCCCTTCATGCCCCAGCACGGCGGGCAGCGGCACCGGCAATATCTGGTCGCGCACGACAAGATCGGTATGGCAAAGGCCGGTCGCGACCACGCGCACCAGTGCCTCGTTCGGTCGCAATTCGCCCAGTGTCAGACGCTCGACGCTGAAGTCTCCGCCTGCGATCCGGGCGACGGCTGCCTCTATTTCCATGTGCATCCTCCTATTCGAATTTGGTGTCGTCCATTCAAATGCAGGGACGGATGAGGGATCCCTGCTGGACCTGATCCGCAGAAATCCGGCATTTTCGCTCGCTGAAAGCCTGAATGGTCGGACCTGTTTTTACGATTGACCGACACCAATGTCCACCATTACGTAATAAGCATACGCAATACGCAAATGTCCTGAGGACGGCGTGACTGGAGAGGGTAGATTCATGGCGACTTCGCTGGATGCTGACACGCGTCCCATCATTCCAGACGACATCGCGCGGATCGTGATCGCGCCGAAAAGCTACACGGATGACGCGACCATCTATCGCGCGTTCAAATGGCTTCGCGAACATATGCCTTTGGGGATCGCACAGGTGCCCGGCTATGACCCGCTCTGGATCGTGACCAGGCATGCCGACATTCGGGAGATTGAGCGGAACGCCAAGCTGTTCCACAATGCCGATCACAACCCTGTTCTTAACGATCAGGCATCCGATGCCTTCACCCGGGAAATCACCGGCGGCACGACGCGGCTTCTCTCATCGCTGACCTATATGGACCCGCCCGAACATGCCTCCTACCGCATGCTGACGGCCAACTGGTTCTTGCCCGGCAAGATTAGCAAGCTGGAAGAACAGATTCGGGTGCTTGCGCGTCAGTCAGTCGACAATCTCCTCAGTTTCGATGGCGAATGTGATTTCGTGCGCGACTTTGCACTGCATTATCCGCTGCGGGTGATCATGACGCTGTTCGGCGTGCCGCCCGAAGACGAACCTAAAATGTTGAAACTGACGCAAGAATTTTTCGGCGTCCATGATCCGGAGGAGCAGCGACCGGAGATGGCGGCAGACCCGGTCGTCGCTGCTAAACAATGGGCGGCTTCAATCGAGGATTTCTACGCCTATTTCGACAAGCTCAGCGCCCAGCGCCGCGAACAGCCGACGGACGATCTCCTGTCGCTGATCGCCAATTCCCGGATCAACGGCGCGCCGATCCCGCGCGATGAAGCCAATGGCTATTATGTGGCGATCGCGACGGCTGGCCATGACACGACATCGTCGTCCACGGCCGGCGGCCTGCATGGCATGATGGTCTATCCGGAAAATTGGGCGAAGGTGAAGGCCGACCCCGGCCTCATACCCGGTCTTGTCGACGAAGCGATCCGCTGGACCAGCCCGGTCAAGCATTTCATGCGCAACGCCACCGCCGACACGCAGGTTCGCGGCATGGACATCCGCTCCATGGAACGGCTGATGATCTGCTATCCGTCCGGCAACCGCGACGAGGCTGTCTTCATCGACGCCGACCGGTTCGACATCACCCGCTCGCCCAATCCGCATATCGCCTTCGGCTTCGGCCCGCACATGTGCCTGGGCCAACACCTTGCCAAGCTGGAGATGCGCATCCTGTTCGAGGAATTGCTGCCGCATTTGCAGTCGGTCGAGATGGCGGGCGATCCCCGACTGGTCGAGACCAATTTCGTCGGTGGTTACAAGGCGCTGCCGATCCGTTTCAAGAAAGCCTGATTTTTCAAGGCCGGGACATCGCTCAGGCGGGACCGGCACATGGCCCAGGGGTGGAATATCCGGGCGACAATGGGAGGAGTCTGAAATGCATAACAGGATGATCTTGCTCGTCGCGAGCGTATCGGCGGTCGCGCTGCAATCACCCGCCTTCGCACAGACCGATGCGGCGCCCCAGGCGCAGCAACCGGTGGGTCTGGGCGATATCGTCGTGACGGCCCAGAAGCGGGAACAGGCCATCAACGACGTGCCGCTCTCGATCACGGCGGCATCGGGCGAAAAGCTGGCCAGCCAGGGCATCGCCAATGTCGCCGATCTGGTGAAGATCGTGCCCGGCTTCAACTATACCGAAAGCGCCTTTTCCACGCCGGTCTATACGCTGCGCGGCATCGGCTTCTATGACACCAGCCTTGCCGCCAAGCCGACGGTCAGCATCTATCAGGATCAGGTGCCGATCCCCTTTTCGATCATGACGCGCGGCGCAACGCTGGATCTGGAACGGGTCGAGGTGTTGAAGGGGCCGCAGGGCACGCTGTTCGGATCGAACGCGACCGGGGGTGCGATCAACTATATCGCGGCCAAGCCGACTTCGACCTTCAAGGCCGGGCTGGACGCCGGGGTGGACAGTTTCGGACAGATCAGTGGTGGCGGGTTCATCAGCGGACCGATCAGCGACACGCTGACCGCGCGGGTGGCGGTGCGGACGGAGCAGGGCGGCGGCTGGCAGCGTAGTTACACTCGCGATGAGAAACTGGGCGACCGCAATTTCACCACAGGCCGCATCCTCCTCGATTTCGAGCCGTCCGATGGCGTGCGCTTCTCGCTCAACCTCAACGGCTTCATCGACAAGAGCGATGGGCAGGCCGGGCAGTTGATCGGCGTGGTGCCCTTGGGCAATCCCGCGCGATTGGGGCCGCTCGCCACCTATCCGATTGCGCCGCGCAACAATCGCGATGCCGACTGGACGCCGGAGCAGAAGCCCAAGCGCGACGACTGGTTCTATCAGGCGGCATTCCGGGGTGACATCGACCTGACCGATGACATCACTCTGACGTCGATCAGCAGCTATTCCCGATATCATAATGATCAGGACATCGATCCGGATGGCGTGGCGCTGCGCGATTACTTCTACAACACCACCGGCAAGATCACGGCGCTGTCGCAGGAATTACGGTTGCAGGGGCGTGTCGGCGGGCTGACCTATATTCTGGGCGGCAATTATGCGCGGGAAAAAACCTATCAGCAGGATGATGCCGGTCCCTATGACCAGTCCACGCCGGCCTATAATTTCGTCGATGCCGGCCTTGGCATCCCCTTCTTCGTCTACAGCCAATATGCGCGGCAGAAATTCGTGAACAAGGCGGTGTTCGCCAATCTCGACTACGACATTGGCGACACGGTCACCCTGCATGGCGGGGTGCGTTATACCAAGACCAACATCGATTTCGCCGGCTGTACGGCCGATCGTGGTTTCGCACTGGGGCAAGGCATCCAGAATCTGGTCAACTTCATTCGCAGCGGTGCAGGACTCGCGCCCATCTCCATCGCGGAAGATGCGTGCGTGACCATCGACGGGTCAACGCTGACCGTGGGAGAAGTGCAGCGCACGCTGGACGAGGATAATGTCTCCTGGCGCGCGGGTATCGATTATAAGCCGAGCAAGGATGTCCTGCTCTACGCATCGGTCAGCAAGGGCTACAAGTCCGGCAGCTTCCCCATGCTGTCGGCCAGCGATGCGAACCAGTTCAACCCGGTCACGCAGGAGTCCATCACCGCCTATGAAGTGGGCGCGAAGCTGACAGTCCTGGAAAATACCGCCCAGATCAATGGCGCGCTCTTCTATTATGATTATAGCGACAAGCAGTTGAAGGGGCGGGTGATCGCCAATCCCGATGTGTTCGGGCCGCTGGAAGCCCTGGTAAATGTTCCCAAAAGTCGGGTGCAGGGCGCGGAACTGCAACTGGATCTGGCGCCTACGGATGGATTGCGCGTCAGCATTGGCGCGACCTATCTGGACACCAAGATCAAGGGCAGCTTCGTCAACTATGACAGTTATGGCAATCAGGTGGATTTCGGCGGTTCGGCCTTCCCCTACACGCCCAAGTTCCAGATCGTGACCGACGCGCAATATGACTGGGCATTGAGCGACGATGTGGAGGCCTTTGTCGGCGCGAACCTGAATTTCCAGAGCGATACCAAGGCCGTGCTGGGCAATGCCCGTGCCACGCCATCGGCGGATCTTTCCGCACAGGGTGGACTGACGATCGAAGATTACACGCTGATCGATCTCCGGGCAGGGCTTTCGTTCGACGACAAGCGCTACAAGATCAGCGCCTTCGTCCGGAATCTCGGCAATAGCTATTACTGGACCAACGCCACCCGCATCACCGACACGACGGTCCGCTTTGCAGGACGCCCGCGCACCTTCGGGGTCAACCTGTCGGCGCGTTTCTGAACGCTCTCCCCCTGGGCCGCGCCATGAAAGGCGGCGCGGCTCCTTCTTGTTTGCTGGAGAAAAGACGATGAATGCACCCATGTTCGCCGCCGATCGCCTTCATGGTGACGTCGGGCATCAGGTTCGCCTGCCCACGACCCGCATGCTGATTGGTGGCGATTGGGAAGAGGCAGCGAATGGGCGTAGCATCGATGTGGAGGACCCTGCGACCGGACAGATATTCGCCAGCGTCCCGGCGGGCACCGCAGAGGATGTGGACCGGGCCGTGAAGCGTGCGCGCGCCGCATTCGAATCCGCTACATGGTCGCGCATGCGGCCGCTGGATCGGGGCAGGATCATCGAGACGATCGCGCGCAAGATCGAGGACAATGCGCAGGAACTGGCCCTGCTGGAAAGCTATGACAATGGTAAGGCGGTGCATCATGCGCTGGCGGTAGATGTGCCGGCGGCCGTGGATATCTTCCGCTACATGGCGGGATGGACGTCCAAGATTCATGGCCAGGTCAATCCGATTTCCGGCGATGGTCGCCAATATCACAGCTATTCGGTGCGCGAGCCGATCGGCGTGGTCGGCCAGATCGTGCCCTGGAATTATCCGCTGGCCATGGCCGCCTGGAAGATCGCCTCGGCGCTGGCGGCAGGCTGTACCATCGTGCTGAAGCCTTCCGAAGTGACGCCCCTCACGGCGCTGCGACTGGCGGAACTGGCGCTGGAGGCGGGACTGCCCGAAGGCGTGCTCAATATCGTGACGGGCTATGGCCATGAGGCGGGTCAGGCCCTGGTGGAGCATCCCGGCATCGACAAGATCGCCTTCACCGGATCGACCCGTGTGGGCAAACAGATTGTGCAGACGGCGGCACGCGACCTGAAGCGCGTGACGCTGGAACTGGGCGGAAAATCACCGTCGCTCATCTTCGCCGACGCGGATCTGGATAAGGCGTCGCTGGGCGCGGCGCTCGCCATATTCTTCAACTCCGGGCAGGTCTGTCTTGCCGCGTCACGTCTCTATGTCGAACGGTCGGTGTTCGATCGCGTCGTGGACGGCGTGGCGCAGGCGGCGAAGCAGTTCAAACTGGGGCATGGCCGTGATCCCGACACGATGCTGGGACCGCTGGTGTCGCGGACGCAGCAGGGCAGGGTGCTGGACTATATCGAACAGGGGCGAACGAGCGGCGCGGAACTGGTGACGGGCGGCAAGGCCGGCGCAGGTGAGGGCTATTTCGTGGAACCGACGATTTTTGCCAATCCATCTGCGGACGCGACCATCGTGCGCGAAGAAATTTTCGGTCCCGTGCTTGTGGCTACGCCGTTTGACGATGTCGAGGAGGTCATCGAGACAGCGAACGATACGCGCTATGGTTTGGCCGCTAACATCTGGACCAATGATCTCTCGCGCGCGCATCTCACTGCGCGCAAATTGCAGGCCGGCACGGTGTGGATCAACACGCATGGTATGAACGATCCTTCCGCGCCCTTTGGCGGTGTCAAGGAAAGCGGTTGGGGGCGGGAGGTCGGAGAAGAAGGTGTTTTACATTACACCGAAACTAAAACCATTACAGCACTTCTGGCTGACTGATCCTCGTATATAGCATGCGCCGCTCAGGGTGAACGATAGCCCATGGGATCGGCAATGAACTCGTCGATGTCGCTTTCATACCAGGCAACGGCGCGTACGCCGATGGGAACGCGGCGCGGGAAGCGTCCGGCTAGCTCTCGCCTGTAAATTGAAGAAACGGACATGCCCGTGCGGGCAGTCACAACGGGCTTCCTGAGAAGCCTGTCTGTGCGACGGTCCTTTTTGAGGGACGCCTCTTCGCCGCTGCCATTGCACCGCATCGGAGAATTGTCTTGCTTGTCAGATTTCATGGCCAACCTTCATTGAGAAAGTCTGCCCGCCAGGGGTGAAGATGCCGAATTGTACGGCATCGCGCAACCCGGCGACGGCCTCGCCTTCCCGGATGTGATGGGAGTGGCGCGGCCATCGGGTTTGCGCTCCTTCAGCAATCTCTATGGCAAAAGGGCGTGCAACAAGCGCATTGATCTGGTGCGATGATTATGGTTGTCCGCGTCTCGTCTCAGGAGACCGTTCTATGACTGGTGCCAGCAGGCCAAGGGGTGGCCGCTACCTTAAAATGCCATGCTGGTCTGGACCGGCTTGGTCAGTATCTCTTCGATCACGAAGATGCCGGCTGGTGGCGTCATCAGAAGCTCTTCCTCGGGCACAGTAAAATCCAGCCATTTCTGCGCGTCGCGGCGTTCGATAATTGCCGCGTGTCTGGCTTGGTAGCGGATCACCTCCGGGTTCGCATCAAGCGTGATGATCCGGTAGCTGACCGGCCAGTCGCCTATGGCAGGCTCCCAGATAGCTGCCAGATAGAAAAAATTCCCATCTTCCCGGAACGCGCGAAACTTCTTCTCGCCGTTGCGGATATGAAATTCCGAAGCGGCAACGAGGCACCGGTTTGCAGGAAATTGCCGCCCCTCCGATCGGATGAACTCATAGGTGAGCCCATCGTTGAACCGGGGATTGGAACCCCAGGTCGCTTCGATCATCTCAATCTCTTGCGCATCGTCAGGGTTGCGCCGGATGATGGCGCGACGACTTCCGAGTGCATCGGAGTCGAATGGGGTTGCTTTCGAGCTCACGATAGGAACATACAGGGAACGATCGGCAAGGGCAATCTTTGGCAAGTTGCGAGGATGGCGGATGTGCAATGACTACAGGCTGCTGATCGACATTGCCTCGATTACCGAGGATTTCGAGGGCCTCAAGATCAAGATCAACATGCCTGAGGGCGCGCCGAATGTTCCGGCGCGCGAGGACATCAGGATGACCGACATGGCTCCGATCGTCCGCAGCGTTGAAGGCCAGCGCAGTGTTGGCGAACTGGTCAACCGCCGATGGAGCTGGCCTGGCCGGAACGGCAAGCCTGTCTATAATTTCCGGACTGAAGACAGAGAGTTCACCTCCAACCGCTGTCTCATTCTGGCCGACGGCTTCTACGAGTTCACCGATCCACTCGATCCTAAACAGAAGCGGCTGGACAAATGGCTTTTCACGATGGCCAACCATGAGTGGTTCTGTATCGCTGGCATCTGGCGGGAAAGTCCGCTCGCCGAAGCCTTCACGATGCTGACCATGGATGCCGGCCCTGACGTAGAGGCCTATCATCATCGCCAGATCATCCCCCTGGCACGCGACCGGTGGGCTGACTGGCTCGACCCCGATGTGTCGGCGAGGGAAGTGCTGCATTGGCTGCCAAAGGGCAGTCTGCCGGTCACTCAGGTTTATGGGATGCCGCCGGCTCAGGGTGCGTTGCTTTGATCGAGGAGATGGGCCTCGGTCGTTTCCTCGAAGCGCAGGCGGGTGTCTATCAGGCAGCCCTTGCCGAACTTCGGGCTGGCGTTAAACGCTCGCACTGGATGTGGTTCATCTTCCCCCAGCTTAGGGGCCTCGGGCAAAGCACAATGTCGCAGCACTATGGCATCGTCTCGCTCAGTGAAGCGCGCGCGTTCCTCGATCACCCGGTGCTTGGGAAGCGGTATGTGGAATGCGTCGAGACGATGCAGGCGTTGGCTACAAGCGATCCGGTAGCGGTATTCGGGTCGGTTGATGCGATGAAGCTTCGCTCGTCGCTGACACTGTTCGAGAAAGTCGGTTGCCCGGACCTCTTGGGCGATGCCCTTGAACGCTGGTTCGATGGCGATCGAGACGAGGCGACACTCAACCGCCTGCGCTAGGCCATGGGCAGGACGTGATTCATCCGCCTTGACGAATCTCAATCACGAATGGAACATAAAGAGAACATTTGAGTCGGTCTGTTCCCATGTCTGTCACTTTCCCTTCTTCAGATCGGTCGCACGCCGATCGTCTTGCCGCGTTGCGTGCCGAACTCGCTGGCGTCCGCGCTTCGGGCGGGCCAGCGCTTGCGTTCGGGATAGAGGCAATCGACGATCGGCTGGCTGATCACGGCTTGGATAGCGCGGGCCTGCACGAGATCGCTGCTGCATCATCCTCGCTCAACGACGATGCTGCTGCTACTTTGTTCACTGCAGGGATCGCAGCGCGTTTTGCCGCAAGGCCCGGCTATTCGATATTGTGGGCGGTGACCCGCTTCGATCTTTATGCGCCCGGCCTTGAACAGGTCGGGCTTGGACCGGACCGAATATTTTTTGCTGAAGGCGCGAAAGACAGCGTCGTGTTGGCGCTGGCCGAGGACGCGCTACGCGACGGCTCGCTCGCCTGCGTCGTTGCAGAGGTCAAAGCAGCCGATCAGACCGCTACGCGGCGACTCCAGCTAGCGGCATCGGACGGAAAGACGCCAATGCTGCTCTATCGCCGCCATCGTTCCCGCGATCTGTGCCCTTTGAGCACTCTGTCCTCAGCGATGACCCGATGGCGGATCGGTTGTGTTGCATCAGAGCGCTTGCCCCATGCCGGCGTCGGACGGGCTCGATGGTCGGTTGAACTGGTCCGGCAACGCAACGGCAACCCCTTCGCACTCGAGATGGAGGCGTGTGATGGCACGGGTCGCCTCGCTCTACCTACCGCAACTCGCAATCGAACGGCTACGCCGGGTCGAGCGGATGCGGCGGCTGGAGCGGCCCACAGTCGCGCTGCCTGAGGGCGGCGGGCGTTCGAGCAGTCCACGCATCGCGCAGCCTGTCGACGACAATCCTGGTGCCTGTTCGGTCCCGCGCGGCGGAGGCTGGCGCCCTGGCGCGCGCTGGGCGCGGGACGGCGGGCTCCAGGATCGTCCTCTCCAGCAGGAGATCGATTCGCTCCCAGCCCATCAGCGCCCGACCATGCGGGAGATGGGGCGGCGCAGTGAACATGCGGAACATCCCTTCAGGGAGATGCCGTCGGTCAATGGCGTTAGAGGAACCGGGGGAGCTCAGCCGCTCACTTGGTCAGCGCTCTGGGGGCAGCCCACCATCCTCATCGCTCGTGTCGGACAGCGCGATGTCGTGACCGCGGCATGCCCGGCGGCTTTGGAACTGGGCCTGCGTCCTGGCATGGCAGCTGCCCATGCCCGCGCTCTGGTCACCGAACTGGAGGTAAACGAGGCGCAGCCGGAGGCCGATCGTGCCTTTCTGGATCGGCTCGCCTTTCATGCCGTTGGCCATTGGACCCCCACTGCCAGCGTTTCGGGAGGCGATGGTCTATGGCTGGATCTGACCGGCACGACCCATTTGTTCGGAGGCGAGGCACGTTTCTCCCAGCGTCTGCTCCGTTTCCTGAACCGGCTCGGCTTTAGCGCCAGCATGGCGATTGCCGGCACGCCCGGATCTGCCCACGCGCTGGCGCGATATAGCGGGCAAACCATGACGCTTTTGCCGGCGGGCATGGAAACAGAAGCGATCGCGAACCTGCCTCTGGCCGCGCTGCGACTTGAGAACGACGCTCTGGTGACGGCTGCGCGCGTTGGGCTGGAGCGGATCGGCGATCTCTATCCCATGCCGCGCGGCCCTCTCGCCAAGCGCCTCGGCCTTTCGACCGTCCAGCGGCTCGATCAGGCCCGAGGCATGGTTGCAGAGCCCATCATTCCGGTCGTTCCCTTCGAAACACCAGAGGTTGAACGGCGATTGCTCGAGCCGATCGGAACTGCTGAGGCGATCAACCAGGTGATCGGTGATCTTGTAGATGATCTCTGCGTCATTCTCCAGCAGCGCGGCATGGGCCTGCGGACAGCCCATCTCGCTTGCCAGATCGTCGATGGCTCAGAGCAGCGGATCGCGATCGGCACAGCACGCGCGACGCGGGACGGACGTCATGTGAAGCGTATGCTCGCCATGCGGGTCGAGCGGATCGATCCGGGCCTTGGCATCGAGATGATGAAGCTAGCGACGCCGCGCGTCGAGGAACTCCAGGCCCAGACGATGGAGGCGGGCTTCGGCCTTGGCGATGCTGCCCCGGACATAGCGCAGCTCGTCGACCATCTGTCGGGCAGGATCGAGCCTGACAGGCCGTTCCGGATGTCGGCTCGTGAGAGTGATGTTCCAGAGCGGGCTGTCCACCGCATAGCGCCGTTGGTGACACCAACCGGATGGCCGGAATGGAAGCGTCCGGTCAGGCTGCTGCGCAGCCCGGAGCTGCTGTCCAACGTCGTCGCGCTTCTTCCCGATCATCCGCCTCGGCGCTTCACATGGCGGCGGAACGATTATCGCGTGGTGGCTGGCGATGGTCCGGAACGCATCCATGGGGAATGGTGGCGAAACGCTCGCGAGATGTGGGCGGTGCGCGACTATTTTCGAGTTGAGGCAGAGGGCGGCTATCGCTTCTGGGTGTTTCGCCGTGGTGATGCCGTCGACGAGGAGACCGGCGACCTTAGCTGGCACATGCACGGGATATTCGGCTGATGTCCCGCTATGTCGAACTTCAGGTGACGAGCCATTTCTCGTTTCTCAAAGGCGCGTCGTCGCCTGAGGAACTGTTCGCAGCTGCTGCGGTCCTTGGTCACAAGGCGCTGGGCCTTGTCGACCAGGGTAGCGTCGCCGGTGTGGTGCGTGGCTGGGACGGACAAAAGATGACCGGCGTGCGCATGATCGCCGGAGCACGGGTCGATCTCACCGACGGGCGGGCGCTCCTGCTCTATCCCGTCGACCGCCCCGCCTGGAGCAAGCTCACGCGCCTGCTCTCGGTGGGCAAGGCGCGTGGCGGCAAGGGCTTGTGCGTGCTGCATTGGGCCGATGTGGTCGCACATGCCAATGGGCTGGTCGCCATTCTCGTTCCTGATCTCGTCGATGACCGGACAATAGCGGATCTTCGGGATTTGCGCGCTGCCTTTGGCCCACGAGGCTATATGGCGCTGTCCCTGCGGCGGCGGCCTGACGACATGGGACGACTCCACGGTCTCGATGCGCTCGCCCGGTCCATCGGTGTGCGCAGCGTCGCGACCGGCGACATCCTCTATCATTGCCCTGAGAGGCGCCCTCTGCAGGATGTGATGACCGCCATCCGCGAGCGGACCACGATCGACGCGCTAGGGTTCAGGCGGGAGCGCCACATGGACCGCAATCTCAAAAGCCCTGAGGAGATGGAACGGCGCTTTGCTGCCTTCCCTGACGCGATCCAGGCCAGCGCGGATATTGCCGATCTCTGCCGGTTCGATCTAGGCGAGATCCAGTATCAATATCCCTATGAACAGGTGATGGAAGGCCGCACGGCCCAGCAGGCGCTCGCTGCCCTTACTGACGCGGCTGCCAGGCGGATGTTTCCGCAGGGTCTGCCGTTAGACTACCGCAAGCAGATCGACCATGAACTGCGGCTCATCGATCAGCTGGGATATGCCCCTTATTTCCTCACCGTGAATGCGATCGTCGCCGAAAGCCGGCGGCGCGGCATATTGTGCCAGGGGCGAGGATCGGCCGCCAATAGCTGCGTCTGCTATATGCTGGGCATTACCTCCATCGATCCCATCAAGCACGAGCTGCTCTTCGAGCGGTTCGTGTCCGGCGAGCGCAAGGAGCCGCCCGACATCGACGTCGATTTCGAGCATGAACGGCGCGAAGAGATCATCCAGTGGATCTACGACACCTATGGCCGAACCCGCTCGGCTCTGACGGCTGTCGTGACCCGCTATCGCACGCGCGGCGCGGTTGCCGAGGTTGGCAAGGCGCTGGGGCTGCCGCGCGACCTCACCAAGATGCTGACCGGCCTTGTCTGGGGCTGGAGCATGGACGGGATATCACAGGAGCAGATCGAGAGCGCCAACCTCAATCCGCAGGACCATCGCCTCAAGCTCACGCTGGAACTCTCGCGCCAACTGATCGGTACGCCGCGCCATCTTTCCCAGCATCCAGGCGGCTTCGTGCTGACGCAGGACAGGCTCGACGACCTTGTACCGATCGAACCCGCCCGGATGGACAAGCGCCAGGCGATCGAGTGGGATAAAGATGATATCGACGCTCTGAAGTTCATGAAGGTCGACGTCCTGGGCTTGGGCATGCTTGGCTGCATGAACCGTGCCTTCAATCTGCTCGAGGAGCATAAGGGGATCCGCGTCGGCATGGCCGATCTCCAGGATGATGATCCTGACGTCTATGCCATGATCCAGAAGGCTGACACGTTGGGCGTGTTCCAGATCGAAAGCAGGGCGCAGATGTCCATGCTGCCGCGGATCAAGCCCAGGGAATTTTACGATCTGGTGATCGAGGTTGCGATCGTCCGTCCCGGTCCGATCCAGGGCGATATGGTTCATCCCTATCTCCGCCGACGAGAAGGGAGGGAAACGCCGGAATATCCAAAGCCCGAGCTGGAAGCTGTGCTGAGGAAGACGCTCGGCGTGCCGCTCTTTCAGGAGCAGGCGATGAAGGTTGCGATCGTTGGCGCCGGCTTCACCCCCGCCGAGGCCGACCAGCTGCGCCGTGCCATGGCGACGTTCAAGCTTACTGGCGGCGTCAGCCACTTCTACGACAAGCTGGTGAACGGCATGATTGCGCGAGGCTATCCCAAGGATTTCGCCGAGCGTACGTTCAAGCAGATCGAGGGGTTTGGCTCCTACGGCTTTCCGGAGAGCCATGCGGCGAGCTTTGCCAAGATCGCCTATGCGAGTTGCTGGATGAAGCATCATCATCCCGATGTCTTCTGCGCCGCCCTGCTGAACGCTCAGCCCATGGGTTTCTACGCGCCTGCCCAGATCGTGCGCGATGCGCGCAATCACGGGGTCGAGGTTCGCCCCGTCTCGATCAATCATAGTCATTGGGATTGCACGCTGGAGCCAACGCGCGGACGCTATCGGGCCGTGCGACTGGGGTTCCGGCAGGTGAGGGGACTTGCCAACATTCACGGCGCGGCGATCGTTGGCGCTCGGGGGCCTTCACCGTTCGAAAACGTCGAGGAGGTGTGGCGCCGGGCGGGCGTGCCACGCGCGGCGATCGAGCGGCTGGCTGAAGCCGACGCTTTTGCCTGCATTGCGCAGGATCGCCGCCAGGGGCTTTGGAAGGTCAAGGGGCTGGGGGAGGCGCCTCTGCCTCTCTTCGTTGCGGCGGACGAGCGTGAGGCGAAATTTTCGCCGGAAGGGCTGGAGCCGCCGGTAACGCTGCAACCCATGACCGAAGGGCGGGAGGTGGTGGAAGATTATCGCTCGCTCCAGCTCTCGCTGCGCGCCCATCCGCTGCAGTTCCTGCGCGCGCAACTCGACGCGATGAGGATCGTGCGCTGTGCCGATCTTGCCTCTATCCGCGACGGAAAGAATGTCGAAGTTGCCGGCGTCATTCTGGTCCGGCAGCGGCCAGGGTCGGCCAAAGGGGTACTTTTTGTCACCATCGAGGATGAAACCGGCGTTGCCCAGGGCATATTATGGCCGGATCGATTTGAGATTTACCGCAGGCAGGTCATGTCTGCGTCGATGATTGCAATGCGCGGACGGCTTCAGAAGGAAGGGGAGGTCATTCACATCATTTGCGATCGGATCATCGACCATGACGATATGCTGCGCTCGATCGGTTCGATGGACGTCCATCTCGTAGCGGGGCGGGGCGATGGCGCGCGACACGGTGGCGGACCGGATCCGCGCGACAAAGTGCCGCCGCATGGCAGAACGCTGGCGTCATCGCCGTTCGAACGGACAAGGGAAGGGGAGGATATGGTGCGCGTCCGCAGCCATGACTTCCATTGACGATGTCAAGATACCGCAAGGTACACTTAGGTATAACCAAATCGGCTTCGAAATGATTTGAATTCGTCATGTCAAATCTATTCATTGTTTCAGATATTTGAGCCGGTCGGCAGGGTAGGCTTCGGCCAGGGGAGAGATGTCAGGGGCGCGAGGGGCTGTCAGCAGGCGGTCGCGGCTTCCGGAGGAAATTCGACTTTTCAGGAGAGGCCAGAAAGGAACGTCGACAGGATCGGCGCCGGAAATCGGACCATCGCGGCAGCCCTCATTTGGACCACATCTGGTGGTCGCCCGGCCATTGCTGGCTGGCATGAGGGAGTAAGAGGTAATGGACAAAGACTTCTGGAACCTGATCGAGCGGATCAAGGCGGCATCTTGCGAAGACGAGCTTTTCAACCTGCTGGACGAAGGAACCCGGTTCATCGGCTTCACCCAGTTTGCTCTTGGTCATCATGTGGACCTGAACCAGCCGCCTGACACGGCAATCCGTCTCACCAACTACAATCCATCATGGGTCAGGGAATCCATCGGAAGGAAATATTACCGGAACGATCCCGTCCATCGTGCGAGCGTCCTGGATAATGCGCCTTTTGCATGGGGCGATCTCAAGCACATGATCAAGCTGACTTCCAAGCAGGACGACATATTACGCCGCGCCGCGCAGTTCGGACTTCATGGAGGGGTGACCGTTCCTGTCCATCTACCGGGTGAATATCGCGGCACATGCTCATTTGCGGGAGGGATGGGAACAGGGCAGGGGGACAGGATATTAGGTCTGGCACATCTCATCGGAACGTTCGCGTTTCAGGCGGCTCGCAGGATCATGAGGGCAAGGCATCGCACTCAATCGATCCTGGCGGCCCTTCCCGACCTCACCAAAAGACAGCTGGAAGTGCTGATTTTGCTGGGGCGTGGCAAAAATGACGGTGAGATCGGCGAGATCCTGCATATCTCCCAAAACACCGCTCATGAGCATGTGGAAAATATACGGGCGGCATATGGCGGAGCGCAGCGCACCTATCTCATTGGGAGAGCCCTGTTTGACGGTCAGATCACATATGACGAGATATTATCCTCACGGCGCACGATCGGCGCGTTATGACGGATTGACGCTGCTCTCCGGGGCCGCTCGTGCGTGGGCAGCTATTACCAGTATTCGGGATCTTTCTTGCGGAGTGAAAGTCTGAGCGCGTCGGCTTGGGGACATTCTGCTCGGTCCGGTTTGGAGAAGCGACCGCAGCATAGCGGACGTTCGAGCCACGATATGCGTTGGCCGCTTTGCGCCCCCATATTGGTCCTCCGCTGGCCTGGCGGTTCATCCTGAAAGCCGACGTTCATTTAGGACGGTCGGAGGACATAAGGTGGCGAGACAGATTCGCGACGGGCAGCATTATGACGTCACCGCGCTAATGTTCGTTTCGTATCGTGGCCAAACCCTACCCGTAAAAGAACTCTACGAACTTAGATCGATCCCGAATGCGGCTGCGTTGATGGCCCGGAAGCCGTCGCGCCGGCTCCATGACATGTGACCGCCGAGGCGCTCCACGAGCGCGCAGGCGTCGGTGCGGCTGAGGTTGACCGCGCGCAGCGCCTGCTCAGCGACACGGACGTAGAGCACCGGCGCCCCTTCGATATGCCCAGTCGCCGGGTCGAGGATGTCGGTGAGCATCAGCACCTCGACCTCGTCGAGCGGCAGCGTCGAGAGGAACTCGATGGCGACACGCAGCGCGGCCGAGCAGATCGCATCCCGGTGCATCTCCAGGCGCTTGCCGACAGCGAGCGCCTTGAACGACGCTTTGCCCGACTTTAGTAGCGTCACGGACTCGTCAGGCATGTCATCGAGGTCGAGACCATCGACGACGGCGATGACGCGTCTATCCACGACGATCGTGTCGATGCCTTCCACGGAGAACGGCAGCCGGCCGAGGTCGCTGTGCTGCTCAAGCGCGGCTACCAAGGCGTCCGGGTCACGCTCCACGACCTTGCGCGCGACAGCGGCCTGCGCGTTCCGCGACGCAACGGCATCCGCGGCGCGCGCGTGCAGATCATCGTCCCGCCTCCTCGCGGCATCGATATCGTCCGCGAGCCGGGCCATGACCTTCTCGCCGCGCCGAAGCATCCTGTCGAGGAACCCCGGCACGTAGCCGTGGAACCTCGCCCGCGCAGCCAGCTCCTCGTCGTCGCGCCGGGCCGGATGCGGCTCGGCGGGCTCCGTCGCGGCGGTGAGCCAGTCGCGCTTGCGGAAGGTAATCCGGTGACCACCGGTGAGCGCCTCGACCATCTCGTCGTATTCCGCGACGGCCTGTGCGGATGCATCGAGCATGGCGGCGTGGTTCAATGCGTTCTGCCTGGCTATGCGCTGACGTTCGGCTTGCTTCGCCGAGCGGTCCATCGCGCGCATGCTGCGCACCATACCCCGTGTGAACTGCCGCGATGTGACCATCTTCCCCCCTTGGACTTCCGTTCCCCTTCCTACACTTATAGGCTGTCCGGCGTCAGCACGAATGGCACAGATTTGAGGTTGTAAATTAAGGAGGGTTTGGGCTTCGTCGTAGTGACGAAGGAACGAAGATGAAGCCCAAACCCTCCTTGAAGAAATCGGTGACGAAGGCTCCTGCTGAGCGGGTGGTGAAGGATATCCGGCGTGCGACCCGTCGGCACTTCTCGGCTGAGGACAAGATCCGGATCGTGCTGGATGGCCTGCGCGGCGAGGACAGCATCGCCGAGCTGTGCCGCAAGGAAGGCATTGCTCAAAGCCTGTACTACACCTGGTCGAAGGAGTTCATGGAAGCGGGCAAGCGCCGTCTGGCTGGTGATACGGCACGGGCCGCAACCACCGGCGAAGTGCAGGATCTGCGTCGCGAAGCCCGGAACCTGAAGGAATGCGTGGCCGATCTGACGCTGGAAAACCGGCTGCTTAAAAAAAGCATGATCGCGGATGGGGGCGACGACGAATGAGGTATCCCGCGTCCGAGAAGCTCGAGATCATTCGGATCGTCGAGCAGTCGCACCTGCCCGCCAAGCATACGCTGGACCAACTCGGCATTGCCCGTCGGACCTTCTATCGCTGGTATGATCGCTTCGTCGAAGGCGGGCCAGAGGCGCTTGAAGATCGACCATCGGCACCGAGCCGGGTGTGGAACCGCATCGGCGACGATATCCAGCATCAGATCGTCGAGATGGCGCTGGATTACAGCAAGTTGTCGCCGCGCGAACTGGCGGTGCGCTTCACCGACGAGAAACGGTACTTCGTGTCAGAAGCCACGGTTTACCGTCTGTTGAAGGCCCATGATCTGATCACCAGTCCCGCCTATGTCGTGATCAAGGCGGCCGATGCGTTCCACACCAAGACCACCCGGGTGAACGAGATGTGGCAAACCGACTTCACCTACTTCAAGATCATCGGGTGGGGCTGGATGTACTTGTCGACCGTGCTCGACGACTTCTCGCGCTACATCATCGCCTGGAAGCTGTGCACCAATATGCGGGCCGAGGATGTCACCGACACGCTGGACCTCGCCCTTAAGGCTTCCGGCTGCGACAGCGCCACCGTGCTGCACAAGCCTCGGCTGCTGTCGGATAATGGCCCGAGCTATATTGCCGGCGAGTTGGCCGAATACATCGAGGCCAACAAGATGAGCCATGTGCGCGGCGCTCCGATGCATCCCCAGACCCAAGGCAAGATCGAACGCTGGCATCAGACCCTCAAGAATCGCATCCTGCTGGAAAACTACTTCCTACCCGGCGACCTTGAGGCCCAGATCAAGGCCTTCGTCGAGCACTACAACAACCAGCGTTACCACGAGAGCCTGAACAACGTAACGCCCGCCGACGCCTACTTCGGCAGGGCGCCAGCCATCATCAAACAGCGTGAAAGTATCAAGCGACAGACCATCGAACATCGGCGCTTGCTGCACCGCAAGCTCGCCGCCTAATATTAACCCCAAGACGAGGCCCGCACTCCGTTAATTTACGCCGCGAGTTGTGCCAAATGTTCTGACGACGGACACGGACATACGGACTGGGCTCGCAGTGGGCTTGGTTGTTAGTCGACAGAGGCTTGTTGCTAGAACATCAAGGACGATCTCGCCTGGACGATTACACCGCAGCCGGCCATCGATCGAGTGCCATTTTGGCGACGGAGAGCAGGTCGTTGAGCGTAGCGCCGTCGCGCGCCTGAACGGACATGCCTTCCATGACCGTATTGATGAATTTGCCTAGCACGGCCGGATTGGTATTGGCCGCAAGCTCGCCCTGCGCGGCGCCGCGTTGCAGACGCTCGATCAGGAGGGCCTCCGCCGCGATACGCTTTTCGCGCAGCAGGCATTCGATGGCGGCGGACGCCGGCGAAACGGCTGCCGCTGCTGAATACATGAAGCAGCCGGCCGGCGTTCCAGGTTCCGAGAATGATGACGCCGCTCGTTCCAGCAGGCCTTTGACGGCCTCGTAGGTGGACAACGCCGGATCGTTGATGGGTGCATAGAGGTGGACACTGAACGTCGCGGCGTAGCGCTCGATCACCGCCGCAAACAGCCCCGCCTTGTTGCCAAACGCTGCATAAAGGCTGGCAGCGGCGACGCCGGTCTCCGCCACCAGATCGGTCATCGATGTCGCCTCGTAGCCGCGCTGCCAGAACAGCCGCACCGCCTTGTCGAGCGCAGAGTCAGTGTTGAACTGTCGAGGGCGGCCTGCGCCACGACGGGCTTTCGTGTCTGTCATGTCTGGTGCCCGATATGGAATGATCGATAAATAATAGCTTGAACCTCCTCGCTGAAATTGATACAGAATGATCGTTAAATAATCAAGGAATGTCCCATGAGCCGCATCGTTCGAATCCACGAATATGGCGACGCCAGTGTCCTCAAGATTGAAGATTTGGCAGTGCCCGCGCCCGCGGCCGACGAAGTGCAGATCGCGGTCAAGGCGATAGGCATCAACCGCGCCGAGGTGATGTTCCGCAACCATGCCTACCTTCAAGAAGCCGAGTTCCCTAGCCGCCTTGGCTATGAGGCTGCCGGCACTGTCGTTACGGTCGGGGCGGACGTGACCGGGTTTGCGCAAGGCGAAGCCGTCAGCGTCATCCCTCCGCTCGATATCGCGCGCTGGGGCACTTATGGCGAGGTCGCCAACGTGCCCGCCCGCCTCGTCGTCAAGCATCCGGCGGCGCTGTCGTTCGAGGAAGCGGCGGCCGTGTGGATGCAGTATGTCACCGCCTGGGGTGCGCTGGTGGAGCAGGCGAAGCTCGGCGAAGGCGATTTCGTCATCGTCACCGCTGCTTCCAGCAGCGTCGGTCTTGCTGCCTTCCAGATTGCGCGGATGGTCGGCGCGACGGTGATCGCGACGACGCGTACCGGCGCCAAGCGCCAGGCCTTGCTTGATGCCGGTGCACATCATGTCGTCGCGACCGGGGAAGAGGATCTGGTGACGAGGGTGATGGAGATAACCGATGGTGCAGGTGCGCGCGTGGTGCTCGACCCGGTCGGAGGCCCGTCGTTCGAGCCGCTGACCGCGAGCATGGCGCGCGGCGGCATCCTGCTCGAATATGGCGCGCTCAGCGGCGAGCCGACGCCGTTCCCGTTGTTCTCCGTGCTGGGCAAGAGCCTCACGCTCAAGGGTTATCTCTACAGTGAGATCGTCTCGGACGACGCCGCCCTTGATCGCGCCAAGGCGTTTATCGTGGCGGGGCTGCAATCGGGCGCGCTCAAGCCGCAGATCGCGCGCACTTTCCCGCTCGACGCCATCCAGGACGCGCACCGCTTCCTCGAATCGAACGACCAGATCGGCAAGGTCGTCGTTACGGTCTGACCGGTAAACCTGGGGGAGCAAGCGATGGCTCCCCCCTCCCGACACATGATCGGACCCTCAGCCCATGCCGTGGTTGCTTGCTGCGCAGGCTTGAGTGCATGACCGGAACCTCGCCCGATGAGAGAAACGCCCGTCTCAGTGCAGGATTGAAACTCCCCCCCTGTATAGTATGGTGAAGCGATTTCTCGGGAAAACGCGATGCCACATTCATCAGAGGACAAAAAGCGAGCCATCACACGCTTGCGGCGTATCAAGGGCCAGGCGGACGCTCTGGAACGCGCGATCGAAGCCGGGGCCGATTGCGCTCCCCTGCTGCAGCAAATTGTCGCCATGCGTGGCGCGACAAACGGGCTGATGGCGGAAGTGATGGAGAGTCACCTCAGGGAAACATTCGGTTCCGGCGCAGATCCGGCCCTCAAAAGCGAGGGTGGCGATCACGATGACGGCGTGGAGGGCGTAATGAAGATTCTGCGTACTTATCTTAAATGACGATTTCAGGCTCATTTTCTTGCCCGTGTTCTCTCGCACTTAGAAGCCAGCCCCTGCTGCTGGTTTGAGATCCTCGCCAGGACACCTCTTGTATACTGGTAGGAAGTATAATAAATATACTCCCTACCAGTATGAGAATGTCGTCGAATTTGCGACGACGCAACGACCTCCCACCAGCAATCAGTTTAACTCAACGAGGGTATTCCAACATGAAATCTCGCGCCGCTGTAGCCTTCGAGGCGGGCAAGCCACTCGAAATCGTCGAGATCGATGTCGCTCCACCCCGGAAAGGCGAAGTCCTCATACGGGTGACGCACACCGGTGTGTGCCACACCGACGCGTACACGCTGGAGGGGAGTGATCCGGAGGGTGTTTTCCCGGTGGTTCTGGGCCACGAGGGCGCGGGTATCGTTGTCGAGGTCGGTGAAGGCGTCACCAGCGTCGAGCCGGGCGATCACGTGATTCCGCTCTACACCGCCGAGTGCGGCAAGTGCGACTTCTGCCTGTCGGGCAAGACCAACCTGTGCGTCGCTGTCCGCGAAACCCAGGGCAAGGGTTTGATGCCCGATGGCACCACCCGCTTCTCGTACAATGGCCAGCCCCTTTATCATTACATGGGCTGTTCAACCTTCAGTGAATATACTGTCGTCGCCGAAGTCTCGCTCGCCAAGATCAATCCCGAGGCTAACCCCGAACATGTCTGTCTGCTGGGCTGCGGCGTCACGACCGGCATCGGCGCAGTCCACAATACCGCCAAGGTCCAGCCCGGAGACTCGGTCGCCG
>Ga0075368_10000043_pt1 | contig 29599 bp, 29 predicted proteins | sample EndMethybrTD3033_FD_71518 | JGI IMG/M metagenome (GOLD analysis project Ga0075368, IMG submission 71518) | Populus endosphere microbial communities from Tennessee, USA - Endosphere MetaG P. TD hybrid TD303-3 | ecosystem: Host-associated > Plants > Roots > Endosphere | place: USA: Tennessee... | reverse complement strand
GACCCGTCCCGTCACGCCAGGCTCATCTCACTCGAGCAGGCCGAGCGCGCGGCGGCGCTCCATGCCGCGCAGCCGGCCCTTCTGCACCTTGCCGGTGACACCGACCGGCAGCTCGGGGACGACCTCGATCCGCCCCGGCTGTTTGAACCTGGCCAGCCGCTGCTCGCAGTGCGCGCGTACGGCGTCCGCAAGGGCGACCGGGTCTCCGGCAGCGACGACGTAGGCCACCACGGACTCCCCGGTCTCGGGGTCGTCGACACCGATCACCGCGGCCTCGGAGACGCCCGGGACCTCGCGGATGACCTCCTCGACCTCGACCGGATAGACGTTGAAGCCGGAGACGATCACCAGCTCCTTGAGCCGGTCGACGAGGAACAGGTCGCCGGTCGCGTCGAGGAAGCCGACGTCGCCGGTGGACCACCAGCCGTCCTGGTCGGGACCGCTGTTGCCGTCGGGCCAGTAGCCGCTGAACAGGTTGGCGCCCTTGATCTGGATCTCGCCCGGGTCCTCGCCCTCGGGCGGTCGGCCGGTCTCGTCGACCAGCCGGATCTCGATGCCGGGCAGTGCCGCGCCCACCGAGCCGGGCTGGAGCTCCCGGCTGCACAGCGTGCTGGTGACCACCGGCGAGGCCTCGGTGAGGCCGTAGCCCTGGTGGAGCGGGATCCCGGTGACGTCACTGAACTCCTGACCGAGCTCCGGCGACAGCGGCGCCGAGCCGGAGAGCATCAGCCGCACCGGACCGAGCCGCTCCTTGAGCCCCTCGACCTCACGCCAGTATGCGAAGACCGGCGGGGCCACGGGGAGCACGCTGCACGCCTCGTCCTCGATCAGGTCCAGCGTGCCCTGCGGCTCGAATCGTGCGGTCAGCACCAGCTTCGCGCGGTGGCGCATGACGACGCCGAGCACCGCGTTGAGGCCGTAGACGTGGAACAGCGGCAGCACGCCGAGCACCACGTCGTCGCCGTGGATCATCGGCGGCTGGACGGCGGCGACCTGCTCGATGTTCGCGAGCAGCGCCCGGTGGGTGAGCATCGCGGCGCGTGGCCGGCCCGAGGTGCCGCTGGTGTAGAGGAGCGCGGCGAGCTTCTCCGGGTCCTGCAGAGGGGGTACGACGCGGGCAGCATCCGCGCGCAGGTGGTCGTAGGAGCGCTCGCCCGGCTGGAGGGTGCCACCCACCACCACGATCCGCGGGATCACCACCCGCGCCATCAGGTCGGCCTCGATGGAGCCGGCCGGGTACTCCGTGGCCCGAGCCTCCTCGAGCGCCTGCACCGCACCACGCACCGACGTGACCGTGTCGGCGTCCGCGAAGACCATCCGCGAGCCGGAGTCGGCGATCATCCGGGCCAGCTCGCCGGCCTGCGAGGTCGGGTTCACCGGGACGGCGACCGCCTGGGTGCGCAGCACCGCGAGGTAGCTCGTCACGAACTCGATCCGGTTGCCCAGCACCACCATCACGCGGTGGCCCGCGACGATCCCGGCAGCACCGAGCCCGGTGGCGAGCCGGCCGACCTCGTCGTCGAGCTCGCCCCACGTGACCCGGCGACCCCCGGACTCGACGATCGCGAGTCGGGCGGGGTCCTCGGCCGCGGCCTGTGCGAGCAGGTCCGCGATGTCCACCGCAGGGCCGGTCGCGGGTCCGTCAACCATGGACGGATACTTCCACACCGGAGCGGGTTCCTCCCTCCACTAGGTTGGAACCCGTGGTGCCCCCCGACCGGCCGCGTACATTGAGCGGGCCACTCGACCCTGGGGCCTGCTACGCGCCGCGTCACGGGCGCCTCGCGGCGTTGCGGACGCTCGACGTACGCCCAGTATGGCTTCGCGCCCGCGCCTTGCGAGGCATCCCGTGACGCGACGCTCGCAACGGCCCAGGTCCGAGCGACCCGCTCCGCTCAACCTCCAGCAGCGGTCCACGCTCGCGGGAGAGGCAGCCGCGTCCGCCGCCGAGGTCGAAACCGCTCTCGACCATCCGGTGGACCCGACCGCGGCGGCGTTCTTCGACGTCGACAACACCGTCATGCAGGGCGCCAGCATCTTCCACCTGGCGCGCGGGCTGCACCGGCGCGAGTTCTTCACGACGCGCGACATCCTGGGCGCGGCATGGAAGCAGGCCTACTTCCGGGTCGTGGGCGTCGAGGACCCCGAGCACGTGGCCGAGGCCCGCAACTCGGCGCTCAGCTTCATCGCCGGGCACACGGTCAAGGAGCTCCAGGACCTCGGCGAGGAGATCTTCGAGGAGGCGATGGCGCACCGGATCTGGCCCGGCACCCGGGCGCTCGCCCAGCTGCACCTCGACGCCGGCCAGCGAGTCTGGCTGGTCACCGCGGCACCGATCGAGATCGCCCAGATCATCGCGCGCCGGCTGGGCCTGACCGGAGCCATGGGCACCGTCGCCGAGCACGTGGACGGCGTCTACACCGGCAAGCTGGTCGGCGACATGCTGCACGGTCCCGCCAAGGCCGAGGCGATCAAGGCACTGGCCACCCGCGAGGCGCTCGACCTGAGCCGCTGCTCGGCGTACTCCGACTCCTACAACGACCTGCCCATGCTCACGATGGTCGGCGACCCGTGCGCGATCAACCCGGACGCCAAGCTGCGCTCGCACTCCCGCGAGCAGGGGTGGCGCATCCGCGACTACCGCACCGGCCGCAAGGCGGCCCGCGCCGGGCTCCTGGTCGGGGCCGTGGCCGGCGCCGTGACCGGAGCCGTGGCCGCCGGGGTCTCGCTCCGCGGCCGCCGCCACTGACCCACTGCGGTCTCGGACACGTGGGCGAGCCCCGTCGGCGCACCGGGTCCGCGAGCGCGACCAGGCCCTGGTCAGGCCCTGGTCAGGCCCTGGTCAGGCCCTGACCAGACCATGTGTCGAAGGCAACGAATCATTCCCCTGATGTGATGAAGACCTCTACTCTGGGTATCGCATCTGGGGGAGCAGAGGGAGGGACTCCTGTGCCCGGAGAGGGACACGACTTTGCGCGTGGGCTCGACGCCCTTCGCGAAGCGGTCGCCCACGCCCTTTTCGGCTCCCTCGGACAGCCCCGGCTCGCCGCCGCGCTGGCGGGCTCCGACCGCCTCCCGTCAGCCGCACCGCACCCCCTCGGCTGGCTCGTCAGCGAGGCCGTCACCCACAACGTCGCCAATGACGTTTCCAATGACGTTTCCAATGACGGGGTCGGGCTTCCCAACCTCGAGAGCCAGCAGAGCTTCGGCGACTCCGACCAGGCCGCCTCCTCGGAGGAGACCGAGGAGGAGCGCACCCGGCTGATCGCCCTGGTCGAGCTCGCCCGCACCGGCGACAGCGAGGCGTTCGGGATGCTCTACGACCACTACCAGGGCTCGGTCTACCGCTTCCTCTTCTACCGGACCCGCTCCAGCACCCTCGCCGAGGACCTCACCTCCGAGACCTTCTTCCGGGCCCTGCGCAACATGCAGAACTTCCGCTGGCAGGGCAAGGACTTCGGCGCCTGGCTGATGACCATCGCCCGCAACCTCGCCACCGACCACTTCAAGGCCGGCCGCACCCGGCTCGAGCTCGCCACCGAGGACATGGGGCTGCACGACGACACCACCGAGGGTCCGGAGCACGCAGTCCTCGCCAGCCTCACCAACGAGCTGCTGCTCAAGGCGCTCACCGAGCTACCGAGCGAGCAGAAGGACTGCCTGATCATGCGCTTCCTCCAGGGCATGAGCATCGCGGAGACGGCCGGAGTCCTGGGCCGCAGCGAAGGCGCCGTCAAGCAGCTCCAGCTCCGAGGGGTGCGCAACCTCGCCAAGCTGATGCCCGAGGGGATCCGCTGATGGCCGGACGCTTCTCGCTGCTCACCACCGGACGCGTAACCCCGGTGGCCCGCCGGTCGTTGTGCCGTACGTCGATGCCTCATCACGGGGATGGCTTCGGCAATCACACGACAGGACCGCAGCGATGACCCCCCTGTTCCCGGCACGACGAAGTGCCGAGCGATTCGACTCCTTGGTCGAGGGCGGACGACGAGATGACGTCGATCGCAGCACCACCGACCTCCTGGAGCTCGTGGGCGCCCTTCGATCGGTGCCGGAGCCGCAGGCCCGGCCCGAGTTCGTGGCCGACCTGCGCCAGCGGCTCCTGCTGGCCGCAGCCACGGAGCTGACCCCAGTCACCCCGCGGGAGCGCGACGAGGTCGCGAGGCTGACGATCAAGCCCAACCGCACCCGCCGCGAGCGCCGGGTCCGCATCGCGCTCGGCGCGACCGCGATCATCGGCGCGACCACGTCGATGGCGGTCGCCTCCCAGGGCGCCATCCCCGGCGACGCGCTCTATCCCGTCAAGCGGGCCATCGAGAACACCCAGGCCGGGTTCGCCGTCGGCGACGACGCCAAGGGCGAGACCGGCCTCGGCAACGCCTCCCGGCGCCTCGACGAGGTCGACAAGCTGACCCAGCGCGCGGACCCCGACGCCGAGCTGGTCACCGAGACGCTCAACACCTTCGCCGACCAGGCCACGCAGGCCGGCGACCTCCTCATCAGCGACTACGACGAGACCGGCAACGCCGACTCGATCACGTCGCTGCACGAGTTCACCCACCACAGCGTGGACGTGCTGGCCGGGCTCGAGTCCGCCATCCCGGCGTCCGCACACGACGCGCTCGTGCGCGCCGCGCAGGTGCTGTTCACCGTCGACGCGGCCGCCCACCAGATCTGCCCCCAGTGCGGTGACGGCTTGACCGACCTGCCCCCGAGCCTCGTCGCGGGCGCCGCAGAGACCATCGACGACGCGACCGACTCGCTGAGCGCGGGCAGCGAGCTGCCGGGCAGCGTCTCCCCCGGAGACACCACGACGAGCGGCACGCAGCAGAACGGCGGCAAAGGCAACGGCACGCCCAGCGGCATGAACCCGCCCGAGACGCCGATCCAGATCCCCACCACGCCCACCGACACCGCCAGCGACCTCGGCAACCTGCTGCCCACCATCGGCACCAACACCAGCAGTGGGGACAACAACACGAACGGTGGCAAGGGTGGCAAGGGCGGCAAGGGGAAGCCGAACGCCCTGACCCCGGTGACCGACACGGTCGACCAGGTCGTCACCGGTGTCGTCGATGGCGTGACCGGCCTGCTCAACGGCCTGACCGGCGGCCAGTAGCCCCGAGCGGCTGCGCCCACCCACACCTCCCGGCCCGTGCCGCCGGGGGGTTTCGTCGGTTCTAGTGGTTGCCGCCGGAAGTTCGTCGGCGGTGGCCCGTGCTCCGGGTGCGTGCATCGCCAGGCGCCGGAGCGACGCTCTACATGTTCGTCCAGCTAGCTTCGGCAACGCCGCGAGGTGCGTGCCCGGGGTGCGGGACACCCGACGAACCTCCGGCGGTGACCACTAGTGACCCGGACTCAAACTCCGCACGCTATCTCGCGGCCTGAGCACGCACCTCGCGGCGTTGGCAGAGCTGGAAAGACGCCCAGTCTGCCGGCGCTCCGCCGCCTTGCGATGCACCCACTCAGACCACGATCTAGCTGCACGTACTTCTCGTCCGGGTCACTAGCGAAAGACCGACTGCCGCTGCATCAGCAGCGAGTAGAGCGTCGACTGGATCGTCTCGCGCACCTCGTCGGTGACGTTGAAGACCAGCATCGGGTCCTCGGCCGCCCCGGCGTCGAACTCGTCGGTGCGGATCGGCTCGCTGAACTCCAGCAGCCACTTCGACGGCAGCGGCACCATGCCGAGCGGGCCGAGCCACGGGAACAGCGGCGTGACCGGGATGTAGGGCAGCCCCAGCACCCGCGCGAGCGACGGCAGGTTCGCGACCAGCGGGTAGATCTCCTCGGCGCCGACCACCGACAGCGGGACGATCGGCACCTGGGTGCGGAGCGCCGCCGACACGAAGCCGCCGCGGCCGAACCTCTGGAGCTTGTAGCGCTCGGCGTACGGCTTGCCGATGCCCTTGAACCCCTCGGGCCAGACACCGACCAGCTCGCCACCGCGCAGCATCCGCTCGGCGTCCTCGTTGCAGGCCAGGGTGGTGCCGCCCTTGCGGGCCAGGGTGCTGACCACGGGCATCTTGAAGACCAGGTCGGCCCCGAGCGGGCGTAGGAACCGGCCGGTGTGGTCGTGGATCGTCACCATCGTCATCAGTCCGTCGACGGGGACGGTGCCGGAGTGGTTGGAGACGACCAGCGCGCCACCCTCCGCGGGGATGTTGTCGATGCCGCGGACCTCGATGCGGAACCACTTCTCCGCGATCGGGCGGAGCGCGGTCATGAAGAACCGCTCGGTGATCTCCTGGTCGAAGCCGTACTCGTCGACGACGTAGTCGCCGGTCACGCGCCTGCGCAGGAAGGCGAGGAACCGGGCCAGCTGCGGCTCCCACTGGTCACCGAACAGCTCTCGGGCGGCGTGCTGGAACGCCGCCAGCCAGTCGCCGGCAGGGATACCGCCCTTGGGCAGCCGCTCCTCGGCGTAGGCCGGGGCGGACGTCGCCCGGTCGTCCGTGGTGTCGGCGTCGGGGGTCGCGGCGGTGCCGGCCTCGGAGTCGGCGGTGGCGTGCGTCGGCTGCTCGGCGGGCAGGTCCCGTTTGGGGCCCGCCTTGCGGGCGCCGGTGGCGAGGCTGCGCGAGGCCGCCGACGGCTTGCCGCTGCCCTGGCCGCGGCCCGGCCGGCCGCGGGTGCCGATCGGGATGATCTCGGCGTCACCCACGGCGACCACCACCCATGTCGGTGAGCGCGCGCGGCGGCTCCTCGACCGGCGGCAGCTGGTCGAGCGCAGCGGTGAGGACCCGCTCGACCCGCCCGCCGGTGGGGGTCAGGCCCGTGGCGAAGTCGGCGAACGCCTCGGCCGTCGTGAACGCGGGCTCGAAGCCCAGCTCGTCGCGCATCCGGGTGGTGTCCACCCCGCGACCGTAGGTGAGGAAGCTGAGCTGCTCCGGAGAGAAGTCCGCGAGTCGGGCGCTGCGCAGCACCGAGCCGACGCTGCCGACCGCGAACCCGGGCATCGGGACCGTGGGCCGCTTCAGGCGGCGCAGCGCCTGGGACAGCATCAGGATGCCGTCACCGGCGATGTTGAAGGTGCCGGGGAGATCGTTGCGGACGGCGTGGATCAGGACGTCCATGAGGTCCTGCTCGTGGAGGAACTGCAGCCTCGCGTCGTAGCCGAGCACCTTCGGGATCATCGGCAGCCGGAAGTACGACGTGATCGGGCTGACCACGTGGGGGCCGATCACGTTGGCACAGCGGAGCGTGGTGACGCGGACGTCGGGGCGGCGCCGCGCGAACCCGCGCACGTAGCCCTCGATCTCGGCGACGTCCTTGGCGTAGCCGGAGCGCGCGGTGCGCTGCGGCTCCATCTCCTCGGTGAACATCGCCGGGTCGCGGTTGCTGGCGCCGTACATCGTGGTCGTGGACTTCACGACGAGGTGCTGGACACTCGGCGCCTTCTGGCAGGCAGCCAGCAGCTGCATCGTGCCGATGACGTTGAGCTCCTTCATCGTGCCGCGCCCGCCGGCGCTGCCGGGCGTCGAGATGACGCTCATGTGCACGACCGTGTCGACCTGCTCCTTGGCGATCACCTTGGCGATCACCGGGTTGCGGATGTCGGCACGCACGAACGAGACGTCGCCGACGTCACCGCGAGGCGGGACGACGTCGACGCCGATGACACGGGCCACGGTCGGGTCGGTGGCGATCGCCCGCGCCGAACGGCGACCGAGGTCTCGCGAGACCCCGGTCACGAGGACGACGCGATCGCCCTGGGCGGTGCTCGCCATCTAGGGCGTGTCTCCCAGGGTCAGGCGGATGCCAGCGTCGTCCCGGGCGTGCGATGGCCAGGCGCCGGCGCGATGGCAGCCTGGGTGCCTTTCGAGCGTCGGCAACGCCGCCAGCGCGCGGTCTGGGCGGCGGTGGCGCCGCCTGAGACTGGGAGACACGTCCAAAGACCCTGACCGTGGGAGTAGGTGGGGCGGCGGCTACTTGCCGAGCTTGCGACGCTGCACGCGCGTCTTCTTCAGCAGCTTGCGGTGCTTCTTCTTCGCCATGCGCTTGCGCCGCTTCTTGATGACCGAACCCACGAACTGACCTTTCGACGGAATGCTGTGGCGCACCAGCGGGAACGCATCAGCGCCCCGCGGGAGTGCCCGCAGGACCGGGCAAGCCTATCGGCCGTACGCCGAGGCGCCGAACCGCGGGCACGTGAGGTCAGCAACAACCGGCCAGGCGGTGTCGCGGAAGCCGGGTCAGCCGGCGCTGTAGAAGCTCTTCCGGAGGTACTCGTTGACGTCCTCCTCGACCACCCGGAACGAGCGGCCGACGCGCACGGCAGGCAGTTCACCGTTGTGGACCAGGCGATACACCGTCATCTTCGAGACGCGCATCATCGCCGCGACCTCTGCCACGGTGAGGAACTTCGCGTCCGACATGTCCCCAGAACCAGCCATCGTGCACCGCTCTTTCCGTTGTGGCACGCCATCGGCTTCCCCACCGATGTCCCCGTGCCACTCGTAAGGGAGAATAGGGGTTCCTGTGACTCATGGGGAAGCGGTTCTGAAAAGTGCTTCGAGTGGTCTGGCGTGTCGACTTGCGTCCGAGGCGCCCTGCCACCCCGGCCGAGGTGGTCCAGACCGGCCCTCCACGAGGGCTCAGGGCAGCGGGTCCAGGCCGTGCAGCGGGAAGACGGCAGACCGGGTCGCGTTGATCTCGCGGTCCAGCCAGGTGCCCGGGTCGTAGCCCTCGTGCCAGTCGCGGTAGTCCGCCGACCGGCCGTCGGTCATCCGCGCCGGCGCCTCGGCACCCAGCTTCTCGCGCACGTAGGCACGCCAGGCCTCCGGCGTCGGGATCGCGGCGTCCAGAGGCGTGCCGGACACGACGCCGAGCAGGTGGCTCCAGGCCCGTGGGACCACGTCGACCAGCGCGTAGCCGCCACCCCCGGTGGCCACCCACTTGCCGTCGGCCACCTCGTGGGCGAGCTCGTGCAGGGCGACGTACGCCGCACGCTGACCGTCGACGCTGAGCATCAGGTGCGCCAGCGGGTCCTCGGCGTGCGAGTCGCACCCGTGCTGGGTGACCAGCACGCCGGGGTCGAAGGCGCGGACCAGGTCCGGCACGACGGCGTGGAAGGCGCGCAGCCAGCCGGCGTCGGAGGTGCCGGGCGGGAGCGCGACGTTGACCGCGCTGCCCTCGGCACCCGGGCCGCCCAGGTCCGCGCTGAACCCGGTGCCGGGGAAGAGGAACTGTCCGGTCTCGTGCAGCGAGATGGTGAGCACCCGGGGGTCGTCCCAGAAGATCGCCTCGACACCGTCGCCGTGGTGCACGTCGACGTCGACGTAGGCGACCCGCTCGACGCCCTGGTCGAGCAGCCACTGGATCCCGACCGCGACGTCGTTGTAGACGCAGAAGCCGCTGGCCCGGTCGCGCATGGCGTGGTGCAGTCCGCCGGTGATGTTGGCCGCGTGCAGCGACTCCGATGTGTGCACGAGCCGGAACGCCTCGAGACTGGCGCCGACCACGTGCGCCGCCGCCTCGTGCATGCCCAGGAAGACGGGGTTGTCGTCGCTGCCGAGGCCGACCTGGAGCTCGGCCAGGCCGGTGTGGCCCGCCCGCTGGACCGCCTCGATGAGCGCTGCGTCGTGGACGGTGGCGATCTGGTCGGTGGTGGCCAGCGGCGCGGGGACCACCCTCAACCGGCCCGGCCCGTCGGAGGTCGTGATCCCGAGCTCGTGGGCGAGCTGCATGGTCAGGTCGACGCGGACCGGCGACATCGGGTGGTGCGGGCCGAAGTCGTAGTCGGTGAGCGACGGATCGAAGACGACCGTGCTGGGGCCCGCGCAGTCCATGGGTTCGGACGCTATCCTGCCGGTGTGCTGACGACGTTCCGTGTCCAGTGGTGGCCCGCCTGACGGCGGCCCACCGACCCAGCACACCCCTTCACCGGCCGCCCACGGGCGGCCGTTCGTGTTTCTCCGTGCCGTCCGCGGGCCCTGTCACCAGGAGCTCCACCCATGACCACGCAGACCCGCACCCTCTCCCTCCTCACGCCGTCCGGGCGGCTCACGCTCGGCAGCTACCTCGGCGCACTGCTGCCGATGGCGCGCCGCCAGGAGGACGCGTTCTACGGCCTCTCCGACCTGCACGCGATGACCACCGAGCACGATCCGAGGCTGCTCCGCGCCTACGCCGACGAGACGGCCACGCTCTTCCTCGCGGTCGGGCTCGACCGCGCCACGCTGTTCCGGCAGAGCCAGGTGCCCGCTCACTCCCAGCTGGCATATCTGCTGGAGTGCGTCGCCACCACCGGCGAGCTCAACCGGATGATCCAGTTCAAGGAGAAGGGCCGTGGCGTCGACTCCACCCGTGTCTCGCTGTTCACCTACCCGGCGCTGATGGCGGCCGACATCCTGCTCTACCGGCCCGAGCAGGTGCCGGTCGGCGCCGACCAGCGCCAGCACGTCGAGCTGACCCGGGACCTCGCGCTGCGGTTCAACCGCCGCTACGGCGAGGTGTTCACCATCCCCGAGGTGGTCACCGCCTCGGACGGTACCGCGCGGGTGATGGACCTGCTCCACCCCGACCGGAAGATGTCGAAGTCCGCCGACGCGGCAGGCTCGGTCTACCTGCTCGACCCTCCGGACGTCGTACGCCGCAAGGTCGGGCGCGCGGTCACCGACTCCGACACCGGCCCTGACGCAGTGCGCCGCTCCCCCGACAAGCCCGGCGTCACCAACCTGCTCGAGATCCTCGAGGCCTGCGGCGGCTCGGCTGCTGAGATCACGACGTACGGCGCCCTCAAGCGCGCGGCGACCGACGCGGTGGTCGCCACCCTCGAGCCGATCCAGAAGCGGTACGCCGACCTCGCCGCCGACCCGGTGCACGTGACCCAGGTGTTCGCCGCCGGGGCGGCCCGGTGCCGCGAGGTCACCGCCCCCGTCCTTGCCGCTGCGATGACCGCCATCGGCCTCTGAGACCCTCCCCCTCCCCCCGGGCCGGGTGGTAGTCCGTGATCGAACGGCCCCGGTGTGGCCACAACAGGGGCCGTTGAATCACGGACTATCCCGACGGGCTGGGGATGAAGGCCGCGATGACCTGGCCGAGCTCGGGGCCGGCGTCCTCCTGGAGGAAGTGGCCGGCGTGGAGGAGGGTGGGGTGGTCGAGGCCGTGGGCGCCGGGGACGTGCTGCTGGAGGATGCCCTCCATCCCGCCGGTGATCGGGTCGGAGTCGCTGAACGCGGTGAGGAACGGCCGGTCCCACTCGCCGAGCGCGGCCCACGCACGTCGGTTCGCGGGGGCTGCCGGGTCGTCGGGGCGGGTCGGCACCAGCGTGGGCATCACCCGCGCAGCGGCCTTCGAGGCCTCGGTCGGGAAGGGCGCGTCGTACGCCGCGCGCACGTCGTCGGCCAGGCCGCGCACGCAGCCGGCCGCCACCAGCCGCCCGATGTCCAGGACCTCGGCCTTCGCGACGGCATTTCGGAACATCCACCAGATCTCGGGCATGTCGAAGTCGCCGGTCGGCAGCCCGGTGTTGGCGGCCACCACCGCCGCGAACCGGTCGGGGTGCTCCGCGACCAGCCGCAGCCCGATCAGCCCGCCCCAGTCCTGCCCGACAAGGGTGATGTCGCGCAGGTCGAGGTGGTCGATGACCAGCGCCCGCATCCACTCGACGTGCCGCGCGAAGGAGTGATCGGCCATCGCCAGCGGCTTGTCCGAGCGCCCGAAGCCGACCAGGTCAGGAGCGACGGTGCGGATGCCAGCCTCGCTGAGCACCCGGATCACGTGCCGGTAGAGGAACGACCAGGACGGCTCGCCGTGCAGCAGCAGCGCGACCGGCCCGTCGGCCGGTCCCGCGTCGACGTACGCCGTCCGCAGCGACCCTCCGTCGCCGTCCGGCACGTCGGCGTACGCCGGGGGCCACGGGAAGTCGGGGAGGCCGGCGAACCGGTCATCGGGGGTGCGGTAGGTCTCCACGCGGCCAGTCTGTCGCCCCTAGGATTGCCGGCACCATGGAGAAGCCACGCATCTTCCTCGGTTCCTCGGGCAAGCAGGAACGGCTGCTCAAGTCACTGACCGGGGGCCTGTCCGCCGTCGCCGACGTCGAACCGTGGACCACCGTCTTCAACCCGGGAGTCGGCACCTTGGAGCGGCTGGTCGAGCTGACCCGCGAGGTGGACTTCGCGGCGTTCGTGTTCGCCCAGGACGACTGGACGTCGGCCACACCCGCCGGCGCCGGCGACGCTGCTCCTGGCCAGGCCTCGCCGCGCGACAACGTGGTCTTCGAGGCGGGGCTCTTCGGTGGCGTGCTCGGCATGCGTCGCACGTTCATCCTCCACGCCAATGGGGCGAAGCTCCCGACCGACCTGCTCGGCCTGACCTGCGTGCGGTACGCCGACACGCTGACCCCGACCGAGCTGAAGACGGTCAACCAGAAGCTCCGGTCGGCGATGGAGGCCGAGGGCCGGCTCGCACGCATCGAGGGGCTGTGGTGGCAGTACTCGCTGACAGCGCGCACCGAGGACGAGCCCTCGGCCATCAGCCTGCTCCAGGTCTCCCGCGACCGCAGCGGCGGGCTCGAGGTGAACGGACGCTCGTGGCAGGAGGACGGCACCCTCTCGGCGCGCTACTGGAGCGAGGCGTCGAAGGAGCGGACCGACCCGGCCGGCGTCTTCTACTTCTGGAACGGCGAGCGTCCGCGGCACCCCGATGCCCCTCGGCTGGAGGGGACCGGTGAGATCAAGCTCGAGTCCGACGGGCGCGCCAGCGGCTACTGGACCACCCGCTCGGACCGCATCCCGGAGCTGAACGCGCGGACCTCGGGGATCTACCTGCGCGCCGACTCCGCCGACCTGGCCGTCCTCGACTCGGGCAGCGTCGAGGACCGGGCCCGGCTCATCGCCGAGCGCCTGCGCGACTGGCAGGCCTACGCCAACAGCTAGGAGCGTGCTGAACAAGGGCGTGGATGCCAGCGTCGTGAGAGTCGTGCGGTGGCACGACGCCGTCCCGATGGCAGGCTGGGCGCCTTTCGAGGGGCGGCAACAAGGCCAGCGTGCGGCTGTCGCGGCGGTGGCGCCGCGCCCTTGTTCAGCACGCTCCCAGGTCGTGCCCTAGAGGCTCGTTGCCGCGTCACGCTCGGCGAGGGACTTCAGGTTGAGCAGCTGGCGGCGCATCATCACCAGGTCGCCCCAGGCGAGCGCGTGCGCGCGAGCCCGGGCTGGTGGGCTGCCGGCAGCAACGGCGAGCCGGCAGACGATGCGGGTCTCGGCGCCGTCGGGCTCGGCGGCGTACGTCATCGCCACCGGGCCGAACATCCGGCGACCGCGGGGCGTGGTGACCGCCGTCCAGTGGTGGCCGTCGGCGTAGGACGTCAGCCGGAAGACGACGGCCATGGTCTGCCCGACGTGCAGCTCGTCGACGCCGGGGGTCAGGGTGTCGGGGCTGCGGCGGCCGCGGTTGTCGATCCAGTCGTAGGAGTAGGGCGCCACCGCGATCTGGCAGAGCCAGCGCCACGTGAGCGCCGCCGACGCCTCGACCGAGATCGCTCGCGTGAGCAGGAGAGCGCCGGGCACCAGGTCGTCGGCCGGGTAGTGACGCCCGGCCTCCTCGGGGCTCGCGCCCCAGACGATCGCGTTCAGTCGCCCTCGGCCAGCTGGCGCGAGCGGTCGCGGGCCGCCTCCATCGCGGCCAGGAACGCGGCCCGGACCTTGTGGATCTCGAGCTCGCGCAGCGCCGAGGCGGTGGTGCCGCCGGGCGAGGTGACCTGCTCGCGGAGCACGGTCGGGTGGGTGCCGGTCTCGCGCAGCATCTTCCCCGAGCCGACCAGCGTCTGGATCACCAGCTCGGTCGCGGTGGCGCGCGGCAGCCCGAGGTGGACGCCCGCCTCGATCATCGACTCGACGACGAAGAAGATGTACGCCGGCCCGGAGCCGGAGATCGCCGTCACGGCGTCCTGCTGCCGCTCGGGGATGCGGATCACCTTGCCGACCGAGGCCATCAGCTCCTCGGCCTCGACCAGGTGCTCCTCCGAGCAGTGCGAGCCCGGGGAGACAGCGGCCATGCCCTCGTCGACGAGCGCCGGGGTGTTCGGCATGACCCGGACCACGGCCACACCGTCGGGCACCCGCGACTCGATGAACGCCGTCGTGATGCCGGCGACCGACGAGATGAGCAGCTGACCGGGGCGCAGCACCGGGGCGATCTCGTCGAGGAGGGCGGCCATGTCCTGGGGCTTCACGACGATCGCGACGGTGTCGGCCTTCTCGGCGGCCTCGACGTTGCCGACCACGGCGACGCCGTACCGCTCCTCGAGCTCGCGAGCCCGCTCGGCGCGCTTCTCGCCGACGAGGAGCTGGTCGACTCGGCGCCCGGCGCGGACCAGCCCGGAGAGCAGGGTCTCGCCCATGACTCCGGCGCCGAGGATCGCGGTCTGCTTCACGTGGTGCTCATTTCTCGGGCGTCGTCACTTCTTCGAGATCAAGGATCGGAGGAAGAATGTCAGGTTCTGCGGACGCTCGGCGAGCCGTCGCATCAGGTAGCCGTACCACTCCTGGCCGTAGGGGATGTAGACCCGCACCCGCTCGCCGGCCCTGACCAGCCGGCGCTGCTCCTCGGGGCGGATGCCGAAGAGCATCTGGAACTCGTAGGAACCCTGCTCGCGGCCGTACCTGCTGGCCAGCGACGACGCGATCTCGACCAGTCGCGGGTCGTGGGTCGCGATCATCGGGTAGCCCTGGCCGGCGAGCAGCACCTTGAGGCAGCGCACGTAGGACCGGTCCACGTCGACGTCGGCCTGGAAGGCCACCTCCTCCGGCTCGTTGTAGGCGCCCTTGCACAGCCGCACCCTGCTGCCCTCGTAGGCGAGCGCCCGGCAGTCGGCCTCGGTGCGGTGCAGGTAGGCCTGGAGCACCGCGCCCGTCTCGGGGAAGTCCTTGCGCAGGTCGCGCAGGATCGCCAGCGTCGAGTCGGTGGTGGTGTGGTCCTCCATGTCGAGGGTCACCGTCGTCCCCGCGTTGCGGGCGGCCCGGCAGATCGTTCGGGCGTTCTCGAGCGCGATCTTGTGGCCTCCCCCGGCGACATCGTCCGGCAGCGCCTGCCCGATCGCGGACAGCTTCACCGACACCTCGGCCATCCGGGTCAGGCCCCGCGCGGACAGCTGTTCCAGCACCTCGAGGTAGGCCGCCACCGTTGCGTCGGCCTGCTCGGTGTCGAGCGTGTCCTCCCCGAGGAAGTCGAGCGTCACCCGGATCCCGGCATCGACCTCCCGGGCGGTCGCCTCGACCACCGCCTCGGACGACTCGCCGGGCACATAGCTCCGGACGATCCCCGCCGAGACCGGCATCGTGCTGACCAGCTTCTTGACCACCTCGCTGCGGCTCAACAGCAGCAACGGTCGGCTCAACAGCGCCATGACGACAGGCTACGTCGCCTTGGTCCGAATGCCGTCGTCTCGGTCGGCCTGACAGTCCTGGCCCAGCCTCACGGCGTACGCCGCCGCAGCGTCGCCGCGCCCAGGCCGAGCGAGGCGACCGCGAACGCGGCGACCACCAGCAGGTCGACCCAGACCTCGGACGTCGCGGTGCCACGGGTCAGATGGGTCATCGCGTCCACGGCGTAGGACAACGGCAGGACGTTGCTCACGGCGTGCAGGACGTCGGGCAACGACTCGCGTGGGACGAACAGGCCACACAGCAGGATCTGCGGGAACACGATCGCCGGCAGGAACTGGACCGCCTGGAACTCGGTCCGGGCGAAGGCGCTCACGAACAGCCCGAGCGCCGAGCCCAGCACGGCGTCCGCGACGGCGACCAGCCCGAGCAGCCAGACCGAGCCCTGGATGTCGAGGCCGAGGAGGCCCACGCTCACGCCCACGGCGAGCAGCGCCTGGACGGCGGCCACGACGCCGAACGCGACGGCGTAGCCGAGCAGGAAGTCGAGCTTGCCCATCGGCATCGCGAGCAGCCGCTCGAGGGTCCCGCTGGAGCGCTCGCGAAGCGTGGTCACGCTGGTCACGAGGAACATCACGATGAACGGGAACATCGCGAGCAGCGCCGGCCCGAACTTGTCGAAGGGGTCGCCGAAGGAGTCCTCGAACATCCACCACATCAGCGAGATGAGGAGACACGGCAGCACCAGCAGCATCGCCGCGGTGCGGTGGTCTCGGCGGACCTGGGTCAGCACCCGGCCGGACACGGCCAGCGTGATCCGTGGGGTGATCATGCCGCCACCTCCTCGACCAGCTTGAGGAACGCCGACTCGATGTCCTTGGTGCCGGCCTTCGTCTTGACGGCGTCGGGGCTGTCCTGCGCCAGGATCGCGCCGTCCCGCATGAGCAGCAGCTGGTCGCAGCGCTCAGCCTCGTCCATGACGTGGCTGGAGACCAGGACGGCGGCGCCGCCGTCCGCGAGCTCGTGGAACAGCTTCCAGAGGTCGCGGCGCAGCACCGGGTCGAGGCCGACCGTCGGCTCGTCGAGCACCAGCAGGTCGGGGCTGCCGAGCAGCGCGACCGCCAGGCTGGCCCGGGACTTCTGGCCACCGCTGAGCCGAGCGACCACAGCCCCCGCGTGCGAGCCCAGGTCGACGGCCTCGACCGCCTTCGCGACGTCCTCGTCGGGGCAGCCGAGCACGCGGGCGAAGAAGCGCAGGTTCTCGGTCACGGTGAGGTCGTCGTAGACGCTGGCCGCCTGGGTGACGTAGCCGATCCGCTTGCGCAGCGGCGCGCTGCCGGCCGGCTCGCCGAGCACCCGCACCTCGCCGCCGGCGATCTGCTGCACCCCCACGATCGAGCGGAGCAGGGTCGACTTCCCGCAGCCGCTCGGGCCGAGCAGCCCGGTCACTCCGGCCCCGATCGTCAGGTCGAGCCCGTCCAGCACGGGTCGGTCGCGGACCACGGTCAGGCCGCGCACCTCCACCACGTTATTCACCATATGATGAATTATGGCTCTCTGCGGCCGCCCGACGCAAGACCCGCGCGCTTGGTAACTAACCGTTCGGTGCACTGGCATGCGGCAATAACCGCATGCCAGTGGTCCGGACGGTTAGTTACAAGTGCCGAGCCGGTCAGCCCAGCGGGCCGTCGAGGTAGCGCTGCAACGCGGGGGCGTACGCCGCCACGAGCTCGTCGTGGGAGGCCGACGCGAGCGGCTCGACGCCCACGACGTAGCGCACCATCACGATGCCCATCAGCTGGGAGGCCACCAGCGACATCCGCAGCTCGGCGTCCTCGACCCCGAGCGCCGCCGCGACCGGCTTGAGCACCATCAGCATGAAGCCGTCGCGCACCAGCCGCTGCCCCTCCGGGTCGAAGACGCTGCGGACCAGGGTGAGCAGCGGCAGCCGGGTCGCCTCGTCGTCCCACACCGCGAGGAAGGTCCGCAGCAGCCGCTCGCCCGCACCGTCGACGCCTCCCTGTGCCACCGGCAGCAGCACCTCGCGGGGGTCCAGCGGCACCTGCAGCGCGGCCAGGAACAGGTCGTCCTTGGTCCCGAAGTAGTGGTGCACCAGCGCGGCGTCGACCCCGGCCGCAGCGGCGACCGCACGGACGGACGTGCCGGCGTAGCCCTTGGCCGCAAACAGCGTGCGTGCCTCGCCGAGGATCGTGGCCCGGGTGTCGGGCGAGCCGGGTCGACGGCCGCGGCGGTTGGTGGAGGCCACGACCACACCGTACGGCGCGGGAAGTACCTCCCCGGGAGTACGCCACCGGCTGCTGGGCAGGCGAAGTGCCTCCCCCGGCACGACGACCGGGAGGACGCCCGGGGCCGAGAGTCGACGCATGACGAACCGGACCCTGCCTCCCCACCCCGCGCCGACCCCCGACCACGACACCGAAGACGCGACCGGCTCGGGCCGGTCCGGTCGGGTGTCCCGTCTCCTCAGCTCCCACCCACGTCGCAGCCTTCTCGCGGTCCTCCTGTTCGTGCTCGTCGCAGGGTTCTTCGGCGGTCCCCTCGCCGGCTCCCTGGACGCCTCCGGAGGCTTCGCCAGCGACGACGCCGACTCCGTGCGGGCCGTCGATCGGCTCGAGGCCGCGACCGGGACCGAGCCGGGCGCCGGCATCGTGATGGTCGTTGCTACCCCTTCTGGGCTTCCGGCCGACGCCGCCCGGGTGCAGGAGGTGACCGACACCCTCGCGGCCGAGTCCGGCATCGTCCAGGTGACCTCCCCGACCTCCACCCGCGGCGACCCCGGCACGCTGGTCTCGAAGGACGGCACCCAGGTCCTGGTGCTCGGCACCGTGTCCGCCGCCGCCGACGAGGAAGCGGTCGGCCAGGCGGTCCTGGACTCCTTCGACGGCCAGGACGACGTGACGGTCGGCGGCTCGGCCGTGATCGGTCTCCAGCTCGGCAGCACCGTCACCGAAGACCTCGGTCGCGCCGAGATGATGGCGTTCCCACTGCTGGTCGTGCTGTCCCTGCTCTTCTTCCGCCGCCGTGCCGCCCTGATCCCGCTCGTCGTCGGGGTCACGACGGTGCTCGGCACGTTCCTCGTGCTCACGGGCGTCAACCAGCTCTACGGGTTGAGCATCTTCGCGCTCAACCTGGTCATCGGCCTCGGCCTCGGCCTGGCCATCGACTACAGCCTGTTCCTGCTCACCCGCTACCGCGAGGAGCTCGACAGGCAGGGCCCGACCGCGGGCGCGGTCATCACGACGATGCGTACGGCGGGGCGCACCGTCGCCTTCTCGGCCAGCACGGTCGCGGTCGCCCTGGCGGCGCTCACCGTCTTCCCCCTCGGGTTCATCAAGTCGATGGGAATGGCCGGTGCCACGGTCGCGGTGGTCGCCGCCATCGCGTCACTGGTGATCGCGCCCACGATCTTCGGCCTGTGGGGCACGAAGCTCGCGCGCAAGGAGCGTCGTACCCCCGCCGAGCTCGGCCGCTGGTACCGCCTCTCGCACGCCGTGATGCGCCGTCCCGGAGCGATCGCGGTCGCGACCGGCGTGGTGATGCTCGCCCTCGCCGCACCGGCCACCCGGGCCGAGTGGACCCCCGTCGACAGCTCGGTGATCCCGACCGACAAGAGCTCGCGGAGTGTCGCCGACACCATCGAGACCGAGTTCGGCGGCGTCGGCGCAAGCCCGCTGACGATCGCGATCACCACCGGTGACGGCGCTGGTGCGACCCAGGTGGAGGCATACGCCCACGAGGTCAACGCCCTCCCGGGCGTCGCCTCCCCCGGCACCCCGGTGCAGCTCGACGACACCACGTGGCAGCTGGATGTCGCCGCCGAAGGCGAGCCGGACGGAGACGTCGCCCAGCGGCTGGTCGAGGAGACCCGAGCCGTGGACGTGATACCCGGGATCGATGCGCTGGTGGCCGGCCCGGCCGCCGACTTCGTGGACCAGCAGTCCGCGATCGGCAGCCGGCTCCCTCTGGCCCTCGGCCTCCTGGTCGCGCTGACGCTGCTGGTCCTGTGGTTGATGACCGGGTCGGTGGTGCTGCCGGTCAAGGCGGTGCTGATGAACGCGCTGACCGTCGCGGCCAGCCTCGGGGTGCTGACCTTCGTCTACCAGGACGGACGACTCACCGGGCTGCTCGGCTACACCCCCAACGGAGGCATCGAGCCGACCGACTTCCTGGTGACGGCCACGCTGATCTTCGCCCTGTCGACCGACTACGGCGTGTTCCTGCTGGGCCGGATCAAGGAGGTCCGCGACGGCGGCCTCGGCGAGCGCGAGTCGGTCGCGGTCGGTGTCCAGCGGACCGGAGCAGTCGTCACGGCCGCGGCGATCCTGCTGGCGGTGGCGATCGGCGCGTTCAGCACCAGCTCGATCTCGTTCATCCAGCAGATCGGGGTGGCCACGGCGTTCGGCGTCCTCGTCGACGCGTTCGTGGTCCGGTCGCTGCTGGTCCCGTCGTTGATGGCGCTGCTCGGCAAGTACAACTGGTGGGCCCCGATGCCGCTGCGCCGGCTTCACGACCGGCTGAGTGCCTCACTGGGGCTCCGCGAGTGACATCGGGCCGACCGCCCGCCTACGGTCGGGCCATGAGGCGGCAGCTCGGGCGTGGCTCCCAGACCCGCCTGATCCTCGACCTGGGGATCGCTGCCGTCCTCGCGGCCGTCATGGTGGCGGAGATGGCCTACCGCACCGACAACCGGACGGAGACCACTCCGCTCGCGATCGTGGTCGTCGTGGTCGCGGTGCTGCCGACGCTCACCCGGCACCGGCATCCAGGCTGGTCGCTGGCGGCCTGCATGGCCCTGCTGTACGCCGTGCTGGCCATCGTCGACGTGCACTACACCGCGCCGTTCTCCAGCATGCTGTGCGGCTACAGCCTGGCGCTGGTCGTCGACCGCCGGCGCGTCGTGCTCGCCGGTCTGGCCCTGGCGCCTGCGGTGGTCGCGGCCATCCTGCTCTTCAGCGACCATCGCACGCTGATCGACCCCGAGATCCCCAAGAACCTTGCGTTCGTGGCCGCTCCACTGCTCCTCGGGGCCGCCGTCCGCAACCGCCGGGACTACCTCGCGGCCCTGGTGGATCGCGCCGAGACGGCGGAGCGCACCCGCGACGAGGAGGCCCGGCGCCGGGTCGGCGAGGAACGGCTCCGGATCGCCCGCGATGTGCACGACGTCGTGGCCCACGCGATGGTCGCGATCAACGTGCAGGCGGGAGTGGGCGCGCACCTGCTCGACCGCGACCCGGAGCAGGCACGACGTACCCTCCAGGACATCGAGAAGGTCAGCAGCGAGGCGCTCTCCGACCTGCGGTCCACGCTCGGCATGCTCCGCCAGGACACCACCGACGACGGGGCGCCGGTCCGGCCGGCGCAGAGCCTGCGCGAGCTCGACGAGCTGGGCGAGAGCCTGCGCACGGCCGGGATCGAGGTGGACCTCGACATCGACCCGGCCACGGCCACGTTGCCGGCGTCGGTCACCTCGACCGGCTACCGGATCGTCCAGGAGGCGCTCACCAACGTGGTCCGGCACGCGAGCGGCTCGCACGCAACGGTCCATGTGACGCGCGGCGACGAGACGCTGGTGATCGAGGTCCAGGACGACGGACGTGGCGCGGACTCGGCCGCGCCGGCCGGCGCCGGGCAGGGCGTGCGGGGGATGCGCGAGCGCGCGCAGGCCGCGGGCGGGACGCTCGAGGCCGGCCCGCAGGCGGGCGGCGGCTGGCGCGTGGTGGCGACCCTGCCGACGGGGACGCCGTGACGATCCGGGTGCTGGTGGCCGACGACCAGACGCTGGTCCGGGCCGGCTTCCGGGCGCTGCTCGACTCCGAGGACGACATCGAGGTGGTCGGCGAGGCCGTCGACGGTGCCGACGCGGTCGCCCTGGCGGTCGAGACCCGGCCCGACGTCGTCCTCATGGACATCCGGATGCCCCGGCTCGACGGACTCGAGGCCACCGCCCGGATCGTGGCCGACCCTGCCCTGGCCGGGACGAAGGTGCTGGTGCTCACCACGTTCGAGCTGGACGAGTACGTGTTCGGCGCGCTCCGGGCGGGTGCCTCGGGCTTCCTCCTCAAGGACGTCGGCCCGGTGGCGCTCATCGACGCCGTGCGTCTGGTCGCCGACGGCCAGGCCCTGCTCGCGCCGGCCGTCACCCGGCGGCTCATCGAGGCCTTCGTCGCGGCCTCACCCGGTGACGAGCCGGACGGGCCCGGCGCACAGCAGCCGCTTCCCGAGCTCACCCCGCGGGAGCGCGAGGTGCTCAGCCTGGTCGGCCGCGGGATGACCAACCACGAGATCGCCGAGCACCTGGTCCTGTCCCCCCTGACCGCCAAGACCCACGTGTCGCGGCTGTTCACCAAGCTCGGCGCCCGCGACCGGGCCCAGCTCGTCGTGGTCGCCTACGAGGCCGGCCTGGTCCGCTAGTGGTCACGCCGTCGAGGCGAGGAAGTGCTCGCGTGCGAACGCCAAGGACTCCCGCAGGTCCTTCTCGCGCTCCTCACGCGACCCGGCCTTGCGGGTGTTGATCTCGACCACGATCTCGCCGCGGAAGCCGGTGGCCGCGAGGTGCCGGAGGAACTCGGCCGCGCCGATGGTGCCGCGGCCCGGCACCAGGTGCTCGTCCTTGGCCGACCCGCTGCCGTCGGTGAGGTGGACGTGCCGCAGCCGGCTGCCGAGCCGGTCGGCCATCGCGATCGGGTCGTCGGCGGCGATCGAGGCGTGCGAGAGGTCGATGGTGGTGTTGGCGTAGGGCTCGGCCGACGGGTCCCAGCCGGGGAGGTACATCTCCATGCCGCGCTTCGACGAGGCGCGCCAGGGGTACATGTTCTCGACCGCGAAGGCGATCCCCGTCGACTCCTCGAGGGCGGCGATGCCGTTGACGAAGTCGCGGGCGTACTCCTTCTGCCAGCGGAACGGCGGGTGTACGACGACCACCTCGGCACCGACCGCGTGCGCCATCTGGGCGGAGCGCTCGAGCTTGCCCCACGGCTCGGTGCCCCAGACCCGCTGGGTGAAGAGCAGGCAGGGCGCGTGGATCGCCGACACGGGGATGTCGTGGTGCTCGGAGAGCTGCTTGACGGCGGAGATCGACTGGGAGAGCGCGTCGATCACCATCACCTCGACGGCGTCGTAGCCCAGGCTCGCGGCATAGCCGAAGGCGTGCGCGGACGACTCGGGGTAGACCGAGGATGTGCTGAGGCCTATGCGGCTCACGCGGGGTCCCCGCGGCGTTGTTCGCCGGAGGAGCGAAGCGGGGGAGTCGAAGAACGTCGTGGGGTGCTCATGTCAGCACCGACAGCTGGTCGAGCCGTTCGAGGATCACGCCCTCGCGCAGCGCCCACGGGCAGATCTCGAGCTCGGTGAGGTCGAAGATGTCCATGCACCCCTCGGCGACCAGGGCGCCCGGGACGATCTGGTGAGCCCGGGACTGCGAGACTCCCGGGAGCGCGGCCAGCTCGTCGGGTGCCATCGCGACCAGCTTGGGGATCCACTCGCGCAGCTCGTCGAGCGGCAGCGTGCGGGGGACCAGCGCGCCCTCGGTCGACGCGGGCGCCCCACAGATGCGGGCGAGGGAGCGGAACGTCTTCGAGGTGGCGGCCGCACGATCCGGGGCGCCGTTGCGGAGCAGGTGGCCCGCGTCGCGGGCGATCTCCGCCCGGATGTCGCGCCGCAGCTCGCGGACGGTGTCGTCGTTCGCCGTGCCGGCGGGGAAGTGCGAGCGCGCGAGCCGGGCCGCACCGAGCGGCAGCGACCAGGCGACGTCGGGTGCCTCGTCGGCGCCGCCGGCGATCTCGAGCGAGCCGCCGCCGATGTCGAAGACCGTGAGCCGTCCCGCCGACCAGCCGAACCAGCGGCGTACGGCGAGGAAGGTGAGCCGCGCCTCGTCCTCGCCGGTGAGCACCTGGATCACCACGCCGGTGCGGTCGTGCACGTGCTCGAGGACGGCCTCGCTGTTGCCGGCGTCGCGCACCGCGGAGGTCGCGAAGCCGAGGATGTCCTCGCAGCCCTTGTCCTCGGCGATCCGCAGCGCCTCGGCGGTGAACTCGGTGAGCGCGTCGATGCCGGTCCGGGAGACGTCGCCGGCGTCGTCCAGGTGCTCGGCGAGCCGGAGCGGCTGCTTGAAGGAGTACGCAGGTAGCGGAGCGGCACCCCCGTGTGCGTCCACCACGAGGAGGTGCCCGGTGTTGGAGCCGATGTCCAGGACGCCCACACGCATAGGCCAAACGTACTCGGCGATGGGCGACTGCACGGCCACAACTAGGCTGGGACGGTGCCCGAGGTCGACCTGGTCTTCCCCCGCGCCTACGTCGAGTTCGCCAACCCGGACGACGAGACGGAGGTGCTGCGCTGCGACCTGACCTGGCTCACCTCCAGCTACCACTGCATCTTCGGCAGCGGCTGCCAGGGCATCTACAAGGAGTCCCCTGACGTCGGCTGCTGCGCGCTCGGCGCGCACTTCGCGGACAAGGACGACGAGAAGCGGGTCGCGGAGTACGTCGGCATGCTCGACGAGACGCTGTGGCAGTTCCGTCCTGAGCACAAGAAGAAGGTCAAGAAGTCCGACTGGATCGACGTGGACGAGGACGGCGAGCGCAAGACGATGGTCGTCGAGTACGACGGCCAGTCGGCGTGCGTGTTCCACAACCGCAACGACTTCCACCTTGGCGCCGGCTGTGCGCTGCACGCGCTCGCCTACGTGCTCGAGAAGAACCCCCTCGAGACCAAGCCGGACGTCTGCTGGCAGCTGCCGATCCGGCGCACCTTCCGCACCGTGAAGCGCCCGGACGGCACCGAGTACACCGAGGTGTCGATCAGCGAGTACGACCGCCGCGGCTGGGGTCCGGGCGGTCACGACCTCGACTGGTACTGCACCGGCAACACCGAGGCGCACACCGCACCCGAGCCGCTGTACGTCACCAGCGCGGCCGAGCTGACCGAGCTGATGGGCAGGTCGGCGTACGAAGAGCTGGTGCGGCACTGCGAGGCACACCTGCGCTCGAGGTCGGCCCTGGCGATCCATCCGGCCGACCCGCGGACCTGACCGCCACCTGATCGCGACCTGACCGGCGAGTAGAAGCGTCTCGACATCAAGAGATAATGACCCCGCTTTGGTAGCAGCCGGACAAGCCATTCACAATCTCTGCATGCGCCTCGACCACCTCTCGTTCGCCGCCGGACCCGACGGCCTGGCCGCGACGGCAGAGCGCATCGGCGGTCTGCTGGGCACTGCCTTCGTCGACGGTGGCGTGCACCCGCGGTTCGGTACCCGCAACATGGTGCTGCCCCTGGCCGACCACACCTACCTCGAGGTGGTCGAGGTCCTCGACCACCCCGCGTCCGACAAGGCGCCGTTCGGTCAGGCGGTCCGCGCGCGCTCCGCGCTCGGCGGCGGCTGGCTCGGCTGGGTCGTCGCGGTCGACGACATCGCGGTCGCCGAGCGGCGGCTCGGCCGCGAGGCGGTGGTCGGCAACCGGCACCGTCCCGACGGCACCGAGCTGCGCTGGAAGCAGATCGGCGTCAACGGCCTGATCGCCGACCCGCAGCTGCCGTTCTTCATCGAGTGGGAGAGCCCGGCCGAGCTGCACCCCAGCGCCGGTGCCGACGAGTCGTTCTCCCTGGCCTGCCTCGAGATCGCGGGTGACCCCCAGCGCGTGAGCGAGTGGCTCGGCGAGACCGTCGAGGCCCCGCTCGAGGACGTGAAGGTCGAGTGGGCGGCGCCCAACGGCACCCCGGGCATCATCGCCGTGCAGGTGCAGACCCCGTCCGGCCTGGTCCGGATCTGACGCAGGCGCACCCCGCCGTTCCTCAGCTGCCGCAGGGCGTCCGCCCGAGCCCCAACATCTGGCTCCACACGGCGACCTACGAGGTCGAGAACCGCGCCGCCGACCCCGACGGCAGGCTCTGGTCGGCGATGCTCGCGCGGGTCGACTGGTCCGGGCGCGACGTCCTCGACATCGGCTGCGGCACGGGCTTCCACCTGCCGCGGTTCGCCACGACCGCCGCGACGGTCACCGGGGTCGAGCCGCACCCCGACCTGGTCGCGCTGGCGCGGCGCCGCACCCGGGCGCTGTCCGACGTGGCGGTGCACCAGGGCACCGCGCAGTCACTGCCGCTGCCCGACGCGTCGGTCGACGTGGTGCACGCACGGTGGGCGTACTTCTTCGGCCCAGGATGCGAGCCGGGCCTGGCCGAGCTGGACCGCGTCGTACGCCGTGGCGGAGCCGCGTTGGTGATCGACAACGACCCGACCCGCTCGACGTTCGGCGGCTGGTTCCGGCGCGGCTACCCGGACCTGCCCGACCCCGGGACGGTCGAGCGGTTCTGGTCCACGCGCGGTTGGACCCGGACCGCGGTGGACATGGGCTGGCGCTTCTCCTCGCGCGCCGACCTCGAGGCCGTCGTGCGGATCGAGTTCGACGCGACGACCGCCGACGCGATCCTGGCGGAGCGGGACGGCACCGAGGTCGACTTTGCGGTCGACTATGCGGTCGACTATGCGGTCAACCTCTGGTCGAAGGCCTATTGAGCCGGTCTGTCGTCACGTAGAACGACATGCCGTGCCAGCCGATCGGCTGGTAGGGGTTGAAGGTCAGGTCCGGCCGGCGCTCCTTGAACTCCTCGAGGGCCACCTGCTCGCCGGAGGAACGCTCGGGCGACCAGCAGAAGTAGTCGTCGAAGCCGACGATCGTCCCGTGCTTGAGCACGCCGTCGAGGTAGCCGAGCACGTCGACGGTCGAGTCGTACATGTCGCAGTCGACGTACACCAAGGACGCAGTGGTGGGCAGGTCGGCGCGGCGCTCGGGCGCCAGGGACTCGCTGTAGAAGCCGGGCACGAACGTCACGTCATCGAGGTCAACGCCGAGCGCGGCGACGTTGGCGCGGACCGACTCCTGGCTGTTGGCGTAGGCCCCCGGCTGCCAGGCCGGGTGGCTGAGATCGACGTCGGTGGTGCCGGCCGGAAGCCCTTCGAAGGAGTCGAAGGCCCACAGCGGTAGGTCCAGGTGGAGCGACCGTGACGCCCGCCAGGCCAGCCAGAGCGTCATGCCGCGGCCCACGCCGAACTCGAGGTAGGGGCCGGTGATGCCGTTGACCGCGATCGCCGACATGGCCTTGGTGAAGAACTCCGCCCGGCCCTCGGCCTCGCGCTCGGTGGAGTACCCGAGCCGCGGGGGTACGCCGAGACGCCCCTCGTCGCGGCCGAACTTGTCGAAGTGCTCGGCCGGGTCCATCCCGGCCTCCGCCACCTCTCCGTGGACCAGGAGGTAGTAGGAGAGGTCGAAATCGTCGGGGAGGTTGGGCATGGCGCAGACCCTATTAGCCCGCGCTCTGGTGGGCTCAACTGCTGCCGCGCACGACCAGGGTCGGGGTGAGCAGGACGCCGGGGCTGACGGTGGGCGGGGCGCCGAGCAGCCCCTCGAGGGCCTTGACCACCTCGACGGCGACCTCCTCGAGCGGCAGCCGCACCGAGGTCAGTCCGGGCGGCACGGTCTGGGCGACCTGGGAGTCGTCGAAGCCGGTGACCGCGATGTCCTCGCCTGGGCGCAGCCCGCGGTCGGCCAGCGTGTGCAGGACACCCATGGCCAAGGTGTCGGAGGCGCAGACGAACGCCGTGGGCTGTGCCTCGTCGAGGAGGACGGCGCTCGCCTCCCGTCCGGACGCGATGGTGTCCTCGACCCGCGAGGCGAGCCCGGTGGTCGGGATGTCGCGCGAGCGCATGGCCCGCGACCAGCCGGCGCGCCGGTCCTCGCCCAGCAACGAGTCCTTCCGCCACCCGATCCAGGCAATGCGGTGATGGCCGCGCTCGATCAGGTGCGAGGTCGCCATGTCGCCCCCGGCAGCACCGTCGACGTCGACCCACGGGTGCCGGGCGTGCGGGTCGTTCCACGGGCGGCCGAACGCCACGAACGGCGCCCGCCGCTCGTTGAGCCAGGCCGCCTGCGGGTTGCCGAGGTAGGTGTCGGTCACCACGAACGCGTCCACCGCGGTCGAGCGCAGCAGGTCGTCGTAGGCCGGGAGCTCGTCCTCGGCCTTGCCGGTGCGGGTGCCGGAGAAGAGCAGCACGTGGTAGCCCGCCTCGCGCGAAGAATCGACCAGCGAGTGGACGAAGCGGTCCATCGCCGCGTTGGCCGTGCCTTCCTCGGCGGCCTTGATCGGGAGCCCGATCAGGTGCGAGGCGCGGGTGCGCAGGTTGCGGGCGGCGCGGTTGGGCAGGTAGCCGAGCTCGGCGATCGCCAGCTGCACCCGCAGCAGGGTGTCCTCCCGGAGCAGGTCCGGGTTGTTGACCGCGTTGGAGACCGTCTGGCGGCTGACGCCCGCGCGCTCGGCGACATCGGCGAGGGTCGGTGGGTTGACCGGCAGCCTGCTCATCGTGCCTGACACCTCTCCTCCCAGCGTACGGTCCCGCGACGTGCTCTGGATCGTTCCAAGAGAGGATAACGCGAGGCTCACCCGCAAGGGTGGCCAACCGCAGGGGCCGCCACGGAGCGGCTCCCCCGCGCTGTCGGCGGCCCCGCCTAGGTTGCTGCTGTGCCGAAGTCCGCGACCCGTCCTGCCTACCGCTGCTCCGAGTGCGGGTGGGAGACCGCCAAGTGGGTCGGCCGCTGCGGCGAGTGCCAGGCGTGGGGCTCGGTGGCCGAGGCGGCCGCCCCCCAGCTGCGTGCCTCGGCGAGCCCGGTGAGCGCTCCGGCGGTCCCGATCGGTCAGGTCTCCATCGAGGAGTCCACCTCCCGCAGCTGCGGGGTCCCCGAGCTCGACCGGGTGCTCGGGGGCGGGCTGGTCCCCGGCGCCGCGATCCTCCTGGCCGGTGAGCCCGGCGTCGGCAAGAGCACGCTGCTCCTCGAGGTGGCCGCCCAGACCGCCCGCGTCCGGGAGCGGGTCCTCTACGTCACCGGCGAGGAGTCGGCCGCCCAGGTCCGGCTGCGCGCCGATCGCACCAACGGCGTGCACGCCGAGCTCTACCTCGCCGCCGAGACCGATCTCGGTGCGGTGCTCACCCACATCGAGAAGGTGCGGCCGACGCTGCTGGTCGTCGACTCGATCCAGACCATCGGCGCCTCGGGCATCGAGGGTGTGCCGGGCGGCGTCACCCAGGTCAAGGAGGTCGCGGCCGCGCTGATCCGGGTCGCTAAGACCCGCAACATCACCACCGTGATCGTCGGCCACGTCACCAAGGACGGCGCGATCGCCGGCCCTCGGGTGCTCGAGCACCTCGTCGACGTCGTGCTCCACTTCGAGGGCGACCGCAACTCCCGGTTCCGGATGGTCCGCGCGATGAAGAACCGCTTCGGCCCGGTCGACGAGGTCGGCTGCTTCGACCTCGGGCCTGATGGCATCACCGCGGTGACGGACCCGACCGGTCTGTTCGTCGAGCACCAGAGCGGTCAGGTGCCCGGCACCTGCGTCGCGGTGACCATGGAGGGCAGGCGGCCGCTGCTCGCCGAGGTCCAGGCGCTGGTGACCCCGTCACCTCTCGAGCGGCCGCGCCGCACGACCTCGGGGCTCGACTCCTCCCGGATCGCGATGGTGCTCGCCGTACTCCAGCAGCACTGCAAGATCCGGCTGCACTCCTACGACGTGTTCGCCTCGACGGTCGGCGGCGCCCGGCTGCACGAGCCGGCCAGCGACCTGGCCGTCGCGGTGGCGATCGGCTCGGCCACGCTGGGCGTGGCCCCGCCTTCCGGCGTGGTGGCCATGGGTGAGATCGGGCTGGCCGGCGAGCTGCGCCGGGTCCGCGACCTGCCCCAGCGACTGGCCGAGGCGGCCCGGCTCGGCTTCCGGGTGGCCGTCGTCCCGAGCGACCGCAGCAAGCAGGGTCCGCGCTCGCCCGAGTCCTGGATCGTCGACGGCCTGCGCGTCCTCGACGTCCCCGACGTCGCCTCCGCGCTGCGGCTGCTGCAGGTCACTGTCGCCGAGCCGCGGCTCCGCGCCGCCGACGAAGGCTGACGCGGGCCCTTGACGGACTCGTCGTCATTCGGCGGGCTGAGCCGTGGTGACGTTGCGGAGGCAGGTCGAGGTCACGCCGACTCTGGTTGCGCCACGTCCACCCGGCAAGCCGCGCTCCAAGTGCGCCGACACGGCGCTACCGCCGACGCGGGCCCTTCGGGCGCGGGCAGCAGTACCGCCGGGTCGGCGTTGCGCAGCTTCGCTACGCGCCGGGCCGGCGTTGCGTAGCTTCGCTACGCGGGCGCCCGGCCGTAGTCGTCCTCGAGCCGGACGATGTCGTCCTCGCCGGTGTAGGAGCCGCGCTGGACCTCGATGATCACCAGGGT
>Ga0075368_10000041_pt1 | contig 29722 bp, 23 predicted proteins | sample EndMethybrTD3033_FD_71518 | JGI IMG/M metagenome (GOLD analysis project Ga0075368, IMG submission 71518) | Populus endosphere microbial communities from Tennessee, USA - Endosphere MetaG P. TD hybrid TD303-3 | ecosystem: Host-associated > Plants > Roots > Endosphere | place: USA: Tennessee... | reverse complement strand
GACACGTTGCGCGTCGACGGGCGCGATATCGGCGCGCGGGTGATCGGCGAAGGCGCGAACCTGGGCTGCACGCAGGCCGGGCGTATCGAGTTCGCGCTTAAGGGCGGGCGGATCAACACCGATTTCATCGACAATTCGGCCGGCGTCGATTGCTCGGACAACGAAGTGAACATCAAGATCGCGCTCGCCTCCGCCAGGCGCGCCGAGCGGCTGACCGAGAAGGCGCGGGTAAAGCTGCTGGCTTCGATGACAGACGATGTCGCGGCGCTGGTGCTGGAGGACAACCGGTTGCAGGCGCTCGCCCTGTCGATCGCCGAAGCCGGCGGCGTGGCGGCGGCGCCGTCCTATATCCGCATCGGCGAGATGCTGGAGGAGCGCGGCCAGCTCGATCGCAAGACCGAAGGGCTGGCCGACAACGAAACGCTGGCCCGCCGCGCCGCCGATGGCCACGGCCTGGTCCGTCCCGAGCTGGCGGTATTGCTGTCTAGCGCCAAGCTGGCGCTGCAGGACGCGCTGGAGCTTTCGGCGCTGCCCGACGATCCGGGCCTGGCGGCGGATCTCCTGCTCGCCTTCCCGGCGGCGATGCGCAAGAAATTCCGCGGCGATATCCTCGATCACCGGCTGAGGCGCGAGATCGTTTCCACCAAGCTCGCCAACCGCATCGTCAATCGCCTGGGCCTGGTGCAGCCGTTCGAGCTGGTCGAGGAGGAGGGCGCGACCCTGGCGCAGATGGCGGCGGCTTTCGTCGCGGCGGAGCGCCTGTTCGGCATGGCCGGGATATGGAACGCGATAGAGAATGCGCCGATGCCCGAACAGGCGCGCATCCTGCTGTTCGATCGCGCCGCTTCGGCGCTGCGCCCGCAGATGGCGGATCTGCTGCGCGCGGGCGCGGGCCATGTCTATCCGTCGAAGCTGGTGGAGGAACTGCAAGCGGGCGTCAGCCAGCTGGCCAAGAGCGCCGACGAATTGCTCGGCGTGCAGGGCCGTGCGCAATCGGCGCAGCTTCGCGCCGAGCTTGCCGGCGCGGGCGCGCCCGACGCGCAAGCCGGAATGGTCGCGCATCTCTACGATCTCGACGGCGCCGTGGGCCTGGCCAGCCTGGCCCGCGACAGCCGCCTCGCCGCTTCGCCGCTGGCGGTGGCGTTCATCGATCTCGGCGCGCGGCTGGGTCTCGACTGGGCGCAAGGCACGGCGGCGCGGATGAGCCCGTCCGACACCTGGGAGCGGCTGCTGGTCGCCGGCCTGGCGCGCGATTTCCAGCACATGCGGCTCGATTTCCTGCGGCGTGTGACCGCCAAAAAGGGCGATCCGCAAGCGGCGGTGGCCGCATGGGCCGAAGCGCAGGCGCCGGCGATCCGTCAGTTCCAGGCGATGATCGCGCGGGCGCAGAAGTCGCTGCCGGTGTCTCCCGCGATCCTTGCCCAGCTCGCCAGCCAGGCCCGCAACCTGCTGGCGCGGTAGACCTGAACGACATTTCCATAAGGCACTTCGTCATTGCGAGCGAAGCGCGGCAATCCAGGGTCCCACGCGACGCCCTGAATTGCCGCGTCGGCTGGCCGAGGGCCAGTTTATCCTGAGCGCCTGCAAGGCAGTCGAAGGGCCTCCTCGCAATGACGAAAGACAAAAGGGTTTAAACTAACCCCTTGGCTGGCCCACCGCGGCGATCTCGGCCAGGCCCTGCGCCAGCAACAGTTCGGCGTTCTGGCTGTTGCTCAGCAGGGCGCGGTGCAGGCCGACCAGCTTGTCGACCAGCCGCGCCAGCCGCTTGCCGCGCCAGCGGCGCAGTTGCACGGCGAAATCGCGTTCGTCTTTCCAGAACACGCGCCGCGCCGCGACTTCACCCTTGAGCAGCGCGGGAATGTCGCCTCTCGGGCCGAGCTTTGCCGCCAGCGCCGCGAGTTGCGCCGTGCGTCGTTCGAAGGCGAGCAGCAGTCCGACCGGGTTCAGCCCCAGTTCGCGCATGCGGCGCAGCTCGCCCGGCACCTTGCCCGCCTCGCCGCTCAGCACGGCGTTGACCAGCGAGGTGAAGCCGTCCTCCTCGGTCTTGGCGCCGATGGCGTCGAGCGCGGCGGCATCGGCCCGGCGCGGGCTTTCCGGCGTGGCGTCCAGATAGAGCGCGAGCTTGGTCACTTCCGAGCGGGCCAGCCGCGTGTCGAGGCCCGAGGCGCGGGCGATGCGTTCGGCGATGTCGCCGCCGATGGTCAGCCCCGCGCCGTCCGCCATCGTGCGGACCATCGCCGCGACCGAGCGCAAGTCGGGCGGATGGAACATGGCGACAAGCGCGTCGGGGCGTTCGGCCAGCAGCTTGGCGGTGCGCGACTTGTCGGTGGCGCCGGTCGCCACAATCAGCACCGGGCAAGGCTCGGCACTGCCCGCCATTGGGCCCGACAGCAGCGTCTCCACCGCATCGTGCGCCTCGTCGCCCTGGGTCCGCACGAAGATGTGGCGAGTGTCGCCGAAAAGCGATGTCGAGCGGGCCTCGTCGCCCAGCCGCACCGGATCGCGGCGTAAGTCGCCGCCGGACAGCTCCACGCGCTCGCCCGGATCGGGCAGCATGGCCAGGATTTTCGCCGCCGCGTCGTGTGCGCCGGCCTCGTCGGGGCCGCAGAAGAAGAACACGCGCGCCGCGCCCGCCGCCCTTTGGGCGACGCCGGCGAAATCGCGCTGCGTGGCTTTCACCGGGCGGCCCTATCGGCTCCGGCGCATCTGCAGCGCGACGCTGGTCACGATGCGGTCGGCCACGTCCTTCGCCAGGTTTTCCAGCGCGGTGTTCTCGGCCGCGATGGTCGCATATTCGGAAGACACGACGTCGATGCCGGCGTCCGAACCGGCCGTCGCGTCGAGCAGGATGTCCCCGCTGGCGACGTCGACCAGCTGATAGCGCGCGCGCAGGGTCCGCCGCTCGCGCCCGATCGTGTCGTTGGAGAGGAGCGCCAGCCCTTCGAGCTTGTCGTCTAGCCGCACGTCGAGCCGGTAGCGCGCCGCGCCTCCCGAAGCTGCCCTGCCCGAATTGGCCGTTCCGAACCGGTCGACCAGCGCGTTGCGCACCAGCCAGCCGGCCTTGCCCTCGATCGCCGGAACCTCGACTCCGGCCAGGCCCTGCGCCACCGCGCCGCTGCCGCCGCCCGCATACATCGGCTGCAGGCCGCATGCGCCCAGCATGCAAGGGAGGAGCAAGGCGAGGGCGCGTCTCACGCGACGAGGTTCACCAGCCGGTCGGGCACCACGATCACCTTCTTTACTTCCGCCCCGTCCAGCGCACGCTGCACTTTGTCGCTGGCAAGGGCAAGCGCTTCCAGCTCCTCGCGCGGCGTGCCCTTGGGCACGGTCAGCGTGTCGCGCAGCTTGCCCTTGACCTGGACGGCGACGGTTACTTCGTCTTCGACCAGCAGCGCCGGGTCGACCGGCGGCCAGGCGGCGTCGGCGATCAGATCGCCGGAATCACTGGCGCCGATGCCTGCCCAGGCCTCTTCGGCCAGATGCGGCATCATCGGCGCGACGAGCAGCAGCAGCGCGCGGATCGCCTGACTGCGGCTGGCGGAAGGCGCCGCCTTTTCGATGGCGGAAGTCAGTTCGTAGATGCGCGCGACCGCCTTGTTGAACGACAGCGCCTCGATATCCTCGGCCACCGCCGCGACGGTCTGGTCGCGCTTGCGGTCCAGCGGCTTGTCTTCTCCGGTTGCGGTAGCATCGTATTGCCCGAACAGCCGCCACAGGCGCTGGACGAACTTGCCGCAGCCCTCGATCCCCGCCGCCGACCAGGGCAGGTCGCGCTCGGGCGGGCTGTCGGACAGCATGAACCAGCGGATCGCGTCGGCGCCGTAAGTCGCGACGATCTCGTCGGGATCGACGACGTTCTTCTTCGACTTCGACATCTTGATGACGCGGCCGATCTCCACCGGCGCGCCATCGGCCTTCAGCGTCGCGCCATCGCCGCTCCGCTCGATTTCGGCGGGCGAGAAGAACACCGGCTGCGCGTTCGACGCGTTGACGCGCGAATAGGTCTCGTGCGTCACCATGCCTTGCGTGAACAGGCTGGCGAAAGGCTCGGCCACATCGATCTTGCCGATGCGCTTCAGCGCGCGGGTCCAGAAGCGGGCGTAGAGCAAGTGCAGGATCGCGTGCTCGATGCCGCCGATATATTGCTCCACCGGCAGCCAGCGAGCGATTTCCTCGGGATCGAACGGCTTGTCGGCCGGCTGGCTGGCGAAGCGCAAGAAATACCACGAGCTGTCGACGAAAGTGTCGAGCGTGTCGGTCTCGCGCACGGCCGGCTCGTTGCACTGCGGGCAGGCGACATGCTTCCACGTCGGGTGGCGCAGCAGCGGGTTGCCCGGCGTCTGGAAATCGACGTCCTCGGGCAGTGTGATCGGCAGCGATTCCTTCGGCGCGGGGACCACGCCGCAGCTCTCGCAATGGATGAACGGGATCGGCGTGCCCCAATAGCGCTGGCGGCTGACGCCCCAGTCGCGCAGGCGGTACTGCGTCTCGCCCTGGCCCCAGCCGTCGTGCTGCGCCCTGGCGATGACCGCCGCCTTGGCCTCGTCGATGGTCATGCCGTCGAGCCATTCGGAATTCACGATGCGCCCGGGCCCGGTATAGGCCTCGTCACCTTCGAACGTGATGCCGGTCTCGTCGCCCTCGGCGACGACGCGGGTTACCGGCAGCTCGTACTTGCGCGCGAAATCGAGATCGCGCTGGTCGTGCGCCGGGCAGGCGAAGACCGCCCCGGTGCCATAGTCCATCAGCACGAAATTGGCGACGTAGACCGGCAGGTGCCACGATTTCTTGAGCGGGTGTTCGACCGACAGGCCGGTGAAGAAACCCAGCTTTTCCGCCGTCTCCAGCTCGGCCGCGGTGGTGCCGCCGCGCTTGCACTCCTCGATGAAGGCGGCCAGTTCGGGCGCGTTCGCGGCAAGCCGCGTGGCCAGCGGGTGATCGGCGGCGATGGCGACGAAGCTGGCGCCGAACAGCGTGTCGGGCCGGGTGGTATAGACCTCGATGCCGTCCTGGCTGTCGACGAAGTGGAACTTGGCGCGCAGGCCCTGGCTCTTGCCGATCCAGTTCTCCTGCATCAGCCGGACCTTCTCGGGCCAGTTCTCCAGATTGCCCAGACCTTCGATCAGCTCGTCGGCGAAGTCGGTGATCTTGAGGAACCACTGCGAAAGCTTGCGCTTCTCGACCAGCGCGCCCGATCGCCAGCCGCGCCCGTCGATCACCTGTTCGTTGGCCAGCACGGTCATGTCGACCGGGTCCCAATTGACCGCCGATTCCTTGCGATAGACCAGGCCGGCGGCATAGAGATCGAGGAACAGCGCCTGTTCGTGCCCGTAATATTCCGGCTCGCAGGTCGCCAGTTCGCGGCTCCAGTCCAGCGCGAAGCCCAGGCGCTTGAGCTGCGCCTTCATGTTGGCGATGTTGTCGCGGGTCCAGCCGCCGGGGTGCACGCCCTTTTCCATGGCGGCGTTCTCTGCCGGCATGCCGAAGGCGTCCCAGCCCATCGGGTGCAGCACCTCGAAGCCCTGCATCCGCTTGTAGCGGGCCAACACGTCGCCCATCGTGTAGTTGCGCACATGGCCGATATGGATGCGCCCCGACGGATAGGGAAACATCTCCAGCACGTAGCTGCGCGGCTTGGCGCTGCTGTCGTCGGCGTGGAACGACTGGCGCTCGTCCCAGACGCGCTGCCAGCGGATATCGGCGGTGTTGGGATCGAAACGTTCGGCGGTCATGGACATACCCTGGTCCGTCCGCCCTGAGCCTGTCGAGGGCTGCTTTTCTGTTCGGGCGCGGCACTGAAGTGAAATACGGCCCTTCGACAAGCTCAGGGCGGACGGTGGATGCGAAGAGATCAGCCGCCCAGCGTGCCGCGGCGCAAGTCGCGCGCCTTGGTGAGGATGATGTCTTCCAGCTTCTGCACGGTCGCCGCCTGGACCGGCGCGTCGACCCAGCCGCCGCCCTGCGCCACCTGCCGGCTCGCCGCGACGCGCAGCGCGTCGGCGCGCAGATCCTGGTCCAGGATCGTGACGCTCACCTTCACGCGCTCGCCCGGGTTGGCGGGATTGGTGTACCAGTCGGTGACGATGACGCCGCCGTTGCTGTCGGTCTGCACCAGCGGCATGAACGACAGCGCATCGAGGCTGGCGCGCCAGAGATAGGAATTGACGCCGATGGTGGTCACGCGCGACGCGGCGACATCCTGGCGCAGGCGCTCTTTCTTGCCGCAGCTCACCAGCGCCACGCCCATCAGGGCGACGACGCCGACCCGCGTCAGCATGCGGACGGAAACACGGCCTTTTTCGGTGCTGCGAGTCATCGTCTTTCCCAAATTCCTACGTTTGGCGATATGCCAGCGAGATGCGACGCCGCACACCGCCATCCGAGCCTCTATAGCCGCCGCTGGCGAACCGGCAAGGGGGGCGCCGGGGCCGGGCAGGCGGGGCGACAGGTCCGGACTACTGGCGCCTGCCGGCTAAACGGATCGTGAACCAATCCGGCATGGGCCGGGCGATCAGCTTGTGTTAAGCTGGCCATGGCGATTCTTCGCAGGAACGATCGGGAGTAGGCGGCAGTGGCCGTAACGGGCAAGCAGGTCAGCAAAAGCGGCATGACAACGGGCATGCTGCTGGCCAGCGCCGTGGCCCTGCTCGCTCTGCCCAGCGCCGTGCTGGCCTTTTCGACGCGGTTCGAACCCAAGACAGTGGATCCCGTGGCGGAGAAGGCCGGAGATTCGATGGACCCGGGCATCGCGGCGGGGCTTATCGGCCAGGGATCGATGCGTTCGCTGGCGAAGGGCCAGCTTTATCCCTTTACCCCGGCGGGAACGCCCAACCGGCCCAATCGCTCGGTCACCGTCGCGGTCCGCGTCGATCCCGCCACCGCGCAGGCCATCCTGGTGCGCGGGGTAAGGCTGCCGCCTACCGATACGCCCGGCACGGCCTTGCGCATCGCGCCGACGGCTTTCGCGCTCGGCGTGGCCAGGGGCTATCACAATTTCGCGCAGGAACTGGTCCCGCCCGACAGCCGCAAGAGCGACTCGCCGGATCTTGGCCTGTTCTCGATCGCGCCCGGCAAGGCCGCGAATCCCCGGTTCAACCCGCGCATCGTCATGGACGAAAAACCGGCGGCGGGCCGCGCGCCGCGCACTTTCGCGGGCGAGGAGGACCGGGTGGACGTTGGCGGCAGTTACCGCCTGACCCGCAACCTCGATGTCACCGCCGGCGTGCGCTATTCGCAGGACCGGGAACGCCTTCGCCCGCTCACCGACGGCAAGCAGGACAGCCAAGCCGTGTACCTGGGCACGCAGTTCCGCTTCTGATCGCGGCGCGCGCCCGCCCCCCGCTGCATACTCGCCCGATGTTTCGCACATGCAGGGAGAATTTTCCGCCATTCTTTCCGGCATGATCCGAAAAGCTCGGCAGGCTTGAATTTTTCGTGGACCAAAGCTTGCTGTGCGGTGCAGCATTTCATACCAATGGATTTGTTCAAACAGCCGAGGGGTTCGTATGGCGCGTGTCGCGATAGTTACCGGTGGTACCAGAGGTATCGGTGAGGCGATTTCAAAGGCATTGCAGGCGCAAGGATTGACGGTCGTCGCCAATTACGGCGGCAACGAAGCCAAGGCCCGCGAATTCACCGAAGCGACGGGAATCCCTTCCTATAAATGGGACGTTGGGGATCATCAGGCCTGCATCGACAATTGCGCCCGGATCGAGGAGCAACTCGGCCCGGTCGACGTGATCGTCAACAATGCCGGCGTCACCCGCGACGGCACGCTGCACCGGATGAGCTTCGACGACTGGAACGAAGTCATGCGCATCAACCTGGGCGGTTGCTTCAACATGGCCAAGGCGACGTTCCCCGGCATGCGCGAGCGCGGCTGGGGCCGGATCATCAATATCGGTTCGGTCAACGGGCAGGCGGGTCAGTACGGCCAGGTAAACTATGCCGCCGCCAAGTCGGGCATCCATGGTTTCACCAAGGCGCTGGCCCAGGAAGGGGCGAAGTTCGGCGTCACCGTGAACGCCATCGCACCCGGTTACATCGATACCGACATGGTCGCGGCGGTGCCCGCGCCGGTGCTGGAAAAGATCGTCGCCAAGATTCCGGTCGGCCGGCTCGGCCAGGCGGAAGAAATCGCGCGCGGCGTGGTGTTCCTCACGTCCGACAACGCCGCCTTTATCACCGGATCGACGATGTCGATCAACGGCGGGCAGCACATGTATTGACGTGACCGGTCCCTATCATCCGCCGGTCAAGCGGTCCGTCGAGATCGCCGGGCACAAGACCTCGATAAGCCTGGAGCCGCTGTTCTGGGATCTGCTGCGGCAGGCGGCGGCGGATGAAGAGATCCCGCTCAATGCGCTCGTTTCGCGAATCGATGTAGAGCGGATCGCCGCCGAGGTGCCGCCGGGGCTGGCGGGAGCGATCCGGCTATGGCTGGTATCGCGTATGGCAAACCGCCATGAATAGTGCGGGGCGAATTCGGAACGCCGTTTATGCCATCGCCGCCTCCGTTTTCGCGGAGACGGCGATGGGCAACGATTATCTCATCCGATCACACTAATCACAGGCGTGCCGGCCGTTAGCGTGCACGCGGAATCGCCGGGGGATCGCTCGCCGGAAAGCTCTCGTCGCTCGCCTCGTCGACCTTGTCCCATTCGGGCGGATCGCTGCGCATGGCCTGCGGGCCGGCGTTGCGGACTTGCGCGAAGTTCTGCGGCTCGGTCTCGCCCGAAGCGAACGCGACCTTGCCCTCATGCGCCTTTTCGCGGGTGGCGTAGCGATAAAGGCCGTAGCCGACGGCGCCGGCGAAGGCCAGTTGAAGCAGTCCCATCCGAAATCTCCTGTGTTTTTCCGAAAGGGACAACACAGGACGGCGCGCGAAGTTTCCTGTCGCCGCGCCCTTTCGCGTCAATCGTCGCCGACGCGCTCCACTTCCGCGCCGAGCAGCGCGAGCTTCTCTTCCAGCCGCTCGTAACCGCGATCGAGGTGATAGAGGCGGTGCACCTGGGTCTCGCCCTCGGCTGCCAGGCCGGCGATGACGAGGCTCATCGAAGCGCGCAAATCGGTCGCCATGACTTCGGCGCCGGTCAGCTTCGGCACCCCGTGGACGATGGCGGTGCGGCCCTTGGTCTCGATATGCGCGCCCATGCGGTTCAGCTCGGGCACGTGCATGTAGCGGTTTTCGAAGATGGTCTCGGTTAGCACGCTGGCGCCGTCGGCGCGGCACAGCAGCGCCATGAGCTGGGCCTGCATGTCGGTGGCGAAACCGGGATAGGGCGCGGTCGACAGCGTGACCGCGCGCATCGGCCCGTCGGCGGCGATATAGATGCCCTCGCTGCCGCCTTCGTTCCGGGGTTCGACATGGACGCCGGCGTCGCGCAGCGCCTGGACGGTCGCTTCCATCTCCTCGATCCGCGCGCCCTTCAGCAGGACGTCGCCGCCGGTGATCGCCGCCGCGCAGGCATAGCTGCCCGCTTCGATGCGGTCCGACATGACGCGGTAGGTCGCGCCGTGCAGGCGCTCGACCCCGTGGATAGTGATGTCCGACGTCCCGATGCCTTCGATCTGCGCGCCCATGGCGGCCAGAAGGTTGCACAAGTCGACGATCTCCGGCTCGCGCGCGGCGTTGTGGAGCGTGCTCTTGCCCCTGGCGGTCACCGCCGCCATCAGCGCGTTCTCGGTCGCGCCGACCGAAACCACCGGGAAGCTGTAGCGGCCGCCCGGCAGACCGCCGTCGGGCGCGATGGCGCGGACATAGCCGGCCGCCAGTTCGATATGGGCGCCCAGCGCTTCCAGCGCCTTCAGGTGCAGGTCGATCGGGCGGTTGCCGATGGCGCAGCCGCCGGGAAGCGACACGGTCGCCTCGCCCATGCGCGCCAGCATCGGGGCCAGCACCAGGATCGAGGCGCGCATCTTGCGGACCAGTTCGTAAGGCGCGACCGAGCTGGTGATCCGCGTCGCTTCCAGCGTCATCACCCGGCCGAAATCCTCGGGCCGCGAGCCGGCGATCGTGGTCGACACGCCGAACTGGTTCATCAGGTGCTGGAAGCCGTCGATGTCGGCCAGCCGCGGCAGGTTGCGCAAGGTCAGCGGTTCGTCGGTCAGCAGCGCGCAGGGCAGCAGGGTAAGCGCCGCGTTCTTTGCCCCGGAAATGGGAGTGGTGCCGGAAAGGCGCTTGCCGCCGCGAATGATGATCTTGTCCATCATCGCGGTTTAGCGCGAATCGCCGGTGCGGCAAGCCGGCTCGCACCGCGGCCTCTCTTCGCGGTTGCACAATACCGAAGTTACCGCTTTAACATCAATGAAACCAAGAGGAACGATAACCGCCCCATGGCTGGACAAGAGTTTCGCAAACCCGTCCGCAAGGCGGTTTTCCCCGTGGCGGGCCTCGGCACCCGCTTCCTTCCCGCAACCAAGGCTATCCCGAAGGAGATGCTGCCGATCATCGACCGGCCGCTGATCCAGTATGCGGTGGACGAGGCGCGCGAGGCGGGGATCGAGCAGCTGATCTTCGTCACCGGGCGCGGCAAGACCTCTATCGTCGAACATTTCGATACGGCTTACGAGCTTGAGGCGACGATGCGCGATCGCGGAAAGTCGCTCGAAGTGCTGAACGATACGCGCATCCAGCCGGGCAACCTTTTGACCGTGCGCCAGCAGGTGCCGCTGGGCCTGGGGCACGCGATCTGGTGCGCGCGGGCGGTGGTGGGCGACGATCCTTTCGCCATTTTCCTCCCCGACGAGCTGATGATCGGCAAGCCCGGCTGCATGAAGCAGATGGTCGAAGCCTACAACGAAGTCGGCGGGAACCTCATCAGCGTGCTGGAAGTGCCGAAGGAGGAAGTCTCCAGCTATGGCGTGATCGCGCCGGGCAGGACGCTCGACAGTTTCGGGGGCGCGCTGACCGAGGTTACCGCGCTGGTGGAAAAGCCCAAGGTCGAGGAAGCGCCGTCCAACCTCATCATCTCGGGCCGCTATATCCTCCAGCCCGAAGTCATGCAGACGCTGGCGGGGCAGGAAAAGGGCGCGGGCGGCGAAATCCAGCTGACCGACGCCATGGCCAGGATGATCGGCAGCCAGCCGTTCCATGCCGTGACGTTCGCCGGCCGCCGGTTCGATTGCGGGTCCAAGACCGGCTTCGTCGAAGCGACGCTGGCGCTGGCGCTGGAACGCGAGGACATGGGCGCGGACGTGCGCGCCATGGCCCGGCGGCTGCTGGGCTGATTTTCAGATAAAGCGGAACCAGGCCTCGGCCACGCCGAGCCAGAGGACGAGATCCAGCGCCAGGACCCAGCCGAAGCCAATGCGCTTCGGCCGGGTCGGCGCGTCCTCGAACCAGGCAAGTCGGTTCAGATCGTCGGCGTCCGCCGTCCGGTGTGGCATGCTACCCTCTCCATCGTTTCGGCCGCCCGGCTTGCCGCGCCGGGTCGCATGGTTCTTTGTTGCAAGTCCGCCTGTCGCAAATCAGCCTGTCTCAGGGCCTCGCCAATCAGCAGCAGCGCCGGGCCGTCGCCCAGTGCGGTGCGGCTGCTCAGTTCCAGCAGGTCCAGCCGGGTGAAGAACACCCGTTCCTGCGGCAGGCTGGCGTTCTCGACGAGGGCGACGGGGGTGTCGCCCGCCAGGCCCGCCGCCATAAGGTTGCGCGACACGACGCCCGCCGCCGCCTTGCCCATGTAGACCGCCAGCGTCGCTTCCGGATCGGCCAGCTTGTCCCAGTCGAGTTCGAGAGCCTCGCCGGCGCGGGCATGGGCGGTCACGAAAGTCAGCTTGCGGGCGAGGCCGCGCAAAGTCAGCGAGGCGCCGATGCCGGCGGCGGCGGCGCTCGCGGCGGTGACGCCCGGGCAGATCCGCACCGGGACGCCCGCCGCGCGGCAGGCGTCGAGTTCTTCGGTGGCGCGGCCGAAGATCGACGGATCGCCGCCCTTGAGGCGCACCACGCGTTCGCCGGCCAGCGCCGCCGCGACGATCAGCTTGTCGATGGTGCCCTGATCCTTCGAATGGCGGCCGGAACGCTTGCCGACATGCACCAGCCTTGCGCCCGGATGGGCCAGCTCAAGCACGCCGGGGCCGACCAGCGCATCGTGGAAGATCACGCTCGCTTCGCCGATCAGCCGCTCGGCCTTGCGCGTCAGCAGTTCCGGATCGCCCGGCCCCGCGCCCACCAGCCAGACTTCGCCGTCCCGTACCGAATTGCGTTCAGGCATGGATCGCCTCCTTGATTTCGCTGAGCATGCGCTGGATGGCCGGACGGCAGGAGCCGCAGTTGGTGCCGGCGGACAGGCACTGGCCGACCGCCTCGACGGTGGCGAGGCCCTGGCTGCCGATCGCTTCGGCGATGGTGTTGGCGCCGACATCGAAGCAGACGCAGACAATCGGCCCGCGATCGGCCTGCGGCGTGGCGGGGCGGCCGGCCAGCAATTCCATCGACGATGCCGTTTCCGCTTCCGAAAGCTGCTCTATCAGCCATTCGCGCTTCGGCAGGCGGCCGTCGCGCGTCACGTAGAGCGCGGCCTGGATGCGCCCTTCGTTCATCACCGCGACCCGCATGGCGCCGCGCGCCACGTCGATCGTTTCGATCCGCTCGCCCTTCGGCAGCGCCGCCTTGGCCAGGGCGGCGATATCGCCGTCGCCCGCCAGCTCCACCAGCCAGCCCTGCGGCACGCGCACTTTCGTGGCGTAAGCGACGGGGAGGTCTTGCGGCACGTCGCGTGCGACGAGGAAACCGCGCCATTCGGGCGCGAGCTTTTCGAGCCGCGCGGGAGTGGATTTGAAGCCCGGCTGACCGGAATGCGGATCGACCAGCGGGCGCGGCAGCAGGCCGGTGCGGCCGCCGGTCGACTGGCGATCCGTCCAGTGGATCGGCGTGAAGATCTCGCCCCGGCGCTGCCCGTCGCTGAACTGGGCGCGAAAGATACTGGTTCCCTGCGGCGTGCCGACGCGCACCAGGTCGCCGTCGGCGATGGCCAGCGCTTCGGCGTCCAGAGGGTGGATTTCGACCATCGGTTCGCGGCGGTGCTGCGACAGCTTGGGCGAAAGTCCGGTGCGGGTCATCGTGTGCCACTGGTCGCGATAACGGCCGGTGTTCAGCGTCAGCGGCCACTTCGCCAGCGGCGCCTGCAGCTCCATCTGGCTGACGGAGACCAGCCGCGCCTTGCCGTCCGGCGTCGGAAAACGTCCGTCGGCGAATGGCGTGCCGCCCCAGCGGAACGGTTCCAGCGCGTCGTAATCGCGGTTGGAAATGGCGGCATGGGGGCGCAAGTCGAACAGTCGCTTGCCCTCGTTGCGATAAGTCGAGAGCCGGGCATGTTCGCGGTAGATGTCGGCGGGCCGGTCATAGGCGAAAGCTTCGCTCCAGCCCATCGCGCGGGCGACCTGGGTGACGATCCACCAGTCGGGCTTCACTTCCGCCGGCAGCGGAAACAGCGCGCGCTGGCGGCTGACGATCCGGTCGCTGTTGGTGACGGTGCCGTCCTTTTCGCCCCAGCCGGCGGCGGGCAGCTTCACATGCGCGAAACGGCCGGTATCGGTGTCGGCGATGCAGTCCGACATGACGACGAACGGGCAGATATCCAGCGCTTCGCGCACGAGATTGGCGTCGGGCAGCGAGACCGCCGGATTGGTCGCCATCACCCACAGCGCCTTGACCCGCCCTTCGCGGATCTGGCGGAACAGGTCGACGGCCTTCAGGCCCGGCTTCGTCGCCATATTCGCCGCCGCCCAGAACCGGCCGACCGTGGCGACGTTTTCGGGGGCGAAATCCATGTGCGAAGCCAGCGTCGATGCCAGCCCGCCAACCTCGCGCCCGCCCATGGCGTTGGGCTGGCCGGTGATCGAGAACGGCGCCGCGCCGGGCTTGCCGATGCGGCCGGTGGCGAGATGGACGTTGACGATGGCGTTGACCTGATCGGTGCCGCGCACCGACTGGTTGATGCCCTGGCTGAACAGCGTGACCGTGCGCGGATGGGCGGCGAAAAGCTCGAAGAAGGCAAGGAGGTCGGCCGCCGGCAGATCGCAGGCGGTCGCGGTTGACCAGAGATCGCAGCCCCCCCCGTTTTCATTGGCGCCCAGCGCTTCCCAGAAGCCGTCCGGCGTGGTCACCGACGCGTCGATGAAGGCCTGATCCACAAGGCCGGCTTCGCGGCAATGGGCAAGCAGGCCGTTCATCAGGGCGACGTCGCTGCCCGGACGCAGCGCGAGATGGAGATCTGCGTCCTCGCAGGTTTCGGTGCGGCGCGGATCGATCACGACCAGCTTCGTGCCGCGCGCCGCACGGGCGGCCATGATCCGCTGATAGATCACCGGGTGGCACCAGGCGGTGTTCGAACCCACCAGGACGATGAGATCGGCCTCGTCGAGATCGCCGTAAGTGGCGGGCACGACATCCTCGCCGAAAGCGCGGACATGCCCGGCGACCGCGCTGGACATGCACAGACGCGAATTCGTGTCGATGTTGGCCGAGCCGAGGAAGCCCTTCATCAGCTTGTTGGCGACATAGTAGTCCTCGGTCAGGAGCTGTCCCGAGACGTAGAACGCCACGCTGTCGGGCCCGTGGCGTTCGATCGTCTCGGCGAAAGTCTTCGCCACGTGATCGATCGCCCGGTCCCAGCCGACCCGCCGGCCGCCGATTTCCGGATAGAGCAGCCGGCCTTCCAGGCCTACGGTCTCGCCAAGGTGCGTGCCCTTGGAGCACAGCTTGCCGGCGTTGGCCGGGTGCGCCTTGTCGCCGGCGATGGCCACCGCGCGCCCGTCCGTCACCGTCGCGCTGATGCCGCAGCCGACACCGCAATAGGCGCAAGTGGTGCGGACCGCGCGCATCGGTTCAGGCGGCCTTTACCGAGGATGCGGCCGGGGCTTTGGCCGGAACCACGGCAGAACGCAGCAGGTAGATGCGTCCCGCGTCTACGCGCAGCGGGATCGTCGGCACGCAGCCCTCGTCGTCGCCCTGCGCCTCGCCGGTCTTGAGCGAGATGTTCCAGTTGTGCAGCGGGCAGGTCACGACATTGCCGTGGACGATGCCCTGGCTGAGCGGTCCCTGCTTGTGCGGGCACTTGTTCACCAGCGCGTAGAACTGGTTGTCGAGCGTGTGGAACACGGCGATCTCATCCCCGCCGCGCACCGGCAGGGTGCGGGCGTTGCCGGGAGCGATCTGGTCCGTGGGTCCGATATCGAGCCAATCACCGATCATCACACGAACTCCAGGGGGCGCACTTCGGCCAGGTGCTGGTGCAGTTCGGCATCCTCGCCCGCGGCGCGCTTGGCCCAGGGATCGTCCTGCATGAACTGCTGCGAATAGTGGAAGCGCGCGGCCAGCTTGCGCACGGCGTCGGGGTCGTCGAACAGCCCGGCCTTGACGTGGTCGAGGCCGACGCGCTCGATCCAGGGCGCGGTGCGCTCCAGATAGTGCGCCTGCTCGCGGTAGAGCTGGGTGAAAGCGGCGCAGACCTCCATCGCCTCCTCCTCGGTGGCGACCTTGCATAGGAAGTCGGTGGCGCGCACCTTGATGCCGCCGTTGCCGCCGACGTGAAGCTCGTAGCCCGAATCTACGCAGACCACGCCGAAGTCCTTGATCGTCGCCTCGGCGCAGTTGCGCGGGCAGCCGCTGACCGCGATCTTGAACTTGTGCGGCATCCACGAGCCCCAGGTCATCTGCTCGATCTTGACGCCGAGACCGGTCGAATCCTGCGTGCCGAAGCGGCACCATTCGCTGCCGACGCAGGTCTTCACCGTGCGCAGCGATTTCCCGTAGGCGTGGCCCGAGACCATGCCCGCGGCGTTGAGATCGGCCCAGACGGCGGGCAGGTCCTCTTTCTTGATGCCGAAGATGTCGAGCCGCTGGCCGCCCGTCACCTTGACCATCGGCGCGTTGAACTTTTCCACCACGTCGGCGATGGCGCGCAGTTCGCGCGGGTTGGTGAGGCCGCCCCACATGCGCGGGACCACCGAATAAGTGCCGTCCTTCTGGATGTTGGCGTGCATCCGCTCGTTGACGAAGCGGCTCTTCTGGTCGTCCTCGTATTCGCCGGGCCAGGCGCAGAGCAGGTAGTAGTTGAGCGCCGGGCGGCAGGAGTGGCAGCCGTCGGGCGTCGTCCAGTGCAGTTCCTGCATGACCTGCGGGATCGCCTTCAGCTCCTTTTCCAGGATCAGGCGGCGCACGTCGTCGTGGCTGAAGCTGGTGCATTTGCAGACGGTCTTGGGCCCGGATTCGATTTCCCCGCCCAGCGTCAGGTTGAGCAGGCTCTCGACGAGGCCGGTGCACGATCCGCAGCTCGCGGAGGCCTTGCAGGCCGAGCGAACGGCGTCGAGGCTATGTGCTCCGCCCAGAATGCAGCCGACGACCTTGCCCTTGGAAACGCCGTTGCAACCGCAGATCTCGGCATCGTCCGAGAGGGCGGCAACGGCGGCGTTAGGGTCCGCGAGGGCGCCCCCCGAGGCGAAGGCCTGGCCGAAGATCAGCGCTTCGCGGATGTCGGCGATATCCTCGCCCTTGCGCAGGAGGTCGAAGTACCAGCTGCCGTCGGCGGTGTCGCCATAGAGCACCGCGCCGATCAGCCGGCCGTCCTTGACCACGACCCGCTTGTACACCCCGCGCGCGGCGTCGCGCATGACGATGTCCTCGCAGCCGTCGCCGCCGGAAAAGTCGCCGGCGGAGAACAGGTCGATGCCCGAAACCTTGAGCTTGGTGGAAGTGACCGATCCTTCATAGCCGGTCGGCGCGCCGGTGGCGTGATCGGCCAGCGCGCGGCACATGTCCCACAGCGGCGCGACGAGGCCATAGCAGAGGCCACGATGCTGGACGCATTCGCCCACCGCCATGATCGCGGGATCGGACGTCACCATGTGATCGTCGACCATGATGCCGCGTTCGACTTCCAGCCCGGCCGCCTTGCCCAGCGCCGTGGCGGGGCGGATGCCCACCGCCATGACGACGATGTCGGCGGGAATCTCACGCCCGTCCTTCAGACGGACGCCGGCGACATGGCCGTCCTTTTCCATGATCTCGCCGGTGTCGGCGCCGGTCAGGATCGTCTGGCCGCGGCGTTCCAGTTCCGCCTTGAGCAGCCAGCCGGCGGCTTCGTCGAGCTGGCGCTCCATCAGGGTGGGCATCAGGTGGATGACGGTGACCTGCATGCCGCGGAGCGAAAGGCCATGCGCAGCCTCCAGCCCCAGCAGGCCACCGCCAATGACGACCGCCGATCCACCCTTTTCGGCAGCGGCCAGCATCTTGTCGACATCGTCGAGATCGCGGAACGTGACGACGCCGGGCAGGTTGTGCCCCGGCACCGGGATGATGAACGGATCGGAACCCGTGGCGATCAACAGCCGGTCGTAAGGCTCGACCCGGCCCGAGCGCGAGACCACGGTCTGCGTCGCACGGTCGATATGTTCGACCGGATCGCCCGAGATCAGCGTGATGTCGTTTTCATCGTACCATTCGGCGGTGTTGATGACGATGTCGTCGAACGCCTTCTCGCCCGCCAGCACGGGCGAGAGCATGATGCGGTTGTAGTTCACCCGCGGTTCGGCGCCGAAGATCGAGATGGCATAGCGCGAGCCGTCGCGCGCCAGGATTTCCTCGACGGCGCGGCATCCGGCCATGCCGTTACCGATCACCACCAGCCTTTCGCGGCTGTCGCCGCCCTGGCGGTCCTTTTCGAAATTCATCGGCGCATTCACGTCCGGTCTCCATCCGTGCGCGCGAGACAACAGAAAAAGGCCGCCACGACTTGATCCTGTGGGGATCAGATCGGGCGGCTTCGTTGCCACGCTATGTCTAACTGAAAAGCGGCGGCGCGGGATCGTCCTGCGTTGGACGGCGCTGCTGTGCTTGAGGAATGATTACGCGATTCGGGGCCTTTCAGGCAAGCGATTTTTTGCAGTGCAGCAATCTCCGCGCCCGGTCCGGACGCGAAAAGACCCCGGCGGGAAGCGTTGACGGAGGGGGCGCGGCTGCAAAACCGACCTCCAGTTGGGGGTGCGCCCCCTCCACCGCTTCCCCTTGGGGAAAGACCATTCGCCGATCAGTACGCGAATTCGGCCTGGAGCCAGAACTTCTCGGTATCGACGCCGAATCGCTTCGCCTCGTAGTTGGCGTACTTCGCCAGCAACGCCACGCGGCCCAGCTTGAAGCCCAGGCTGGCGTTCCATTCGCTGCCGTACTTGATGTCGCCCACGTCGCTGTCGAACTTGTGCCAGGTCACCGCGGCGTTGAGGCCGGGCAGCGCCTTCACGCCGTCGAACTTGTAGGCGGCGCCGGCATAGATATCCTGCAGGCCCTTGTTCGGCGTGGTCAGGAACATGTCGGCCCAGCCGTTGAACTTGTGCAGCGTGGCGAGCGGCGTCTGCAGCGCGCGGCTGGCGCCGTTCGCCGCCTTGGCGTCGCTGCCCAGCAGTTCGTAGCCGGCGGTCAGGGTCAGCGCCTTGAACGCGACCGCGCCCTCGGCGGCGATATAGTCGGCCGAATAGTTCACCGGGTTGCGGGCATAGTCGGACTGGCGGGCATAGCTGGCCATCAGGTTCAGCTTCGTCTTGGGCGCGATCGGGAAGCTCGCCGTCGCGCGCGCGCCGAAGCTCTTGGAGCTGTTGGCGAAAGCGACGCTCTCGTCATAGTCGATCAGATAGGCGAAAGCCTTGACGTTGACCGGGCCCAGCTTGGCCGCCGCGCCCAGGAAGGTGAACTCGCCCTTGTAGGATTCGCGCTGGGCGGCATCGATGCCGAAGATCGTCCGCTGCCCGATCGCATAGATCCCGTCGAGCGAGATCGGGCCGAACTTCGCCTCGCCGCGCACCGCGTCGAAGGTCTGCTCGTTCTGCCGCCAGGCGACCGAGCCGACCCAGCGCTGGTCGTCCAGGTTGATCCGCTGGCGCCCCAGGGTGACCGTCGCGGCCTTGCCCTTGTACTGGAGTTGCAGCCGGTTGAGATCGATGTTCATCGGATCGGGCACGGTGGAGAACCGCGTGCGCCGCTGCGCGCTGGCGACGGCGAAGGGGAAGGCGTTGTAGTTATCGAGGATGCCCAGCGTGCCTTCGCCTTCGACCAGCAGCGCCAGCCGGTTCATCTTGAACTCGGCGCCGGCGCGCAGGCGCAGCGTCACCGCGTCGGCGTCGGTCGTCGGCTGGTCGACATGCTCGTAGCGCAGCCGCCCCTCGACGATCGGATCGATGGTGAGATCGTCGCTCACCTTGATCGGATCGCCGAACTTCGGCGCGGCGGGCGCCGCGAACGCAGGCTGTGCAAAGGCGATCGGCGCCGCAAGCGCGGCCGCCGCTATCCATTTCCTCATACTCGGTATTCCCCCTTCTGACGTAGATTAGGCCACGACAGGCACTCTCTTCCCAATATTCGTGGACCTACGCCGCTTCGGCGCTGGGCCCGTGATCGTATTCGGCAAGGAAGTGCAGCACTTCCTGGCGATAGGCGTAGAATTGCGGGTGCTGGAGCAGCTCCTTGCGGTTGCGCGGGCGCGGCAGGTCGACTTTCAGCACTTTGCCGATGGTGGCGTTGGGGCCGTTGGTCATCATCACCACGCGGTCGGCCAGCAGGATCGCCTCGTCGACGTCGTGGGTGACCATGATCGCGGTCACCTTGGTGCGGTTCCACACTTCCACCAGCACATCCTGCAGATCCCAGCGCGTCAGGCTGTCGAGCATGCCGAAAGGCTCGTCGAGCAGCAGCAGGCGCGGGGACAGCGCGAAGGCGCGGGCGATGCCCACCCTTTGCCGCATGCCGTTGGACATTTCCGCCGCCAGCTTGTCGCGCGCGTCGGCCAGGCCCACGCGTTCCAGGTAATAGTCGACGATCTCGCGCCGTTCGGCCTTGCTGGCGTGGGGATAGACCCGCTCCACCCCCAACGCGACGTTCTGCCGCGCGGTCAGCCAGGGCATCAGGCTGGGCGCCTGGAAGACCACCGCCTTGTCCGGCCCGGCCACGTCGATCTCGCGGCTGTCGAGGACGATGCCGCCCTTGCTGATCGGGTTCAGCCCCGCCGCCATGGTCAGCACGGTCGATTTGCCGCAGCCCGAATGGCCGATCAGCGAGACGAACTCGCCCTTGTCCATCAGGAGGTTGAAATCCTCCACCACGGTCAGCGGGCCCTTGGGTGTCGGGTAGACCTTGTGGAGCTTGTAGAATTCCATGTAGCGCCGCTCGGCCCCGCCGCCCGCCGCGTCGCGATAGGCCTTGGGGGGAGGGGCGAGGTCCAGCGGGGTGACGTTGGGCAGGATGCCGTAATCGGCCTCGGTCCGCGCCTGCCCCGCCACCAGCGATCCCAGGTAATTGACGATCTCGCGCCGCAGGTCCTGGAACGCCAGGTTGTCGTTCACTTCCTCGCGGTCGCGCGGGCGGGCGATGTCGACGTCGAATATCCGCCCGATCCGCGCCGCCGGGGACGGGGTCAGCACGGCGATCCGATCGGCCAGCAGCAGCGCTTCGTCGACGTCGTTGGTGACGAGGATGATGGTGCGCTTCTCTTCGGCGCGGATGCGCTCGATCTCGTCCTGCAGTTTCGCGCGGGTCAGCGCGTCGAGCGCCGAGAGCGGCTCGTCGAGCAGCAGGATTTCCGGCTCCATGGCCAGCGCGCGGGCCACCGAAACGCGCTGGCGCATGCCGCCCGAAAGCTGCGCGGGCTTGCGGTCCATGGCGTGGCCCAGGCCGACCAGCTCGACTTTCTGCTTCACCAGCGCCTTGCGCGCCTCGGCGCCGCGGTCCTTGTGCACGGCGTCGACGGCGAGCGCGACGTTCTGTTCGACCGAGAGCCAGGGAAACAGCGAATAGGACTGGAAGACGAGACCGCGATCCTTGCCGGGCCCGTCGATCGCCTGCCCGCGCAGCAGGATTTCGCCTTCGTCGGCCTCGACCAGGCCGGCGATTGTCGAGATCAGCGTGGTCTTGCCGGCGCCCGAGAAGCCGAGGATGGCGATGAATTCGCCTTCCTGCACGTCGAGGTCGATGCCGCCGAGGACCTCGCTGACGCCGGCCTTGCCGGCATAGCGCTTGGTCAGGCCCCGGATCGAAAGGATCGGCTGTTCCGCGGTTTGCTGTGACATGGTCAGAAAGTCCTGTTGCGGCTGACGAAGGCCTGCAGCGCCATCATGATGCGATCGAGGCCGAAGCCGATCAGGCCGATGACCACCACCGCCACCATGATGCGGGCCAGCGACTTCTCGTTGCCGTTCTGGAACTCGTCCCAGACGAACTTGCCGAGACCGGGATTCTGGGCGAGCATTTCTGCCGCGATCAGCACCATCCAGCCGGTGCCCAGCGACAGCCGCATGCCGGTGAAGATGTAAGGCAGCGACGACGGCAGGACGAGCTTGGTCAGGCGGGCCAGCCATCCCAGCTTGAGCACGCGGCCGACGTTGAGCAGGTCCTTGTCGATCGATGCGGTGCCGATGGCGGTGTTGATGAGCGTGGGCCACAGCGAGCAGAGCATGACGACGATGGCCGAGATGACGAAGCTTTTGGCCAGCGTCGGATCGTCGCTGGTGATCGATGCGGAGACGACCATGGTCACGATCGGCAGCCAGGCGAGCGGGCTGATCGGGCGCATGACCTGGACCAGCGGGTTGATCGCCGCGTTGAAGCGCTTCGACATGCCGGCGACGAGGCCGAGCGGCACCGCCACCAGGCTGGCGAGGATGAAGCCCAGCGCCACCGTCTTGAGCGAGGTCAGGATCTGGTCGACGAAAGTCGGCGGGCCGGAATAGATGTTGCCGGCCGCCTCGGTCGCCGCAGCATCGGCGCGGGCGGCGGCGAATTCCACCATCAGCCCCTTGAACGCGTCCCAGACGTCGCCCGGTCCCGGCAGGGCGCCGAGCGATGTCTGGACCATGGGCGCCAGCAGCGCCCACAGCGTCAGGAAGCCGAGGATGCCGGCGGCCGGCGGCCAGAGGCCGTCGACCAGCGCCTTGCCCGAAGGCAGCTTGATCGCAGGGGCGCGCTTGCCCGCGCCGCCCCGGACCTGATCCGGAGCGAGCGGCGACTGGGCGGAAGCCGGCGTCGACGAGGCCAGCGGTCCCGGCGTTAGCCGGGACAACGTGTCGGTGCTCATCTCATCCTTCCGAAGCGGCGTGACAGAAGACATCGTCTAAGTCCTTACTTGACGCCGGCCGGCGTTACGGTCTGGCCGTCCTTCAGCCCGATGGCGAAGCTGGCCGCGTAAGCCGCGGGCTTGTGCGGATCGAAGGCCACGCCGTCGATCGCCTTGCGGGTGTAGACGCGGAAGCCGTCGGTGGAGGGGAAGTCGCCTGCCTGAGCCTTGCCCTCGGCCACCAGCGAGCTTGCGGCGGCGTTGTAAAGGTCGGGGCGATAGGCAGCCTTGGCCGTGTCGAGATACCACTGGTCGGGCTTCGCTTCGGCGATCTGGCCCCAACGGCGCATCTGGGTGAGATACCAGATGGCGTCGGAGTAGAACGGATAGCTCGCCTGCTGGCTGAAGAAGAGGTTGAATTCCGGCGTGTCGCGCGTGTCGCCCTGAGCGAAGGTGAACTTGCCCGTCATCGAGGCCATCAGCACCTTCTCGTCGGCGCCCACGTACTTGGGCTGGGCGATGATCTTCGCGGTTTCGGCGCGGTTCTTGCCGTTCTCGGCGTCGATCCACATCGCGGCGCGGATCAGCGCGCGCAGCAACGCCTGGGTCGTCTTGGGGTTCTTGGCCGCGAAGTCCTCGGTCAGGCCGAACACCTTGTCGCCGGTCAGGCCCGCGATGTCGGGATCGACGATGATCGGGTGGCCGATGTTCTTGGCGACGGAGGCCTGGTTCCACGGCTCGCCCACCGAAAAGCCCTCGATCGTGCCGGCTTCCAGCGTCGCCGGCATCTGCGGCGGCGGCGTGACCGAAAGCTGCACTTCGGCGCCGGTCGCGCCGGCCGTGTCGCCGGGCAGGTAATAGCCGGGGTTCAGCCCGCCCGCCGCCAGCCAGTAGCGCAGGATGTAGTTATGGGTGGAGACGGGGAAGACCATGCCCATCTTGAACGGCTTGCCTTCGGCGCGGAACTTGGCGACCACCGGCTTCAGCGCCGAGGCGGAGACCGGCTGGGCGAACTTGCCGTCGGGGCCCTTGGGCAGCGTCGGGGCGATCATGTCGTAGACGCGGTTGGAGATCGTCACCGCCTTGCCGTTGATGTCGAGCGACATCGGCGTGATGATCCGCACCTTGGAGCCGATGCCGGCGGCCGAAGCGATCGGGTGGCCGGCCAGCATGTGCGCGCCGTCGAGCTGGCCGCCGGCGACGCCGTCCAGCAGCACCTTCCAGTTGGCCTGCGGCTCCAGTGTGACGTTCAGGCCTTCCTCGGCGAAGAAGCCCTTCTCCTTGGCGATGGCGAGCGGCGCCATGTCGGTCAGCTTGATGAAGCCGAGCTTCAGGTTGGAACGCTCGATGCCCTTTTCCGCCGCGATCTTGGCGACGTCGCCGCCGCTGCCTGCCGGCGCGGCGCTCTTGCCGCATCCCGCCAGCGCCGCGCTCATCAGCAGCGCCGCGATCAGGCCCCGCCGGTTGAAGCCCGAACCGTTTGAACTAATGCCCCGAACCTTGTTCATGTCGTATCACCCCGCCAGGTGCGCAACGCAAAAAGGCCGCCACGACTTGGACCTTGCGGTCAAATCGGGCGGCTTCGTTGCCACGCATTTTGAAAATGGTCAGTCGAGCGGATGGATCGCGCCCTCCCTTGGGCGGAACCGCATCGACTGATCCTGAGATTACGCGATTCGCAGTTGCGGTAAAGCTGTTTTTGCAGTGCAGCGTAATTTTTCTGAAAAGCGCTTTCGGGCCGATGCGGCGCGCGCGCTTCTATCTGGAAAACAACGATTAACGCCTGGCTTGCGCCGGATATACGGGCTTTCGACGGGGCCGGAACGACGAGCGCGCGGGATCTTTCGAACCCGCGCGCCACGTTTGCGGTGCATCATTTTCGTTTCGGCGACGCGCTGGACGGCGCCTCCGCGAATCAGATTCGCGCGCCCTGGAGAGCCGCGCCCCAGGTGGTCCGCCAGCGGCTTTTCACCGCCGTCAGGCCGAGCAGCGCTATCAGCGAGAGGCCGGCGAAGATCAGGAAGCCCGATGCCGAGCTGCCGGTCAGCTTCTTGGCGTAGCCGAGCGACGAGGCGAGGTAGAAGCCGCCGATGCCGCCGCCGAAGCCGACCAGCCCGGTCATGACGCCGATCTCCTTGCGGAACCGCTGCGGCACGAGCTGGAACACCGCGCCGTTGCCGGCCCCCAGGGTGCCCATGATGAGGATGAACAGTGCCAGTGCGACGATCATCGACGATCCCGCCACGGCGCTGATGACGACGAGGATCGCCGCGGCGAGTCCGTAGACGAAGGTGAGCGTGCGGATGCCGCCGATCCGGTCGGCCAGCGCGCCGCCGAAGGGGCGCACCAGCGATCCGGTGAAGACGCAGGCGGCGGTGCAGTAGCCGGCCTGGACCGGGGTAAGCCCGAAGTTGTCGGTGAACCAGATCGACAGCGAATTGGACAGGCCCACGAAGCCGCCGAAAGTGACGCCGTAGAACAGCATGAACCACCAGGCGTCCTTTTCCTTCAGCACTTCGGCATAAGCGGAAAGCGGTTTTGCCGGGGGCTGGTCGGGGCTGTCCTTGGCGGCGATCAGGTAGATCGCGAAGACGATCGTCAGCGGGATCAGCGCCAGGCCCATGACCGCGTTCCAGCCGAACATCTTGGCGAGGAACGGCGCGAACAGCGCGGCCAGCACGGTGCCGGAATTGCCCATGCCGGCGATGCCCATCGCCTTGCCCTGATGCTCGGGCGGATACCAGCGGCTGGCCAGCGGCAGCGCCACGGCGAAGCTCGCCCCGGCGAAGCCCAGGATCACGCCGACCGCCAGAGTGCCCGCGAAGCTGTCGACGCCGAACCACCAGGCGGTCGCAAGCCCTGCGATGACGATCGTCTGGCCGATCGCGCCGGTCATCTTGGGGCCGATCCGGTCGACGAGGAAGCCGTTGACCAGGCGCAGGAAAGCGCCGGCCAGCGTCGGCAGGGCGACCATCAGTCCCTTCTGCCCGGCATCGAGGCCGAGGTCCTGGGCGATGATCGGCGCCAGCGGCCCCAGCATGACCCAGACCATGAAGGCGACGTCGAAATAGAGGAAGGCGGCGATCAGCGTGGGGCGGTGACCGGCCTGCCAGAAGCTAGAAGTCATCGTTGGGTATCCTTGGGCTTGACGATGCGGGACGAAACCCGATCCTCGCACGGGCGGGCGCGGCGCGTACGCATGCGAGGGAGACGGGCAATTGCAAACTGGGGGCCGACTGGTTCTGGCGGCGGGATTCGCGAGCGCTTGCGGACCGCGTGAGGAAAACCAGGATTTCGGCGGGGTCTACGCCGGCACCGCGCTGGAACAGGCGCGGCGCGGCACCATCGCCGCGGTGGCGGACGGCGTCAGCGGCGGCAAGCGGGGCCGCGTCGCGGCCGAACTGGCGGTGCGTTCGCTGATCGAGGGCTTCCATGCCGGCGCCGAGACGCTTGGCCCGGCGCGCACGATGCAGGCCGCTCTGGCCGCCTACAACCGCTGGCTGCACGGCATGGGCCAGGGCCATGACATGACCAATGCCGCGACCACTTTCACGGCGCTGGCGCTTCGCGGTCGCCGCGCCCATCTGGTCCATGTGGGCGACAGCCGGGCCTGGCGCTTCGCCGGCGGGCGGCTCGCCTGCCTGACGGCCGACCATGTCCGGCCCGAGCCGGACATGCGCCATGTGCTGATCCGCGCGGTGGGCCTCGAGCCGGAGCTTCGGCTCGACCATTCGACGGTCGAACTGGCCGAGAACGACCGCCTGCTGCTGACCACCGACGGCGTCCACGGCCCGCTCAGCGCCGCCAAGATCGCCGCGATCCTGGGACGGCGCAGTTCCGCCGAGGCCACGGCAGAGGAACTGGTGGACGCCGCGCTCGCCGCCGGTGGCCGGGACAACGCGACGGCGATCGTCGTCGATGTCGTGCGGCTGCCGCCGCCCGATCACGAAGGCATCCTTTCGGGCCTGTCGGGACTGCCGACGGTGACGCCGCCCGCCGTGGGGACGAGCTTCGACGGCTTCCGCATCGACGGCCTGCTGAGCGAGGGGCGCTACGCCATCCTGCTGACCGCGCAGGACAGCGAGGACGGCAGCAAGGTCGTGCTCAAGTTCCCGCGGCCCAACGCGCTCAGCGATCGGGCGATCCGCCTCGCCTTCGCGCGCGAACTGCTGCTGGCCCAGCAGGTGTCGAGCCCCTTCGTCCTCTCGGCCCATCCGGTGCGGCCCGACCGTCAGACGGCGCTCTACTGCGTGCAGCCCAGGCTGGAGGGCGAGACCATGGCCGAGCGCATGACGCGCGGGCTGCCGCCGCTGAAGCTGGGCGTCGAGCATGCGATCAGGCTGACCCGCGCCGTCGCTGCGCTGCACCGGATCGAGGTGGTCCATCGCGACATCAAGCCCGAGAACGTCATGCTGACAAGCGCCAGGAACGACGACGGCGGCGGATTGAAGCTGATCGATCTTGGCGTCGCCCGCCTGCCGCGCGTCGAGGATTTCCATGGCGACGAGATTCCGGGGACGCCGGGGTTCATGGCGCCGGAACAGTTCGCCGGCAATGCGGGCGACATGCTGACCGATCAGTTCGCGCTGGGGGTGACGCTCTACCGCTGGCTGACCGGGCACTGGCCTTTCGGCGAGCAGGAGGCTTTCCAGCGTCCCCGCTTCGGCCGCCCGACACCGCCATCGCGCCATCGCCCCGAGATTCCGAGCTGGCTGGACGATGCCATCCTGACCGCCATCCAGCCCGATCCCGAAGCGCGTTTCGGCGATATCATCGATCTGCTGCGGGCGCTGGAGCGTGGCGGCTCGCTCGAGGTCGTGCCGCGCCGCGCCGTGCCGCTGATCGAGCGGAACCCGGTCCGGTTCTGGCAGCTGGTCAGCGCGGCGCTGATGCTGGCGCTCGCCCTTTCGCTGCTGCTCCACTGACCGGTCCGAACCCATCGGGTGTCTGCTCCGCTCGCGAAGGCAACGCGAAAAGCCGCCTCGACTGCACCCGGGTAGGGATCAGGTCGGGCGGCGCCGTTGCCACGCAATATCGTTGATCGGACAGAGCTGACCCGCACGGCCCCGTCCATCGTTGGACGGCTTGAGGCTCTGCCATTGCCCGCCCACTAGGTTATCGGGGGGAACCGCGTAAAGCGCTTTTTGCAGCGCAGCGCGCGAATGCCTTCAGGGCAGTTTGGCCAGATAGTCGCGCTGGGTGGCCGGATCGAAGACGACGCCATCGAAAAAGCGGTTGCTTTCCAGCGTCATGGTTCCCTGCTGCATGCCCACCGTGGTCTTTTGGCGCAGGCTGCCCTCGACCTTGGAACTGGCGCCGGGAAGCGGCTCGCCGGTGCCGATCAGGGCGCTGCGATAGACGTCGGGGCGGAAGACGCGGGCCGCCTTGCTCGCGTTGGCGGCGTCGAATCCCGTCCCGTCCCAACGCACCATCTGGGTATAGAGCCATTCCGCCTGGCTGACCCAGGGGAAGTTCGCCGCTTCGCGATACTGGAACATGAAATCGGGATAGTGGACGATCTCGCCGCCGCGCGACAGCAGCAGGCGGTCGGAAATCGCGCGCTTTATCAATACCGGATCGCCATCGAGATACTCGCTGCGCGCCAGGATATCGGCATTGGCGTCCCAGTTCTCGGGATCGACGAAATGGCGCCCGGCGCGGCACATGGCGCGGACCAGCCGCTCCACCGCGTCGCGCTTTTCGTCGAGCACCGATTCGCGCAAGGTCAGCACCTTTTCCACCCCGCGCCGCCAGATCTGCGCGGTCGAGAGCACGATTCGCCCCGCGCCGCGCTCCACCGCGACGCTGTTCCACGGTTCACCCACGCAGATGGCGTCGACGTCGCCCGCGTCGAGCGCGTCGGCGCAGAACGGCGGCGGCACGGTCGATATCTCGACGTCGCGGTCGGGCCGGATGCCGCAGGCCGCCAGCCAGTAACGCAGCATGTAGTTGTGGCTCGAATAGCGATGGACCACGCCGAAGCGCAGCGGGCGCCCCTGCGCGAGCAGTTCGGCCACCACTTCGCGCAGGGCCGCGCCCACTTTGGCCGGATCGCCCAGCTGGCCTTCGGGCGCGACGCGTGCGGCGAGGTCCGGGCGCATGGTGATGGCGTTGCCGTTAAGCCCCAGCACGAAAGGCACCGACAGCGGCTGCGCCGGCCGGCCGCGCCCCAGCGTCGTCGCAATGGCGAGCGGGGCGACCATGTGCGCCGCGTCGCTATGGCCGTAGAGCAGCCGGTCGAGCACGGTCGCCCAGCTCACGTCCTTCATCAGCCGCAGCGAGAGGCCCTCGTCCTCGGCGAAGCCGTGTTCGCGCGCCAGGATCGGCAGGCAGGCGTCGACCAGCGGCAGGAAACCGACCGTCAGTTCCATCACTTAGCCCCCATCAGCTTGTGCGCCGTTACGATGGCGTCGGCTATCTCGGCGATGCGCCGGCCCTGGCTCATCGCCGCGCTGCGCATTTCGGCATAGGCCTTGGGCTCGGGCAGGCCGCGGCTGTCCATCAGGATGCGCTTGGCCTTGTCGATCGTCTCGCGCTCGGCCAGCTGGCCGCGGGCTTCGGCCAGGTCCGATTGCAGCCGGGCGAAAGCGTTGAAGCGCCGCACCGCGAGGTCGAGCAGCGAGCGGATGCGGCTGGCCGCCAGGCCGTCCACCACATAGGCGGAAACCCCCGCGTCGATCGATGCGGCGATCGACTCGTCGTCGCTCTCGTCCACGAACATGGCGATGGGCCGGGCCAGCACCCGGCTGACCGCGAAATATTCCTCCAGCACGTCGCGCGAAGGGTTGCCGAGGTCCATCAGCACGATATCCGGCTCGATCTCGCCGATGCGCGCCACCAGCCCGCGTCTTTCGGTGACGACGAAAATCTCGCAATCCTCCACCGTCGCCAGGCCTTCCCGGATGATGGAGGCGCGCGCGGCGCTTTCGTCGACGATGGCTATACGCATGATCGGCGGCCCTGTGCATCGCGGCAAGATCGTTCGGCAAGCTCAAATCGTCCGGCGCTGGATCGTCTGTCTATTTCGGCATCCGATTCCAGGCGTCGAGCGCGGCGATCTTATAGGCTTCGGCCAGAGTCGGGTAGTTGAACGTGTTCTCGATGAAATAGTCGATCGTCCCTTTGAGGTTCAGCACCGCCTGGCCGATGTGGATCAGCTCGGTCGCGCCTTCGCCGATGATGTGGACGCCCAGCAAGCGGCGGGTCTTGTTGCTGAAGATCATCTTCAGCATGCCCTGCTCCAGCCCCATGATGTGCCCGCGCGACGTTTCGCGCATGCGGGCGATGCCGCATTCGTAATTGATGCCCCGGTCGCGCACTTCCTGCTCGCTCATGCCCACGGTCGATATCTCGGGCACGGCATAGACGCCGTAGGGGAAGTACTGCGGCGCGGGTGGCAGCGGCAGGCCGAAGGCGTGGCAGGCGGCGATGCGGCCCTGCTCCATCGATGTGGAGGCCAGGCTGGGAAAGCCGATGACGTCGCCCGCGGCATAGATATGCGAGACTTCGGTCTGCAAGGTCTCGGGATTTACCCCGATCCTGCCGCGTCCGTCGGTTGCAAGGCCGCAGTTCTCCAGCCCGATGCCGCTCGTCGCGCCCATCCGCCCGGCGCAATAGAGCAGCATCTCGCTGCGCACCGTGCGGCCGCCCTCCATCGTGGTGAGCACGCGGCCGTCGCCTTCCTTCACCAC
>Ga0075368_10000040_pt1 | contig 29898 bp, 26 predicted proteins | sample EndMethybrTD3033_FD_71518 | JGI IMG/M metagenome (GOLD analysis project Ga0075368, IMG submission 71518) | Populus endosphere microbial communities from Tennessee, USA - Endosphere MetaG P. TD hybrid TD303-3 | ecosystem: Host-associated > Plants > Roots > Endosphere | place: USA: Tennessee... | reverse complement strand
GCCCGCGCTTCCTTCACCCCCGCGCTGTTGTGGCGCAGCGCCTTCAGCACTGTGTCGACGATCTGCGGCGCGTTGAGGCCGGCTTCGTCGTACTGCTTGTCGGGCGCTTCGTGATCCTGGAACACATCGGGCAGGCGCATCGTGCGGATGCGCAGGCCGGAGTCGGTCAGGCCTTCGTCGCTGGCCATAGTCAGCACGTGCGCGCCCAGGCCGCCGATGGCGCCTTCCTCCACCGTCACCACCACTTCGTGCGTGGCGATCAGCTTGCGGATCAGCTCCTCGTCCAGCGGCTTGGCGAAGCGCAAGTCGGCCACCGTGGTCGACAGGCCCTTCGCCTCGAGCTGGTCGGCCGCCTTCAGCGCTTCGCCCAGGCGAGTGCCGAGCGTCAGCAGCGCCACCTTGGAACCCTGGCGCACAATGCGGCCCTTGCCGATCTCCAGCCGCTGCGGCACCTCGGGCAGCGGCACGCCGGTGCCGTTGCCGCGCGGATAGCGCAGGGCGATCGGGCCGCTGTCATGGACGGCGGCGGTGTGGACCATGTGCACCAGTTCGGCTTCGTCGGCCGCAGCCATCACCACCATGTTGGGCAGGGTGGCCAGATACGTGATGTCGAAGCTGCCGGCATGGGTCGCGCCGTCGGCGCCGACCAGCCCGGCGCGGTCGATGGCGAAGCGCACCGGCAGGTTCTGGATCGCGACGTCGTGCACCACCTGGTCGTAGGCACGCTGCAGGAAGGTCGAATAGATCGCGCAGAACGGGCGCATGCCCTCCGCCGCCAGCCCCGCGGCGAAAGTCACCGCGTGCTGCTCGGCGATGCCGACGTCGAAGCAGCGGTCGGGGCAGGCCTGCTCGAACTTGTCGAGCCCGGTGCCGGACGGCATCGCCGCGGTGATGGCGCAGACGGTCGAATCGCGCGCCGCCTCGGCGATCAGCGCCTGGGCGAAGACGCCGGTATAGCTGGGCGGCCCGGCCGCGCCCTTCACCTGTTCGCCGGTGATGACGTCGAACTTCTGGACGCCGTGGTACTTGTCGGCGCTGGCCTCGGCCGGGGCATAGCCCTTGCCCTTCTGCGTCACGACATGGACCAGGCACGGACCTTCGGCGGCGTCGCGCACGTTTTCCAGCACCGGGATCAGATGGTCCAGGTTATGGCCGTCGACCGGGCCGACGTAATAGAAGCCCAGTTCCTCGAACAGGGTGCCGCCCATCGCCATGCCGCGCGCGAACTCGTCGGTCTTCTTGGCGGCGCGGTGCAGCGGTTCGGGCAGGCGGCGCGATATCTTGCGAGCGAGGTCGCGGATGCCCAGGAACGGGCGCGAGGACACCAGCTTGGCGAGATAGGCGGAAAGGCCCCCCACCGGCGGGGCGATCGACATGTCGTTGTCGTTCAGGATCACGACCAGCCGGTTGCCCGCCTGCTTCGCGTTGTTCATCGCCTCGTAGGCCATGCCCGCGCTCATTGCCCCGTCGCCGATCACCGCGATGCCGCGCCCCGGCCTGTCGGTCAGCTTGTTGGCGACGGCGAAGCCCAGCGCGGCCGAGATCGAGGTCGAGCTATGCGCCGCGCCGAACGGATCGTATTCGCTCTCGCTGCGCTTGGTGAAGCCCGAAAGCCCGCCGCCCTGGCGCAAGGTGCGGATGCGATCCCGGCGCCCGGTCAGGATCTTGTGCGGATAGGCCTGGTGCCCGACGTCCCAGATCAGCCGGTCCTCGGGCGTGTTGAACACATAGTGGATGGCGACCGTCAGCTCGACCACGCCCAGCCCGGAGCCGAGGTGCCCGCCGGTCTGGCCGACGGCGGAGATCATTTCCTGGCGCAGCTCGTCGGCGAGCTGGCGCATGTCCTCCGGCCGAAGTTGGCGAAGGTCGTGCGGGGTGTCGACTCTGTCGAGAAGCGGGGTTGCCGGATTGGCGCTCATGCACGCCCCTTATACGCTTCACAATCGGGTGTCGATTGAACCGGCTGCAATATTTCCGCAAAGATGCCCTGCTTGGCGGCGTCCATGCGGTGGTTCGAGGCAGGTAAGCGGCGGCAAAGCGGTGCGCAGGGCTGGTGTGCGGGCGGCTGATTCAGCTGCAGGCGGTGCAGTGGCCGCGCAGCTCCACGACCGGGCGAACATCGTCGAACCCGGCCTTGCGCGCCGCCTCGATCAGCGCGCCGGTCAGCCGGTCGTCGTCGATGTGGACGGCTTGCCCGCAACTGTCGCAGATCAGGAAGATGCAGTCGTGCCGGCAGCCCGGATGGCTGTTGGCGACATAGGCGTTGGCGCTTTCCACCCGGCGGGCCAGGTTGGTGCGCACGAACAGGTCGAGGATGCGATAGACGCTGTTGGCTGCCACCCGCTTGCCGCGCAGGGTCGAAACGCTTTCGGCGATGTCGTAGGCGGAAGTCGGCCGGTCGCGATCGGACAGCGCGGCGAAGACATCGGCGCGCATCTCGGTCCACTGCTCGCCGGCCTCGACCAGCGCGTCGCGGGCGGCGTCGACCAGGCCGTCGCCGCTGTGCTCGTGATGATGATGACCCGACATCGCACCGATATAGGCCGCAATCAGCCGGTGGTGAAGCCGCGCTCGTAATGATTCGGGAAAAGCCGGCGCAGGCCGTGCACCTTCGGCGCGTCCCAGCGCAGGATATAGGGGTGCGCGGGGTTGTTCCGCATGAAGTCCTGGTGATGCGCCTCGGCCGGATAGAACCGGCGATAGGGTTCGATCCGCGTGGCGATGGGCGCGCTCCACAAGTCGGAAGCGCGCAGCTGCGCGAGATAGGCCGAAGCGACCAGGCGCTGCTCCTCGGTCAGCGGCACCAGCGCCGAACGATATTGCGTGCCGACATCGGGGCCCTGCCGATCGCGCTGGGTGGGATCGGTCGCCACTGAGAAGAAGATGCGCAGGAGTTCGTCGTAGCGGACCGTGGCGGGATCGTAAGTGACCTGAACGGCCTCGGCATGGCCGGTGCCGCCGCCGGAAACCCGGTCATAGCTGGCGTCGCCACGGGTGCCGCCGTGATAGCCCGAAACCGCGCTGGTCACGCCTTTGACATGGCTGAAGACCCCCTCGATGCCCCAGAAGCAGCCACCGGCGAATACCGCCGTCTTCAAGCCGCGCCCTTCGCGGGCGATGCGCTCCGCCGCCGGCGCCAGGACGATGCGTTCGCGGGAGGCGGCGGGCGCTGCCGCGGTGGCGGAGTCCGATTGCTGGCAGGCGGTGGCGGGAACGAGCAGGAAAAGCAGAAGCGAAGCCGCGCGTTTGACCTTTGCGGTCCGGGTGGCGCGGCCGGGAATCGTCAAGGCGTCGGCGCGGCCACGGCCGAAGGAACGACGTTGTGCGCCAGTTCCACGCTCGCACCCGGGTCCAGAACCGTGAAGACAAGCACCGCGCCCGCGGCGAAACCGATGGCGAAGAAGCGACAGATATCTGTCTTGAATAGTTTCATGACGGTATCGCATCCTGAAAACTCGATGCCTCCCGATGATGGCGAACCACTTGCGACGATGTGAACAATATCACTGCGACGCGAGTCTCGCGACCAGACGAAGCGCATCTGCGACGAAGCGTTGGGATCAGTGGCGGAAGTGGCGCATTCCGGTGAAGATCATCGCCAGGCCGGCTTCGTCGGCGGCGGCGATAACCTCGTCGTCGCGAATCGAGCCGCCCGGCTGGATCACCGCGGTCGCGCCGGCTTCGGCGGCGGCCAGCAGGCCATCGGCGAAGGGGAAGAAGGCGTCGGAGGCGACGGCGCTGCCCACGGCGCGCGATGCCGGCCAGCCCTGGGTCTCAGCCGCTTCCTGTGCTTTCGCGGCGGCGATGCGCGACGAATCGCGGCGGTTCATCTGGCCGGCGCCGATCCCGGCGGTCGCCCCGTCCCTGGCATAGACGATGGCGTTCGATTTGACGTGCTTGGCCACTGTCCAGGCGAACAGGCAGTCTTCCAGTTCCTGCTCGGTCGGCTGGCGCTTGCTGACGACTTTCAGCATGTCGCGGGTGACGTGGCCGTTGTCGCGGTCCTGCACCAGCACGCCGCCGGCGATGATCGCGGTGGTCTGTCCGGCGCGGCGCGGATCGGGCAGCGCGTCGACCAGCAGCAGGCGCAGGTTCTTCTTCTTTGCGAATGCCGCCCGCGCCGCGTCGTCCGCGCCCGGCGCGATCACCACTTCGGTGAATATCTGGCAGATGGCTTCGGCCGTCGGCCCGTCCAGCGGCACGTTGGTGGCGACGATGCCGCCGAAGGCGGACACCGAATCGCAGGCCAGCGCCTCGGTCCAGGCTTCCGCCAGCGTCGCGCGGGTGGCGACGCCGCAAGGGTTGGCGTGCTTGACGATCACCACGGTGGGCGCTTGCCCGGCGAACTCGGCGGCCAGCTCCAGCGCGGCATTGGCGTCGTTGTAGTTGTTGTAGGACAGTTCCTTGCCCTGAAGCTGCTTCGCCTGCGCGACGCCGGCGCCGAACGGCCCGGCCGAGACATAAAGCGCGGCGTCCTGATGCGGATTCTCGCCATAGCGCAGCGTCGTCACCAGTTGCGAGGCCATGGCGCGGGTCGGCGGGAACTTCTGCTGCTGGTCGACGCCGGCGAACCAGGCGGAGATCGCCGAATCGTAGGCCGCGGTGGCGGAGAACGCCTTGGCGGCCAGCGCCTTGCGGAACTCGATTCGGGTCGCGCCGCCCGTTTCCTCAAGCTCGGCGGCCAGCGCGGCATAGTCGGACGGATCGGTGACGATGGTCACATAGGCGTGGTTCTTCGCCGCCGAGCGAACCATCGAGGGGCCGCCGATGTCGATATTCTCGATCACTTCATCGCGGCCGGCGCCCTTCGCCACGGTCGCCTGGAACGGATAGAGATTGACGACGACGAGGTCGATCGCGCCGATGCCGTGCTCCTGCATCGCCCTGGCATGCTCCGTATCGTCGCGCACCGCCAGAAGGCCGCCATGGACCATCGGGTGCAGCGTCTTGACCCGGCCGTCCATCATCTCGGGAAAACCGGTCAGGTCGGAAACGTCGCGCACCGTCAGCCCGGCGTCGCGCAGTGCCTTGGCCGTGCCGCCGGTGGACACCAGCTCCACCCCGCGCGCGGCCAGCGTCTGGCCCAGCGCGACGAGTCCCGCCTTGTCGGAAACGGAAAGCAATGCGCGGCGGATGGTGATCTGGGTCATGTCAGGCTCGTGTTGGCGGCGGGAGTCGCGCCTCCCTTAGGCGTTTCGGCGAAAATCGCCAGCGGCACGCACGTCTTTCCCACCGGCGGAGCGGCGGGTCGGCAGAGTTCGCGGCAGTGTTTTCAGCCCATCTTCTTGAGGAGCCAGGCGAAATTGCCGCCCCCGCGCGACACCAGGCCCTGCAGGACCAGCTGCTGCACCGGCACCGGGCGACCCTGGCCATCGACCCAGATGCTGTCTTCGACCGACACTTCGCCGCCTTCGCCGGCGCGGAATTGCCAATAGCTGCCGTCGGGCAGGGCCAGGCCGGCGCCTTGCCCGTCCTCGGCCAGGCCCAGCTCTATGTTGGGGCCGAGATGGAAGCGGATGGCGAAGGCGACCTTGCCGCGCTTGCCCTTGCGCCCGCTCGGCACCAGCAGATCCTCGCCGCGCAGCTCGGTGCCGTCGTCGCGCAGGATCAGGATGCGGCGATGGATCAGGCCATAGCGCGCCGCATAGCCGTTGTGACTGGCTTCCAGCCGGGTTGCATTGCCGCCTGAACCCTTCACCCGTTCGCCTTCCAGCGTGCGGCGGTCGATGTCGACTTCGGATACGCCCGAGCCGATTTTCCCGTTGATGAGCACCGCGGTGGAATTGGCGTCGTCCAGCGCGAGCGTCGAATGGGCGGCGGTGGCGCGCAGCCCCTGCTCCAGCCGCACCGGCACCAGCCCCCCGGCCGAAGCCGCGCCGCCGCAGTTGACCACCAGGCGATGGTTGCCGTGCGACAGTTCGAAAGCCAGCGTCGAAGCGCAGCCATAGCGCGCATGCTTGGTGAGCGGCGGCGGCGCGGCATCGAACTGCAGCACGCTCTTCTGCGCCGCGACGCGCTGATAGCCCCATTGCCGCACGTCGCGCAGCGGCCGGGTGCGCACGCCGCTGGCGGCGATCAGCGCGGCGATCTCGTCCGCGTCGATGGCCCAGGTGCCCTGCCAGCTCCCCAGCGACCCGTCGCTGTGGGTCAGCGCCAGCAGCGGCGGAACCAGCAGTGTCAGCATCGCCTCGAGCGCTTCGGGCGGTTCGCGCCGTGTCGCCCGGTAGCAGGCGCGCAGTTTCACGAAGAGGATGATCGCCTCGATCTGTCCCAGCGGATTGCGCGACAGCAATCCCCCGTCGTCACCGAGGAGGTCGCCCAGGCAGCGGATCAGTCCAGCCTCGCCATAGAGGCGGCGCGGCCGGCCATCGGGCAGCAGCAGGCCGGCGGCGACGATGGCGCACCAGCCGGCAAGCTGGCCCAGCAGATCGTCGGCCCGCCCGACGTTGCGATCGAGCCACCGCGCGGTCTCGGTGATCGCGCCCAGCACCCGCCCGCGCCATTTCTTGTCGCCGTTGGACAGGATCAGGGGGGCGTGGATCAGCCAGTGGAGTTCGCGCGCGGCGGCGTTCTCGATCGTCCAGCCCGGCCCTTTGCCGGGGCGCGAGGGCGGCTTCGGGTTGGCTTCCAGCCATGATCCCAGAATGCGTTCGGCGATCGGCGCGGCCTGCTCGCGCGCGGCGCTGGCTTCCAGGTCGGCGAGCCAGGAGAAGCTGTGGACCACGCGTTCGAGCGGCGGGGTCATTCGCGCCGCGCCGGCGAAGTCGATCTGCGCGATCGGGGTCTTGGCGCCGTGGACGACGAAATGCCCCGCCCTGAGCGCCGTGCCCGCGGCGCGACTGCCCGGCAGCGGATTCGTGACGGTCGCGAGCAAGCGCGGCCGGGTTTTCTTGCCCATCGGCGACGTCAGCAGCGTCGACGGCATGCCCATCTTATAGGCGAAACGGATCAGACGCTCGCCCGCGCTCAGCGCCGGTGCGGAGAAATCCGCCAGGGCCAGCGCGCGTCCCGGCTCGATCACTTCGCCGGGGGCTTCGTCTGTTTCGGCGCCCGGCGAAGGCGTCGCGGCGCCGGTTTCGTTCAACACACCCTCCTCGTCGCCGACGCCGAGCGGAATAGCGGGCGGGGGCACCGCGCCGCTGCGCACGGACGTCGAGTCGCGGGTGGTCGAATCAACCATGCGCCTCCGCATCCTGCCGCGCCCCGGACGATTGGCCCGCCGCCTTCAGCGCTGCGATATTGGCGGCATAGTGGTCCGAACCGCCGCGGAACGTCGCGGTTCCCGCCACCAGCACATCGGCCCCGGCCGAAACGCAGGAGCCGATGGTCTTCAGGTCGACCCCGCCGTCCACTTCGAGCCGGATGTCGCGGCCGGACTTGTCGATCATCTTGCGCACCGCCTCGATCTTGCGGAGCTGGCTGGAGATGAAGCTCTGGCCGCCGAAACCGGGATTGACGCTCATCACCAGGACGAGGTCGATATCGTCGATCAGGTAATCCAGCATCTTCGCCGGAGTCGCGGGATTGAGCGATATTCCCGCCTTCTTGCCCAGCCCACGGATCGCCTGAACCGTGCGATGGACGTGCGGCCCCGCTTCGGGATGAACGGTGATGATATCCGCCCCGGCGGCGGCGAAAGCCTCAAGATAGGCGTCCACGGGGGAGATCATCAGGTGGACGTCGAACGGCTTTGCCGAATGCGGGCGCAGCGCCTTCACCACGGCGGGGCCGATAGTGATATTGGGCACGAAATGCCCGTCCATCACGTCGACATGGATCCAGTCGGCGCCGGCCGCGTCTATGGCGCGGACTTCCTCGCCCAGCCGGGCGAAATCGGCGGACAGGATGGACGGCGAAATCAGCGGTGCGGCCATCGGATGAATATGCTCCCTCCCTAGGCGATTAGACACCACATATGGGGGGGACAAGGATGTAAATCGGCGTTTTCCACACGCGATGTTGCACTATCGGACAGGTTGGACGCCGCGAACGGATGGTGCGGAGCGAATTCAGTCTGCATTCAGCGCGATTTCCCGATAGCTTGCCATCCGATGCGACAAGGATGCAGCATGCCGGCCTGCATGCCCCCTTTCGCGACACAGGTTCGCAAAGCCTTTCCCAGGATTGGAATGTTATGAATCGACCGAGACGTTTTCGCGCCGCGGTAATCGCCGTGTTCACCGCCTTCGCCGCCACGTTCGCCGCCGCGCCCGCCATGGCCGCAGGTGAAGGCGCACCCGCCGGCTGCCAGGGTCCCGCCAGCGACACATGGATCAATATCGTCGTGGACGGCGTGCGCAACGGCAATGGCCTGATGGCCGTGTCGCTCTATGCCGATGACGCCAGCAAGTTCCTGGTGCGCAAGGGATCGCTCTATACCAGCCGGGTCGATGCGACCGCCGGCACGACCCGCGTCTGCGTGTTCCTGCCGCGTCCGGGCGTCTATGCCTTCGCCGTCTATCATGACGAGAATGCCAGCCGGAAGCTGGACCGTACCGGGCTCGGCCTGCCGGCGGAAGGCTTCGGCTTTTCCAACAATCCTTCGACGCTGGCGGGGATTCCGTCTTTCCGCTCGGTGCGCCTGAACGTCGCGCGGTCCGGCCTCGGCGCGCGCGTGCATCTGCGCTATCCCTGACTTTCCCGCGCCGCGCGCCGGCGTGCCTGCCATACCGACAGCAGCACGCCGGGCGCGGCCAGGATGGGATGCCGTTCGCGCCAGGGCGTCAGCTTCACCGCCACCCCGGTATGGCGCTCGATCTTCCAGGCGGCATAGCGCGCCGCGCCTTCGAACGTCGCGCTGGCGCGCAGCAGGCGCAGGATGTTGAGCGGCTTTCCCATCCGCCGGCGGTTGCGCCACCACGCCGATACGCGCGCACGCTCGGCGGGAGGTATGATCGGCGTCAGGCGTTCCCCGTCGCGGTGGATGGCGATGTTCGCGGCGTCGAGCGCGATGGGAAGCAGGCCGTCGAAATGGGCGCGGTTCGCCGACAGGATCGACTGTTCCCGGCCGGCGCTCTCCACCCGGAACTCCGCACGATAGGTTTCGCGGAACAGCGCGGTCCAGTAATCGTCGGGCGTGCCCGTTGCCGGACCCAGCACGGCGGCCAGCCGCGCCGCGCTGAGGGCGGCGGCGGCGACGGCGTGGACCACTTCGGTGCGGGCTTGGTCGTCACGTTGCCAGATGAGCGCGCTCGGCTGGACGAAGCGCGCCCAGATGGTCGTGTCCAGCAGTGCGCCTTCGGCCGCGGCGCGGAACTTCGCCAGGGACATGGTCGCCACTTTGGCGCGCAGCGTCGTGCCGCCATCGGGCCATTCGTGATAGCTGACGCGCGGCCAGATACCGGTTTCGGCCGGACCGGGCAGCAACACGTAATAGTCGAGAACACCCTCGAGCGAGCCGGTGCGCAAGTTCGACCCATAGAACAGCACCGCCACCGCGCCCGCCGCGCTGCCCAGACGTTCGGCGAACTGCGCGACCGGCATCGGAACGTCGCGTGCGAGGCTTTGCGAGACACGCGTGCGCAGTGCGCCGTCATCGATGGCGGCGGGCGTTGTCACGGCACCAGGAATTGCAGTTCCGGCCCCAGCCGCAAGCGATAGTTGCCGGCCGGGAACACTTCGCCGTCCAGCACGAAGCCTTCGCCCAGATCGAGGGCGATCTCGTCCGCCGAACCGCGATGGACGCCCAGCCGGGGAAGGCCGGGCCGGTCGAATCCGGCAAGCAGCAGCGGCATGATCGCGACCGCCCGCCGAAGCGGCGAATCGAGCAGGACATAGCGGATGCCGGCGCCCGAACGGCCGAACGGCTTGAGTTTGAAGGGAAACTTTCCGAGCGTGGAAAAGCCGGCGGCGAACCGGCGATCGGGGTCGCCATGGGCGCTATGCGGGACTTCGCGGCCTTCGCTGCCGATGCGCAGCCGCATCGGGGCGCAGTGCCGCCAGCGGGTGCGGCCGAAGCCGAACAATGCCTGCACGACGGCAAGGCCTGTCGCCAGACCGACCGCGAAACCCTGGAACGCACCGAAACGATGCGCGACTTGCGCGGCTTCGATCGCCGTATTGAACACGCCGGCGCCCAGGATGAAGCCCAACACCTGCCGTCCGTCCGGCTGGTCGATGGCGATAGGCCGGCGTTTCTCCACGCGTGCACCGGCGGCGGCGTCGAGCGCTTCAGACAGCGACATGTGCTCGCGCATGCCCAGGTCCACGGTCAGCGCGTTTGTCTTGCCCTTGGGCAATACCAGGATGCGCGGCCAGATGTCGCCGAAGATGGGCGCGCCGCATGTCAGCACTTCGCGCACCGTGCCGTCACCGCCATCGACCACCAGCAGCCCGATCCCGTTCGCGGCAAAGGCGGCCAGCGCCTCGGCCAGTTCGGTCCGGCCGCGCGGGGAGGCGACGGTCACGTTCGCGAGGCCGGAATCGCCGGCTTGATCCGGGGCATGACCGCGGTTGCGATGGCTGCGCGGATTGCGGATCACGCCCACCGCGGGCATGGCTGCGCGGCCGGTCTGGCTTTCGGCGGAATGGGCGGTCACGTCGTCCAAGCTCGTGCGGTTAGCAGCGGCTCCGCCGAATTCATAGAGCGCGTGTTCCATCCGCGCGCCTTTAGCGACGAGGGTGGGCTAGGTGCCAGCCTTTTCGCCCGCCGGTCCGGCGGCGGGAAGGTTGCCGGGCGGGTCTTCCGCCGCGTCTTGCGGAAGCGCGCTCGGCGTGTGGATCAGCTTCACCAGGATCAGCCCCAGGAGCACCGTCTGCACCACGGCATTGCAGAACACCGCCGCGGCTATGCCGTTCGCGCCCATGGTCGGCTCCAGCAGGATCGCTCCGCCGATCAGCGCAGCGGTGGCGATGAGACGCGCCATGAAGGCCAGGTGCGCGCGCTGCGCGGCCATGATCGCCGGTTCGAACGAGACGACGACAAGCTCGAGGCAGCCGGCGGCGGCGAGCCATAACAAGTTGGGATAGGCCTGGCCGAACTCGGGCCCGCCCACGAGCTTGAGCACGATCTCGCCGAGCAGCACGACGATGGCGAAGGCGATGGCGCTGCAGGCCAGCGCGACCCGCAGCGAGCGCATGATGATCCCCGACAGTCCGTCCACCCCATGCGTGCGCACTGCGCGGACGATTTCCGGAAAGGCGGCGCGGGCGATCATCTGGGCCAGGATCGTCAGCGAACGCGCCAGCTGCGCGGCAAGGCGGAAGGCGCCCGCCGCCGCGGTGCCGGTCAGCCCACCGACGAGGAACAGCGGCACCTGCTTGGTGGTCATCGCCAGGGTCTGGCTGAAATTGGTGGTCAGGGAATAGCGCATTATCCCCGGGTTGTCGGCGGTCACCGCGCGCAGGTTCTGGCCGCGCTTGAACATGAGCGATAGGTCGCCGACCCGGTGCACGGCATACCAGTGCGCGGCGGCGGTCAGCAGCTCGGCGACGGCCCAGGCGATCAGGAAGCCCTGCAGCTTGGGATGGATGAACCACACGGTAAGCGCCCCGATCAGGCGGAATGTCGGCGTCGCGCTTTCCGCCGCGGCGGCAAGCGAAAACCGGTCGCGCAGGCGCAGGATGCCCAGCGGGGTCGAACGCAGGGAAAGCAGCATGATGGTGTTGAACACCAGCGTGGCGCGGGCCAGAGTCTCGCTCAATCCCAGCACGCCGGCGAAGAAATGCAGGATGATCGCCGAGGCGACGACACCGGCGACCGCGCTGGCCCCGTCGAGCAGCAACGCGGCCCGGAACAGTCGGGCAAGGCGGGTCTCGTCCTTGTTCTCGATGTGATTGACGCCGTACTGGACGATGATCTGCCAGGTCTGGAAGGCGAGCAGATTGGCCAGGAGCTGCGCCGCGCCGGTTATCAGCGCGAACTTGCCGAAGCCCGATATACCCAGAGAGCGGGTGACGAGAGCAAGGTAGATCAGCGAAAAAACCGCGGAAACCCCCCGGCTGGCCAGCATCCAGCCGAAGTTCTGCGCGACCGAGACAAGGGCGCGCGGGGCGTTTCGGAATTTCGGGAGCAGCGCGTTCACACCAACCTGGCTTTCACTCTTGCTGCGCATACCGAGCGCCTAGATGGACCAGCCGCAAACGATGCACAAGCAATCGACTGTCCGGGAGAATGCAGGACTGTCGCTCAGTCGCCCAGAAGCGGCTTCAGCGCGCCGCCGATCCGGTCCATCGCCTGGCCGAACCAGTGTGCGATTCCATCGTCGTCGTAAGCGTCTAGCATGACGACTTGCGGCATGGACAAGCCGATGCGCAGCGTCGCGCCCCAATCGCCGTTGGCCAGCCGCACGCAGCGCACCGGCTGGCCGAGCCGGATGTCCTGGTCGATCAGCTGACGATGGATCGCGACGGCGGCGTCGAAAGACAGCGCGCGCCGCGCGTGGCACAAGTCGAAGGTGACGAGCGTCAGCATCTCGATCGGATGCTCGGCCGGCTCGTCGGCATCTTCGGCGGGCGCGCTGGCGACCTTGCGCACGCCGAGATCGGCGGCGAGCCTGTCGGTGGCCGCGGTGAAGGCGGACACCACGCGCGACACCCGCTCGAGGCTCAGCTCCTGGAAGCGTTGCAGTTCGAACAAGGAGGCGGCAAGGCGCAGCGCCAGACCGGTGTTGCCGTCGGATACGCAAATGTCGCGGCCCGGCCAGGCGGCGGGAATTTCCGCGCGGCGGAACACGTCCGCCATGCCTTCGGCAATGGGAGCGGCGCTGGCGGCAAGTCCTTCGGGCAGCAGCGCGAAACCGCTGAACGGTGGGCCGCCCATGAACTTCGACCCGGTCAGGAACACGATCACGCCGCGCGCCAGATAGGCTTGCAGCGCCGGAGTCGTGATCCGCGCCTGGCAGGCGTCGACGACGAAAGCGACATCGTTGCCGAATCGCTCCCGCAACCGGTCGACGTCCTCCAGGTGCGGCAGGACCAGCCCGGTCTTCGACCCGTGGACGATATGCACGAGCGGGAACAGATCGGCGGCGAGCGCTTCGGCGATCGTCTGTTCCATCGCGCTGGTCAGCGATCCGCTGTCGTGGGCGTCGCCGGCCTCGCTGCGCACCGGCAGGTCGCCCATGGCGATCGGCGGCAGGCCGGCGATCGGCTGGCGCGGCGTGACGGCCACGCCCAGTGCGGTCTCGCCCGCGAAATATTGCCCGGCGGCGCTGTAGATGCAGCCCGAGCCGACCTCGTCCGCGCCCAGCAGGAAATTGGCGAGGCCACCGCCGCGCCGTCCGGCCACGGCGAGCAGGCTGACATATTCGAGATCGGTGCCCGACGGGGCGAAGAACACGTCGACGCCGTCGTCCAGCGAATAGGCGCAGCGCACTTCGCCCCGCAGTTCTTCCAGGAACGACGCATAGGCGCCGCCGTCTTCCAGGCCCGCCGCGCCATCCGGGAAGCGCCCGCACAAGTGCCGCATCGCATCGGCGCTGATGTCGTTTGCCGTCGAGGAGGCGAAAGCCAGGACATCGCGCGGGTAAGGCGTGCTGAAATAACGATTGAGGCCGGACTCGGTCGAGAGCGTGATCCGCGCGTCGCCGCCACGGGTCATCCATTGAGCGAGCGATTGCACGAGATCTTTCTCGGTAATGGCATCCGGGGCGTCCGGTAGGTGCGAAGGCGTCATCGTCGCGCCTATAGTGCCGGCGGGGCAAATAGGAAATTGCGAAGATCGGCGAAGGGGCTATGTGAGCGCGTCACGCGGCGGGCGTGCAACGACCCCGCATCAGACCTGCATCAGGGTAGCAAGATGGTAGCACCTCTCAGAATCTCCGAAAAAGCCAGGCGAGACCTGAAGTTCCTGTTCATCGCCAAGCATGCGCTGGGGTCGGGCGGGCTGGACGCGGTCGACGGCAACCATTCGCCTTACCACTATGAAGTGCGCACGATCCTGGAAGGGCTTTTCGACAAGCTGCAGGTGGCCAACAGCTATGACACGCTGTTCACCGATCCGGGCGTGGACTTCGTGTTCCCGTTGCTCAACCGCGGCGGCTTCTTCAATTCGGAAATGCTCTGCCCGATCCTGTGCAATCGGCTGGGCGTGCCGTTCCTCGGCGCCAACCCGATCCTGCGCGGGCTGGCCGACGACAAGCACCTGACCAAGCTGGAAGGCCGGGTGCGCGGCGTGCCGACCTGCGACTGGGCGGTCTATCGCGCCGGCGCGCCGGTGGAGCAGGAACGCTGCCCCAAGGCCGACCGCTGGGTGGTGAAGCCCAACAACAGTTCGGCGAGCTGGGGGGTGACCGACGCGCGCGACTGGGATGGCGTGAAGGCCGGGGTGCTGGGCATCCATGCCGAAGGCTACGACGCGCTGGTCGAGCCGTTCATGAACGGCAGCGACGTGGAAGTGCCGGTGATCGAGATGGACGGCGTGCCGTTCGTCATGCCGCCAATGCTGTTCCGCCAGGCCGATCCCACGGTGCTGCGCAGCCATGAGGAAAAGCGCGATCTAGTCGATCGGCAGTCGAAGTACGAACTGGTCCCGTTCGAGGCCGCCGAAGCCTGGCCGCGCATCCGCGAGCTGACGCTGGCGATGGCCGAAGTGTTCCGCCCCTTCGACTATGGCCGCTTCGAATTCCGCTTCAACGAGGAAACCGGCGAGATCAACCTGCTGGAGGTCAACCTCCAGTGCAATCTCTGGTCGAAGAAGGTCTATGGCCGCTCCGCCGAGCTGCTGGGCTGGTCGCAAGAGGACCTGATCGAATCGATCGTGGCGCAGAGCCTGCGTCGCCACGGCCTGGACGCGGGTTGACGCGATGAGCGGCGCAACCGTTCTCGTCCTGGCCGCCCAGCGCGCCGGCGTGGTCAACCCGCTGGCCGAACGCGCCGGGGTGAGCCACAAGTGCATCGTGCCGATCTGCGGCAAGCCGCTGATCGTCCACGTGATGGACGCGCTGGTCGAACTGTCGCCCCGGCCCAGGGTGCGGATCTCAGTGGAACCGGAAATCCACGCAGAGCTCGACGCCTTGCTCGCGCCCTATCGCAGCAGCGGGATGACGCTCGATTTCGTCGCGTCGTCCAGCAATATCGCGCAAAGCGTACTGATCGCGGCGAAGGACGAGCCCGGCCCCGTGGTCATCACGACGGCCGACAACGTGCTGCTGAAGCCGGAATGGGTGACGGCGGTGCTCGACGAGTTGAAGAGCGCCGACACCGTCGCCTGCCTTGCCCGCGACACGTCCGTGCGCGCCGTCCATCCCGACGCGCAGCGCAATTTCTACAAGTTTCGCGACGGCGGCTATGCCAATTGCAATCTCTATGGCGTCGCCGGCCGGCATGCTTTCTCGGCCGTAGAGGTGTTTCGCGAAGGCGGGCAGTTCCAGAAGAACCCCAAGCGGCTCATCACCGCGTTCGGCCTGCTCAACATCCTGCTGGTCCGGTTCGGGCTGGTGACGATCCACGGCGCGATGAAGCTCGCCTCGCGGCGCTTCAGGCTGAAGTTCAAGGCGCTGGTCTTCGCCGACGGCAGTGCCGCAGTGGATGTAGACAACGAGCGGACTTACGCCATTTCGGAAATGGTGCTGAAGCAGCGGGCGGGCGTTTCCTGACACTAGCTCGACAGGCCGCTTTGCGTGCGTATCATGCGCGCTTTTGGAGCGCAGCATGCCGCAAGATGCGTTGATCGACGATGCTCGGGCCATCGCGGGCGATATCGTCGCACTGCGCCGCGCGATCCACGCCGAGCCGGAGCTGGGGCTGCATACCCCCAGGACGCGCGACAAGATCCGCGCCGCGCTCGCCCCCCTGCCGCTCGAATGGCGCGAGGGGCCGTCGACCACCGGGCTTGTCGCCACGCTGAAGGGCGGCGCCGGTCCCGGCCGGTCGGTATTGCTGCGCGGCGATATGGATGCGCTGCCGATGCCCGAGGAGACCGGGCTGGACTTTGCTTCGGCTACCCCGGGCGTGATGCATGCCTGCGGGCACGACGCCCATGTCGCGATGCTGGCGGGTGCTGCGGAGCTGCTGGCGAAGCGCGTCACAACCTTGCAAGGCGAAGTACGGTTCATGTTCCAGCCGGGCGAGGAAGGGCACCACGGCGCGCGCTTCATGCTGGACGATGGGCTGCTTGGCGGCGAAGGGCATGACCGGCCTCTGCCCGATGCGGCCTTTGCGCTCCACGTCATGCCCAATGCGCCGCATGGCCTCGTCGGCGGTCGCGCCGGGCCGCTGCTCGCCGCCGCCGACCAGATCGAGATCGTCGTCGAGGGCAAGGGCGGTCATGCCTCCCTGCCGCACGAGACGCTCGATCCCGTGCCGGTCGCCTGCGAGATCGTCATGGCGCTGCAGGCCATGGTCACGCGCAAGTTCAACGCGCACGATCCGGTCATCGTCACTATCGCAAAGATAGAAGCGGGCAGCGCGCATAACGTGATCCCCGACCGCGCGGTGCTGAAAGGCACGATGCGTTCGCTCTCGGCCGCAAACCGCCAGCGCCTGCGCGATGAGGTCCGTCGCCTTGCCGCCGGCATCGCCGGCGCGCACGACATGGAGGCGCGTGTCGAGGTTCTGGAAGGCTTCCCCGTCACTATCTGCGATCCGCGGGCGGTCGATTTCGGTGAGGCGACGGCGCGCGAACTGTTCGGCGAGGCCGCTTTCCTGCGCCTGCCGGCGCCGATCATGGGGGCGGAGGACTTCGCCTATGTGCTGGAGAAAGTGCCCGGCGCGATGTTCTTCCTGGGCGTCAGCCGCGCGGGCGACGACTGGGCCAATTGCTGCGGCATCCATTCGACGCGCATGATGATCGACGAAAGCGTCATGCCGCAGGGCGCGGCGCTGCTGGCCGGGCTGGCGGAGCGGTTCCTGGCGCGCGGGTTGGGGTAGCTCGCCTTCCCGGATCAAGTCCGGGACGACGCTATGCGTGCACGTCCGCCCACTCCGGGTGCCGCTTGAACGCCACCACGACATAGCTGCACGTCGGCATGATCCTGAACCCTTCGGCGCGGGCATCGGCAACCAGGCGCTCGACCAGTCGCGCCGCGATCCCCCGGCCTTCCAGTTCGCGCGGGACGAGCGTGTGGTCGGCCACGCGCACATTGCCCGAACCGCCGCTTTCCACCCAGGTCAGGCGGGCGATAAGATCGCTGCCCGGCACTTGTGCGCGATATTCGCCGCGTCCTTCACCTTCGTGCCGGGTGATCGTCAGTCCTTCCACTCGTCGTCTCCTGCGCTTGACGCCGTGGAGGCGCCGGGCCGATGATATGGCCATGCAGTTCCTGTCCGACAATGCCGCCACCGTGCACCCTGCCGTCTGGCGCGCCTTGCTCGCGGCCGACGCGCCCGATGCGCCCTATGACGGTGACGCGCTGAGCCGGCGGCTGGACGATGCTTTCGCCGAACTGTTCGGCCGGCCTTGCGCGGTGCTGTGGGTGGCGAGCGGCACCGCGGCGAACTGCCTGGCGCTGGCGACGATGGCGCCGCCGCATGGCGCGGTCATCTGCCACTGCGAAGCGCATATCGAAACCAGCGAAGGCGGTGCGCCGGGCTTCTTCACCCATGGCGCCAAGCTGCTGCTGGCCGAGGGAGATGGCGGCAAGCTCAGCCCCGCGACCATCGCCGCCGCCATGCCCGAGCGCAAGGACGTCCACTGGGTGCAGCCGCAGGCGATCTCGATCACCCAGGCGACCGAGACGGGGCGCGTCTATGCGTCGGAGGAAGTGGCGGCCATCGGCGCATTCGCCCGCGAGCACGCCCTGTGGCTGCACATGGACGGCGCCCGCTTCGCCAATGCGGTCGCGTTTCTGGGGTGCACTCCCGCCGCGCTGACCTGCGACGCCGGCGTCCATGCCCTGAGCTTCGGCTTCGTCAAGAACGGCGGCATGGGGGCGGAGGCGCTGGTCTTCTTCGACGAGCGCCTGGCCGATATCGCGCGACTGCGGCGCAAGCGGGCAGGGCACCTGCAATCGAAGGGGCGCTATCTGGCGGCGCAATTGCTGGCCCTGCTGGAAGACGGCCTGTGGCTGGACAATGCCCGCGCGGCGAACGCGGCGGCGGCGATAATCGCTGAGGGAGCGGGCACGCGATTGTTGCAGCCGGCCGAAGGCAACCAGCTGTTCCTGCGGCTGGACGAGGCGGAGCGGACCGTGCTGCGCGGGCGGGGCTTCGGGTTCTACGACTGGGGCGAGAATGGCGGGCGGATCGTCACCGCCTGGGACAGTAAGCCCGAGGACTGCGCGGCCTTCGCGGCGGCCATCGCTGGGATGTGAACGTCCCCGCCTTCGCGGGGACGCGATCATGTACGCGTTGAATGTTGCAGCAGCCCGCGTAACCCCTCGCGATAGGTCGGATAGAGCGGCCGCCAGCCCAGCACGCGCCGGGCTTTGCCGTTCGCTACCCGGCGGTTCTCCGAATAGAACGCCAGCGCCGCCGGCGAGAGGCCAGCGTCTTCCAGCGCCTGCATCGGCGGCGGTTCCACGCCCAGCAGGCGGCAGGCTTCCTCGATCACCGCGTTCTGGCTGCACGGCATGTCGTCGCCCAGGTTGTAGGCGCCCGGCGGAGCGTCCAGCCCGGCAATCACTCCGGCGGCGATGTCCGCCACATGCACGCGGCTGAAGGTCTGGCCCGGAATGGCGATGCGGTGCGCCTTGCCTTCGCGCACCCGGTCGAGCGCGCTGCGGCCCTTGTGTCTGCCAAGTGAGGGACCATAGATGCCGGGCAGGCGGAACACCCGCGCGCCGCGCGCGAGCCAGGCGGCGTCGGCTTCGCTGCGGGCCGAACGTCGGCCGCCGCCGATGGGTGCGCTTTCGTCCACCCAGGCGCCGCCGGTGTCCCCGTAGACTCCGGTGGAGGAGAGATAGCCGAGCCAGTCGTGGACCAGCGCATCGCCATAGCGCGCCAGCACGGGGTCGGTGACTTCCGCGGGCGGCACCGAGGACAGCACATGGCTCGCCGCGGCCAGTGCGCCGCGCACGCCCGGCTCGTCGTCGAAGGCGAAATCCGCTGCGCTGCCGGTGCCAGAGACCTGCCAGCCCGCCGCACGCAGCCTGGCCGCGATCACGCTGGCGCTATAGCCCAGCCCGAAGATGAACATTCTTCCCATGGCGACGATGGATAGCGTGCGTTCGCGCAATAGGAAGTCTGGCAATCGCGGGCGCTTGGCCTAGATTGGCCGGCATGGACATCGCCAGCAGACCTTCGACCCCCGTAGAAAACCTCCAGACCGCCGATGCCGCGCCCGCGCCGCAGGCCCCGGCGGTGATTCGCCGCGAGGATTATCGCCCGCCCGCCTGGCTGGTGCCCGAAGTCGCGCTCGATTTCGCGCTGGGCCTGGACCGGACGCGGGTCTCTTCGAAGCTTTCGGTGCGGCGCAATCCCGACGCCGGCAGCGCGGACGCGACGATGCGGCTCAATGGCGACGGGCTGGCGGCGGTGTCGGTGAAAGTCGATGGCCGCGCCGCCAATGCCTGGCGGATGGACGGCGCCGATCTTCTGATCGAACTTCCCGGCGATGAGCATCTTGTCGAGATCGAGACCTTGCTCGACCCGGCCGGCAACAGCCAGCTCATGGGCCTCTACGCCTCGAACGGCATGCTCTGCACCCAGTGCGAGGCCGAGGGCTTTCGCCGGATCACCTTCTTCCCCGACCGGCCCGACGTGCTCAGCACCTATCGCGTGCGCATGACCGGCGACAAGGCCCGGTTTCCCGTGTTGCTCGCCAACGGCAACTGTACTGCGAGCGGTGAAGACGCGGGCGGCATGCACTGGGCCGAATGGCACGATCCCTGGCCCAAGCCCTGCTATCTCTTCGCGCTGGTCGCGGGCGACCTGGTGGCCAATCATGCCACGTTCGAGACGGCCGGCGGGCGCAAGGTCGATTGCAACATCTGGGTCCGGCCGGGCGACGAGGGCCGCACCCAGCACGCCATGGATTCGCTGATCGCCTCGATGAAGTGGGACGAGGAGGCGTTCGGCCGCGAATACGACCTCGATCTCTACAACATCGTCGCCGTATCCGATTTCAACATGGGGGCGATGGAGAACAAGGGCCTCAACGTCTTCAACACGCGCTACGTGCTGGCCGATCCCGACACCGCCACCGACGCCGATTACGACGCCGTCGAAGGGGTGATCGGGCACGAGTATTTCCACAACTGGTCGGGCAACCGCGTGACCTGCCGCGACTGGTTCCAGCTGAGCCTCAAGGAAGGCTTCACCGTGCTGCGCGACCAGCTGTTCTCCGCCGACATGGGATCGCCGGCGGTCAAGCGGATAGAAGACGTGCGCGTGCTGCGCTCCGCCCAGTTTCCCGAGGATTCGGGGCCGCTGGCCCATCCGATCCGGCCGGACAGCTATCAGGAAATATCGAACTTCTACACCTCCACTGTCTACAACAAGGGCGCCGAGGTGATCCGCATGATGCGCTCCATGGTGGGCGAGGCGCGCTTTCGCAAAGGCACCGACCTCTACTTCGCCCGGCACGACGGCGAGGCCGCGACTTGCGAGGATTTCGTCGTCGCGATCGAGGAGGGCGCGGGGGTGGACCTCGGGCAGTTCCGCCTGTGGTACGGTCAGGCGGGCACGCCGCGCGTGAAAGCGCGGCTGGAGCACGAGGGCGATACCGCCGTGCTGCATCTGGAGCAGGCCGTGCCCGCCACCCCGGGCCAGCCCGAGAAGCGGGCGATGCCCATTCCCTTGCGCGTCGCGCTGTTCGATCGTGAAACGAAGAGCCATCGCGGCGAGGAGCTGATCGTGCTCGATCAGGCGCGGGCGACCTTCGCGTTCGGCGGATTCGCCGCGCCGCCCGTCCTGTCGATCAATCGCGGCTTCACTGCGCCGGTCGCCATGGAGGCCGATAGGCCGGTGACCGACCTCGTATTCCTGGCGGCGAACGACGACGACCCCTTCGCCCGCTACGAGGCGATGCAGAGCCTGATCGTGCAACACCTGATCGCGGCGGTGAGCGGCGGTATGTTGTGCGATGCCGAGCGGCAGGCCGGGCGCGACGCGATCGGCCGGGCGCTGGCGGCGGTGATCGCCGATCCCGCCCTCGACGACCTGATGCGCGGCGAGCTGATGATCCTGCCGGCGGAAAGCTATCTGGCCGAACAGCTTCTGGTCGCCGATCCGGGCGCGATCCATGCCGAGCGCGAAGGGCTGAAGGCTTGGCTCGGGCGCGAACTGCTCGGGCCGCTTTCGGCGCTGCACGACCGGGCGAGCGCGGTTCGCTATGGCCGCGACGCCGCCGCGCGCGGCGCGCGCAAGCTGAAGACGCAGGCGCTGGTCTATCTCGCCGCCGGTGCGCCGGAGGAAGCGATTCGCCGCGCCGCCGGGCAATATGGCGCGGCCGACAACATGACCGACCGCCAGGGCGCGCTGATGGTGCTCTGCGGCCTCGACACCCCGCTCCGGGCCGAGATGCTGGGCGATTTCCACAAGCGCTACGCCGGCAACGCGCTGGTCATCGACAAGTGGTTCTCGCTCCAGGCGGGATCGCTCCACGCCGACGTGCTCCAGCATGCCAGGGCGCTGGCGAGCCATCCCGACTTCACCATGACCAACCCCAACCGCGTCCGGGCGCTTTACATGTCGCTCGCGGTGAATCCCAAGGCGTTCCATGCAGCGAGCGGCGAGGGCTATCGCACCATCGCCGACCTTATCCTGGCGCTCGACCCGATCAACGCGCAGACCGCCGCGCGCTTCGTCGCCCCGCTCGGGCGGTGGCGGCGGATCGAGCCTGCCCGCTCGGCGATGATGCGCGCCGAGCTGGAACGCATCGCCGCCGCGCCCAGCCTGTCGCGCGACGTGGCCGAGCAGGTGACGAAGAGCCTTGGCTGAACCCGTCGAAGTCATCCGCGCCCAGGCGCTCGCCGGCTTGCCCCACGGCTTCCTCGGGCGTCGCGGCGGGGTGTCCACCGGCGTCGCGGCGGGGCTGAATGTCGGGCTGGGATCGGGCGACGAACCCGCCGCCGTTGCACGCAACCGCGCCCGCGCCGCCGCGGCCGTCCTGCCCGGCGCGCGGCTGGTGGGTGTCTATCAGGTCCATTCGCCCGATTGCGTGACCGTCGGCGAGCCCTGGGGCGAAAGCGAGCGGCCCCATGCCGACGCGCTCGTCACCGACCGGCCCGGGGTGCTGCTGGGCATCGTCACCGCCGATTGCGCGCCCATACTGCTGGCGGACCGCGAAGCCGGGGTGATCGGCGCCGCCCATGCCGGCTGGAAAGGCGCTTTCACCGGCGTTGCCGAGAACACGGTGCGGGCCATGGTGGCGCTGGGCGCGCGGGTGGAATCGATCGTGGCCGTGGTCGGCCCCTGCATCGCGCAGGGCAGCTACGAAGTGGACGAGGCTTTCCGCGCGCGCTTCGCCGCCGCCGATTCGCCCGCCACGCGATTCTTCGATCCGGGCAGGCCCGGCCACTGGCAGTTCGATCTGGAAGCCTACGTGGCGGCCAGGTTGCGCGGTGCGGGCGTGGGCCGGGTGGAAAGGCTGGGGCTGGATACTTACTCCGCGCCCGAACGCTTCTATTCCTTCCGCCGCGCGACCCATCGCGGCGAAGCGTCGTATGGCCGTCAGATATCGCTGATCGGGCGCGATTGAGCGCTTGTTCGCAAACGCCAAAAAGGCGGTTGGCAGGGCCGAAATTCGCGTCTATCAGCGCGCCAAGCCGGTATCCGGCGCGGGTCTGCCCGTGCGTTTATCGGCATCAGGGGGGTTACCAGGGCGTACCTACTGGACGAATTCGGGCCCGCATCGGCTGAGTTGTAGCTGGGCGGAAGCGGGCATCTAAGGCAAGGCAAGGTCGAGCATGGCACAAGATGCGGGCACTGACACTCCGGAACTCCATGCCGGAGACGGAGTGCGGCGGCGTGATTTCATCAATATCGCTGCGGTAAGCGCGGCCGGCGTCGGCGGCCTCGCCGTCGTCCTGCCGCTGGTCAGCCAGATGGCGCCTTCGGCCGACGTTCTGGCGGAAAGCTCGGTGGAAATCGACATTTCGCAGATCAAGCCGGGCCAGGCGATCAAGGGCATCTTCCGCAAGCAGCCGGTGTTCATCCGCAACCTGACGCCGGCCGAGATCAGCACGGCGAACAAGGTCGATGTCGGCAGCCTGCGCGATCCGCAGACGCTTGCCGAGCGGACCAAGGAAGGCAAAGAGAACTGGCTCATCACCATGGGTGTCTGCACCCACCTGGGCTGTGTGCCGCTCGGCGCCGGCGAAGGCGAGGTGAAGGGTGAGTTCGGCGGTTATTTCTGCCCGTGCCACGGTTCGCACTACGACACCGCCGCGCGTATCCGCAAAGGTCCGGCACCGCTTAACCTGCAGGTTCCGGAATACGCCTTCTCCTCCGACACCGTCGTCAAGATCGGTTAAGGCCCAAAGACGGCCAGACAACGTCACGCTGAGGACAGAACATGAGCTTTCCCTGGGCCAACGAATATAAGCCGACGCATCCGGTGATGCAGTGGATGGACGAGAAGCTGCCGCTGCCGCGCCTCGTCTACAACGCCATCGGTGCGGGCTATCCGGTGCCGCGCAACCTGAACTACTGGTGGAACTTCGGCGTCCTCGCCGGCTTCTGCCTGATGCTGCAGATCGTCACCGGCGTGATCCTGGCGATGCACTACGCGCCCAACGCGTTGGTCGCCTTCGGTTCGACCGAGCACATCATGCGCGACGTCAACTGGGGCTGGATGCTGCGTTATGCGCATGCCAACGGCGCCTCGGCGTTCTTCGTCGTGATCTACATCCACATCTTCCGCGGCTTCTTCTTCGGGTCCTACAAGGCCCCGCGCGAGATGGTCTGGCTGCTCGGCGTCGTCATCTTTCTCCTGATGATGGCCACCGCGTTCATGGGTTACGTGCTTCCCTGGGGCCAGATGAGCTTCTGGGGCGCCAAGGTCATCACCGGTCTGTTCGGCGCGATCCCGCTGGTCGGCGAACCTCTCCAGATCTGGCTGCTGGGTGGTTACGCGCCCGACAACGCCGCGCTCAACCGATTCTTCTCGCTGCACTTCCTGCTGCCCTTCGTGATCGCGGGTGTCGTCATCCTGCACATCTGGGCGCTGCACATCCCCGGTTCGTCCAACCCGACCGGCGTGGAAGTGAAGAGCGAAAGCGATACCGTGCCCTTCTTCCCCTATTTCGTCGCCAAGGACGGTTGGGGCCTGGGTCTGTTCCTGTTCCTCTTCTGCGCGGTGCTGTTCTTCGCGCCTAATATGCTGGGCCACCCGGACAACTACATCCCGGCGAACCCGATGAGCACGCCGGCGCACATCGTGCCCGAATGGTACTTCTGGCCGTTCTACGCCATCCTGCGCGCCTTCACCTCGGACTTCTTCATCATCCCGGCCAAGCTGATGGGCGTGCTCGCCATGTTCGGTGCGATCCTGGTGTGGTTCTTCCTGCCCTGGCTCGACCGTTCGCCGGTCCGCTCGTCGAAGTACCGCCCGATGTACAAGTGGTTCTTCTGGGTGCTCGTGCTCGACATGCTGGCGCTGTTCTACCTCGGCGGCGCCGCGGCCGAAGAGCCCTACGTCATGATGAGCCAGATCGCCGCGCTCTATTACTTCGCGCACTTCCTCATCATCCTGCCGATCGTTTCCTCGATCGAGCGCCCGGACCCGCTGCCCTTCTCGATCACCGAGGCCGTCCTCGGCAAGGACGAGAACGCCGCGCTGGGCACGGCGCACTGAGCCCCTGCGAGACGGAAAGACAGACACATGATCCGCATCTTCTCCATCCTCGTCGGGCTGTTCTTCACCCTGGCTCTGGCCTGGTCGTTCGTGAACGGCGCCGCCACCGTCATCAGCGAGGGCCAGCTCAAGCCGGTGACGGCGGAGCACGAGTTCCATAAGCACCCCAAGGAACTGCGCCTCGCCAGCGATGGCGTGTTCGGCAAGTTCGACAAGCAGCAGCTTCAGCGTGGCTTCCAGGTCTACAAGGAAGTCTGTTCGGCCTGCCACTCGCTGCAGTACGTCGCTTTCCGCGACCTCAAGGCGCTGGGCTATAACGACGACGAAGTGAAGGCGATCGCCGCCGGCTTCCAGGTTCCCGGCATCGATCAGGCGACGGGCGAGGTGAACACCCGCGCCGGCCTCGCGACCGACTACTTCCCCAAGCCGTTCGCCAACGATGTCGCCGCGCGCGCCGCCAACAACAATGCGGTTCCGCCCGACCTTTCGCTGATGACCAAGGCGCGCCACGATGGTTCGGCCTATGTCTATTCGCTGCTGACCGGTTACCAGAACCAGCCCGCCGCCCTGCTGAAGCGCTTCCCCGATTCCAAGACCGGACCGGGCCTGCACTACAATCCCTATTTCGCCAATCTCAACCTCGCCATGGCGCCGCCGCTGACCAGCGAAGGCCAGGTGACGTACAAGGACGGCACCAAGCCCACGGTCGAACAGATGTCCAAGGACGTCGCCGCGTTCCTGACCTGGACGGCTGAGCCCAAGCTCGACAAGCGCAAGCAGACCGGCTGGCCGGTCCTGGTCTTCCTGCTCTTCGCCACGGTGCTGGGCTATCTCGCCTATCGCAACGTCTGGGCCGACGAGAAGCACTGAGCTTTTCGATTATCGCGACACGAACGCCCCTCGCATCCCACGATGCGGGGGGCTTTTCGTTGGGAGAAGGCCGGGAGGACGGGATGACAAGGGAAGAACTGAAAGCGCTGATCCGCACCGTGCCGGATTTCCCGGTGCCGGGTATCCTGTTCCGCGATGTCACCACCCTGATCGGCCATGGCGCCGGCTTCGCCGCCGCAGTGACGCTCATGGCCGAGCAGGCGCGCGGCGCGGGCGCGCAGGCGATCGCCGGGATCGAGGCTCGCGGTTTCATCTTCGGAGCGGCGGTGGCCGCGCAGCTGGAACTGGGGTTCGTGCCGGTACGCAAGCCGGGCAAACTGCCGGTCGCCGCGATCGGTATCGACTATGCCCTGGAATACGGGACCGATCGGCTTGAGATCGATCCGGGCGCGGTGGCGGCCGGGCAGCGCGTGGTCGTGATCGACGATCTTGTCGCCACGGGCGGCACCGCGCTGGCGGCGGCGCAGCTGCTGCGCCAGGCGGGCGCCACTGTGATCGACGCGGTCTTCCTCGTCGATCTACCCGACCTGGGAGGCGCGCAGCGGCTGCGCGACGCCGGCATCGCGGTTCGTGCCCTGATCGACTTTCCCGGCCATTGAGCAACGTCGTCCCGGATTCGATCCGGAACTAATGGCATCATCAGTGCGAGGTCGAGAGCGCAAGCTCAGCCGACAGCGGTCCCGGACCAAGTCCGGGACGACGGATCAGGCCGCCTTCTTGCGCTTCCTGCTGCTATCGACCGGGGTCTGGTCGGCCAGCGCGGCCACATCTTTCGACGCGACCACCGTCCCCAGCTCGGTCAGGGCGAAGTGGTTCGCCTCGATCTCGGCCAGGTTGTAGACATAGTTCACCATGACCCCGTGCGACTGCCGCAACCCGTTCTTCGACAGATCGCCATCGGCGTGAACGGCTTCCAGACGGGCGCCATTGCCGAGATGGAAACGCGCCACCGAATCGAGCGGCAGACCGCCACGCGCCTTGGCCGTGGTGAGATAGCGGGCGGCTTGCTCGCGCAGGGCCTGCGCGCCGGGCACCGCGGCTTCCTTGCCGTTCTCGCCCGCCAGCCACTTGGCGAAGCCGGGTACGGGAGAAAGGGTGGCGAAGCATTCGAGCTGGGGTAGCTCGCTCTGCAGCAACCCGACCACACGCTTGATGAGGTAGTTGCCGAAGGGAATGCCGCGCAGACCGTTCTGGCAGTTGGAGATCGAATAGAAGATCGCGTGGGTCGCCTGGCGCGGATCGATCGCCTCGCGCTTTTCGGCGATGATCTGGGCGATGCCGCTGGGCAGTTCGTTGGTCAGCGCCACTTCGACGAAGATCAGCGGATCGTCTTCCATCTGCGGATGGAAGAAGCCGTAGCAGCGCCGGTCGACCGGCTGCACGCGGCGGCGCAGGTCGTCCCAGCCGGCGATCTCGTGCACCGCCTCGTAGCGGATGATGCGTTCAAGCAGCGCGGCGGGCGAATCCCAGGCGATGCGGCGCAGTTCCAGGAAGCCGGCGTTGAACCAGGCCTCGAACGCGTCCTCGAACTCCTTGTCCAGCGCCTTGACCCCCGCCGTCTGCGGCGCGCTCAGCAGGTCGGACCGCATCGCGATCAGCCGCTGGGTGCCCTGCGGCGCGAGGTTGAGCAGCCGGATCAGCTTCTGGCTGGGCGATTCGCTGGCGTCGTGCAGCGCCAGCGCGGCGTCGTCGTCGCGCTTCTCGTTCCAGCGGGCGATGGCCTTGTCTATGGCTTGGGCGTCGCGCGGATGAAGGTCATGGATCTTGGCCAGGAAATCGTGCCGCGCGGCCATGTCGCTGGCTTCGTAGAGATCGAACAGCGCAGAGGCGATCGCCGGCCCCGATGCGCGGCCGCGCAGCGACAGCAGCGCGCCGGCCAGGTCCAGCAGGCTTTCGCCGCCATTCCCGCCCTCGGTGCTTGCCGGGCGCGGGGCGACGCCGATTCGCGACAGCAGCTTGCCCAGACCGGAACTCATCAGAAGGTCGAGCGCGTTGCGTCGCCGCGCAGGGCTGGCGATTTCAAGCTGGCGCGACCTTGGCATGTCCATTCCGTGTCCTTTTCCGATCATCCACCGCATCAGGGCAGCATGCTCCACGACTCGTTCACGTTCGATGAAGCTGGCGTCTATCATGAAGTCGTGGACAGGCATGTGACAAGCCTGTTGCACCTGCGAAGACGATCTTCCGCATCCAATTGCGACCAGTCGCCGCCGCAGGGCGATTGACCGCGCATTCCCCCTGACGCATAGGAGCCGGCGGAGCTAGTCGCCAGGCGCGGGTATAGCTTAGTGGTAAAGCACCAGCCTTCCAAGCTGGCTATGCGGGTTCGATTCCCGCTACCCGCTCCATCTTTCAGACCGCCGACGTGCGTCTTCATCTGGGCACGTTCTCCGAAACCCCAATAGTTATGCGATAGCTGGCGACGGCCGTTCGATGTCGTCCGAGGGCAACGACAATACGTTTGAGGCGCTTTCGAACGCATCGGCATCGGCGCTCCCGAATAACCGGAACATCGATCGTCCGGCACGGTTTAGCTCAGGCACACGCGCCACACGATCGCGCGGTGCCAAACTTGGGCTTGTCGGGATCGGGAAGCCCCCTTGTTGTCTTAGGAAGGGGCTGCCCGAAGCTCGTCGGACGATTCACGAGTTGCTGTTGCTATCCTCATGATGACCGGCAGGATCGGCGCCCGCTCCGCCAGTCCCTTCCGTGTCCTGGCCCGGAGCAAGACGCTCGCGTTCCAGCTCATCGTCGAGAGTGTCTTCACGGCCCGGCGAAGGCTTCTTGCGATGGAGCTTTTCTTTCAGGTTTTGCTCTTCCTGGTCGATACCGCTCACCATTCCCTGGTTCTGCTTACCACCGTCGATCTGATTGGCCATATGAACCTCCTGACAAGCGAACTGCCGGCACGAGAACCAGTTCCTGAATACCGGGACGAAGCGCCGGCTGGCGTCTCGCTGCCCGAACGTATTACGCAGGCGACCGGTCCGCCCGCTTCGCCGTCAACGGAGGTCTTAGGCAAGCTGAGGCTGCGCGGATGTGGCGTTCGTAATCCCTATATCGCCAGAACGAAAACGGCGCTCCGACCGAAGCCGGAGCGCCGCGTGGGTCGGCGATCGGTTGGATCAGTGCGCTTTGTCTGCCCGATCTTCCATCGCGTCGGCTTTCGCTTCGCCTGATGCTCGAACGGCCGCGGCCGCGCTCTCCTGAGCATTTTCGGCGGGCGAATCCACGCCGTCGGTCTTGGGATCGCGCTGATCGGCCGTCGCTTCCATGGAGTCTGCCTGAGCCTCGGTCGAAGCGCGAACGGCATCGGCCTGGTCTTCTGCCGCATTTTCCTTCGCGCTGTCGCAGGCGGCCAGGCTGAGTGCCATGGTGGCGACCGATGCGGCCAGCGCCATTCGTGTGGAAATTTTCATGACTTCCCCTCTTTTGCGTTGCTACGCCTCGCCGCCATCCATGCGCGAATGTCGTCAAGGCGTAGCTTCTTGCCACTCGGGCTTGGACTTAACCGCCAGCTACCGCCGTTGTTCCTCAGGTACGGGGTAGATGCGCCCCATTCTCCGCCTGCTTGAGCGTTCTCGTTGCGTAGCGGCGATTGACGTAAGGGCCGGGCATTGGCAGGCGATCCGCCTGTCTTGGAGGAACCTGATCGCATGTCCCTGTCTCCCCTTTCGGGCGTTCGCGTCCTCGATTTCACCATGTTCCCTCCCGGTGCGGTGTGCTCGGTGATGCTGGCCGATCTCGGCGCCGAAGTGATCCGCGTCGAATCGCCCTCGCTCAAGGGTAAGCCCAGCACGGTGTTCGGGCAGGTCGGCATGAGCCGCAGCAAGAAGTCGATGACGCTCGACATGCGGCACCCGCGATCGAGCGAAGTGCTGCTGAAGATGGCGCCCGGCATCGATGTGGTGATCGAGAACGCCAAGCCCGGCTCGATGACCGCGCGCGGCTTCGGCTTCCCGCAAGCGCATGAGGCGAATCCGGGGCTGACCTGGTGCGCCATCACCGGCTTCGGTCAGGACGGGCCTTATGCCGAACACGCCGGCCACGATATCTCGTACCTCGCGCATTCGGGGCTGCTCGGCGCCTTGGGCGGCGATCCGTCGTTCCAGCCGGCGATCTCGCTGGCGGTGCAGCTTGGCGCCATGTCGGCGGTGGTCGCGATCCAGGCGGCGCTGCTCGAACGCGCGCGCAGCGGCGAGGGTTCGTTCCTCGACATCAGCCTGTCGGAAGCGGCGGGCTTCATGCTGACCGCGGGGTTCAACCCGCTGTCGGCCAATCCGATGATGATCCCGGCGACCCACGACCGCCGCCTCTATGATTGCGCCGACGGTCGCCGCGTCGCGGTGGCGAGCGCCGAGCCGCGCACCTGGCAGGCCCTGTGCGAGGGC
>Ga0075368_10000039_pt1 | contig 30235 bp, 24 predicted proteins | sample EndMethybrTD3033_FD_71518 | JGI IMG/M metagenome (GOLD analysis project Ga0075368, IMG submission 71518) | Populus endosphere microbial communities from Tennessee, USA - Endosphere MetaG P. TD hybrid TD303-3 | ecosystem: Host-associated > Plants > Roots > Endosphere | place: USA: Tennessee... | reverse complement strand
GCGCGAACTGCTCTTCCAGCAGTCGCCCGACCAGCTCCACGTCGACCGGGGTGTCGCCCGGGAAATAGGGGATGCCCATGCCGCCACCCAGGTTGCAATGGGGCAGCGGCGCGCCGCTTTCCTCGGCCAGCCGCGCCGCCAGCGTCAGAGTCTGGGCCTGGGTATGGGCGATGGCTTCGGCATCGAGGGCCTGGCTGCCGGCAAAGATATGAAAGCCGCGCCACTCGGCCCCGGCGGCGATGATCCGCCGGGCCAGCGCCGGCACCCGATCGGCATCGAGGCCGAAGGGCTTGGCCCCGCCGCCCATCTTCATGCCCGACCCCTTGAGATCGAAGGTGGGATTGACGCGTATGGCGAGGCGCGGCGTGACGCCAAGGCGCTCCGCGACGGAGAGCGCGCGTTCGGCCTCCGCCTCTGATTCCAGATTGAGGGTTACGTCGGCGGCGATCGCCGCCTCCAGTTCGGCATCGCGCTTGCCGGGACCGGCGAAGCTGACCAGCCGGGGATCGACGCCCGCTGCCCGCAGGATCGCCAGCTCGCCGCCGGAAGCGATATCGAAGCCGTCGACGAGTTCGGAAAACAGCTGAAGAACGGGAATGAAGGGATTGGCCTTCATTGCATAATGGATGGCCAGTCGATCCGGCATCGCCGCGCGCAGCCGCGCCATGGTCGCGCGCACGATATCGGCCGAATAGACGAAGACCGGGGTCTGTTCCGCCAGTTCGCTCACCGGCCTGCCGCCGATCGCCAGCACGCCGCCAGCCACGCCGAAGCCGGGGGGTATCGGACCCAGCGGCTTCATGCCGCCAGCTCCGCATACAGGCCGGTCCGGTCGATCTTGCCGTTGGGGCCGATCGGCATCTCTGACCGCCAGTGAATCTGCTTGGGCGCCATGAAATTCGGCAACTCCTGCATGAGCTTACGCGGCAATTCGGCCGCCGCCTGTAAAGCGTCGCCGCGCGCCCGCACCACCAGATGCACCGCGTGGCCCAGTCGTTCGTCGGGGATGCCCAGCGCCACCGCTTCGGCCACCAGCCCGGTGGCAAGCGCCGCTTCCTCGATCTCCTGCGGGCTGATGCGGTTGCCCGCGCTCTTTATCATCGCGTCGCGCCGGCCGACGAAATAGAGCAGCCCTTCGGCATCGCGCCGCACCCGGTCGCCCGACCACACGGCGATGCCGCCATAGCGCGAGGCGTCGGGCGCCGGCCTGAACCGCTCCATCGTGCGTTCGTCGTCGAGCCAGTAGCCATAGGAGACCAGCGGCCCGCAATGGACCAGTTCGCCCTCCTCGTCGTCGGCGGCGATGTCTCCGGCATCGTTCACCACCAGGATTTCGGCATGGGGAATCGCCTTGCCCATCGAGGTCGGGTGGCTGTCGACCAGCGCGGGGTCGAGATAGGTCGAACGGAACGCCTCGGTCAGCCCGTACATCGGGAACAGCCGGGCCTGCGGGAACAGCGCGCGCAGGCGGCCCACCAGATCGGGCGTCAGCGCGCCGCCGCTGTTGGTCAGCCGGCGCAGCGAGGCGCGGGTATCTTCGGGCCAGTCCAGTTCGGTCAATTGCACCCAGAGCGGCGGCACGGCGGCCAGCGTGGTGACGCCGTGCCTGCCCACCGCCTTGATGACGTCGCGCGGGGTCAGGTAGTCGAGCGGGATCACGCTGCCGCCCGCATACCAGGTGGAGAGCAACTGGTTCTGGCCATAGTCGAAAGACAACGGCAGCACCGCGAGCGTGCGGTCGTCCGCCACCAGCCCCAGATACTCGGCCACGCTTTCCGCCCCCAGCCACATGTTCGCATGGCTGAGCATCACGCCCTTGGGCCGCCCGGTCGAACCGCTGGTATAGAGGATCGCCGCCAGATCGTGCGCGTCGCGAGTAGACGGCGGCAAGTCCCGGCCCGCCGCCTCGGCCGCGTCCAGCGCCTCGCTTTCGGCCATGACGGCGCATCCGGGCGGCACGTCTCCGGCCTCCAGCGACGTCAACCGCGCGGGTGTGGCGATCAGCAGGCTTGTGCCGCTGTCAGCCAGGATATGCGCCACTTGTGCACGCTTGAGCAGCGGGTTGATCGGCACGTGCACAAGCCCCGCGCGCGCCGCCGCCAGCGGCATAAGGCAGGTCAGTTCGCCCTTCGCCGCCCATGTCGCAACGCGCGCGCCCACTTCCGGGGCCTGCGCCAGCAGCCACGCGGCAAGGCGAGAGACACGGGTTCTTAAGTCCTCGAAGCTAAGGGTGCGATCGCGCAGCACGAGCGCGGGGGCATCCGATTCACCCCGCATCGCGAGATGGTCGAGCGGCCGGATCGTGGTTTCAGCTTCCGCGGGCAAGGCAGTCATGGCTTCCGGATTTCAAGGGGAACGGCGGGTGATCGCCATCGAATATCACTCCGATCTTAAGGAAGTGCAATCGGATGCCGCCCTGGCGTCATTGCTGTCGGCCGACATGCAGGGCGCTCCGTTCGACCGGCTCGCCTGGTGGCAGGGGCTGGCGGAGCATTGCGACGTCAGGCCGCTGCTCGCCGTGGCGCGCGACGGCGATGCGCTTGCCATCCTGCCGCTGCGGGAAAGCGGCGGCCAGCTTGCCGCGCTGGCCAACTGGTACAGCTTCCGGACGCGCCCGGTGATCTCGCCCGGCGCCGACGCCCCGGCGTTGCTGGCCGCGCTCGCTCGCGATCTCGGCAAGCGCCATGCCCGCATCGGCCTAGCCGGCCTGCCCGACGAAGACGGCAGCACACGGCTGCTCCTGGCCGCGTTCCGCGAAGCCGGCTGGATCGCCTATCGCGAAGCCTGCGACACCAATCACGTGCTCCACGTCGGCGGCCGGTCCTATGACGAGTATCTCGCCACCCGCCCCGGCCCGCTGCGCACGACACTGAAGCGCAAGACCGGCAAGGTCGAAACCACCGTGCTGGACCGCTTCGACGCCGATGCCTGGGCCGATTACGAATCGATCTACGCCGAAAGCTGGAAACCGTCCGAGGGATCGCCCGATTTCCTGCGCGCCTTCGCCCGCGCGGAGGGCGAGGCCGGCCGCCTGCGACTGGGCGTCGCGCGGGCGGGCGACGACGCCGTGGCGGCGCAGATGTGGACCGTGGAAGGCGGCACCGCCTTCATCCACAAGCTCGCGCACCGCGAAAGCGCCAAGCCTCTGTCCCCCGGATCGGTGCTGAGCGCCGCGCTGTTCCGCCGCGTAGTCGATGTCGACAAGGTCGCGCTGGTCGACTTCGGCACCGGCAACGACGGCTACAAGCGCGACTGGATGGAAGAGGTCCGCCCACGCTACCGGCTGGACCTGCTGCGCCCGCTCTCCCCCCGGAACTGGCCGATAATCGCTCGCAAAAGCGCGCAATCGCTTGCCGGAATGGGCAAGCATGATTAGAGCGCCCCGCACTTTCCACACCGGGATCGACGTCAAGCCCATGTCCAGCGAAACCGACCTTCTCCTGCGCCGTATCCTGACCGACGTGCTCGGACTCAAGCAGGGACAGGCCGAAGGCTTCACCGCGGACACCGGTCTGTTCGGCCACCTGCCCGAACTCGATTCGATGGCGGTGGCAGGTCTGCTCACCGAAATGGAAGACCGGCTGGACATCGTGATCGAAGACGACGAGATCGACGGCGAACTGCTGGAAAGCTTCGGCTCGCTGCTCGCTTTCGCCGAGGCCAAGCGCGCCGAGCCGTGACACCCGTCACCTGGCCCTGCCCTGTTGTCCGCAGTAGGGTCGGCGGTGGGGGGACCGGCGGCGGGTTTGCCGAGGAAATGGCGCTTACTTTCGATCGCGGCCGCACACCGCGTCTGCTGATCGTCCCTGCCCTGTTCGAGGAAGCGAGCAAGCTGCGGCGGCTGACCGTGGAAGTCATGCGGCGGCTCGACGGCGCGGGCATCGACAGCTTCCTGCCCGATCTGCCGGGCTGCAACGAAAGCCTGCAACCGCTCGACGCGCAGACGCCCGAAAGCTGGCGTGCCGCGATGGCCGCGGCGGCGGCGCATTTCCGCGCGACGCATGTGCTCGGCCTGCGGGGTGGCGCGCTGATGCTGCCAGACGGATTGCCGGGCTGGCGTTATGCGCCGGCGAAGGCCGCATCGCTCCTGCGCCAGATGCTGCGCGCGCGGATCGTCGCGTCGCGAGAGGCCGGGGTTTCGGAAACACAGGATGCTCTGCTGGAAGCCGCGCGCCGCGACGGCGTCGAGCTGGCCGGCTATCGCATTGGCCCCGAATTTATCATCCAGTTCGAATTACTTCTGCCGAGTTCTTCCGATAACTTGCGAGATATCGAACAAGAAGCCCTGGGCGGCGGCGGGCTCTGGTTGCGCGCGGAGCCGGACGAGGACCGCGCCCAGGCCGATGCCCTTGCCGCCATTCTCGCCGTGGGGATAAAAGAGTGAGCCGCCGCCACGTCACTTTCCCTTGCGAGGGCGCGACGCTGGTCGGCACGATGGACGAAGGCGCAGGCACTTCCGGCCTGCTGCTGGTCAGCGGCGGCAACGAACTGCGCTCGGGCGCCTGGGCCGGGCAGGCGCAACTGGCCGGGCGTCTGGCGGCGGAAGGCTTCCCGGTGTTCCGCTTCGACCGGCGCGGCGTCGGTGACAGCAGCGGCCCCGACGCCGGCTTTCGATCGAGCGCTCCCGATATTGCCGCCGCCAGCGCCGCCTTCCGCGCGCATGCCCCGCATGTCACCCGCGTGATCGGGCTGGGCAACTGCGACGCCGCCAGCGCGCTGATGCTGGCGGGTGGCGCCGGGCTGGACGGACTGGTCCTGTCGAACCCCTGGACCATCGAAAGCGACGATGCTCCACCCCCGCCAGAGGCGGTCCGCGACCACTATCGGCGGCGAATGGTCGATCCGACGGCGCTGAAGCGGCTGCTAAGCGGCAAGGTGCCCTTGCGTCCGATGCTCGCCAGCCTGCGCGACGCGCTGCGCAGGCCGACCCCGCCAACCGGCCTGGCGCAGGCGATGGAAGCGGGAATCGCGGGCTATACGGGCACGGTGACGTTCCTTGTCGCCGAGCGCGACCGGACGGGACAGGGGTTCCTGTCGGCCTGGGACAAGGCCGACAAGCGTGTAGCCCGCTGCCCGGGCGCGACGCACAGCTATGTCGAGCCGGCCGCGCGCGATTGGCTGGCGGAACGAGTGCTGGAAGCGCTGCGGGACACGTCGCCCCGGACCTGATCCGGGACGACGGTTCAGCCCACCGCCGCCGCCGCCTTCACGTTCTCGAACTCGCGCTCCGCCAGGAAACGCTCGGCATCGAGCGCGGCCATGCAGCCGGTGCCCGCCGCCGTCACTGCCTGGCGATAGGTATGGTCCATGACGTCGCCGCAAGCGAACACCCCCGGTATCGCCGTCTTCGGCGTGCCCGGCTGGACGACGATATAGCCGCTGTCGTCCAGTTCCAGCTGCCCCTTGAACAGTTCGGTCGCCGGCGCATGCCCGATGGCGACAAAGGCCCCTTCCGCCGAAAATTCGCTCTTTTCGCCAGTGATCGTGTCGGTCAGCGCCAGCGCGCGCAGCGCCCCGGTCGCCTCGTCGTGCAGGAAGCCGTCGACCTTCTTGTGCCACAGCGCCGAGATATGCGGGTTGGCGGCCATGCGGTCCTGCAGGATCTTCTCGGCGCGCAGCGTGTCGCGGCGATGGATCAGGGTGACGTCCTGCGAATGATTGGTGAGGTAGAGCGCTTCCTCCACCGCGGTGTTGCCGCCGCCGATCACCACGACTTTCTTGCCGCGATAGAAGAAGCCATCGCAAGTGGCGCAGGCGGACACGCCCTTGCCGCCCAGTTCCTGCTCGCCCGGCACGCCCAGCCACTTCGCCTGCGCGCCGGTGGCGATCACCAGCGTTTCGCCCTCATAGATATCGCCGCTGTCGCCCACGGCGCGGAACGGCGGGCCAGAGAGATCGACCGACGTGATCGTGTCCCACAGCATGCGCGTGCCGACATGCTCGGCCTGGGCCTGCATCTCCTGCATCAGCCACGGGCCCTGGATCACCTCGCGAAAGCCGGGGTAGTTCTCGACATCGGTAGTGATCGTCAGCTGCCCGCCGGGCTGCAAGCCCTGCACCACGATCGGCTCCATCCCCGCCCGCGCGCCATAGATCGCGGCGGACAGCCCGGCCGGGCCGGAACCGATAATCAGCATGCGGGTCTTGTGCGTCGTCATGAAAATCTCCGGAGCCAATGCAGGCGAGCGAGATAGGGCTTCGCCGGCCCCGTCGCCAACCCGCCCCCAAGCAGCTTTCCTTGTCCCACGTCAACCGCCCCTATCGCCCTGCCGGTTTCACCTGTCTCGGCGGATTGACGCTCGGTCACGCGATGGGCCATGGCTGGGGGATGAAATCGCACGGCCCCACCTCGCATATCTTCACTTCGCAGCGCCTGCGCCTGCACTATGTCGACTGGGGGAACGAGGACGCGCCGCCGCTGATCCTGCAGCATGGTGGGCGCGACCACTGCCGCAGCTGGGACTGGGTGGCAGAGGAGCTCAAGGACGACTGGCACGTCATCGCGCCCGATCTGCGCGGGCACGGCGACAGCGCATGGTCGCCCGATGGCGATTACGGCATGCAGGCGCTGATCTATGACTTCGCGCAGCTGATCCACCAGCTCGGCTACGATCAGGTATCGATCGTCGGCCATTCGCTGGGCGGCAACGTCACCACGCAGTTCACCGGACTGTATCCGGACAAGGTCCGCAAGATCGTCAACATCGAAGGCCTGGGCCGCAGCCCGACGATCATCGCCGAGCGCGAGGAGCAGGGCTATGGCAGCCGCCTGCGCGAATGGATCGAGGGGCGGCGCAATTCGGCCGGGCGTCTGCCGCGTCGCTATCCGACTCTGGAAGCCGCCTATGCCCGGATGAAGGCGGAGAACGCCTTCCTCAGCGACGAGCAGGCGCGCCATCTGACGATCCACGGCGTAAGCCGCAACGAGGACGGCACCTATACCTGGAAGTTCGACAACTACCTGAACATCTGGCCGGTCCAGGCCGCGCCGCAGACCGAGATCAACAGGATCTGGAGCGCGATCACCTGCCCCGTCCTCGCCATCTACGGCGCCGACAGCTTCAGCTCCAACCCCGAGCGCGACGGCCGCTCCGCGAATTTTCAGGACATGCGCGTGCTGGAATACGCCAACGCCGGCCACTGGCTCCACCACGACCAGTTCGAGCGTTTCATGGCGGATACGAAAGCGTTTCTCTAGCTCGGGATCGCCCGCCGCCGGACCGTCTTCAAGGCGAACCGGCAAGCCCGCGAAACGACTCGCTTTGGGTCGAGTCGCCGCCCGGTTAGGTAGGTAAGCCCGCCATCATAACCGTGGATATGGGCGGCACGCGACCCAGGTGATCCGGTAGAGCCCTGAATCCCATGGCTTTTTGCTACTGGTTTTGAGGCTGTTGACAAGGCTGAGATTCTGACTAATGCTTTATCGTTGTTACTACTTCCTAAACCATTTTTAGGAACGGGCCGGGGAAAGCTGCTAGTTGATGCAGCAGGTCAGCCGCTTGGTTGTCACAAATACGCGCATAAACCCGCCACGGTGCGAGTAATCTGACGCACATCGCAAAGTAAGCCTGCCTCAGGTTGCTTGCCGTATACAAACTGAACTTACGCGCCTTGGAATTCCTCATTCCGAGAAGGAATCCTTACGCGTGCAATGCTTCGGAGAGGGGCAAAACATGACAAAGAGACCTCAGCGGTAATACCGCCCGGCCAACGCGAACGCACGCGGCGGCCAACCCACCCTGAATATATCTGAATGCCTGCCGCAAGGCGCGCGTCCGGCGCGACTGCAGCACTTCGTCCGGCTTTTTTGCATGCCTCGGAATCGCTCGATTCCGAAACGGCACCCGCATGAGCCGCTTACTGGAAAGGGGCTACCATGAAAGGACCTATCACCACGCTCGACCTCGGCACTTCCTCTTTCGGAAGCGCCTTCCGCATCGGGGAAAATCGCCACACGGCACTGGGCATTTGCCTGTCCATGCTCATGGCAAGTGTAGGAGCTCCCGCTCTCGCGCAGACCACGACGCTGGAGAGCGGCAGCAACGCCACGGCCAACAGCGGCTCCCAATCGGGCGCCGCCAGCCAGAGCAACCCCACCAACATCAACACGCCGGTGAACCAGCAGGGCAACCTGACGTCGACGAGCAACTCCCAATCGGGCGCGATCTCGGGTTCGGAAAGCGGGTCCGCCTCCAATTCCGACCAGGCGCAGGGCCAGAACCAGACGATGGGCCAGTCCATGGGCGCGAACAATTCGCAGGGGCAATCCGCGAACAACACCCAGATGCAGGGACAGGACCAGTCGGCCAACAACACCCAGACCCAAGGGCAGATGGCCACCAACCAGCAGGGCGTGAGCGTTTCCAACACGTTCAATTCGACGAACCGGAAAAACTCCTACATCTACACCAACAATGCCGTGCCGCTGGCCGCATCGAGCAGCTTCAGCAGCGACTATTGCGGCGGAACCGCGAGCGGCGGCGCCAGCGCGGCCCCGCTGGGAATCAGCATCGGCGGCGCCGGGCCGGTATTCGACAAATCCTGCCAGTCGCTGCGCCGCGCCGAAAAGTTCGGAATGGCGGCCGCCAACGCGGCGAACATGGGCCAGCCCGAACTCGCCGGGCGACTGATGTCCATGATGATCTGGTCGATCTGCACCGCGGACAGTTCCGGCGCGAAGGCCGACAGGTCGACGGCAATGGCCTGCAACAATATCGGCCTGCTGGGCAGCCAGGGTTCCGAGCAGCCATCGCCGGCCGCCATCGCCGACCCCGCAGTGCGCACGCCGGCAGGCTCGCCGACGCCGGAGGCGGCATCCCGCCAGCCCATGGTCACGGCCGCCAGCGATTACGAACGCATGCGCGCTTCAAGGCCATAACACCGAATTCCCTCCGCCTTTCAGGGGCGAGGCGGAGGGGAAATGGGAGATGCCCCTAGAACGCAAAGGAAATAAAGATGATCAAGAAAATTCTTATTTCGCTAGCGGTGTCAACGGTGTTCGCCACCCCAGCCCTCGCGGTTCAGGCCGGCATCGTCTTCGGTGGTGGCGGCACGTCGTCGACCAGCGGCGCGTCGGCTGCGTCCACGGGCAGCAGCGGTTCGGCGATCCTCGGCGTGACCGGGCAGCAGTCCTCGGCTGGCGCCAACTCCAACGGCAACGGCACGGTGCTGTTCAACGGCAACAACACCAGCGCCACGTCCAACCATACTTCGTCGACCACGCAGCAGGGCACGTCCGGTTCGCTCGGTCTGGCCGGTTCGCAGAACGCCAATGCTGCCGGCGCAAGCGGCCAGTCGTCGGCTGGCAGTCAATTCGGAGGAGTCTGGCTGTTCCTGTTGCCGTAATTCGAGATGGGGGGAGCGCGCGCCTCCTACTTTGTGCATTCCGCTGACCAACCCCGGGCGAAATGCGCGAAGGTGCGGTGGGTAATTACAGTTACCCACCGCATTTCTATTCCAGCTTATAGTCTCAATTAAAGACAGCCGCGTCAACGGTAGAGTATTCCTGCCGCATTTCCCCGGCAGGAGCTTCATTCGACGGCAGATACCCCCATGACCGCGTCATATTCGCGCGTGACCAGGGGAAGGAATATCTGGTCGATGATCTCCGCGATCGCTTCGTCGGAGATCGGCTTCGCCGTCACCAGCACTTCATGCAGAACCAGGCTGAGCGGCACGCGCAACATCCGCCGGGTCAGCATTCGCCGGTCGACTTCCCCGCGCCGGATCGCCCGGCCGATCAGCTCGTCGAGCGGATCCGCCTGAAACGGATCGTCCAGAAAGCTCGTATTCTCGGCCGCCATATCCTGGCTCATCTCGAACATCAGGCCGATCAGCTTGGGCTGAGCGCGGTCGGCGAAGCGGCGCAGGAGCTGGCGCAGCTCCTCTCGCAGGCTGCCGAGATCGGGCACGTTGAAAGGCTGCAGCTGAATCTGGCGCGTGATCGCAGCGGCGGCGAGGCGCATGCGCGTGGGCCATCGCCGGTAGAGCACCGGACGACTGGTGCCCGCACGCTTCGCGACGGCTTCGTAAGTCAGATTCGAATATCCGCCCGCCGCCAGCTCGATCCAGGTCGCATCGAGGATCGCGTCCTCCAGTTCCGCTCCCCGGCGCCTCCGTCCCTTGCCCGTGTCGACCCCGCTATCGATGACATGTCTCCCCTGGACCGTTCTCTTGGCGCCCGGCAGGATGACTTGACGAAAACCGGAAAAATGCAAGCGTTTTGGAGCGTAAGTGTCTGGCGGCGAACGCGCGAAGGCCGGCAGCCGACCGCCTCCGCCTGCCGCCGCGAACACCCCTGCCTAGCAGCCGCAATGTGGATTCGAATGGGACCATGCGATATTCATAAAAGATACGGCTTTGCCGATCCCGGAAAATAGTCGAGCTTGGCGGAAAGCAGATACACGGGAGAATTCAGATGTCCGCGGATACAGATATCACTCTGTCGGAAGTGCACCGCACCGCCTTCATGGCGGCGACTCTGCGCGCCGGCCACTACCTCCACGCCGACGAGCCGAAGATTTTCGAGGATTCCTACGCCCACCAGCTCCTTGAGATGACGGACGACGAAATCCGCGCGTTCAACGCGAAGATTCCGGGCAGGCTCCTCTCGACCTGCGTGCTGCGCAGCCGCTTCACCGAAGATCGCCTCGACGCCGCGCTCGATCGGGTCGATCAGTACGTCATCCTCGGAGCGGGCCTAGATTCCTACGTACTGCGCAAGGGCGACGAACTCGGCTCGCTGATCGTCTTCGAAGTCGACGATCCGCCGTTCCAGGCCTGGAAGCGCCGCCGCATCGACACGCTCGGCCTCAAGACCCCCGAGCAGGTGCGCTACGTCCCCTGCGATTTCGAGACGATGTCGGTCTCCGACGCGCTCGCCGCCCAGGGCTTCAAGGCAGATGAACCCTGCTTCATCACCTGGCTCGGCGTCACCCAGTACCTGACGCTCGACGCCATTCGCGAAACGCTGAAGTGGGCCGGATCGCGTCCCAAGGGTTCGGAGATCGTCCTCACCATCGTCGAACCGGGCGGCCGCGAAGCGCCCGCGCCGGGCATGGAAGTGCGCCCCCGCCAGATCGTCGACTTCACCTCGTACATCACGGTGGACGAAATGACCCAGATGCTGCGCGAGGCCGGCTTCAGCACGATCGAGCCGCTCGCACCTGAAAAGGCCGCGTCGTTCTTCGAAGGTCGCACCGACGGACTCTGCGCACCGCAGTTCCAGCGGGCGCTCGCCGCGATCGTCTGATGGAATTCGTCCTTTACGTCCCCCAGATCAAGACCACGTTCGACAGGCTCGTCACCACCGCCCAGGCGGCGGAGGCGGCGGGCTTCGTCGGCATGGCGGGGATGGACCATATCGAAGCGCCCGGCGCCGTCGGCATGCCGACGTTCGAGACGACGACGGTCAACACCTGGATCGCCGCGCGCACCTCGCGCCTGATGGTCAGCTCGCTCATCACCTGCGACGCCTTTCGCCATCCGGCGATGCTCGCGCATCATGCCGTCACGCTCGATGCCGCCTCCAACGGCCGTTTCGAGCTGGGCATCGGCTGGGGATCGTGGACGCCCGATTTCGAGAAATTCGGCGTAGACCCCGATCAGCCGCGTGACCGTGTCGCCCGGCTGGGCGAGACGCTCGAAGTGCTGAAGCTGCTCTGGTCGGGAGAGGTCGTCGATTACGACGGCCGCTTCCACAAGCTGCGCGGCGCGCAGATGATGCCGAAGCCGATCGACCGGATTCCGATCCTGATCGGCGGATCGGGGCCCAAGACGCTGGCGCTGGTGCGCCAGCATGCCGACTGGTGGAACCTCGACACGCGCTACAAGGACAAGTTCCAGGGCCAGGCGTTCGAGGATCTGCGCGCGCAGATCGGAACGGCGCGCATCTCGGTGCAGCAGAAGGTCGCCTATGTCGCGCCGGGCACCGTGCGCGAGGAAGTGGCGGAAAAGTCCAGGCGCCGCTTCGGCCGCACCGCGCCCAGGCTCGGCAGCGGGCCCGAACTGGTCGACTACTTCAACGAACTGGCGGAACGCGGCGTGGAACGGGTCTACGCCTGGTTCTCCGATCTTTCGCCACCCGGGCTGCTCGAAGCGTTCGGTGAGGAAGTCATCGCACCGCTGAACAAGAAATAATCCAGGGACAAAGGGCCGCAAGCCCGAACTAAGGAGGGGCGCGCAAGCGCTTGCAGACATGGCTGACAGAATTCTCACCACGCACGTCGGAAGCCTTCCCCGGCCGGAATCGCTGCTGACGCTCATGCAGGCGCAGCTCGCCGGCGAGACGATCGACACCGCGGCTCTCAGCGCAAATATCGCCCAGAGCGTCAAGGACGTCGTCGCCCGCCAGGTCGAGGTCGGCATCGATCTCGTCAGTGACGGCGAGTTCAGCAAGCCGAGCTACGCCACCTATATCGTCGAGCGCCTGACCGGCTTCGGCGGTGAATCACGCGGAGACGCGGCGGCCGACCTGCGCGCCTTCCCCGCTTTCGCCAAGCAGCAGATCAAGATCGGCGCGGTCGTGCCGACCGCCGGCGGCGCCTGCTGCCAGGGTCCGGTCGCGGCAAAGCCCAACGACGGCATCGCCGAGGATATCGCCAACATGAAGGCCGCGGTCGAGGCCAGCAAGCCGGTCGGCGCGTTCATCAACGCCGCCTCGCCCGGCGTCGTCGCGGTGTTCCAGAAGAACGAATTCTACCCCGACGAAGACGCCTATATCGAAGCCGTGGCCGAAGCGCTGCGCACCGAATACGAAGCGATCGTCGACGCGGGCTTCGATATCCAGCTCGATTCCCCCGATCTCGCGATGAGCCGGCACCTGACTTACGCCGATCTCGACGAAGAATCGTTCCTCCGCATAGTCGACCGCAACGTCGAGGCGCTGAACCACGCCACGCGCAACATTCCCGCCGTTCGCATGCGCATGCACTTGTGCTGGGGCAACTACGCGGGCCCGCACCACTTCGACATCCCGTTCGAGCGGATCGCCTCTCGCGTGCTGAGCGCCAAGCCGCGCATGCTGTTGCTGGAAGGCGCCAACCCGCGCCATGGCCATGAATGGACCGTGTTCCGCGATGTGCCGCTGCCCGAGGACAAGATCCTGGTGCCGGGCGTGATCGATTCCACCTCGAACTTCGTCGACCACCCCAAGCTCGTGGCCGAGCGTCTGCTGCGCTACGCCGAAGTCGTGGGCCGCGATCGTCTGGCGGCCGGTTCGGACTGCGGCTTCTCCACTGTCAGCGGCGTGCCCACGGTGTTCCCGGACATCGTCTGGCTGAAGCTCAAGTCGCTGGTCGAAGGCGCCGCCATCGCCAGCGAGAAGCTGTGGGGCAAGGGTTGAGCCGGGCCGCGTAAGCGGGAACGAAGCTTTCTTCCGGGTTCGGTCGCACTCCTGACACGTCATCCCGCTTTCGCGGCGGGTGACGTGTCAGGGCGCAAATGGCTTACCCCGCCCGGTCGCGCTGGATCGCCGAAAACAACCTCTGCGCGTCCGCTGCGGAGATCGGCCCGCTGAACAGCCCGCCCTGCCCCTGCTCGCAGCCGCTGCCGATCAGCGACAGTTCCTGATCGCGCGCGTCGACACCCTCAGCCGCAATCGTCAGGCCAAGGCCGTGGCCCAGCCCGACCAGCGCATCGACGATCCCCGCGCTTTCCCGTTCGTGCGCCATGGCGTGGATGAAGCTGCGGTCGATCTTCACTTTGTCGATCTTGAGATTGCGCAAGTGATAGAGGCTTGAATAACCGGTGCCGAAATTGTCGAGCGCGATGCGCACTCCCGCCGCTCGCAGCGGGCCCAGCGCGATCTGCGCGTTGTCCATGTCCGCCACCAGCGCGCTTTCGGTGATCTCCATCTCCAGCCGGTCCGGCGCAAGGCCCGTCTCCGCCAGGATGCGCGCCACCCGCGCCGGCAAGTGCGGATCTTTGAGCTGGCTGGGGTAAATGTCGGCCGAGAGCAGAACATGTTCCGGCCACTCCCGCGCCGCTTCGCAGGCCTGCCGCAGCATCCGTTCGGCCAGGGCGTGGATCAGCCCTACTTCCTCGGCAATGGCGACGAAGCGTTCGAGCGCGACTTCGCCGTGTTCGGGATCGGTCCAACGCGGCGACACTTCCAACCCGACCACTTCCTGGGTGCGCAGATCCACCGTCGGCAGATAGCGCGCCTCGATCAGGCCCGCGTCGATGGCGGCGCGAAGCCGGCGCTCCATCGCGTCGCGCTCCCGGATGCGCGCGTCCATTTCCGGTTCGAAGAAACGCAGCGCCGAACGGCGCTCGGCCTTGGCGCGATAGAGCGCGACATCCGCCTTTCGCAGCGCTTCGGCAGGGGTCGCGGCGTCACCCGGCAGCAGCGAGATGCCGATCCCCACCCCCACGCTATGCAGGGCTCCGCCGGCGGAGATGACGGGGTCGAGCGCATCGATCACGCGCAATGCAATGCTTGTCGCCGCTTCGGGATCGGCAAGGTGGGTTGCGAGGATGGCGAACTCGTCGCCACCGAACCGCGCGACCATGTCGCCATCGCGCATCGCAAAAGCCAGCCGCCGCGCCGCCACCACCAGCACTTCGTCGCCGACGCCATGCCCATGCACGTCGTTGATCTGCTTGAATCCGTTGAGGTCGAGCAGCAGCAACCCGTGCGAGGCGCCCGCGCGCGGCGGCGCGGCGATAGCGGCGCGCAAGGCGTCGTCGAATTGCCGGCGGTTGGGCAACCCGGTCAGCCCGTCCTGGTAAGCCAGCTCGCGCGCATGCCGCTCGGCCGCGATCCGCCGCGCCATCTCGCGCTTCTGCGCCAGATAGTGGCGCGCGCCGAAGACCAGCAGCACGATCCCCAGCAACAACCCGATGGCCAGCCCTTCCTCAAGCTCGATCTTGGCCTCGTGCAGATCGATGCCGTCCTCACCGTGGAACAGGTCGTAGGCGAAGGCGGCATAGGCGACCACCAGCACGCCCGCGAGCAGCAGCGACCAGTTGCGGATGGCAAGTCTGTGCAGGACGATGAATCTCCATATCCGCGCGAATGTCATGGCATGCCTCTCGCCGCACCATGTCGGACGCAAATGGTTGAGGACTTCTATACCGGGGCCACGAGATAGCGCCGGAGCGGCGCTTTCATCCGCTCCCGCCCAAAACCGCAGCGGACATGACAAGGCCGCGGCCGGATGATCCAGCCGCGGCCCGCCGGTCTTGCCGCCGTCTTATTCGCCGAAGCGGATCCTGGCGCGCACGCCGTACATGCGCGGTTGCCCGACATAGCCGACATCGTAGCCAAGCGTGCTGTAGAAGGCGCGCACCACGCCGCGCGTGAACTGGTTCGTCACATTGGTGGCGAACAGCGCGAGGTCGATCGGCTGGCCTGCGACATTGCGCCAGTCGAGGTTGAGATCGATCTGCTTGACCGGGGTCGAGCGGAAGGTGGTGGTATTCGATGCCGAGGTCGCCCACGACGAGTTATAACGGTAGGCCGCGCTGAATTCGATCTTGCCCACACTCTCGTCGGTCGGCAGCGTGAACGTACCGGCCACGTTGACGCCCCACTTCGGCGTGAAGGGCAGCGGATCGCCGGCCAGCGCCGAAGGAAGAACGATGTCGTACGCCGAGAACGACGGCAGCACGATCGACTGGAGCTTGCTGTTGATATAGGCGACCGAACCGTCGAGCCTGAACATGGGGCCGAACCGCAGCGAACTTTCCAGCTCCACGCCATAGATGCGGGATTTGCCGCCGTTGAGGATCGACGTCGCGTTCTGCCCGTTCCTGCTGTTCTGCAGCCCGAACTGCAGCTGCTGATCGGACAGTTTCGAATAGAATCCGGTCAGGCCGATGTTGCCGCTGACGGCGCCGTTCAGGCTGAGCTTCGTTCCCAGTTCGAAGTTGTCGAGCTTTTCGGGTCCGAAGAACGGAATGCCCGTGGCGGAAAACGGCACGACGGCGCCCTGGCGATAGCCGCGCGAATAAGTGCCGTAGACCATCAGATCGTCGGTGGGATTGTACTGCAGGTTCAGGGTCCACGTCGGCTTCTTGTCCGACGTCCGGGCGGAGAACGTGCATGCCGGCGCGACATAGCCGGTGGCGCAACCGGTGACGGTCGGGGCGACGAACTGGCCCGGCACCGGCGGGAGGTACGAAAGGTTGAAGCCCGTCGATGCGCCGCGCGAACGATCGTAGGTATAGCGAACGCCTGCGGTGACCTTGAAACGGTCGGTCAGCGCATAAGTGCCCTGCGCATAGGCGGCCATGTTGATGAATTCGATCGTGCCGGTCGAGAAGCTGGCCCGGCCACTGCTGCAGCGCGAATCTTCGAGCGAGGTGAAGCCGCTGATAAGGCAGACCGAGTTGAGCGACGGCGCACCCGATCCGATCGGAGCGCCGGGCGTGCTGTGTTCGTAATAGAGGCCGGCCTGGTAATTCAGCCTGCCGTCCGCGCCACTGCCCTGAAGCTGCAGTTCCTCGGTGAAGTTGCGCTGGTCGTTGGTGTGATAACCGGCGGGAGCAAAGGCGAAAGGCGTGGCGATGTAGGCCGTCGGGCTGGCCAGGAACGCCGTGGCGTAGACGTCCTGCCGCATGTCCTGGACGTAGCTCGAATAGGACATGATGTTCTTGACCGTGATCGCGTCGCTGGCCGTCCACGTCGTGGTGTTGATGACCTGGAACTGCTTCGTCTTGACTATCGGGTTGTTGAGCTTCTGCTCGATCTGCCACTTGTCGCCGCTGGCTGCCAGACGGGCCGCCTGCGCCGCCGAGCGCGGGCCGAGGGCAAGCGCGGGATTGGGATTGCCGCGGAAGATCTGTCCCGGCGCACCGTTGTTGCGCGAGTGAGTATAGCTGACGATCGTGTAGTTCTCGAGGCTGGACCCAAGGTCCAGAACCAGGCTGCCGCGCAGGGCGGTGTAATCGGCGTCCGCGAAATCCCGCGGCCCGATGCCCGAGACGTTATGCATGTAGCCGTCGCGGTTCAGGCGATCGACACCCAGGCGCACGCGTGCCCAGTCGGCGATCGGCGCATTCACCACCGCCTGCAGGCGCTTCATGTCATAGTTGCCGTAAGAACCCTCGACGTAGCCCTCGAACCGGTCGACCGGCCTGCGCGGGGTGAGCAGCACGGCGCCGCCCGTGGTGTTGCGGCCGAACAGCGTGCCCTGCGGACCCTTCAGCACCTGCACGTTCTGGAGATCGAACAGGTTGCCGGGTCCCGCACCATCGCCGCCCTGCAGCGAAATGCTGCCGCCGCGCGGGGCGACCACTTCGCCGAAATAGATGCCGATGGAGGAAGAGGTGCGTGCTTCCTGCGAGAAGCCGCGGATCGAGAATGCCGTCTGTTCGGACGAGTAGCGCGACTGGACGTTGAGCCCCGGCACCACGCGCGCCAGATCGTCGGCCGACGATATGTTCGCCTTGGTCAGCCGCTCCTGGTCGACGACGGTGATGGAGATAGGCACATCCTGCAGGCGTTCCTCGACGCGGCGGGCCGTCACGATGATGGCTTCGTCAGCGGCCGCGCCGTCCGTCGCCTGGGCAAACGCCGGTCCGGCCATCAGGATTTGCGTGGAAACTGCCGCAAGAAGCGCGGCACGCATGAGCGTGATTTTCATTCCGTTATTCTCTCCCCTCAGGCCCGGCGCGCTCTTTCCGGCGCACCTTGCGATCGCTGCTGCGTTCTCTGCTAACAGTTTAACCAGTTTATGAGATGTAACCGATGTGTCAACTTCATGATGCGCTGTCATTGAGATTGATGGGGATTTCCTCGGGGCTTCGCGCCAGGACGCGCGGTGAGCCAAGGCGGAGAGCCGCGCCGCGTTTCACCAGCGGCAGATCGCTGCGCAGGATGATCCCACGAGGCAACGCATGGGATGACAGCGGATTTCAGCCGAGATATTTGACCTCCGGCAACCCTGTAACGCCAATATCATCTATGACGAAAAGCGAACCGGCGTCGCGTTCTTCACGCCCACCGTCGTGACCATCGGCAATTGTCGTGACAAAAAGCCGATCGAGTTTCGGGCCGCCGAACATGACGCTGGAGACGAGCCTTACCGGGATGTCGATCGTTCTTTCCAGCTTTCCATCCGGGCGATAGGCCGCGATCTTGCCGCCCTGATAGATGGCCACCCAGTACAGGCCATCGGCATCCACCGTCGCGCCATCCGGGAGACCGCCCAGAGCGCCGGTATGAACGAAGGGCCGCTTGCCCGATATTCCGCCGGTGTCGGCATCGTAGTCGTAGGCGTAGACGGTTCGAAGCCAGCTGTCGGAAAAGTAGAATGTCTTGCCGTCCGGTGACCAGCAGGGGCCATTGGAAAAGTGAATTCCGGCGTCCAGCTGCCTGAACGTCCGATCGGTATCCAGAACGAAAATCCCGCCATCGGGCGGCGGATCGTCGAAATGGCCGGCGGCCCCCGCGCCGACTACAAAGCGCCCGCGACAATCCACCTTGCCGTCGTTGAAAATCACCGGCTGGGGCATGGGAAGCATGGAAACCGGGGTCAGCGCGCCGCTATCCAGGTCGATGGAATATATTCCGGTTCGAAGCGCGACTATGGCGCCGCCCTTCTTGCGCAAGACAAACGCGGTGATGAGGCTCGGCACCTCCAGGCTGGATGTCGCCCCGGTCGAAAGGTCCAGGGAGTGAATTTTCTGGCCGATATTATCGACGTAGTAGATCTTTCCCGTCTCAGGGTCCCACAGCGGACTTTCGCCGCCCCTGCAGGCGGGAGCTGCCACGCGGCTGATCTTCATGTTCACTTCACCCGATCGAGAACGTTCTCAATAGGAGACCGGCGCGTGGCGACCATCATGATCGCCGCGCGCCAGCCAGTCGCTTCCGACCTCGTCAGCCAACCGCGGCCGCATCGCGCTCGGCGATCCGGTCGGCGATATCGCTCAGTTCGTCGAAGATCGATTCGGGCACGAGGTAAGTGCTGCGGTCCTCGATCTTGTCGAAGTTGGCGGCGATGTCATCCGCCGTGGGGTAAGAGCCCGTCTCGCTGAGCCAGCCCTGCGCCACGCCAATGAAGACACGGGAATAGCGCCCGCCACCGCCGGAAAACGCCTCGCCCGAAACGGTGCAGGCGCTGCTGGCCAGGAAAGTGGGCAACGGGACGAGGCGTTCGCTGCTGGCTTCCTCGGGAATGGGCCGCGCCAGCCCGGTGACCTTGTAATCGTCGAGCATCGCCTGAGGCGGCATGTAGGGATATTTCTGGACGCTCGACCGCGCGATCGGCAGCAGGCAATTCGTCAGGATGCCATGTTCGCGACCTTCGACGGACAGGGCGCGCCCAAGCCCGTAGAGGCCAGCTTTCGCCGCGCAGTAGTTGGCGCCGAAGCGGCGCCCGAACAGGCCGGCGCTCGAACTGCACAGCACGATACGGCCATAGCCCTTTTTCTTCATGATCGACCAGGCGGGGCGCGTGACGAAGAATCCACCGCGCAGATGCACGTCGATAACCGGCGCCATCTGCTCTTCGTCCATGTCCTCGAACAGAACGCTGCGCCAGGTGCCGGCGTAGTGCAGGATCGCGTCCACGGTGCCGAAATTATCGAGGGCGCATTCGATGATCGCCTTGCCGCCCGCCGCCGTCGCGACGGAATCGTGCGAAGCGACCGCTTCTCCGCCGGCCGCACGGATTTCGGCCACGACATCGTCGGCGGAAGGACCTTCGGGGCGATCGAGGCCGCCGACATCGTTGACGACCACCTTGGCGCCCCGCTTCGCCAGTTCGAGCGATTGCACGCGCCCGATTCCACCCCCGCCGCCCGTGACAACGGCGACCTGATTTTCGAAAGATACCGTCACATCACTCTCCCAGTGAATATTGTTTTCAAACCGATTTATCCGTGCACATCGCGAAATCCCCGATGCCCGACGACATCTAGTATGATAGTTTTCATAGAAGGTATTCCTGCGCTTTGCCGCCTTGTCAATCGCGATGCCGGTTCAGCATCGCCGGGCGCCAAGCCGCCCACTCAGACACCACATCGCGCGACGATCACCAGATGAAAACCAAACATATCCATATGATATATATAGAAATTATAGAGAACCTCTCTCTCGCGCCACTTTTTCTCTCCACCGCGCGGCTCGCCGGTCATGGATGTGGCTTTCGCATCGAAGCTGGGCGCAAGCGAGACCAGCCCGACAGTAACCGCCGAATCAATTTGACAGCAAAGCTTCAGGATATGTAATTCTGCTAATAATTAAGGAGGATCGCCAGGCGCCGCCGGATACCTCCCCTTTCGGAGGGATTTTCGTGCTGAAAACTATCGCATTGTCACCAAGGATCGGCTCAGAAGTCGCGATCGACGCCGAGACGCTGCTGGCCGGCACGCATGCGGACGAAATTCGCGCCCTGCTGGTAGAGCGCGGCGCGCTGGTGATGCGCGGTCTCGATCTGAGCGACGATGACCTGCGAACCTTTACCGGCACGATCGGCACCGTAAGACAAGGCGCCATCCAGGAAGAGAACGGCATGCTGAAGGTCGTTCACATCGCCGGCAGTTTCTTTTGGCACGTCGACGGCACTTATACGCGCGTGCCGCCCTTCGCCACGATCCTCGCCCCGCGGGTGATCCCCGAAGAGGGCGGCAATACCGAGTTCGCGAACACTTATGCGGCGTTCGACGACCTGCCGAAGGACGAACAGGACTATCTCTCGACGCTGAACGTCGTCCACACGATGAAGGCGGCGCACAATTACGCCGTGCCCGAACCCTCCGTGGAACAGTTCCAGACCTGGCAAGGCCATCGCGGCGTCCGCCCGCTGGTGTGGCACCACAAGTCGGGACGGCGGTCGCTGGTCATCGGCGCCACCGCATCGCACATCGAAGGCATGCATTTCTCCGACAGCCAGGAATTGCTGCAGCGCCTGCTGACCCACACCACGCAGGACAAATACGTCTATCGCCACAAGTGGAAGATGGGCGACGTCGTCATCTGGGACAACACCGGCACCATGCACCGGGTCCGCCCCTTCGACCTTTCGTCGGGCCGCAAGCTGCATCGCTTCGCGGTGGAGGGCACCGAACCGCTCGCCACCCAGCAGCAGCTCGACGCCGCCTGACAGCGGCGCACTTGATGGCCGATGCTGGAATTCCAGCATCGGCATGCTCGAGCGGACCCGGCGGATAACACCGGATCGGTCCTGCGGACGTTGGCAACGCCGCTGACGTTCGCTGGGCATTCTGAGCCGATGGCCGGCGCGAAGGCCGCGACTGTCAGACGAAATAGCCGCAGCATCGGCGCGAACCCGCGTTGACGGGCCTGCGAGGCGTCTGCCACCATGGTGTCAAAGACATGATGGGTGAGACAGCGCCATGGCGCGGGACGAGGGCAAGGTGGCGGACATTCAAGCGGACGGACTGGCCACGCCGCGCCGATGGTTCGCCATCGCGTCGATCTGGCTCGGCACGCTGGCCTCGTGCCTCGATTCGGGCATGCTCAACGTGGCGCTGCCGACGCTTTCGCGAGAGCTCCATGCTCCGCCGTCGTCGGTCGTCCTGCTCGTCACCGTCTTCCAGCTCGTGATGATCATGGCGGTGCTGCCCTTCTCCGCGCTGGGGGAGCGGATCGGCCTGCGTCCGCTCTATCAAATGGGCCTGGTCGTCTATGCCGCCGCAACGCTGATGTTCTTCGTCGCCGACTCGCTGCCCGCCTTCATCGCCGTGCGCATTTGTCAGGCGCTCGGCGCGGCCGCGACGTTCAGCGTCGCATCGGCGATGGTGCGATCGATCTATCCGCAAGCCACCCTCGGTCGCGGGATCGCGCTTAACGGCGCGATCGGCACGATATCGGCATCTGTGGCGCCGAGCCTGGGCGGCGTCCTGCTCACTTATGTCGACTGGCGCTGGCTGTTCATGGTCGGCCTGCCGATAGGCCTGCTGTCGCTCGCTTTAGGCCGGAAGGCCCTTCCCGATCCGGAGGGGCACAACGGACCTTACGACTTCGTTGCAGCAGGGCTTTGCGCCCTCACCTTCGGAACCGCGGTGATCGGACTGGAGAGCGCGGTCCACGGCGCATCGCCGGTGCTCGCCGCCGGATTGGTCGCGGTCTCCCTGGTGATCGGCACCGTCTTCATCCGCCGGGAGTCCCGGCAGGCGAAGCCGGTATTTCCGGTCGACATTCTGCGCCACCGTCCGGTGGCGCTGGCAACTCTGGCCTGGTTCATCTGCTCGGGCGTGAGCATGGTGGTGCTCGTCACCCTGCCCTTCCGGCTTCAGCACCAGTACGGCTATTCGCCGCTCGATGTCGGCATCGTGCTGGCTGCCTGGCCGTTCGCCATGGCCGTGGCGGCGCTGGTCGCCGGGTCGCTTTCGGATCGCTTTCCCGCTTGCGTGCTCGCCGCCATCGGCATGGCGATCACGGCGATCGGCACGGCGCTGCTCGCATTCCTGCCCCCCGATCCCTCGCAGTTCGATCTCATCTGGCGGATGATGTTCGGCTCTATCGGCATCGGCATGTTCAATTCGCCGATCTCGCGCTTCATCGTTCTGTCCGCGCCGCGGCCGCGCGCCGCCGCCGCCGGGGGCCTGACGCAGACCGCGCGGATGGCCGGCCAGACCTTGGGCGCCACCCTTTCGGCCGCCCTGCTCGTGATCGGCGTCGGCGAAGGAAATCTGCCTCCGATGATCGCGGCCGCGCTGAGCGCCGTTGCCTGCCTGTTCTGCCTGCTGGCCCTGTGGGCGGCGACAGGCGACTCCGCGCCGGACGAGGCGGATATCGCCGAACCGACGGCGGAGAAAATCCGCCAGCCCAGCCTCGCAGCCGCGACATCGGAGTGATGGCCGTCCGCCTGATAAAAGGAGATGGGCCAATGCCCTTTCCACCTGCGCAGAAGGTATGTCCTTATGCCATGGGCCTCGTTATGGCGAGCACCCTGCGCCAAGCATAACCCCCGGCCGCGTGTCACCAGCCAGGAACAGGATTTCTACGATGCGTTTCGATCTTACCCAGGAACAGGAAATGATACAGGAGGCGGCACGTCGCTTCCTGGAGAATGAGGCACCCATTTCCGCGATACGCGCAGCCCTGGAAACCGCGGACGGTTTTTCCCGCGACATCTGGCGGCAGCAATGCGAGCTTGGCTGGGCCGCGCTGGCGCTGACGGAAGAAGCCGGCGGACTCTCCGAACCCGATCTCCGGGGCCGCAACCTGGCAATCATCGCCGAGGAACTGGGACGTCTGGTCGGCGCCGGCCCCTTCGCCTCCACCGCCATCGTGCTCGATGCGCTGGCCCATGCCGAGGAAGGGGCGGAAACCGCCTCCCTCATCGAAGGCGCCGTATCCGGCGAAGCGATCCTGGCCTGGGCGTTCGGCGAAGAGGGCGGTAACTGGACGCCGTCGCGTTTCGCCACGCGCGTTCGGATGGAACCCGATGGCCTGCGCCTTGATGGCCGCAAGGCTTATGTCGAAGCGGGCGCGCAGGCCGACGTCCTGCTCGTGACGGCGCTGTCCGATGCCGGGCCGGTGCAGGTCGCCGTGCCGGCGGACACCGCCGGCGTCGCGATCCGTTCCTCGAAGAGCATCGATTTCGCACGGCGTTTCGCCGAGGTCACGTTCGAGGACGTGCGCCTGCCGCTCTCGGCGCTCGTTACCGGCCCGGCGCGCGGCGCCGCCCAGATCGAACGGCAGGTTCAGCTCGCGCTGCTCCTGCAATGCAGCGAGACCAACGGCCTGCTGGATCGCACCTTCGATTTCACCGTGGAGTATATGCGTGAACGCGTTGCTTTCGGCCGTGTCATCGCGTCGTTCCAGGCCTTGAAGCATCGCCTGGCCGATCTGACGGTGATCCTGCAGTCATGCCAGGCGACCACCGACGCGGCGCTCGACGCCTTCGACCGGAACGATCCCGACGCCGGGCGACTGGCGCGCATCGCCAAAGGTTACGTGGCCGACCATGCAACCGATTTCCTCGGCGAACTGGTCCAGCTTACCGGCGGGATCGGCGTCACCTGGGAATACGATCTGCATATCTACGGCCGCCGCGCGGCGCTCAACCGCGCCTTGTTCGACACGCCGGAGCGTCATCGCATCGCGGCGTTCGCCATGGCCCGCGCCTGACACATCCTCATTCGAAGAGAAGCCCGATGTCCGAGAATCCCCAGATGGTCGAAGATACCCCGATGGCCGATAACTCCCCGATGGAAAGCCTGGAAGATTTCGCGATCCGCGCGCGCGCCTGGATTTCAGCGAACCTGCCCCCCGCCAGCAACGAGCCGCGCACGCGCGACGAACAGCTGGCTATAGGCCGGGTGCTGCAGGCGAAGATATTCGATGCCGGTTTCGCCGGCATCGCCGTTCCCAAACGCTACGGCGGTGCCGGCCTGACGCTGGAGCATCAGCGCGTCTGGGCGGAAGAAGTCGTGGGCTACGCGATTCCCGACTATTTCAAGGTCTCGGTCGGGATGATGATGCCCACAGTGCTGGATTGCGGGACCGAGGCGGTCAAGCAGCGGCATATCCCCAGGATACTGCGCGGCGACGAAATATGGATCCAGCTCCTGTCGGAACCCAGCGGCGGGTCGGACCTTGCCGGCGCATTGACCCGGGCGGAAGCGAGCGAGGGCGGCTATCGCGTCAACGGCTCGAAGATGTGGAGTTCGGGCGCAAAGCATGCCGATTACGGATTGTGCCTGGCGCGCGTGGACTGGGACGTGCCCAAGCATCAGGGGCTTATCATGCTGATCGTCGATCTGAAGGCGCCCGGTGTCGATATCCATCCTATCCAGTCCGCGCAGGGCGGCATGGCGCATTTCTGCATGGAATACCTGGACGACGTCGCCGTGCCCGAGGAATATCGGCTCGGTGGCGAGAGCGAAGGCTGGACGGTCGCGCAGCGCCTTCTGTTCCATGAACGCAACGGCATTGCCGGCGTCGGCTATGGGCAGGGTTTTGGCGGCAGCAACGGCGGCGGCGGCGGATCTTCGCAGTGGCGCCTCGGCCTTTCGCCAATCGTACGCGATTCCGGGCTTTCGCTGGACGACCCCGCCTATGCCGCGCTCCTTGCCGACGATTACATCGAGACGGTTGTGAGCGAACAGCTTGAGGCACGGGTCGACATCGGCATGCGCAGCGGCAAGCTGCAGGGCCAGTGGGCCTCTCTGGTAAAGCTCGACATGGGCGGCAGCAATCCGCGGAACGCGGAGCGCGCCATGGCCGTCGCCGGCGCCGACGGGGTGATCTGGTCGGGCGATCGCGGCGGCGAAATCCCCCTGCACTGGCTGTCGGTGCGTGGCGGGTCCATTGCCGGGGGAAGCAACGAGATCCAGCGCAACATCGTCAGCGAACGCCTGATGGGCCTTCCGCGCGAGCCGAACCCTGACAAGGAAACGCCTTACGGCGAGGTCATTCGCCGCACGAAAAGATAAAGGCGCTGGACGGGCGGGCCGGCGCCGCGTGTGTCATCGCATGCACACGGCGCCGGCTGCCCCCTTTACGGTGACGTTCCGGCCACGGCGCTGCCCCGCCGTTTCCTTCGACCATGGAGAGATCGTCAGGCTTCGTCGATCGAACCGTCTTCGTTCGCCATCCAATGGACCATCCGATGGAGGGTATACATCGCGTCGTGAGGATTCCCGATAGCGCTGAAACCGCCCTCGCCGAGCCTCACCACGCGTTGTGCGCCGCCGCTCGCAAGCTTGTCGCGCAGTTCCGCCATGCGGTGAAACGGATAGACCCCGACGGTCTGCGTAGCCACGTTGACGTACTTCATCGCATCGTCGAGCGACGGCACGAAAACGACGTTGGCCGTCTTGCGGATCGGGTGGAAATCCACCGGTTCGCTCGACACGATGGCAACGCCGCGTCCGTCGGACTTGCCGAAGACCCCGTAATCCTCATCCATCAGCCGCAGGGTATCGATCTGCTCCTTCAGGTCGATGTCGAGCGGACGCGGCGTCCCTTCCCCGATGCGATCGACACGTATGTGCTCCGCAAGCACGCTGGCATAGCGATCCGCTTCCTCTGAATCCGCCTCGATGAAAGTGAAGCGACTGCTGGTGCAGGCTTCCTGGCCCGCCATGCAGACGTCGCGGGCATTGCGTTCCGCCACCTCGGCCATGATCGCGGGGGACGCGAAAGCCTCCCGGCCGACCATCGAGATCGAGGTCTTGGGGTCGAACGAGATCAGCTGGAACCCCGGGCCGATGTACTTCATCACGCTGTTGATCGCATCGCCGCCGCCCCAGGCAACGATCTTGTCGAAATACTGCGGCCGGTAAAGCACGCGCTCCACCGCGTCGTCGCCGCCGCGCCAATAGACCGCCGACATCGACTGCACGACCGGATGGTTAGGATCGATATCGGCCATGGTGCGCAGGAACGCGACGGCCGAGAAAGGATCGGCCGAAGGCATCTTGAACACGCTGACCGACTTCACCATCGCGCTCTCCGCGATCGAGCGGATGCCCATTGCGGGAGAATTGCCGGGCAGCACATGAACGAGGCGCGGCGCGAAAGCGCGGACGTAGCTGCGACGGCCGTTATAGTCGGTATGCGGCACCCATTCGTCCAGAGCCTTCGGGTTGGGAAGGTTCTGCTGCACCACCTCCATCAGCGTCTGCTTTTTCAGATAGCCGCAAGCGTGATGCATGATGAACTCGATCGTCTTGCGTGACGCGAGACTGACCTTCGCCGTGCGTTCGATGCAAGCTTCGATATAGGGGTTCTTGCCATCGACCATCCGCTCGCCCGCTTCGGCGAGGAAATCCACGATCTCGGCAAGCTTGACGTTGAGCAGCGGCGGCAGCTCGGTACGCGGCGCGACCAGCGCGTTGAGGTCGATCTTCGGCGTAGCGAAAGTGACGCCCAGGTCGCGCGAGCGCTGCAGCGAATCCGCGCCCTCGACCAGCTTGCCGCGATAGAAGAACGGCGCAGAATCCACCGTTTCCTCGGTGCCGGACGCCACGGCAGTCTGTTCGGAGAGCGTGTTCATGATAGCCTAGTCCCGTAGATATAATGAAACTACCGGTTATCATTATTCCCCGTCGCCCTGTGATGCAAGCCCGAACGGAAACCGGCGCAAGGCGACAGGGCGACAGGTCCAGATCGGGGCTGGATTGCAGCCCCGTTACGAAACCGGATCGGGGATCTTGAGTTTGCCGTCCCAGTTCCCGACCGGCAGGATATTGCGCATCCCGCAATCGACCAGCACGTCGCTTCCCGTCATGGCCGAGGCTTCCGCCGACGTGAGGAAGGCGACGACATTGGCGATTTCATCCGGCGTGCCGCGGCGTTGCAGCGGACAGGCCTTGATCATGTCGAGCATGACCGGATTCTTCGCTTCTTCCGATCGATTCATCTGCGTGTCGTTGATCCCCGGCGAGAGCGAGAGGATGCGCGCGCCCTTGGCTCCCCATGCGAAGGAAAGGCGGCGGGCCATGCGGTGAACCGCGCGCTTCGAAAGCTGATAGGCCAGCCCGGTATCGAATTCGATGAACCGCCCGACCTTCTCGATGAAGTCCGGCGCCAGGGGATCGTCGAGGACCGCGAAAAGTTCCGGCAGCTCGGGCACCATGTATCCCGATTGCGAGGCGACCGCGATGCCCACCGTCTTGTCGGTCAGCAGCGGCTCGGCCGCGCGCAGGACACGCGCGACGCCCACGACGTTGACTTCCAGCAGCCGTCGGTCGGGGGCCTGCGCGGCGGTCATGCCGGCAGTGATGACCAGAGCTTCGAGCGTGTCGACCGCCGACATGAGCGAATCGACCTGGCCCTGATCGGTGATGTCGCAACCGACTGCGACGACGTCGCCGCCGATCTCGGCCGCGATCTGGCGAGCGCCTTCCAGATTATAGTCGGCAACGATGAGCCGGCCCCTTGGCGCCAGCTTTCTTGCCGTTGCGGCGCCCATTCCAGACGCGGCTCCGATCACCACATTGGTCATGCATCCTGCTCCTGATTTCGGGGCGTTCACGCCCTCTGGCGCGCCGAATGAGCGGGCGCGCCTTGCCGCGACCTGATAAACGCCGCGGATCGCGAGCGTCAACGCGGTGCTGAAACACGCGCCGCGAACCGGCTCTTGCGATCCTCGCGTGAGAGCCTGACGCGAGACTCAGGTCCGGGGCCGCACCAGCGCGCCGCGAAGGAAGAGGCGTACCGACAGGCGCACCGTCTCATCCAGTTTCGCCTCGTCGATGTGGCCGCCCGCCTGCAGAACGCGCGCCGGTCCGTTGATGACCATGCTCAGAAAGGCGGAGGCGGCATGTTCGATATCGTCGAGCTCGATCTCGCCTTTGTCCCGATGGCGGGAAAGCAGGTCCTCGACGAGGATATTGATCGGGCGGCTGCCCCGGTCGACCGCCCAGCGAAATATCTCGGGAAAGCGATAGGCTTCGGCGTTGAGTATTCGCTGCAAGCGCATGCCGACCGGAGAAATCACATGGGCCAGGCGCATGCGCCCAAGTGCGAACAGCGCCTCCTCGATGTCATCGCTTTGCGCGATCTCCATTTTCTCGGCGGCTTCGGCGTAAAGCTCGATCGCGCGCATGACCGCCGCTTTGAACAGCACGGTCTTGTCTTCGTAATGAGCGTACAAGGTGCGCTTGCTCGCGCCGGCGGCCATCGCGATCAGATCGACCGTCGCTCCTTCGTATCCCCGATCGAGAAACACCTCGAGCGCGCGATCGAGCAGTAGCATCCGCCGATGTTCGGCCTCGCTCTTGGTCGGCCTTCCGGCGCGACTGCGCGACGTCGATCCCAAATTCGGTTGCGGCAAATTACCCCCTTGCACCCGGTCGAAATTCCAGCATAAGTAAACCCACAAGGTGCCATTTCCAAGAAGGGGCCGCCCAGGCGACGGCATGCATCGCAGACCTTCCGCACAAGAACAAGTTGGTTGGCCCGAACTGGAAATCGCGCAGGAAAAAAGGCGCGATGGCGAAATCGCAGGAGATGATGGATGGATGCTACCCTGGACACCGGCGTCGAGGCCGAACGGCTGGTCGCGCAGGCCGAAACGCAAAATGCCTTCGACTACGATCCCGCAGAGATGCGCCCCCTGCAAATCCAGGCGATCAACGAGCGTTTTCAGGATCGCGTGCACAAGATAAAATTGCTGCAGAACCGCGCCGAGGAAGGAGCGATATCCGAAGTTCGCAGCGCGAACGACGTGGTCCCGCTGCTCTTCGCCCACACCGCCTACAAGAGCTATCCCGAAAGCTGGCTCTGGGACGGCAAGTGGGATCGGCTCGGGCGCTGGCTCGACACCGTTTCCACCAACCGCATCGGACCGGTGGACCTTGCCGAGGTGAAAGGCCTCGATGACTGGCTGGCGCGTCTCGAAGCGCAGGGGCACTATGTTTCCTGTTCGAGCGGGACGACGGGCAAGTGCGCGATGATGAACGCGACCGCCGAAGATCTGGCGTTCTCGGGCCGGAGCCTGCTGAACGCGATAGGCTGGGCCGGCCTGAAGCCAAGCCGGGATCGCCGCCTCGTCTCGATCGGCGGGACGGCTTCCTCGCCGCGTGCACGCGCGAGCGGCGGGCCGATGGTCGAAGCGCTGAGCGCCAAGGACCTCGCGCCGCTTTCTCCCAACGTGCCGCCGATCACGGTCGGCGCGGTCACAGAGATGGTGGCCTTGCGCAAGAAAGTGGCCGACGGCAGTGCGACCCCGAGCGAAGTCGAGCGGTACGAAGCGGAATCGGCGGCACGGCAGAAGGCGATCGATTCCGGCATCGCGCAGACGGTGGAGGCGGTTATCGCCCACCGGCACGAGAAGCTGCATATCAGCACGATGTTCGCGGCGCTGTACCGCCTGGCCGAGCAGGTCCGCGAACGGGGCTATAGCGCAAAGGACTTCCACCCCGAAAACAGCATCTACATGACCGGGGGGCTCAAGCGCGCGCAAGTGCCGGCGAACTACCGCGAAGTGATCTTCGAAACCTTCAACCTCGCGCCCGAGAACACGATCATGGGCTATGGCATGCAGGAGCTGAACTCCAATGCGCCACGCTGCTCGCACGGCCGCTATCACGTGCCGGTCTGGGCCCCGCTCCTGCTGCTCGACCAGTCGGGCGAGACGTTGATCGAACCGCCCAAGACCGGCGAAGTGGAAGGCCGCGCGGCATTCTTCGATCTTTCGCTGCGCGGACGCTGGGGCGGCATCATATCGGGCGACAAGGTCCGCGCGACCTGGGAGCCCTGCGCTTGCGGAGCCCGCAGCCCGTCGATCGCCGACGATATCCAGCGTTATGCCGACACCGCGGATGGCGACAAGATCGCCTGCTCGGGAACGATCGACGCCTATGT
>Ga0075368_10000034_pt1 | contig 31979 bp, 29 predicted proteins | sample EndMethybrTD3033_FD_71518 | JGI IMG/M metagenome (GOLD analysis project Ga0075368, IMG submission 71518) | Populus endosphere microbial communities from Tennessee, USA - Endosphere MetaG P. TD hybrid TD303-3 | ecosystem: Host-associated > Plants > Roots > Endosphere | place: USA: Tennessee... | reverse complement strand
GGCCGACTATATCCTCTATTGCCGGGACAAGATCTATCCGCTGGGCCTGTCCAACGGGTTCAGCCATTTCCTGACCGCGCTGGCCGTGCTGGCGTCGCTGGTCTTCGGCATTCGTGCCCGATTCCTGCCACAATCCAGCCACCCGGTCAGCATCTCGCTGATGCGCGAGGGGCAGTTGGCGGGCCGCTTTTCGGTGCTGATCGTGACCACGCTGGAGCGGCTGCTGCTGGGCGTCGATCCGGGTGACAGCCGCCGTGGCAACATGAAGCTGATGGCGGTCGACCAGAGCGTCTCGGCGCTGCTGCGCTTGGTGTGGGCCAGCGTCTTCCGCCGGATGGGCAAGCAGCAGATGCAGGGCATCCATCTGGAGCAGGGCGACACGATCCGCATCGAGGGCGCGCAGAGCAGCGTGATCCTGGACGGCGAAATCTTCCGCGCGTCGGAAGGCAAGCCGATCCTGCTGCGTTCGACCGAGCCGGTGCCCTTCCTGCGCCTGGCCGCCTGAGATCGCCTGAGCGGGGCTGGGCGGGTCGGGGACGACAAGAAACAGCCATCACCATCATCGTCACCCTGAACTTGTTTCAGGGGTCATTCCCCCATAAGACCAATAGTTTGTCGGGCCCGATAGATGCTGAAACAAGTTCAGCATGACGTTGGAGGGGTGGCCGCTATCCATCCATCTCAGCCTTCGCCGGGCTGACGATATACCCACCGGGCCGTGATTGCCCTTATCCCTGTCCGCCGAGCAGCTGATATTTGAGGCCCATGGCCTGGGCGAGGTTGCGAAGGCGGCGTTCGACGGCTTCGCCATAGAGATCGGCATCCTCGTCGCGCAGGTGGAGGTCGATGCGGTCGCCATGCCGTTCCAGATGGGAAATGGCGAGCGGGCCTTCGACGCCGCCCGACAGGCGCTGGGCGAGGCGGATGGCAAGGCCCCAGAGCGCGGCGCGGCGCAGCGCGTCGGGGCTGGCCATGCGGTCAAGGTTGGGCAGCGTGCCGACATCGCCGCCGAAATGGGTGTGCAGCGCCTGGCCCAGCATCGCCCGCTCGGCAGCGGTGATGCCGACCCAATTGCTGTGCAGGGCGATTTCGACGCCGCGTTCGGCGCGGAAATCGGGATTGGCGCGCCAGCTGACATCGGCCAGCAGGCAAGCGGCGCGGCGGATGCGGCGGGCATCCTTGTCATCGTCGGGGAAGAGCGGCGCGATCCAGCGGTCGATACGGTCGCCATGGCCGCGGAAGCGGGCCTGCGCCTCGCCCTCCGCCTCGGCCGCGACCAGCAGCGGGTCATGGGCACGGATATCGTCGGGCAGATTTTCGTAGAGCAGCCCTTCGCGCAGACCATAGGCCGACACGATCATCCGGCTGGACTTGAGCTGGCGCACGACCACCGACAGCAGCGCGGCGGCATCCGGCAGGGTCGGCACGCGCGATCCGGTCATGGCCGGGATCTGCTTCAGCCGGCCCTTATCGACATGAGAGATGATGCGGGTAAGCTGTTCGGCACGGGCCGCGCTCATCTCATATTGATGCACCACCGGCAGCGGGAAATGGGTGAGTTGCATGTCGAAGCGGGCGAGCGAGCGCCAGGAGCCGCCGACGAGATAGAAGGGCAGGTCCGGTTCCGCCTGCCAGCCGGCCTTTTCCAGCATCTTGGCGACGCAGCGATCAAGCGCGCGCGGCCCCTTGGCCCGGATCTGCGGCAGGCGCAGCACGCCCAGCGGCAGCGAGATGGTCTGTTCGATCTGGCCCTTGCGCACGCGGGCCAGTTCCAGGCTGCCGCCGCCCAGATCGCCGACGATGCCGTCGGCGCCCGGAATGCCCGACAGCACGCCCATGGCGGCACCGGTCGCTTCCTGCGCGCCCGACAGCAGTTCGACGGTCAGACCCATCGTCTTGGCACGGGTGATGAATTCGGCGCCATTGGTGGCATCGCGCACGGCGGCCGTCGCCACGCAGCGTATGTCGGTGACGCGCATGTCGCGGCACAGATGGGCGAAGCGGCCGATGGCGCGCAGGCCGCGTTCCATCGCCTCCGCTTCGATCGCACCGGTCTTGGCCAGCGAAGCACCCAGGCCCGCCATCACCTTTTCATTGAACAGGATGAAGGGGATGCGGCGCGGCCCGTCATAGACGACCAGGCGGACGCTGTTGGAGCCGATGTCGATGATCGCCGAGCGCGCCGTGGCGGGTTCGGGCGAGGTCGCCATGGTCTCCGCCATGGCGCGCACGCGGCTGAGCATCGAGTTCATCGCGCGATCAGGCCCGGCCACGCAGGCGCAGGGTCGGCACCGCGCCATGCTCCTGCGCTGCACCACGCCCGGACAGCGACGGGTTGGTCATGAAATAACGGTGCAGGTTGAATGGCCGGTCGCCCGGCTCCAGCCGGGTATAATGGCCGTCGCTGTCCAGCACCCAGCTCTGTTCGGTGTCGATCAGATTGGCGACCATCACCTGGTCCAGAATCTGGTCATGGACCGTCGGATTTTCGACCGGTGCGAGGAATTCGACGCGGCGGTCGAAGTTGCGCGGCATCCAGTCGGCCGAGCTGATATAGACCTTCGCGCCATTATTGGGCAGCGCCTTGCCATTGCCGAAGACGGTGATGCGGCTATGTTCCAGGAAGCGGCCGACGACCGACTTGACCCGGATATTTTCCGACATGCCCGGAACGCCGGGCCGCAGGCAGCAGATGCCGCGCACGATCAGGTCGATCTGCACCCCGGCATTGCTGGCGGCATAGAGCTTCTCGATGATCGCCGGGTCGACCAGGCTGTTCATCTTGGCCCAGATGGTGCCGGGGCGGCCGGCGCGGACATGGTCGATCTCCGCATCGATGCAGGCGCACAGCGTGTCGCGCAGGTCGCGCGGGCTCATGACCAGCTTTTCCAGCCGCTGCGGTTCGACATAGCCGGTGATGTAGTTGAATAACGCGGTGGCGTCCCGGCTATAGGCGGGGTCAGCGGTGAAGAAGCTGAGATCGGTATAGATGCGCGCGGTGATCGGGTGGTAGTTGCCGGTGCCGAAATGGCAGTAGCTGCGGAACTGGTCGCCCTCGCGCCGGATCACCATCGACACCTTGGCATGGGTCTTCCAGTCGATGAAGCCATAGACGACCTGCACGCCCGCGCGTTCCAGCGCGTCGGCCCACATCAGATTCTGTTCTTCGTCGAAGCGTGCCTTCAGTTCGACCACCGCGGTCACCGACTTGCCGGCCTCGGCCGCGTCGATCAGGGCGCGGATGATCGCCGACTGCTTGCCCGCGCGATAGAGGGTCTGCTTGATCGCGACCACGTCCGGGTCGGACGCGGCCTGTTTCAGGAAGGAGATGACGACGTCGAACGCCTCATAGGGGTGATGGACGACGATGTCCTTGGCACGGATCGCGGCGAAACAGTCGCCGCCATATTCGCGGATGCGCTCGGGGAAGCGTGGCGCATAGGGTTCGAACTTGAGGTCCGGCCGGTCGGCGTCGACGATGCCGGACAGGTCGCCGATGCCGATGAAGCCCTCCACCTCGACCACGATCGCTTCATGGCCCTGGAGCATGTCCTGGAGCATTTCCTCGACCGGTTCGGGGATGCGTTCCTCTATCTCCATGCGGATCACCCGGCCGCGGCGGCGGCGCTTGATGGCGCTGCGGAAATAGCGGACCAGATCCTCCGCCTCTTCCTCGATCTCGATGTCGCTGTCGCGGATGATGCGGAACACGCCGCTGTTGCGGACGCGATAGCCGGGGAAGAGATCGGCCGAGAAGCGGCGGATCACCGCCTCCAGCGCCATGTAGCGCATCGGTTCGCCCGGAATGCGCACGAAGCGGGCGAGCGAGGATGGGATCATCACCAGTTCGCGGATCGGCTGCTTGTCCGACAGACGCTCCAGATCGAAGACGATCGACAGGCCCTGGTTGGGGATGAAGGGGAAGGGATGCGCCGGGTCCAGCGCCTGGGGCGTCAGGATCGGGAAGATCTGGGTCAGGAAATGTTCGCGCAGCCACCCCGCGCAGCCGGCATCCATTTCCGCGGACGGACCGATCACCTCGATCCCGACCTGCACCAGCTCGCCATGCAGCGCGCCCCAGACCTTCTGCTGGGCGCGCATCAGGCTGGCCGTGGTCTCGGTGATCGCGCCGAGCTGCTGCGCCGGGGTCAGGCCGTCGGCCGATCGCAGATCGACATCCTGCAGCTGCTGCCCTTTGAGGCCGGCAACGCGGACGGAGAAGAATTCGTCGAGATTGGCGCCCGAAATCGACAGGAAGCGGAGCCGTTCGAGCAAGGGGTGCGCCCGGTTCATCGCCTCTTCCAGCACCCGCTGGTTGAAGGCCAGCCAGGACAGCTCACGGTTGAAATAGCGCTCGCCCGCGGGCGAAAGGCTGGCGATGGGATCGGCTTCGGCCACGGATTACTCGCGCTGGTCGTTGGTGGGATCGGGCGGGACTATAGGCAAGATTCCTGCAGATTGCAGGGCCTCTTTCGCCAGTGCGACCGAAATCTTACGTCCAGATGACAGCGACGCCTCATCCAGCAGCGCCGTCACCGCCGCAATCGCGCCATAGCTGCGCTCGATCCGCCGGAGCAGCCAGGGGGCCAGGTCCGGCGCGAAGCTGGCGCCCGACGCGCCCAGTCGCCGTTCGATCAGCGCCAGCGCCAGCGCCTCGTCCGGTTCCTCGATCGCGACATGGGGCGATCCGGCCAGCCGCGATCGCAGGTCGGGCAGCGCCACCGTCCAGCGCAGTGGCGAGGTGCGGCCGATCATCAGCAGCGGCCGATGCTCGGTCTGCGCCTCGTTCCAGGCATGGAACAGCATATGTTCGTCCTGCCCCTCGGCATCGTCGATCACGCTGCCGCCGCTCATCGCCACGAACTGGCGGCCCAGCGCCGAACGGCCCGAGAGGGGCGGGCCGGTCAATATCGTTACCGACACGGGCCAGTCGCGCCAGCGTTCCAGATGGGCGACGGCCAGTTGATTGGCCCCGCTCACCAGAAACTCCTCGCCCTGGCCCTGCCATTCGAAGGGCAGGCTGATCTGGCTCATGGCTGTCCTGCGGGCGCCTGTCGGCGCGTGATGCGCATGGTGTTGCCGGAAGCGGCGACGCTGTAGCCGCGCGCCTGCAATCCGGTGCGCAGCGCGTCGGCCGTGCCTTCGAAGCTGACCTGCATCACCGACGTGCCGCCCAGCGCCAGGCTGCTGGTCGCAGCGGAATGCACGCCCGGAATGGCGCGCACCGCCGATTCGCCTGCGCTCACCGATCCGACGTCCGGGGTGTCGAACTGGATCGCGAAGCTGGCGACGCTGGTGGCGGTCGGCACCGGTGCGTCGATCGCCTCGATCGGTGTTTCGGCTGCATTCTCGATCGCCAGCGCATTGGGGTCGACCGGTTCCTCGATCACCAGCGACGGGTCGGGGCGCAGGCGACCGTCATTGAGCGCGCGAATATAGAGTTCGTCGACCCTGCGGGCGCCTTCGTCCAGCATCTGCGGGATGCCGCTGTCGTTCGAGGTGCGCAGCGCGAAGCTGCCGATCAGGCTGTTGTCCGGGCCATAGCGGGCGGTGAAATTGGCCGTCACCGGGCCGCCGGGCCATTGCCGGTCGAGCCGCACCATCGGGATCACCACATCGGCCGCGCCATATTGGTCGAGCAGCACGCGCCACCACAGGCGGCCGCGCCGCCCGGTCTGGCCTGCGTTGAGCAATACCGGGTCGGCGACCGAGCCCGCGACGCGGACATAGTCGATCGCGCTGTCGCCGGTGCGATAGCGTGCCCAGGCCTTCTGCCATTCATTGACCCGTTCATAGGATACGGCGGAGCCGCCATCCCACATCACTGGGATCACCAGCAGCGGCGGCGAGCGCATGACGTTGCCGGAAACGCCCAGAAGCTGGCCGGTGCGCGCACGGTCGAACAGGATGCCGAGCGTCGCGACATAGCGACCGGGGCCGGCCTGTTCATATTCGACCTCGATGCCAGAGATCATGGCTTCGAGCTGCGAATCGGACAGGCTGGGCACGCCGGCGGCGCCATGGGTGCGGGTCCACAGCATCTTCCAAGCCTGGCGCTGGGCCAGCCGCCAGCCGGCATAGCGGGCCGCATCGGCGCTGCCGGCCTGGACGTCGACCTTCACGTCGCGCACCTCATAATCCCCGCCGCTGGCGATGGGCGGGACGCCGCGTTCACCCTCCATCTGGGCGAACAGCGCGGCGCCGACCAGGCCGATTCCCACCGCGCCGGCGATCTGCGCCGGGCGGGAAAGGGCGTGGAGAGCAAGCGCTGGCGGGAACGACAGGCGACGAAGAGTCTTGGCAAGGATCACGGGCGTCCTTTTGGCGAGTTTAGCCCCGCATGCCAAGCGTGAACCCATGCAGCCTTCCGTTTTCGACGCTATTGCTCTAGGGCGCTGGCCCATGAGCGACAACGAATCCTACAGCTACGCCAAGGCTGGCGTCGACATCGCCGCGGGCAACGCCCTTGTCCGTGCCATCGCCCCCCTGGCCAAGGCCACCCGACGCCCCGGCGCGGATGCCGAACTGGGCGGTTTCGGTGGCTTTTTCGACCTCAAGGCGGCGGGCTATGACGACCCGTTGCTGGTCGCGGCCAATGATGGTGTAGGCACCAAGCTGAAGCTGGCGATCGACCATGACCGCCATGATGGCGTGGGTATCGACCTCGTTGCCATGTGCGCCAACGACCTGATCGTGCAGGGTGCCGAGCCGCTCTTCTTCCTTGACTATTATGCCACCGGCAAGCTGGAGTCGGGCGTCGCCGAGCGCGTCATCGCCGGCATCGCCGAGGGTTGCCGCCAAGCCGGCTGCGCCCTGATCGGTGGTGAGACCGCCGAAATGCCCGGCATGTACAGCGATGGCGACTATGATCTGGCCGGCTTCTGCGTCGGTGCGGTGGAACGTTCCAAGGCGCTGACCGGCAACAAGGTGAAGGCCGGCGACGTCCTGATCGGCCTCGCCTCTTCCGGCGTTCACTCCAACGGTTTCTCGCTGGTCCGCCGCCTCGCCGCCGACAAGGGCTGGAAGCTCGATCGCCCGGCGCTGTTCGACAATGAAGTGCTGCTGATCGACGCGCTGATGGCGCCGACCAAAATCTACGTGAAGAGCCTGTTGCCGCTGGTCCGCGCCGGCATGATCAATGCGCTCGCCCACATTACCGGCGGCGGCCTGCTGGAAAATATCCCGCGTGTCCTGCCCGAGGGCACCCATGCCACGGTCGATGCCGACGCCTGGGAACAGCCACGCCTGATGGCCTTCCTCCAGGCGCAGGGCAATATCGAGCCGGAAGAAATGGCACGCACCTTCAACTGCGGCATCGGCATGATCCTGGCGGTGGACGAGGCGCATGTCGCCGGCGTGACCCAGGCGCTGGAGGATGCGGGCGAAACCGTGTTCCGCGTCGGCACTGTCAGCGAAGGCGACAAGGGCTGCACCGTCAAGGGCAGCGCCGAAACCTGGAGCGCGAAGGCCGACTGGTCGGCCACGCATCTGGGCTGACAAGCACCACGACCGGAGTGGGATAATGACCAAGGCAAAGATCGGCGTCCTGATTTCCGGCCGTGGCTCGAACATGGCGGCTTTGCTCTATGCGGCGAAGGCGCAGGACTGTCCGTTCGAGATCGTGCTGGTCGCCGCCAACGACCCGGAAGCCCCCGGCCTGGCGCTCGCCGCGGCCGAGGGCATCGCCACCTTCGGCCAGAGCCACAAGGGCATGAAGCGCGCGGAGTTCGACGCGGTGATCGACGCGGAGCTGCGTAAGGCCGGCATCCAATATGTCGCGCTCGCCGGCTATATGCGCCTTCTGTCGCCCGAGTTCGTGTCCGGCTGGGAAGAACGGATGCTCAACATCCATCCCAGCCTGCTACCCAAATATAAGGGCCTCGATACCCATCAGCGCGCGATCGACGCGGGCGACAGTCATGCTGGCTGCTCGGTCCATATCGTCACGGCCGAACTCGACGATGGCCCGGTGCTGGGCCAGACCCCGGTGGCGATCCTGCCCGGCGACACGGCCGACAGTCTGGCCGGGCGCATCCTGATCGCCGAGCATCAGCTCTATTCGCGCACGCTGGCCGATTTCGTCACCCGTGAGCGTCAGCCCGACTGGCTGCTGAACAAGGTGCGCGAAGCGGCGCTGGCCCTGCCGCAGGCGGACGAGATCGTTTCGCATGGCATGCCCTGCTTCGGCGTCGTCAAGGGCAAGAAATTCGCCTATTTCACCCGCGACCATCATGGCGACGGCGTCATCGCCGTGCTGGTGAAGACCACCGCGCCGGAGGAACAGGCGACGCTGATGGAAGCCGACCCGGAACGCTATTATCGCCCCGCCTATTTCGGCAATGACTGGGTCGGCATCCGCCTCGACCTGGGCGACACGGACTGGGAGCATATCGCGGAACGGCTGCGCGCCAGCTGGCGCCAGATCGCGCCGAAGAAGCTGCTTGGCCTGATGGATATCGCCGACCAGTTCTGATTGCGCGCGCTGCGAAGGACAGTGCGCGCAATCAGCGGGGATGCGTTAGCGCCAGCCCAGGGCGGGGGCGATGTGCTTCAAGATAGAATCGATCACATGGACATTATAGGCAACGCCCAGTTGGTTCGGCACGGTCAGTAGCAGCGTGTCCGCTTCGGCGATCGCCTCGTCGGCCCGGAGCTGTTCGATCAACTGTTCCGGCTCGGCCGAATAGGAGCGGCCGAAGACGGCGCGCATGTTGTCGATCACGCCGACATGGTCGCTGCTGTCGCCCCGGCCGAAATAGTCGTGATCCTCCTGATTCATCAGCGCGAAGATCGAGCGGGATACGGAGACGCGCGGTTCGCGTGCGTGGCCGGCCGCTTTCCAGGCTTCCTTATAGGCGCGGATCTGTTGGGCTTGCTGGACGTGGAAGGGCTCCCCGCTCTCATCGGCCTTCAGGGTCGAGCTTTGCAGGTTCATGCCCATCTGGGCCGCCCAGACCGCGGTAGCGTTCGAGGCCGATCCCCACCAGATGCGGTCGCGCAGCCCGTCCGAATGGGGTTCCAGCCGCAACAGGCCGGGCGGATTGGGGAACATCGGGTTGGGGTTGGGCTGGGCAAAGCCTTCGCCGTTCAGCAGCCGCAGGAAGACTCCGGCATGGCGGCGCCCCATGTCGGCATCGCTCTGTCCTTCGGCCGGGGCATAGCCGAAATGGCGCCAGCCATCGATCACCTGTTCGGGCGATCCCCGGCTGATGCCCAGTTGCAGGCGTCCGCCGCTGATCAGATCGGCCGCGCCCGCATCTTCGATCATGTAGAGCGGATTTTCGTAGCGCATGTCGATGACGCCGGTGCCGATCTCGATCCGGCTGGTCTTGGCGCCGATCGCGGCGAGCAGGGGGAAGGGCGAGCCGAGCTGGCGCGCGAAATGATGGACCCGGAAATAGGCGCCGTCCGCGCCCAGTTCCTCGGCCGCGACCGCCAGATCGATCGACTGGAGCAGCACGTCGCTGGCCGAACGGGTGGCGGAATAGGGGGCCTGCGACCAATGGCCGAAGGAAAGGAAACCGATCTTCTTCATCATAGCCCTTCCAGTTTGAACTTTGGGCTATGAGCTGGGCCTTGGCGATCCCGCCTGCAACCGCCTGATTGGAATTGGATAGTTTCCAATCTGATGCCTGGCTGTCAGGGGGCCGGGCCACCCCAGGCGGCCCGGCGCTCGATCAGCTACGCACGTCGGATTCGGTGACGGGCGAGATCTTGATTTCGACACGGCGGTTGGCGGCCTTGCCTTCCTCGGTTGCGTTGGACGCGATCGGCTGGGTTTCGCCGAAACCGCGGGTGGCGATGCGTGCCGACTGGACGCCATGGCTGGTCAGATAACCGGCGACCGACTGGGCGCGGCGTTCCGACAGCGTCTGGTTATAGGCGTCCGACCCGTCGCTGTCGGTGTGACCATATACGTCGATATAGGTCTTGGGATATTGCGACAGGATAGACGAGACCTCGTCCAGCGTGGGGCGGAACTGCGGCTGGACGCTGGCGTCGTTGAAGGCGAAGGTGATGCCCGAGGGCATGCGCAGCAGCAGGTCGTCGCCCTGGCGGATCACGTCGACGCCGCTGCCGGCGGTCTGCTGGCGCAGCTTGCGTTCCTGTTCGTCCATATAGGAGCCGATGCCGGCGCCCGCGATCGCGCCGATGCCGGCGCCCAGGATCTTTTCGGTGCGGTCATGCCGGCCGCCGACCAGATCGCCCAGCAGATAGCCGCCGAGCGCGCCGCCGATGCCGCCGATCGCCGCCTTCGACATGCGCTTCTGCCCGGTTTCCGGGTCGGTGGTGCAGGCCGTGGTGGTCAGCATCGCGGCAAGGCCGGCGGCCATCATGATCCGGTGCGAAATCCTCATTCTTCTATTCCCTTGTCCTTGGCATCCGCGTGGATGGATGCGTCCCTAATTACCCAGGCGATGGATTGTTCCACAAGTGAACTGAACGGATGATGATGGGATGGTTGTGAAAACGAAAGAATAAAGGTTATAGGGGAGGGGACCACCATGGCCACGATCCCCCCTCCCGCTCCGACGCCCTTCCCCTGGGTAGACCTCATCATCATCCTCGCGCTGGTCGCGCTGAACGGCGTCTTCGCGATGTCGGAGCTGGCCATCGTGTCCGCGCGCAAGCCACGGCTGCAGGCGATGGAGAAGGCCGGCAAGCGCGGCGCCAAGTCGGCTTTGCAACTGGCGGCGGACCCCGGCAAGTTCCTGTCGACGGTGCAGATCGGCATCACCCTGATCGGCATCATTTCGGGCGCCTATTCCGGCGCCAGCCTGGGCGGGCCGACCGGCGAGCGGCTCGCGGCGCTGGGCCTGTCGCCCAATATGGCGGAAAATCTGGGCTTTGCGCTGGTCATCGGCCTCACCACCTATGCCTCGCTGATCATCGGCGAACTGGTGCCCAAGCAGTTCGCGCTGCGCCAGCCCGAGCCGATCGCCGTGCTGGTGGCGACGCCGATGTTGTATCTGGCCAAGCTGACCGCCCCGGTGGTGTGGGTGCTCGACAAGTCGAGCAGCCTGATCTTCAAGCTGCTGGGGCTGGACCGCGAATCCGAACATCATGTCACGGTCGAGGAACTGCATCTGATCGTCGCCGAGGCGAGCCGGTCGGGCATCATCGAGGAAAGCGAGCGGGCGATCATCTCCGGCGTGGTCCGGCTGGCCGACCGGCCGGTGCGCGAGGTGATGACCCAGCGCATGGATGTCGACTGGATCGACATCAACGCCGACGAGGACACAGTACGCCTGCGCCTGCTGGAAACGCCGCATACCCGCCTGCCCGTGGGCCGTGGTTCGGTCGAGGACATCATCGGCATCGTCCAGGCGCGCGACATCATGACCGCGCTGTTCCGGGGCGAGGCGCTGAATATCGAGGCGCTGCTGCGCAAGGCGGAGGTCGTGCCCGACCAGGTCGACGCGATGGATGCGCTGGAGGTGCTGCGCAAGTCCGATGTGCCGATGGTGATGGTGCATGACGAATATGGGCATTTCGAGGGGATCGTGACCCCGGCCGACCTGCTGTCGGCGATCGCCGGCCATTTCGCGTCCGACCGCGACGTCTATGACGAGCCCGATCTGGTCGAGCGCGAGGATGGCAGCCTGCTGGTGTCGGGGCAGATGCCGATCGACCAGCTGGCCGAGAAGATCGGTATCGACCTGTCCGAGGACCGCGATTATGCGACGGTCGCGGGCCATGTGCTGTGGCTGCTCAAGCGCCTGCCCGAAGTCGGCGACTATGCCGAGGATCAGGGCTGGCGTTTCGAGATTGTCGACATGGACGGGCGCAAGATCGACAAGCTGCTGGTCGCGCAGATCTGACCGTGGCGGCTACGGCGCTCGATGCGGTCGATCGCCTGGCGCTGCGCCTACTGGAAGAGAAGGACGGCCTGGCCGTGCTGGGCCTGTGCGGGGCGCAGGGCAGCGGCAAGAGCACATTGGCGCAGGGGTTGCTGGCGCGCATGGGCGCGCGCGGCGTGGCGAGCGCGATCCTGTCGATCGACGATCTGTATCTGACGAAGGGTGAGCGGGAAGTGCTCGCCGGGAGCGTGCATCCGCTGCTGCGGACGCGGGGCGTGCCGGGGACGCATGATGTCGCGCTGGGGCTGCGGGTGCTGGACGCGCTGGCGGCGGGGCAGGCGGCGTGCTTGCCGCGGTTCGACAAGGCGGTGGATGATCGCCTGCCTGAAAACGCGTGGCCGGAGGCGACGGCGGGGCTGCGGCTGCTGATCCTGGAGGGCTGGTGCGTGGGCGCGCGGGCGCAGGCGGCAGGCGCACTGGACGCTCCGGTCAACGCGCTGGAGCGGGACGAGGATGGGGACGGGCACTGGCGGCGCTTCGTCAATGATGCGCTGGCGGGGGACTATCAGGCGCTGTTCGGGCGGATCGATGCGCTGGCGCTGCTGGCGGCGCCGGGGTTCGACGTGGTGCAGGGCTGGCGGACGCAGCAGGAGGCCGAATTGCGCGCGGCCGGCGGCGGCAGTGGGGTGATGAACGATGCGCAGGTCGCCCGCTTCATCCAGCATTATGAGCGGCTGACCCGGCATATATTGGACGAGATGCCGGCGCGGGCCGATCTGGTCGTGGCACTGGATGCCCAGCGCGGCGTGACGGCGGTTCGCAGCCGATAGGAGAAGGGCGCCGCCACCGGCCGCGCCCTTCCTGAGATTTTACTGCGCCGCGTTCTCGGCCGGGGCCTCGGTAGCGTTGGCGGCATTGTCGCCGCCTTCGGCCGGCGCGGCATCGGCGGCGGGCAGGGGGAGGTTGGACCCCTGCGTGTTCAGCCAGGCGATCAGGTTGGCGCGATCGGCCGGATTGCCCAGACCCGCAAAGGTCATCTTGGTGCCGGGGGCAAATTCACGCGGGCTCTTCAGCCAATGGTCGAGATTCTCGAAGCTCCATTCGCCGCCCTTGCTCTTGAGCGCTTCGGAGAAGGCGAAACCGCCCTTGCCCTGGCCGATCGCCTCGCCGACGGTGGCGTAGAGATTGGGGCCGATGCCGTTGGCGCCGCCCTGGTTGACGGTGTGACAGGCGGCGCACTTGGCGAACACCTTTTCGCCGGCCGCGACATCCGCGCTGGCGAGCAGCGTGTTGAGGCCGGGGCCGCTGTCGCCGCCGCCTTCGCCTTCAACTTCGACGCCTTCGATGGCGTAGCCCATCTTTTCGGGCCGTTCGTCGTGGAAATATTTGGAACTGACGATCGCGCCACCCAGCGCGATGATGCCTGCAAACAACGCCCACCCTGCAACGGTGTTGAAACGATCGCCCATCCGCAGAATTCCCTCGCATCTTTGTTATGGAGGCTGTCTTGCGCTCCCCCACTTAGGGCCTTGCCATAATGGGGCTTCCGCGATGGCGCAACCCGCCGTGGCGCTTTTCGCCCGCTGCCGCCCCGCCGATGCTTGCGCGCGCTGCCCCAACTGCCTAAGCGCGCAGGCACGCATGGAAAATTATCCCGCCCCCGCTCGCGCGCTGGTCGCCGACATGTCGCAAAAGGCCGCTGCCGATCCGGCGCGCGCCGTCGCCTATCAGGGCGCGCCCGGTGCCAATTCGCACCTGGCCGCGCTTGGCTACGCCCCCGATTGCGTGCCGCTGCCCTGCTTTGCGTTCGAGGATGCGATCGACGCGGTGCGGAACGGTCTTGCCGCCCGGGCGATCATTCCGATCGAGAACAGCCTGCACGGCCGCGTCGCCGACATGCATTTCCTGTTGCCCGAATCCGGCCTGCACATCGTCGACGAATATTTCCTGCGCATCCGCCACTGCCTGATGGCGCCCGACACGGTGCCGGTGAAGAGTGCGATCAGCCATCCGCAGGCGCTGGGCCAGTGCCGCCATTATCTGCGCGAGCGCGGCATCCAGCCGGTTGCCTATGCCGACACCGCCGGCGCCGCCGCGCTGGTGGCGGAAACGCGGGCGCCGGGCGAGGGGGCGATCGCCCCCTATCTGGCCGCCGAAATCTATGGCCTGCGCCTGATCGCCGAGAATATCGAGGATAGCGACGACAATATGACCCGCTTCCTGGTGCTGGCGCGCGAGCCCAAGGCACCGGCGGCCGGCGTCGGCCCGGTCATGACCACCTTCCTGTTCGAGGTGAAGAATATCCCGGCCGCGCTCTACAAGGCGATGGGCGGCTTTGCGACCAATGGCGTCAACATGACCAAGCTGGAAAGCTACCAGCGCGGCGCCAGCTTTGCCGCGACCGAATTCTACTGCGATATCGAAGGGATGCCGGGCGACCCGGCGGTCGACCGCGCGCTCGCCGAGCTGGAATTTCACACCAAATGGGTACGTGTGCTGGGCAGCTACCGCCAGGCCCGCCCCCGCACCTGATTGGTGCGCCCGACAGCGGGCGGTTTCAGGGTCACTTCTGGGTCTCTCCAGGGTCACAGCGCGAAGTTCACAGTGTCGTGACGCGATGATATCGGCGTTTTTCGCCGTTTTCGCGCCTGCCATGCGCCGCCGACGCGTCTGTTGGATCACATCCGGGTCATGGCGAAGCGACACCAGGGTCACGGCCGCGCGCCTGTTGGGTTGCGGGGGTGGCGGCGCATTGGTGCGCGCGCAGGGGCGGGGTCGTGGGTGCTCCATCGTGGAGGATAGATCAGAGATTGCGCGAGTAGGAAAGCGGGGCTGGGCTTTTCTGAGAGCCGCCGGCCCCGCTCTTAGGCTCTAATGAGAACCGAGTTATTCGATTCCGAGCTTGCTTAGTAGTGCGGCCGTTTCTTTGATTAGGAACGCGATGTCTGGACTAATGTCACCTTTTTCGTCTCTGAATACGATCGCGCGACGCCGCACATCCCGCATCATATCTAAAAATAATGACTGCTGTTCTTCGCTCCACTTGTCAAAATGACGCGCTGCCACGCCGACAAATTCCCTGCTTGTTTTGAATGGATAGTGCCGATTGTTGTCTGCGAGCATTTGCTTGGATAGGCGATCGTTCGCATCGTAAAAAATATTGAAAGCCTTCGCACTGTCTGTTTCTGCGACTGCCTTTTTCATTTCGAATCGAGAATAGTAGTTATCTATTCTTTTGAGAAGTGGATTCTTTTTCTTCTTCTCTCGTTCATATGCATTGTCAAAAGCAATTTGGGCACCGTTTAGGTCGTTGTGTGACGTGCTTGCGATGCCGAGTTGTAACCAATAGTCTGCGTTGTCGACGGTGTTCCGAACCGATCGAATCCTATTGTAATAATTGATAATTGTTGTGTGCTTGTTGGTGTCGCTCAGCATCCGCTCGACTGCGCCATAGCGCATTAACTCTATTCGCAAGTCGGCGAGGTAGGGGTCAAAACTTTCGCCTTCAGCGGCTGCTTTGTATAAGGTATACAAGCAGTCAACAATGTCAGTGTCACTGGCGAAACTTTTGAGAATGTGAGAGCTTAGTAGTCCAGATCGAGGTGTCATTTCATCACCCCGAACGCTCATAAAGGTTAAAAATTGCTCGCTATAATTGCGAGTTAAACGTCTGATCGAGTCAATTTTATAAAAATTTTGCCAATCGTTTATTTCAAATTTAAATCCCAATGCACTTACGATGAATGCACTGGTAAATACTAAAAGTGCTTTTCTGTCGAATGTTAGAGGTGTGAGAAGTCTCTTTATTTCATCTTGAACCTTTTGTGACTTTATTACTTCTAGTAATGTGAAATAAAGTGATCCATTTAGGTCGCGTCGTAAGGACGTTATCTTCCCGGCCCGGCTTAGTCCAGACCTGTCGCCCCAGAGGCCGGCAAAGTTAATGAGGTCGGCGAAATTTGCGAGATCCGGTTCCTCTATTCTGTTGAGATAGCATTCGACCGAAGGGCCGAAGCCCGGGGCACGCTCGACTACGGAAGCTATGAGATCGTGTGAAACGGTTCGTTCGGTCAGGATTAATTTATGGGCGGGGCGACGACGCGCTGCATATGCCTTAATCTCGTCTATGAAAGATCCGTATCCGTCGAATATGACGCAGATTGGAGTATCTCGAGTAGCTAGCCTCTCTAGATCTGAGGATAGCTGGGGGCCGTGGCTTGCTACGTACACCTCATGATCTTCCATCAAAAAGTGTTTTGCAGCCAAGAGGCAGGCGCAGCTTTTACCGGACGCTAATTCGCCGTGAATAAAAACATCGCGACCTACTCCAGCTTTGACGAGTTTCAACGCATGATCTAGTTGCGACCTGTTTCCAAGGTATGAGATCCCTTCAACGGGGCGGTCGGATAGTAAGAATTCTTTTTCTGCGACTCGTCCGTATACTAGCTGTCGATGGACGGTCTCTGCCGGTGAGACGTCTTGAGCAAAGTCATGGATCTTAATTTGTCTGAGTTCACTAAAAACTGCATTCCCGATGGGAACATACGAGGATGAAACACTCATAAATCGCTCGTACAAGTCATCAAATCCGCCGATGCGAACAATCCCGTATGATGATAGCGTATCGACATCGACTTCGTCGGTATCGGGTGAGACATATATCAGTGTGCGGTCACGGACATCTTGATCTACCAAGAGAAGTCGAACGATATCGAGGTCGGACATGCTGTATCCGACAAAAATAATACTTCTGGATGTTCTGACGTCTACGAGAAATTGGCGCGCCCATGCGGAATCTTGAAAATCATTGATAGAGTAGCTGGTGTCTGTCAAAACAGCATCTTGGTCAAACGATGATGGCTTTATTGCATCTATGAAGCCATTGAGGTGGGCCACAGCGCCGCGTGGAGCTGTCATTGGGTCGTCGTTTAACGTAAACGACGAAGTTATGTTATTGCCACGTCGCGCGACTTCAATCGCGTCGTCATAGTTTGTCGTATATATTCGTTGCCAAGGGGCGTTGTAGATGGTTTTGAGCCGTGGATCGACTTCCGCTACCTTCAGGTGCTTTTGTAACAACGCAAAAAGATGATCGGGGCCAAGTTTGCGGAGTGCATATTGAGATATGCGCTGGAGACTGTGGCGTCCCAGCTCAACCTGTACCTCGGCGTGTAGGAGGTCTGATAAAGCCTTGCCGTTTGGAAGCTTGGAGCCCTCAGTCGTCTTGGCAAGAAAGCCAACTCCCGAGCCCACGAACAGCATAGCGGTGCCATCAAGGGCATGTCGGAGCGCTTCATCAGACCGATGTTCATCGACGTGTTCAGATTGCATATTCGTTCCCCCTACTAACGGGCTAGCCTAGCTTGCTGGAGGAGGCAAATAGGACTGCACAAATTGCGAATCTAAGAGAGTTTCAAATCAGTTCTGATGACAGAGGCCGGCTTGGGCAGCTGATCCATCTCCATTCCCCACCCCTCCGCTTCCGCTCCCCTGCAATCACCGCTATAGCCCCGCCATGGTCGCTGCGATCCTCTTGTCCGCGCTGGCGATGACGTTGATCGTCGGGGTGCGCTATCTGATTGCCAGTGGCGGTTTTGCGCTGGCGACAAGGCTGCGGCAGCCGGGCCTCTATCGCGGGCAGGGGCGGCAGATCGGGCGGGAGATTGGCTGGTCACTGGCGTCCGCGGCCATCTATGGCATTCCCGCCGGTATCGTCGCCTGGGGCTGGCAGGCGCGGGGGTGGACGCGCATCTATGAGGATGTCGGCGGCTATCCGCTCTGGTATCTGCCGGTGTCGGTGCTGCTCTATCTCGCCGCGCATGACACATGGTTCTACTGGACGCACCGGTGGATGCACGCGCCCCGGCTGTTCCGCATCGCCCATGCCGTCCATCATGCCAGTCGTCCGCCGACCGCCTGGGCGGCGATGAGCTTTCACCCGTGGGAGGCGCTGACCGGGGCGGTGGTGATCCCGGCCTTGGTCTTCCTGATCCCGATCCATGTCGGCGCGCTGGGCGTGGTGCTGTCGATCATGACGATCATGGGCGTGTCCAACCATATGGGGTGGGAGATGTTTCCGCGCTGGATGGTGCGCGGGCCGATCGGCCGCTGGCTGATTACCGCCAGCCATCATCAGCGCCATCATGAACAATATCGGTGCAATTATGGCCTCTATTTTCGCGTCTGGGACCGGCTGTGCGGCACCGACCGGGGGCTGGGTGATTTCAGGGAGAAGCAGGCGTGATCGGGCGGGTGGTTTTTGCGGTGGTGGCGATGGCGGGACTGCCGGGGGCGGCGCCGGTGGACCTGGCCCAGCCGATCAGCATGACGGCCGAGGGGCTGCGATCGGCCAAGGGGCGCATCCTGATCTGCGTGGCGCGATCGGCCGACTATTTCCCCGATTGCAGCAAGGATCCCGACAAGCGCCACCTGATCGTGGCGACGACGGGCAATGCGATCCCGCTCGGCAATCTGGCGCCGGGCGACTATGCGATCGCGATCATCCATGACGAAAATGGCAATGGCAAGCTGGACACCTTTGCCGGCATTCCGCGCGAGGGGGTGGGCTTTTCGCGCAATCCGGTGCTGCGCTTTGGCGCGCCCAGCTTCCGGTCGGCCGAGTTCGTCGTGAGCGGCGCGCCGGTGCGGCAGGCGATCCGGCTCAAATATTTCCTGTAAGGCGGCGCGCGCGCCCCGACTTGTCCGCCAACTCTGGCAGGGGTGGGGGTGACGCCCCACATAAGGCGCTGTATGACGGCGGCGACTAACCGCATTGCAGGAGAATGAAGCGTGGCGACCCTGGGACTGAGCGAGGCCGACAAGGCGGCCGTGGAGGCGTTTCGCCAGGATGTGGTGGAGCCTTCGCGCACGAGCCTGGTGATCGTCGACTTCTGGGCCGAATGGTGCGGCCCGTGCAAGCAGCTGGCGCCGGTGATCGAGAAGGTGTGCGCCGATTATGCCAGCAAGGACGTCAAGCTGGTGAAGGTGAATGTCGATGAAAATGGCTTCATCGCCAGCCAGTTCCGCGTCCAGTCGATCCCGACCGTCTATGCCGTGTTCCAGGGCCAGCCGGTCGCGGACCTGAGCCAGGCGCGCACCGAGGGGCAGTTGAAGCAGTATCTCGACCAGCTGCTGAGCCAGCTGCCGATCGAATCGGACGAGAAGGCGCAGGCGGAAGAGATCGCGCCGCTGATCGCCATGGGCGAGGAGATGCTGGCCGGCGGCGAGGCGGAGCGCGCCCTGTCGGTGTTCCAGCAGATTGCCGACATTGCGCCCGACAATGCCGAAGTGCTGAGCGGCCTGCTGCGCGCGCTGGTGGCGCTGGGGCAGCTGGACGAGGCCGATGCGCTGCTCGCCGAACTGCCCGCCGAGATGCAGAAGGACCAGGCGATCGAGCGCGCGAAGGCGGCGCTGGCGCTGGCCCGCAATGCGAAGCCCGTGGCCGACCTGTCGGGGGTCGAGGCGCGACTGGCGGCCGATGCCGACGATCATGAGGCGCGTTTCGAGCTGGCGACCGGGCTGATGGGCAATGGCGACCGCGACGGTGCGGCCGAGCAGTTGCTGGAGATCGTGCGCCGCGACCGGGCCTGGAATGACGGCGCCGCGCGCACCCAGCTGCTGACCCTGTTCGAGGCGGTCGGGCTGGAAGATCCGTGGGTGGCGGCGCAGCGCCGCAAGCTGTCGCAGATCCTGTTTTCCTAAAGGATCGGTGAGCCGGTGAACCGCGCGCGCATCTCGATCTTTCCCTTGTCCGGCGCGCTGCTGCTGCCGGGCATGGAGCTGCCGCTGCATATCTTCGAGCCGCGTTATCGCGCGCTGGTGCAGGATGCGTCGGCGCGCGACCGGCGCATCGGCATGATCCAGCCGCGCAGCGAGGGGCCGAAGCCGGCGCTGTTCGATGTCGGCTGCCTGGGGCGGATCAGCCATATCGAGGCGCTGGACGATGGCCGGTTCAACATCATCCTGACCGGGCTGGCCCGGTTCCGGCTGGTGCGCGAGCTGGAGGTGTCGACCCTGTTCCGCCAGATCGAGGCGGAGGTCGAGCAGGCGCCGGAGGACGAGGTGCTGCACCTGGTCGAGCGGGCGGCGCTGGAGCAGGAATCGCGGCGCTTCGCCGATGCGCTGGGCTATGCGGTCGACTGGACGGCGGTGTCGCGGCTGGACGACATGGCGCTGGTCAACGGCATCGCCCAGATCGCGCCGTTCGACCCGGCGGCCAAGCAGACGTTGCTGGAGGCCGATACGCTGAGCGAGCGGGCCGACCGGATCATCCAGCTGATGCAGATCGTCGGCCGCGCCGAGCGCGACGGCGGCGCGACGATGCAGTGAACGGGCAATGAGCGAGATTATGAGCGAAGAGACGGCCCCGATCGATCCCTGGCTGCTGGCCAAGCTGGTCTGCCCGGCGACGCGCACGCCGCTGCGCTGGGACGGCGCGCGCCAGGCATTGGTGTCGGACGCGGCGGGCCTCTCCTATCCGGTGCGCCATGGCGTGCCGGTGCTGGTCGTGCGGGAAGCGGTGTTGTTGGGCTGATATTATGGCGCTCTACGTTTTTGTTGTCGCATCATTTTAAGCGCAAACCCGAGCCGGAGGCACGCGGCTCCGGCCCGCCCACTTTTGCGCATGATGCGCTAAAAGCCCAGCGCGCGCATATGCTCCCGCTCGGCGCCTTCATTCATGGGAAAGAGCGCAACATGATGCACTTTGGTGACCAATAGTCGCTGTCCTGCAATCCTGCCGGATAGCGAGGCCCGGATGATGCCTGCTTCGGTCCATTCGCGTCTGATCGGCGCTTCCAGGGCATGTCCCGCTTCGTCGGACCTCCAGTCCAGCGGGATGCCGCGGTGTCGGCATTTTTCCGTAACCAGAATGAAGCCGTGGTCAAAAGTGCCGATGATGATGCCGGACCAACGCACATCGGCCCCGTTCCAGCTTGCGAGATGTTTCGGCATTTCGCAGAGATCGGAGGGCGCTGGAACGGGCGCGGCACATGACGCCATCATTGTCGCGATCAGCAGGGCAATGTATTTCTTCACCGCGATTGCATAGGCGTGGCCGAAAGGCGCGCAAAGCGCCCCTCGCCCTATTTGAACGACGCCAGGCATTCCACTTCGAGTGGGGCGCCGAGCGCCAGGCCGTCGGCGCCGAAGGCGCTGCGGGTGGGCAGGCGCTTGCCTTCGAAATAGCTGACATAGGTGGTGTTGAAGCGCGGCCAGTCGGCCATATCGTCCAGCATCACCGTGCATTTGACGACATGGCCGAAGTCGAGGCCATTATCCTTCAAGATCTTGCCGATCGAATCCATCGCATTCTTCACTGCCGCGTCGAACCCTTCCTTGTGCGGGTCCATGCCGTCGGGCACCTGGCCGATCTGGCCCGACATGTAGAGCATGTCGCCGACCCGGATCGCGGGCGAGAAGGGCAGCTTGGCCGGCAGCGGCTTCTGCGCGGCGGCGGGGGCGGCGATCATGAGGCTGGCCAGAAGGGCGGGGGCGAGCAGCTTTTTCATCATAGGGCTCCGAAAAGGATCAGACGCGGGGCAGGGCGGCGATCAGCCGTTCGACATCCCTGTCATCGTTGAACACCGATGGCGAGATGCGGAAATAATTGTCGTGGACGGACAGGCGGACCTGCGCTCGCGCCAGCGGATCGCTGAGCACGCCCTTCGCATTGGGCAGGACGCAACTCAGCAGCGGGCTGGTCGTGCCCGGCGGGGTGAGGAGGCGGTAGCCCTTGCGCGGCAGCTCGTCGCGCAACTGGCCGATCAATTGCTGGGCATGGGCCTGGATCGCCGGGACGGTGAGGGTCGAGATATAGCTGATCGAATGATCGAGCATGGCGCTGATCGCCTGGGCATAGGTGCCAGTGCCGAAATGGCCGAGCGCGCCGGGGCGGGCGACATAGCTGGTCGGCGCATCGCCGGGCGGATCGAGCGGGAAGACATGGGTCTGCGGCGGTGAAAGTCCGATGCCGGGCGGCGCACCGGGCGCGGCAAAACCATAATAGCCATATTCGGTCCGGGGCAGCGGGTCCGCGATGCCGCGCCGGACATAGAGGAAGCCCAGGCCAAAATCGCCCATCAGCCATTTATAGGTGGCGCAGGCGGCGAAATCGACGCCGCTGTCATGCAGGTCGATTGGCACCGCCCCGGCGGCATGGATGATGTCGGCATAGACCAGCGCGCCGACCTTGTGCGCCATCGCGCTGATCGCCTTCAGGTCATGCTGGAAGCCATTATAGGTGGAGACGGCCGAGACGCTGACCAGCTTCGTCCCCGGCGTGATGGCGCGGGCCATGTCCTCGGGGGCGATGCGGCCCTCGCGCGCCTGGACCCAGGCGACGTCGACGCCCTGCTTCGCCATTTCCTGATACATGGGGAAGGCGGCGTAGAAATGGAGCGTGTCGGTGACGACGCGGCCGCCCTCCTTGGGAAAGCCGAGCGCGCGCAGCACCGCCTGCTCGCCCATGGTGGTGGACTGGACCCAGGTGATCTCGTCCGCATCGGCGCCCATCAGCGCGGCGAATTTCGCGATCAACGCGGCGCGATCGACCGGCTTGCGCGCGGCAGCGACGGGATCGAGCGTGCGGCCGGCGAGATAGGCGTCGGCGGCGGCTTTGGCGCCCAGGCTGACCGGATGGGTGGACGCGCTGTCGAGATAGGCGAGCGGGGTGGCGGCGAAGCTGGCCTTGTCGGGCAGCGACGGTGGCGCGGCGACGGCGCGGGCGGCCTGCGCCGCGACCGGTATCGCGAGCGCTGCACCCAGTGCCTGGCGCCGGCTGAGGCTCATGCCATGATCCGGGCGAGCGCGGTCTTGAACGCCTGCATCTCGGCCGGCGTGCCGAAGGAGACGCGGACCCAGTCGTCCATATGCTTGCGCGGGCCGCCGATGAAGATTTTCTCCTTCGCCAGCGCGGCGGTGACATCGGCGCCGGGGCGGCCGACATGGATCATCGCGAAGCTGGTCTGCGAAGGGAGATATTTGAGGCCGCGCGCGTCGAGCCAGGCGAAGAGATCGTCGCGCACCGCCTTGTTATAGGCCTTGCGCTGGGGCAGCAGCGTGGGATCGAGCAGGCTGGCCTCGGCCGCGACCACGGCGGGCATCGGCGTGATGTTGACGCCATAGTCGGCCATGCCGTCGAGCAGATCCTTGCGCCCGGCGATCAGGCCGCAGCGCAGGCCGGCAAGGCCGTAGATTTTGGAGAAGGTGCGGGTGACGAGGATGTCCGCGCCCTTCGCCACCAGGTCGAGGCAGCTCTGCGCGTCGCTATAATGGATATAGGCCTCGTCGACGAGCAGCACGGAGCCGGCCGGCTTGTTGGCGAGCAGCCATTCGATGTCGGCGCGCGGGATCGGCAGGCCGGTCGGGTTGTTGGGATTGCAGAGATAATAGACGCTGGCGTCCGGCGCGGCGGCGAGCAGCTTGCGGACATCGGCGGTGAAGTCGCCGGCCAGCGGCAGGGCGACGGCGCGGGTGACCGGCTGGTTGCCCTTGCCCAGGAACCCCTGGTCGAAGGTCGGCTCGAAATAGGCGATCGGGCGGGTCTTGGACGAGTAGGTCAGTGCAACCGAGCGCAGCGGCATGAAGGAGCCGGGATGGACCTGAACCTGGTCGGGCGACAGGCCGTTCTGGCGCGCGAACAGGTTTTCCAGCTTCGACGCGAAGGCCATGCCATAGCGGCCGGCGAGCGGATCGAGCCCGGACAGCGCCTGCAACGCGGCGGGGGCGGGGCCGAGCGGATTTTCGTTGCTGTTGATGAAGATGCCGTCGGTCAGCGTGGCGACCATCGCCCCCGGATCATCGCTCATCGCCACCTTGCGATCGCGCTGGGCGAGGGCGGGTGCCGTGCCCGCAAGCGCCGCTGCGCCCATGGCGCCGCGCATCAGCATGCGGCGGCTGAGAGTATCCGGACGGTCGGTCATGCTGGCTGCTTCCCCCGAAGATCACAAAAAAAAGGGCCGGTCCTTGGCGGACCGGCCCTTCATTCTTACGCGCTTAGAACTTGAAGTCGATGCGCGCGTAATAATAGCCGCCGGCCGTGCCATAGGGGCCATGGCCATAGGGGCTGTCATAAGAACCCGAGCCGTTGATGTAGGGCGACTGGCCGACCGGTACGGTCACGCCCTTGAGCAGCTTGGGTACTTCGGGCTTCTGGTTGAACAGATTGTTCGCACCCAGCGAGAAGGTGACAGCGTCGGTGAAGTCGTAGCTCACTTCCAGATCGGTGATCGGAGCGGCCTTGACCACGCCCTTGAAGTAGAGCTGGTCTGCACCGCCGGCGCCGTCCTGGATCAGGAAGCCGCCTTCGGGGACGATGATCGCACCGCTGCTGTCGCGTGCGGTGAAGCCCGGCCGGATCAGCATGCTGGTCTTGCCATAATAGGTTTCACGCAGGTTCAGGCTGAACGGGCCGCTCTTGAACAGGGCGCCGAATACGACCTTATAGTCGGGCGTCGAGTCTTCGATATTGCTTTCCGATGCTGCGTTGAACAGCGGATAGCCGACCTTGTTGTTGGTGATCTTCGTCTTGTTATAGTTGGCGTTGAGCGACAGGTTGAGCGAACCAAAGTCCAGCGCCACCGGATAGGAGGCCGAGAAGTCGATACCCATCGTCCGGGTGTTGATGCCGTTGGTGAAGCTCTGCACGCCGACGGTCTGGAGCGCGGTATCAAGCACGATGCCCGCCGCCGCCAGCGCGTCGAAGATCGCAGCCGCGCCCGGCTGGACAACGCCACCCTGAACCGCGTTACGCGATGCAGTCGCGGTGATGCGATCCTTGATCTTGATCATATAGGCATCGACCGTGACTGCCAGCTTGGGCACCGGACGCACGACGAAACCGGCCGAGAAATTCTTCGACTTTTCCGGGCCGAGCGGACCGAAGCCGAGCAGCTGGGCGGCCGGGGTGCCGGCAGGCAGCTGGGCGACGGCGCTGGTCGGGCCGACGTTGATGGTCGAATATTTCTGTTCGGCCAGCGTCGGTGCGCGGAAGCCGGTGCTGGCCGTGCCGCGGATCGCGAAGGCATCGCTGAAGTCGTAGCGGGTGGTGATCTTGCCGATCAGCGTGTCGCCAAAGTCGCTATAATCTTCATAGCGGCCGGCAAGGTCGACGCTCCAGCCATCGACCGGCTCGGCGATGAAGTTGACATAGCCGGCCTTGGAATTGCGGGTGTAGCGGCCCGCGTCGGTCGCCTTGTAGCCTGGGAAGGACTGAACACCGGTCTTGTAGGTCGAGTAGAAATCGCCCTGGACGATTTCATACATGTCCTTGCGATATTCACCGCCGAAGGCGAAGGTCAGCGGACCGGCCATGCCGACGTCGAATTCCTTGCGTATGTCGGCGTTGACCGTGGTCTGGCTCAGGCGGAAGCCGCCGTCATAGGCCTTGTCGGGCGTGTTGGGCGTGCCGATGCCAGCGAGCGCTGCGGCATAGCTTTCCTGCCAGACTTCGCGATGGGCCGACTTCTCGGTCCAGATCTCGTTCTTCTGATAGCCATAGGTGCCGCTGACGTCATAGGTCCAGTCACTGCCGAAATCGCCCTTGGCGCCGACGGTGAAGCTATATTCATCCTCGATCACATGCTGAAGCGGGACCATTCCGTAGGTGCCGGTGTCGCCATAGCAGATGCTGGGATCATAGGCGGCCGAGGTGACGCTGCCGCCCAGGTTGCCGGTTTCGTAACAGATGCGCTTGGGATGGCGATAGCCCTGCTTGGCCCAGCCTTCGCGGCGGGAGACATCACCGAAGGCATAGAGTTCGACGCCGCCGAAATCATAGCCGGCGTTGAAGAAGGCGACGTTCAGTTCCGACTTGGGCTGGCCGCCATTGATGTTGGCCAGCGCGTCGCCGGCCAGGTTCGACCATTGGGCCGGGGCGTTGGGCTGGAGCGTGCCGTCGAGTTGGGTGACCTGGACCTGGCCCTTGCCGAGCGTGGTATAGTCCTGGCGGCGATGGAACAGGGTGAGGTCGAAATAGCCGTCCTCGCCCAGTTTGAAGCCGACATTGCCCGAGGCGGAGAAGAGTTCGCCCTGGCTGTTATAATATTGACCGCCGGTCACCTTGAAGGTGCCGCCTTCGGTCTGGTCCTTGAGGATGAAGTTGATGACGCCGGCGATCGCGTCGGTGCCATAGACGGCGGCGGCGCCTTCCTGGAACACTTCGACCTGCTTGATCGCGTCTGGCGGAATGAGGTCGATGCTGGGCGCGGCCGAGCCGGAGAAGGCGCCGAGCACCTGAAGGATGCCGTTGCCGTGGCGGCGCTTGCCGTTGACCAGAACCAGCGTGTGGTTCGGCGACAGGCCGCGCAGACGGGCCGACAGCGAGAAGCTGGACATGTCGGTGCCCTGCGTCTGCGCCGTGAAGCTGGGCACGATCTGGGTCAGCACCTGATTCATGTTGGGCTGGCCGACGCGGCTGATCGCGTCTTCGCTCAGCACCTGGATCGGCGCTGCGGATTCCGCGGCCGACATGCCGATGGCGCGGGTGCCGGTAACGATGATGGCGGCGCCGTCGTCGACCTGCGGTTGCTGCGGTGCTTCCTGTGCAATTGCAGCAGCGGACCAGGACGAAGCGGCGATCAGTGATAGTTTAAGAGCGGATAATCTTGTCATTCTATGCCCCCTGTTATGCATTATCGTGACACAGGGGAAAACGAGGCTTGGCGAAATAACCTCTATTGCAGTGCAAAAATTATGACGTGAAATGAAATATTTCTGCTTTGTATCTAATGCTGGATTCGCCAGGTTATTTTAGATTCGCAATGTTTTTCAAATGACAAGGTTGGATGCATCGTGATGCATTTTGCAATCAATTGGCATGGCGGGTTTTTGGTCCTGGTTCGTTATTGATTGGCTTATGCCTCATCCGCCTTTGGCGGCGGCGATGAGCTTGCGGGCCTCTGCGCCGGTCCAGTCCATGGCTCCGACCACGCGCGCAACCTCCTTGCCCTTGGCATCATAGAGGACGGTGGTCGGCAGGACGCCGGTGGCATAGCCCAGGCCCAGCTTGTTCTCGGGATCGGTCCAGCCCTTGAGGTGGGGCAGCTTGTGCTTGGCGAAGAAGGGCTTGATCGCGGCCTGGCCCTGCACGTCCTGCGAGATCGTCAATACCGCCAGACTCCTGTCACCTTCGCTGTCACTTTGCGCGGCGAGGGCGTCGAGCGTCGGCATCTCCGCGACGCAGGGCGCGCACCAGGTCGCCCAGAGATTGACCAGCAGCGGGCGGCCGGCAAAGTCCTGCAGGGTCGCCGTGCCGCCCTGCGGATTTTCGAACGCGAAGACTGGCGCGGGCGTGCCCGCCTTGCTGCGGTCGATCGTGTAGTTGAATTCGCCCTTGGCGCTGCCGCCGGCAGCGGGTTGCACTTCGTCGCCCGTCACCTCGCTGCTGGCGCTCGCATTGGCTTGCCCCGCGGGCGGGGATTGCCTATCGCATGCCGCCAGCCCAGCCAGCAGGAGCAGTGTCATTACCGAGCGCAAGGACGATATCATGGAAGCAGGCTCCAACAGCATGTGGGGTGGCCGGTTCGCGGCCGGCCCGGCATCGATCATGCGTGAGATAAATGCCTCCATCCCCTTCGACAAGCGCTTGTGGAAACAGGATATCGCCGGCTCCAAGGCGCATGTCGCGATGCTGGCCAAGCAGGGTATCGTCGATGGCGAGGATGCGCAGGCGATCACCGAGGGTCTGAACCGGATTGCCGCCGAATATGAAGCCAATGGCGTTCCGGTCAATCTGGACCTGGAAGATATCCACATGGTGACGGAGTCGCGGCTGGCCGAACTGATCGGCCCGGCCGCCGGCCGCCTGCACACCGCGCGCAGCCGCAACGACCAGGTGGCGACCGATTTTCGCCTGTGGGTGCGCGATGCCATGGACGAAGTGATGGCAGGCCTGGCCGGGTTGCAGCAGGCGCTGCTCGCCCGCGCCGAGGAACATGTCGATGCGGTGATGCCGGGCTTCACCCATCTCCAGTCGGCGCAGCCGGTGACTCTGGGCCATCATCTGATGGCCTATTATGAAATGGTGCGCCGCGACCGCAGCCGCTTTGCCGATGCGCGCGTGCGGCTGGACGAATGCCCGCTGGGCGCCGCCGCGCTGGCCGGCACCGGCTTCCCGATCGATCGCCATGCCACGGCGGCGGCGCTGGGCTTTGCCAAGCCGACCGACAACAGTCTGGACAGCGTGTCGGACCGCGACTTCGCGCTCGACTATCTGATGGCCGCGACCCAGGCGTCGCTGCATCTGTCGCGCCTGGCCGAGGAATTCATCATCTGGGCGAGCCAGCCCTTCGGCTTCGTCAAGCTGCCCGACGCCTATTCGACCGGCAGCTCGATCATGCCCCAGAAGCGCAATCCCGACGCGGCCGAACTGGTGCGCGGCCATGCCGGCCGCATCATGGGCTGCATGAATGCGCTGTGCGTGACGATGAAGGGGCTGCCGCTCGCCTATTCCAAGGACATGCAGGACGACAAGCCACCGGTGTTCGAGGCGCATGACCTGCTGGGCCTGTCGATCGCAGCGATGACTGGCATGATCGAGACGGTGACGTTCCGCACCGACCGGATGCGGGGGCTGGCCGAAAGCGGCTTTGCCACCGCGACGGACCTGGCCGACTGGCTGGTGCGCGAGGGCGACATTCCCTTCCGCGAGGCGCATCATATCACCGGTCGTGCGGTGGCGGCGGCGGAGGAAGCCGGCGTACAGCTGGCCGACTTGCCGCTTGATACGCTGAAAGCCATCGATGCGCGTATCGACGATCGCATCTATGCGGTATTGACGGTCGATGCGTCGGTCGCCAGCCGCAAGAGCCATGGCGGCACGGCGCCCGATCAGGTGCGTGCGCGGATCGCCGCGGCGCGCGCGACACAGGAGTAAGACAGATGGCACGGCATGTCCGCAACGGGCTGATGATCGGGGTAATGGCGCTGGCGCTGGCCTCCTGCGGTGGCCGTGAATCGCTCAAACCCGTGGCGGGCCAGAAATTGCCCGCCGTGCCGGTGGGGGCGGCGACCGCGCCGACCGCCGCCGACATGATGGATCCGGGCACCCAGGCCCGCCCGGAACGTAATGTCGAACTGCTGACCCAGTCGCGCCAGCGCGGCAATGACGAATTCGACCTGCCGCCGGAAAGCCGGCCGCAACAATAATCCCTATTCCCGCAAGGATCAGACCTTGGATCATTTCGATTATGTAGACGGCACCATGCATGTGGAGCAGGTGCCGATGGCGGAGATTGCGCAGCAGGTCGGCACCCCGGTCTATGTCTATTCGACCGCGACGCTGGAACGTCATGTCGGCGTGTTTCGCGACGGGCTGTCCCAGCTCGACAATCCGCTGATCGCCTTTGCCGTGAAGGCCAATCCCAATGCCGCCGTTCTGGCGACGCTGGCGAAGCTGGGGCTGGGCGCGGACGTGGTGTCGGGCGGCGAATTGCAGCGCGCCGTGGCCGCGGGCATTCCGGCCGATCGCATCGTCTTTTCGGGCGTCGGCAAGACCGCCGAGGAAATGAAGCTGGCGCTGGAGCTGGGCATTTTCCAGTTCAACCTCGAAAGCGAACCGGAAGCGGAAATGCTGTCGCAGGTTGCGGAGTCGATGGGCCGGAAGGCGCCGGTCGCCTATCGCATCAACCCCGATGTCGACGCCGGAACCCATGCCAAGATTTCGACCGGCAAGTCGGAAAACAAGTTCGGCATACCCTATGACCGGGCGCTGGAAAGCTATGCCGCCGCGCGCGACCTGCCGGGCCTCGATGTTCAGGGTGTCGCCGTGCATATCGGCAGCCAGCTGACCGATCTGGCGCCGCTGGAGGCGGCCTTCGTCAAGGTCGGCGCGCTGATCGCGCAGTTGCGCGCGGCGGGCCATGATATCCGCACCGCCGATCTGGGCGGTGGCCTGGGCGTGCCCTACGACCCCTCGCAGCCGTTGCCGCCGAGCCCGGCGGATTATGGCGCGATGGTGACGCGGGTGACGCAGGGCTGGGATGCGCGGCTGATGTTCGAGCCGGGTCGGGTGATCGTGGGCAATGCCGGCGTGCTGCTGTCGAAGGTGATCCGCGTCAAGCAGGGCGCGCAGGCGCCGTTCGTGATCGTCGACGCGGCGATGAACGACCTGATGCGCCCGAGCCTCTATGACGCTTGGCACGATATCCGCGCGGTGGCGCCCGACGGCAACCGGATCGCGTCGAACGTGGTCGGGCCGGTGTGCGAAACCGGCGATACCTTTGCCATGGGCCGCGACATGGACGTGGTGGCGGCCGGCGACCTGCTGACCTTCATGACGGCTGGCGCCTATGGCGCGACCATGGCGGGCACCTATAACAGCCGGTCGCTGACCCCCGAAGTGCTGGTGTCGGGCGACAAATGGGCGGTGGTCCGCGCGCGTCCGCCGATCGAGGCGCTGATCGCGGGCGATCATATTCCCGATTGGGTGGCTGGCTGATGCACAGCCTGCCCGTCTTTCTGCGGCTGGAGGGGCGGGCGGTCATCCTGACCGGAGAAGGCGAGGCGGCCGATGCCAAGCGCCGGCTGCTGGAGCGCGCCGGCGCGCGCATCGTCGGCGAGGATGATGCGGAAGCGCGGGTCGCGATCGTGTCGGATGGCGATGCGGCGGTCGTGGCGCGACTGCGCGCGCGTGGCGTGCTGGTCAATGCGACCGACAAGCCGGACCTGTGCGATTTCACCCTGCCGGCGATCGTCGATCGCGATCCGGTGCTGATCGCGATCGGCACGGGCGGGGCGTCGGCGGGGCTGGCGGCGGCGCTGCGGCAGCGGATCGAGGCCTTGTTGCCGAGCGGGCTGGGCGATCTGGCGCGGGCGCTGTTCGCGGCGCGGGGCCGGTTGCGCGACCTGTGGCCCGATGCGGGGGCGCGGCGGCAGGCGATCGGCAAGGCGCTGGCGCCGGGCGGGGCGATCGATCCGCTGGGTTTCGATCCGGATGTCGACTTCTGGCTGGCGGAAAATCCGGAGGCGGACAATAGCGAGCTATATCTTGTCCGGCTGACGTCGGCCGATCCCGACGACCTGAGCGTGCGCGATGCGCGGATGCTGGCGCTGGCGGACCGGGTCTATCATGACGGGTCGGTGGCGTCGGCGATATTGGACCGGGCGCGGGCGGATGCCGAGCGGATCGCGGCGGATGGTCCGCCCGAACGGCCGGGCGTCGGCCTGAATCTGTGGGTCAGTTCTGCCGCGCGTTGAGGCGGGCGACTTCATCCTGCAAGGCCTGGATCGAGGAGACGAGGCGGGCGCGGTCGAGCTGCATTTGCTGCAGGGCGTCGCGGGTTTCGCCCAGTTCCACCGCGCGGCGGGCGATGCGGGCATCGAGTTCGGCATTGTGGCGGCTGAGCATGTCGAGCCGTTCGGCGCGGGCGCACAGATGGCGCAGCCGTGCATCGAGCAGGTCGAAATCGAACGGCTTGACGATATGGTCGTCGGCGCCAGCCTCCAGCACTTCGACGGCGGACTGGCTATCCATGCGACCGGTCAGCATGACGATGCAGGCATGGGGGGCGAGTGCGGCGGCGCGTATGCGCTTCATCGTCGTCACGGCGGGCAGCATCAAAAGGTCCATGTCGATCAGGATCAGGTCGACCGGACGCGTCACCAGCAGGTTGAGGGCGATGAAACCATTTTCGGCCAGCATCACGTCATAGTTAAGCCGTGACAGGCGGCGGGCGATGACGGTGCGGGCGGTCGCATTCTCGTCGATCAGCAGCACGCGCAGCCGACGCGAGGCGGTGGCGTCGCTTTCCGGCTTTTCAGCAACGATCTGATGAAGGGGCTTGCGCTTGAAAAACGGCATTGGATAGCAACTCCTGCGATCGGCAGGATAGAAGCTGGCGGCAAAGAAATGGTTAACGTGCCATGCCTTCGGCGCCATAGGCGCGCAGGAAGATGTCGACGGCGAAGGCGGCGTCGCTTTCCATCTGTTGCGGCGTGACCCGTTCGATCTGGCTGAGCAGCAGCAATTCATGGCAGCCCGATGTCGTCAGGCGCATCAGCACGCGGGCGGCCTTGTCCGGGTCGTCGCGGCGCAACTGGCCGCGGTCCATGGCGCCTTCGAGGGCTCTGTTGCAAAAATCGTGAAGCTTGAGCATGCTTGGCGGAGATTGGACGGACGGAACGATGACGGATTTCAAGTGGCGCCATTTCCAGGGTGATGTGATCCTGTGGGCGGTGCGC
>Ga0075368_10000027_pt1 | contig 34938 bp, 36 predicted proteins | sample EndMethybrTD3033_FD_71518 | JGI IMG/M metagenome (GOLD analysis project Ga0075368, IMG submission 71518) | Populus endosphere microbial communities from Tennessee, USA - Endosphere MetaG P. TD hybrid TD303-3 | ecosystem: Host-associated > Plants > Roots > Endosphere | place: USA: Tennessee... | reverse complement strand
GTAGGTGACCAAATCCTACGGTTTGACGGTGAACCCGTTCCAACATCTGACAGCCTTGCTAAGCAGTCGAAGGAGAATAAAGGCAAGACCGTCGAAGTTATTTATTCCCGCAAGGGCGTCGAAGATAGCGTCGCGGTGGCGCTGCGCAGCTCGAACGATAGCGGCAAAGGCTATTTGGGTGTTGGCTCGGGCCAGCAGCAGCAAATCAACGCTAGTTGGTCGGCGCCGATCGTTGGCGTAGTGACGACCGCCCAATTCACGCTCGTTACTTTGCAGGGTCTCGGTGATGTCATTGGTAATTTGGTATCGGGAGTGGTACTGCAGTTCAGTCCCGACAGCACGACGAGGGAACAGGCGCACCAAGACCTCGCGGCGGCCAGCGGCAGCGTAGCCGGGCCGATAGGTATCTTGGGTACGATTTTTCCAGCGGCCGAACAGGCTGGCGTGACGCAACTTGTTTTCCTCTCGGCGATTATTTCGCTGACGCTCGCTGTCATGAACGTCCTGCCTATCCCGGCACTCGACGGTGGCCGTTGGTTCGTCATGACCATTTACAAACTTCGCAAAAAAGAGCTCACCAAGGAGCGTGAAGAACAAATTCAAGGAACGGGCTTTCTTGTTTTGATGTTACTTGTAATAATAGTGACGGTAGCAGATGTTAGTAAATTATTTAAATAGACTAGTACAAAAAACAGCGAAGTGGAAATGGCTTCACAGTAGCTGGGTATTCGCGATTATCTTGCCGATTTGGATACTGGTAGGGCTTGCCCTGTCAGTCCTTGCGACGTACGCTCTCCTGTACGTGCTGAGCATCGCTGGTATTTCCTTGGCTGGTCTTGATCGAACGATTCTTAGCGCCACGCTTGCAGCCGTCATATATGCGTTGACGATCGTATTCGTCGTATGGCTGCCGCAACTCTTTAAGAAATACGTTACTCTCAAGGAGCTTGGCTTGCAGCGCTTGCCGAGCTGGATGGATATGCTGCTGTCGCCCGCAGGGTTTATCGTGTACTTCATTGGGTCGTCGCTCCTCGTATACATAGCGACCCAATTGTTTTCGGGCTTTGATGTCGCAGAGGCGCAAGACGTCGGGTTTACGCGGCTGACGCAGTATTACGAATACGTCTTGGCATTCGTGACGCTCATCGTGGTAGCTCCGGTAGCCGAAGAAGTTCTGTTTCGCGGCTTTTTGTACGGCAAGTTACGCGGGCGCATGCCGATATGGGTGGCTATGCTTATCACGAGCGCGCTGTTCGGCCTGATCCACGGGCAGTGGAACGTGGGGCTCGACGTCTTCGCCCTAAGCATCGTGCTTTGTAGCCTGCGTGAAATTACCGGTGGTATCTGGTCGGGAATTTTGCTGCATATGATAAAAAACAGCATCGCCTTCTTTATCCTCTTTATCAGCCCACTGTTATAAGGTATACTAAGACCATGACGAACGTGATTGTTCCAGTCTTTGCTCCCCGCATGCCGGCTTGCCGGTAGTTTGATTTTTACTTAGGCAATGAAATTTTCAGGAATGTAAGAAACGAGGAGTTTATTATGCGAGTATCGCAGCTATTCACAAAAACAAGCAAGACGGCACCGGCCGATGAGGTCGCGCGCAACGCACAGCTTTTGATTCGAGCAGGATTTATCCATAAGGAAATGGCGGGCGTATACGCGTACATGCCACTTGGCCTGCGCGTGCTTGAGAACATCAAGCAAATTGTCCGCGAAGAAATGAACGGTATCGGTGGCCAAGAGGTCATGATGACAGCCTTGCAGCCAAAAGACATTTTCGAGAAGACCGATCGTTGGGATGATGCCAAGGTTGATAACTGGTTCAAGACCAAGCTTGCGAACGGCACCGATCTTGGTCTTGGCCTGACGCACGAAGAGCCGATCGTCGACGCATTGGCGCCGTACGTCAACTCGTACAAAGACCTGCCGATTTTCGTCTATCAAATCCAAAGCAAGTTCCGAAACGAGCTTCGCGCCAAGAGCGGTCTGCTTCGTGGCCGCGAGTTCGTCATGAAAGACATGTATTCGCTCGCACGTTCCCAGGAAGAGCATGTCGAGCTGTACGAGCGTGCTGCCGAGGCGTATCACCGCGTGTATGCCCGCCTCGGTATCGGCGATATTACGTATCGCACGGCGGCTGACGGAGGGATCTTTACCAAGCGGTTCAGTGATGAGTTCCAGACACTCAGCGATATCGGCGAAGATACGATTTATGTCGACGAAGAAAAACGCCTCGCGATCAACGACGAGGTGTATACGGACGAGAATCTTGCCAAGCTAGGGCTCGACAAGTCGAAACTGGTCGAGAAGAAGGGCGTCGAGGTAGGAAACATTTTCCCGCTTGAAACCAAGTATACCGATGCGCTCGACGTTTACTACACCGACGAAAGCGGCAACAAGCAGCAGATTATCATGGGTTGTTACGGCATTGGTATCAGCCGCCTGATGGGTGTCGTAGCCGAGCATTTTAGTGATGACAAGGGGTTGGTGTGGCCAGAAAATATCGCGCCGGCGCGCGTGTACCTAGTGCGAATCGGTGGGGAGGCTGCTGTCAAGCATGCCGATGAGCTGTATGGTGAGTTGACTGGCAGGGGAATCGAAGTACTCTATGACGATCGTGACGAGCGGCCAGGTGCCAAGTTTGCCGATAGCGAACTGATGGGTATTCCATATCGAATTACGGTGAGTGACCGCCTGCTGGAGTCTGAAACCTACGAATTTACGCCTCGTAACACTGGTGAAACAGAGGTATTGACACGAGATGACCTGCTTGCTAAACTAGGGTGATTGTAAATCTTGAAGTGAGGGTTTACACTATATATAGCGTATTATTTTTTGATTTTGACACTATTTCAATTTTATTGAAGGGATGAAGATTAGTATGAAGAAGACATATCAGATTACAGTAGAGGGTAGGCAGGAACTAGAGGCAGAACTCGAGGAGCTGAAGAGCCGTCGCGGTGCTATTGCTGACAAGATCGCCGAAGCTCGTGATTACGGTGATCTGAGTGAAAACGCCGAATACGATGCAGCCCGCGAAGAGCAGGGCCTGGTCGAGAGCCGAATCGCCGAAATCGAGGACATCCTCTTGAACGCCGAACTTATCAAGACGACCAAAGGTTCGAAGGTAAGCCTAGGCAGCAAAGTAGAGCTAAAAACTGGTAAAAAGACCGTCGTCTACGACGTGGTAGGTCCAGTCGAGGCTGACCCGCTAGAGGGAAAAATCAGCAACGAATCACCAATCGGTGAGGCGTTGATGGGCAAAAAGGTCGGCGAGAGCGTGACGATTACGACGCCAAAAGGCCAGATTTCTTACGAAATCATCGCGATTCGTTAAAGACGTATCAAAATCTAAAAAACAGGCTGTTCCCGCGGTCTGTTTTTTGATATGAGGACGAAGACATTTAAAGCGGAATACGGTATACTGTAACGGATATGGCAACACTGCAAGACTACCGTGATGAGCGACTACGAAAACTCCAAGAACTAAAAAATCTGGGAGTTGATCCATACCCTGCCGAAAGCCATCGTACGCTTGGGGCTGGCGAAGTCGCACCAAAGTTCGGTGAGCTCGAGGGTCAGACGGCAACCGTCGCCGGGCGTATTACTGGTATCCGTAAGTTCGGCAAGCTGGCATTCATCGTGTTGCGCGACCAAAGCGGGCAGGTGCAGCTGTTTCTTCGTGACGGCGACGTAGCAACGCTTGATGCCGCACACGGCGTCTTAGGCATGAAAGAGCTCTCCCTCCTTGATACGGGCGACTTCATCGAGGCAACGGGTGAGATTATCAAGACGAAAACCGGCGAAATCTCTATCGGCGTAAAAACGCTGCGTCTTTTGACCAAAACGCTTCGGCCGATGCCAACCGAGCTCACGAACAAAGAAGAGCGTCTGCGTCGCCGTTACGTCGACATGAACGTCAACGAAAACGTCCGTAATCGATTTGTTCGCCGGTCTAAGTTTTGGCAGGCGACGCGTGACTATCTGAACCAGAATGGTTTCGTCGAGGTGAATGTTCCGGTGCTTGAGCACACGACCGGCGGTGCCGATGCCAACCCGTTCGTTACCCATATGGACGCGCTTGATCAAGATTTTTATCTGCGTATTAGCCACGAGCTGCCTTTGAAACGTCTGATTGGTGCCGGGTTCGAAAAGGTCTACGATCTTGGCCCGCGTTTTAGGAACGAAAACTACAGCGACGAGCATTTGCCCGAGCACGTCGCGATGGAATGGTATTGGGCTTACGCCAACTGGCAGGACGGCATGCGCTTCATGGAGGGCATGTACAAGCAGGTGCTGCAAGAGACGTTTGGGACGTTGCAGTTCAAGCTCGACCGTTTTGATGTTGATATGAGTGGCGAGTGGGAAGTGTGGGACTACGCGACCATTATCAAGGAGCGTTATGGTATCGATGTATACGAAAGCTCGCTCGATGAAGTAAAGCAGGCGCTTGCCAGCAACAAGCTGGAGGTCGAACAAACCGAGAATCGTGCTCGTGGCATCGACAAGCTTTGGAAAAACATTCGCAAAGATGTCGCTGGCCCCGTATGGTTGATCAATACGCCCAAATTTATCAGTCCGCTCGCAAAGAGCAACCCGGACGATGAAAATACCGTCCAGCGGTTCCAGCCAGTCATTGCAGGCAGCGAACTTGGCAACGGCTTTTCGGAGCTGAACGATCCGATCGACCAGTTGAATCGGTTCCTTGAGCAGCAAGCCATGCGCGAAGCTGGCGACGACGAAGCGATGATGCTTGATATTGATTTCGTCGAGATGCTGGAATACGGCATGCCGCCTGCTTGCGGTTGGGGGTACAGCGAGCGGGTCTTTTGGATATTCGAAGGGGTCACAGCGCGCGAAGGCGTTCCGTTTCCTCAGCTGCGCGTAGAATATGATGCTACGACAAAAGCAGTCTATCCGGACGTGAAGTTAGAGACCTCCGCTTCGAAGGCGACGGTACGCGAAGAAGAAAAGCCGGTATCTGCCGCTATCGAAGGAACCAAGAAGCTCTATTTGGATGATTTTTCGCTCGTAGAATGCGATGCTGCCGTGTTGTCGACGACTACCACCGAGGATGGCCTGACGACGCTTGTCCTTGATCAAACTTGCCTCTATCCGGGCGGAGGCGGGCAAGCACATGATTTGGGTGAAATATCGTGGGATGGCGGCCGTCTTGTAATTACCGAAGTCAGCAAGGAACAAGATGGCACGGTGCTTCATCGTGGCCAGCTAGAGGGTGCATCGCCCCGCGAAGGCCAGACGGTTCGTTGTAGCGTAGATAGCGCGCGTCGCCTTCTGAATTCACGGCTTCACTGCGCCGGTCATCTTGTCGACTACGCCGTACGCAAGATGGGCAAGGCATGGAAGCCTGGCCGCGGCGCACACTACCCACATATGAGTTTCGTTGAATACGAGGGCGATTTTAACGCCGATGAGGCGGAAGAGCTTCGCCAACGGATCGAGGGCGAAGTCAATGCGTTCATCGCTCGTGGCGGCAACGTCGGTGTGCGCCAAGTGCCGAGCGGGGAAGCACGCCAGTTTAGCGACTATATTCCCGAACCTATCCTCGAAAAGTACCAGATGGTTCATCTGGCAACGTATCCTGAAGATTTCAACGTTTGCTGCGGCGGTACGCACGTTACCGAACTCTCGCAGATTGGCCGCGTAGAAATAACGAAGGTAAAACGCAAGGATGGCCGTAACCGGGTCAGTTACACGCTTTCGGATATTGCTGGCTAGGCTGTCTTGTTGATAGTATCGACGTGTTCGTTGATCTCGCCCATGATGATACCGATTTCATCTTCGACGATTTGCTGAAGTTCGGGAACGTTTCGCATGAGCCAATTGCCCAATTGCTCCTCGGGAGCGGTTTCCTGCAGCTCAACGAGCTCTTTTAGTTTGTCGTCGCTCAGAACGGTGGCGACTTCAGTGCCAACTCGCTCTTGTAGTGTTTCGTTGAGGTGTTCGAGTAAGGTTCGTTCGTCTTGGCCGGCAAGGGAAATCCCGAAGTCTTGTAGCGTTTCTTTGGTGATGTATTGTTGGTCCATGTCCAGTCCTTTTTATTTTCGAGTATAGTATCTCTACTATACTACTTGGCGACGTTCTTGATCGCTTTCCAGGTTTTGTAAGCTGTTTTTGGAGCTCGACCAGTCTTACGCATGGCCGTCAGGGCAGCTCGGCCAACTTGGCGTCGCATTGCGGTCAGGCGGTTTTCGTCTTCGTTGTCGTCGTCTGGCGAGTCTTCGGGCGAAGTTTCGCCGTTAAGCTGCGCGCTGGCTTCGGGGGAAAGAAAGCCGGCAAGGCGTTCGGCTTTGCGCTTCTTATTCCAAACGTATGCCTTGGCAATAAAAGCCGTGCCACCGTTACGCTTGTGCCATGTACCGCGAATAGGAATAAAGCCGTTTGCTTCAAGGGAAGTGACTGACCAACGGCCAATTGCTTTCAAGACGCCGCGAGTTCGCCTCAGGCGCTCTTTCTTTTCGGGGGTCTCTGGGTCGTCTTCATCGGGGTTCAGTTCAGCGGTGTCGTCGACTTCTGGCAGGGGGTGCGTCTCGTCGGTCTCTGAACTGGGAGTTGCCTCGGCCTCTGGGACGAAAGGTTCGTCGTAGGTCGCGAACGCGGCTTCCTGGGCGGATTGTTTTTCGCGCAGGTCATGTTCATCGAGAAGGTTACCGATGCGGTCGCGTGCTTCTTGCCAGTAGTCTAAGTGTTCTGTGGTGATACGCTCTGCATCTATGCCATCAATTTCGGCGACCGTTTCTGGGTCGACGCGTGGGGCTTCTGTAGTTGTGGTAGAAAGGCGTTCAGTCATCAGTGTTGTTTCCTGTATACATATAAGCATAAAAGGAATAAAAAGTCAATCTTTAACCAATATATTTAACAAAAAAGCAATGTTGCTGTCGAACTCATTATTTACTATACTAAGTATAGTAAATAAAACGAGAGGAATGACATGAAGATTGCTGTATTCGTAGGAAGCTTGCAAAGAGAGTCATATAACAAAAAACTAGCCAGTACACTGGAAGGCTTGCTGCCGAAAGGTGTAGAGTTCGTATACGCGGACATAAACCTGCCACTTTTTAACCAAGACCTAGAGGCAGAGTATCCGGCTGAAGCCCAAGCCGTGAAAGATATCGTTACGAGCGCCGATGCCGTGTTATTCGTTACGCCGGAATATAACCGTAGCGTTCCGGGCGTACTGAAGAACGCGATCGACTGGGTGAGCCGACCATATGGCAACAACTCGTTTAGCGGCAAGCCTGTCGGCATCGTCGGCGCGTCGATCGGACCAGTAGGAACGGCCGTCGCTCAGTCTGATCTTCGTCATATCGTCGCATTCCTGAACATGAAGCTGATGGGCCAACCAGAGGTATATGTAGCAAACACCATGGGGCTGCCATTCGGTGAAGACGGTATCCTTGCGGACGAACGTTGGCGTAAGAACTTGCAAGAGTACGTTGATGCCTTCGTTGCTTTTGCTGCCGTCGAACGCGCAGCGTAGGCGATTGACTTTTTAACATAAGCATGGTATAAACTTAATCATGTTTAGACGCCGACGCGACGCGGAACCTACTCAAGCGGCACCTGCCGTTTTACCAACGGAAGGCCGGAATTTTAGCTATCGCTACGAACAGGAGAACGATAGTGACGAACGGACGTCCCGTGCCGAAGGCCGCTATTTAGCAGAGTCGGAACGTGGCAATGACTATAACATCACTGAGCTGACGATGGGCCGGACGGTAACGATGCCTCGCGGTGAGAGTATAGGGGTCGGGGATATTAACGACGCTTTTGGTGCCCTGGCGACTTGGCTGGCGAACCAACCTTCTGGAGTATCGTCACGAATCGCCAAGTATCTTGTCGAGTACCCGCGTCATACCGTGGATGCGCCCATTCAGGCTGTGGTAGTCGCGGCGCAAAACGGCGCCCTGCGACTATATGAGTTGAGAGAGGTCGGGGATACCGTACTGGTGGTGGATCGTCCGGATTTTGACGACGATACGGTCATCAGCGCGCCGAAAGGTGCGAGGATTACGACCAGTATCAGGGGCCGCGAACTGGCCGGCGACACCCCATTCGCTAGCGAAGGAGAGTCATCCTACGAAGAGCGATTGATGTCGGAGATTCACGGCGCGATCGTGGACTACGACAGGGAACATCCGATAAGATAAAGAGATAAACGGCACTGATGCAATCGGTGTCGTTTTTTGGTTTTGCTTGATTTTTCTCGGTACCTTGTATAACATAGAACTATGTCACGAAAAGGTTCAAGCGAAGAATATGCTGAACAGCTCGCTATTCAGCTGCGCAAAGGTTTTTTAGCCTACTGCGTGCTACGTGTTTGCGGCGAAACACCAGTTTACACGAGCGATATTATCCGTCGGCTGCACGAGGCTGACATGGTTGTCGTAGAGGGGACGATTTATCCGCTGCTCAGCCGGTTGCAACGAGACGGCTTGCTGCAGCATGAGTGGCAGGAGTCGGAGCAAGGGCCGCCGCGTAAATACTACGAGGCAACGGAGTTTGGCCACGAGGTCATGGCGCTGGTCACCGAAAAAATCGCAACGTTAAACAAGACGCTCAAGAGGTTGTAAAAGGAAAGCAATGAAAGAAGTTACAAGAATCCATATCGCCAAGACGTCGTATGATGTCGAGATAGAAGCGAAGAAAGAGCTGGGGCGCTACCTGGCGGCACTCGAAAAGTATAGCGACGATACCGAAATAATGATGGATATCGAGATTCGTATCACGGAGATCTTGGCGGAGCGTGGTATCAAGAAAGACCAAGTCATTACGCTCGACGACGTAAAAGCGCTCCGCGAACAGCTGGGCGAACCGAAGGAGTTCAAGCAGGATGATGGCGACGACGATCCTGTCGCCGAAGAAACGGGCGAAGCGGGAATCGGCCGCAAGCTTTTTCGTGACACCGACAACGCGGTCCTCGGCGGCGTGCTTAGTGGGCTGGCGGCATTCTTTGGCGTTAATCCGGCGGTGATGCGCATTTTGTTCATACTTTTGATGCTCATGTCGTTTGGGACGGCCCTGCTTGCCTACGTACTGTTATGGGCGGTCGTGCCATCGGCGCAAACTGCGGCTGACAAGCTGCAAATGCGCGGCCGTTCGGTTACCATCGCGTCAATCCGTGAGGTCAACGAAGGCATGGTGGCGCGTCGGCCGGGTATGGATATCGAGACCAAAAAGACGCTTCTGACGCTGACGGGAGTGATTTGCGTGATTGGGGCGGCGCTGACCGTATTGTTCACGGTCATGGCAGGTCTGGCGGTGTATTTTAATCGCTACCACGCCTTCTCTCAGGAGATTGCCGTGTCGAACTTGCTGTTGGGCGCGTTGGTAGGCGCCGTGTGCAGTGGGCTGCTGCTGGCATCCCTCTTCGGTATCTTGGCGTACGCGGCTTTCTCGCGAAAGATGACTAAGCGTACTATCGTTAGCATCTGTATTGTCATTAGCCTGGGGCTTGTCAGTTTTTGCACGGCGGTAGGTTTGACGCAGTACTCGGTATTCAAGACGCGCTACGAGCCCGATGCTAGCAGTTGGGCGCCATCACAATTTCATAGGTTTATAAAGTAGGAGGCATATGATCGAAGTCAAGAACGTTACGAAAACGTACGGAAAGAAACATAACGCCTTCCAAGCGCTGGGGGATGTCAGCTTTACGATTCCCGATGGTGCGAGCGTGGCGATTATTGGCAAGTCGGGGTCGGGGAAGTCGACGCTCATGCATGCCATGAGCGGGCTCGACCGTCCGGAATCAGGCGAGGTGGTGATCGACGGGCGCAATATCCTGAAGCTTAACCAAAAGCAAGTCGACATGTTCCGGTCGCATCGTATGAGTTTTATCTTCCAGAGTTTTTTCGTGCAAGCCAACGAGTCGTGCTACGACAATGTCAGCTTGCCACTTGAAATCGCGAACGTGCCGGCGCGTGCGCGCGACAAAAAGATCTTGGCGGCACTGGAAGCGGTCGAGCTGCTCGACAAAAAGAAATCTCGAGCACGCGATCTTTCGGGCGGCCAGAAGCAACGCCTGGCAATCGCTCGTGCCATCGTAAACGACCCGAAGATATTGTTTGCTGACGAGCCGACAGGCAACCTGGATAGTGCCACCGGCGCGGTGGTCGAAGAGCTGCTTTTTGGCTACAACAAGAACAAAGGCGCAACGCTCATTATCGTGACGCACGACGCGGAACTTGCGGCAAAATGTGACATGCGGATTAATATCAAGGACGGCGTTATCGAGGCGATCGAAACGAAAGGAAAGGCAAAATAATGAAGACTCGGGATATCATCCGGCGCGCTGGCAACAGTTTGCGCCACGCGAAGATCCGAACGCTGCTAACGAGCTTGGCTATTAGCGTCGGTGCGTTTACGGTAACGGTCGCGCTGGCGGCTGGAGCGGGCACCCAGGAATATACTGACACCCTCATCAAAAGCAACGGTGACGAACGAAGCTTGAGTATTTTTGCCAAGTCCGACAACCAAGACCAAACACCAAAAGAATATACGCAGTCAAGCAGCCAGTCATCGCAGGATGCGGGTACGCTTAGCGACAATGACGTCGCGAAGATTAGCAAGATTAACGGCATAGAGAGTGTGACGCCAACGTATAATCTTGGCGCTACTTATATGACACGTGCCGGCGAGAAAAAATACCAGGCCGATATTTCAATCAAAAGCGATCGTACGATGATAACGCTCGAGGCGGGGTCCCTACCGTCGACCAATGAAATTCCAGCGGGCAAAGCGGTGGTTCCTGATGAGTATTTGGGTGTCCTTGGGTTCAAGAACGCGGCCGATGCCATTGGAAAAACAGTAACGGTGCATTTTGACAAGCTATCTCGCCTTGGTGCGGGGAAAGACTGGGCGTTCGTCGTCGCAGCCGTCAACAAGCAGTCGAGCTTACAGCTTCGCTACCAACCAAAACTGCAGATTTCTGCTAGCGACGGGAAAACGATTTACGACTATCAGCACGCGGGTTCTGGTGAGCAGAACAGCTATGGAAGCGTTACGGCTCGCATGGCATCCAGTGCCGATGTCGATAAAACGAAGCAAGCCGTAAAAGATGCTGGCTACGATGTATTCTCGCTGAAGGATATCCAGCAAACGCTGTTCCAATTCATCGATGTCGTAAAGTGGGGCGTGGTCGGGTTTGGATTCCTAGCTATCCTCGCCTCGGTCTTCGGCATCATTAATACGCAGTACATCAGCGTGCTGGAACGCACGCAGCAGATTGGCTTGATGAAGGCACTTGGCGCGCGCCGTCGTGATATTGGTCGGTTGTTCCGCTACGAGGCGGCATGGGTCGGTTTTCTTGGTGGTGCGATCGGCACGGGCCTAGCTGTGGCGACAAGCTTGCTTAACCCATGGATCAACACGACGCTTGGCCTTGAATCGGGCACGGAACTCTTGTTGTTCAAGCCGATGACCAGCATCGTATTGGTACTAAGCTTGATTATCATTGCGGTCGCGGCCGGGTATTTCCCATCACGAAAAGCAGCCAAGCTTGATCCGATCGAAGCCTTGCGCACGGAGTAGCCATCGGCCTGAGTGACAGTGGCCTCTCTCTGTAGCTAATTGGTGAGTATAGGGTATAATAGACCCATGTTAGATATCCGTTACATCCGAGAAAACGCCGCTGCGGTGCAAGAAAACGCCCGTCGCAAAGGCTACGACGTAAGCGTCGATGAGGTAGTGCGCTGGGATAAATCCAAGCGACAGCTCCAACAGCAAGCAGACGAACTTCGCGAAAAGCGTAACGATATCTCCTCGCGCATGAAAGGCGGCAAGCCGGACGATGCGTTGATCGCCGAAGGCAAGACGATCAAAGAGCAGCTGGTGGCCGTCGAGGTGAACCTTAAAGAAGCCGACACTCGCTTCAGTGACACGCTGAAGAAAATCCCGAACATGGCGCTGGGCGACGTGCCGGTTGGTGCTAGCGAAGACGAGAATGTCGTGGCCAAAAAAGTAGGCGAACCTAAAGCCTTTGGTTTCACGCCAAAAAACCACGCCGAACTTGCGGAGGCTAAAGGTTGGCTCGACAAGGAACGCGCAGCAAAAGTGGCGGGTTCGCGCTTTGCCTACTTGAAGGGTGACTTGGTGAAGTTGCAGTTCAGCCTTATCCAGATGGTCATGGACAAGTTGAGCGACCAAGCGTTTATCGACGAAGTGATTCGCGAAAACAACCTGAATGTCAGCAACAAGCCATTCCTGCCGGTCTTGCCGCCATTCATGCTTCGTACTGAATTGTATGATGCCATGGATCGTCTGGAGCCACGCGACGATCGTTATAAGATCGAGGGCGAGGATTTGTGGCTGCAGGGAAGTGCCGAGCATGTACTGGGCAGCATGCACGCTGATGAGATTTTCGATGAAAAAGAACTGCCACTGCGCTATGTTGGCTACGCGACGAGTTTTCGCCGCGAGGCTGGAACGTATGGCAAGGATATGGAAGGCATGTTCCGCATGCACCAATTCGATAAGTTGGAGATGGAAAGCCTGGGCGTGAGCGAAAAAGGGCTCGATGAGCATTTGTTCATGGTTGCGATCCAGGAAAAAATCATGCAGCTGCTCGAAGTTCCGTACCAGGTGCTTTTGAAGTGCACGGCTGACATCGGCAAGCCGAATGCTCGTGGCGTGGACATCGAGGCGTGGCTGCCGGGACAAGACAAATACCGCGAGACTCACACTGCTGACTATATGACCGACTATCAGGCCAGGCGCCTCAAGACGCGTGTCCGCCGGAGCGACGACGGCGCGGTAGAGCTGATTCACACCAACGACGCGACGGCGTTGCCGCTTAGTCGTGGCCCGATCGCCGTTTTGGAAAACCACCAGCAGGCCGACGGTACGATTCATGTTCCCGATGCCCTGCGACCATATCTAGGCGGTCGTGAGGTCCTGTAGCAACAAAGCTTTCGCGCGTTCGCTCGAAAAGCGGTATAATAAAGGTACAGACCTAACCGAAAAAAGGGGGTAGCATGATTGCAGCAATCGATATTACGGGCGTTAAGTATGAGCTCGACGACGTGACGAAAAAGTATGTCATGAAAAAAATCGGACGTCTTGACCGGTATCTCCCCAAGCACGCGCGCAAGAGCGCGACTGCTAGCGTAAAAATAAAGCAGGTGAACCGCGACTTCGGCAACAAATACGAGGCAGAAGTCATCCTGAGCGTTCCAGACAAGGTGCTGACCGCCAAGGACTCTACCGTCAACGCGTTAGCGGCGTTGGATATCGTAGAAGCAAAGCTTGTTAACCAGCTCAGGAAATACAAGCAAACGACCATGCCGCACGTGGGCCGGCGCGGTGTTTTGGCGCGGTTTAAGCGCAGCTACGCACGCGAAGCTCAGTAATCTGGGGTAAATCCCTTTTATCCTCTGGCGAAACGGCGTATACTATTACGTAGTATTTTATGAGAAGTTTCAGTTCACCGGAGGGATGAGGATTTTATGGTCAGCCGACAATCTGCACTAACAAAAGTGTTTGGCGATCCGCAAAAGCGGATTGTCAAAGGTCTTGAAAAAAGGGTCGGCGCGATCAACGCGCTCGCCGACAAGTACAAAGCGTTCAAAAAACCCGAGCTGCCTCAGCAGACGGAAGTATTGAAAAAGCGCCTGCAAGATAAAAAAACCACACTCGACGATATTTTGCCGGATGCTTTCGCGTTGGTCCGCGAGGCAAGCGACCGCGTGCTAGGCATGCGTCATTTCGACGTGCAGCTTATCGGTGGCATGGCGCTTCATGATGGCAACGTAGCCGAAATGAAAACCGGTGAAGGCAAGACATTGGTCGCGACGCTGCCAGTATACCTTAACGCGCTTGAGGGCAAGGGTGTTCATGTAGTCACGGTCAACGACTACCTGGCGCAACGCGATGCCGGCTGGATGGGCCAGCTGTATGGCTTTTTGGGGCTTTCTACGGGTGTTATCATTAACGACGCCTCGTTCGTTTACGACAAGGACTTCGACAACACGGCGCACGACGACCCGCGCATGCGCAAGCTTCGCCCGGTCAGCCGCAAAGAGGCGTACGCGGCTGATATTACGTACGGTACGAACAACGAGTTCGGCTTTGACTACCTGCGTGACAACATGGTAAACGAGGTCGAGCTGCTTCGCCAACGCGATTTGAACTTTGCGATCGTGGACGAGGTGGACTCTATCCTTATCGACGAAGCTCGCACGCCGCTTATCATCAGCGCGCCAGCTGCTGAAAACCCAGACAGCTATTATCAGTTCGCGAAGATTGCCGCCAAACTCGTACCAGATGATTACACGCTCGATGAAAAGCGTCGCAGCGTCGCGCTCACCGACAAGGGCGTTGAAAAAGTACAAAAAATGCTGGGTATAAAAAACTTATACACACCAGATTACGTCCGTTCTGTCTACCACATGGACCAAGCACTTCGAGCACAAACATTGTTCAAACGCGACAAAGATTATGTAGTAACGAACGATGGTGAAGTAATCATCGTCGACGAGCACACAGGTCGTCTTATGCAGGGTCGCCGCTACAACGAAGGTCTCCACCAGGCCATCGAAGCCAAGGAGAACGTCACGGTCCAGCAAGAGAGCATGACGCTAGCGACCATCTCGTTCCAAAACTACTTCCGCCTGTATAGCAAACTGTCAGGCATGACGGGTACGGCTTTCACGGAAGCAGAAGAATTCCAGCAGATCTACAGCCTTGATGTCATCCAAATCCCATCAAATCGCGAAATCGCTCGAGACGACAAGGAAGACCTGATTTTCAAGACCGAAAAGGGCAAGTTGAAGGCTGTCGCCGATGCCATCAAGGAATATCACGAAATAGGTCGTCCAGTGCTCGTGGGTTCGGCATCGATTGCCAAGAACGAGCTGATCGCGACCTGGTTGGACAAAGAAAAAATCCCTTACGAGATTTTGAACGCCAAAAACAACGAGCGCGAAGCGGCCATTATTGCCAAGGCCGGCGAAAAAGGTGCGGTGACGCTTGCGACCAACATCGCGGGTCGTGGTACCGACATCGTGCTGGGCGAGGGCGTCAAGGAACTTGGCGGCCTGGTCGTCATTGGCTCCGAGCGCCACGAGTCACGCCGTATCGATAACCAGCTGCGCGGTCGTGCCGGACGCCAGGGCGACCCAGGTGAGACGCAGTTTTACGTTTCGACCGAGGACGACCTGATGCGTATCTTCCAGGGCGAGCGCATTGCCGGCCTGATGGATCGTCTAGGCGTAGATGAAGACCAGCCGATCCAGAACAAGGCCGTATCAAAAACCCTGGAGTCCGCCCAAAAGCGCGTGGAGGGCTACAACTTCGATACCCGTAAGAACGTGGTGCAGTATGACAATGTCATCAACCGCCACCGCCGTGTCGTGTACGTGATGCGTCGCAAGATTCTTGAAGGCGATGATATCAAGACCGAGATCGAGCGTCTCATTAGCGAGAAAGTGCTAGAGTTGACATACGTGCCAACCAAGAACAACCCTAAGTTTGTTGATGAATTCCGAGAAGTCTTCCCGATAAGCGACAAAAAAGTAGCTGAAATCGGCGAGGTCAAAAAGGACAAGCTTCGCGTCGAAGCAGCCCAAAAAGCCGTTAGCAAGCTATACAAGGACAAAGAAAAAGAGTTGACCACCGAGATTACTCGCAAGGTCGAACGCGAAGTATACCTACAGGTACTCGATAGCTTGTGGATGCAGCACCTTGAGAATATGCAGCACCTACGCGAAGGTATCCACTGGCGCAGTGTTGGCCAGCGCGACCCGCTGGTCGAGTATCGTGCCGAGTCGCAAAAGCTGTTCGAAAGCCTACAGGCAACCCTTCGTGACGAAGTGTTGCGTGCGATCATGCATATCCGTCCAAGCGATATTGTCGTCCAGCAAGAGGAAGACCACGAAACCGAGCTGACGCGTCTTGCTGAATCGGCTGTCGAGCGTGGCGTGAACGAGGTAACTGGCGGCGAAGAAAGCCGCGATGGCGACTTCAAGGTCAAAAAAGGCAACACGGCAAGCGAAGCGGCGAAGCACAAGAACGACGCTCGCAAAAAGAAAAAAAGCCAGCGCCAAAACCGCAAGAAAAGTCGCAAATAAAAACTCGTAGAAATTGAAAGTGCCCGGCACTTCGTCCTGCATAAGACAGGGCGAAGGCCGGGCGCTTTCATCGTATGGCCGCGCTCAGGCGGTCACGCCAGCTTGTCGGCGGACAACGGCAGCGCGCCACGAGTTCGCGCCATGTCGTTGTTCATGACAGGGATGCCATCCTCGGGGTTGACGACGGTGATGGCCGCCGTCTTGCCGTAGATGAGCTCGCGCCAGTTGTGGGCGACGTAGTTCACGCCGAGAGCGAAGATGACCAGCAGAACCACCGCGCCGACAAGGGCGGCGGCCGAACGAACCCGAGTAACGCGCTGAGGGCGGGCGCTGTTGCGCGGGTCGTCCATCATTGCTTCCAAAGCGGGAATGGGCACCGAAAAGCTCCTAGTTCTTGTGACGCATACGATGAAAGGTATCGCTGCGTCCATGGTGTTGGTAACACAGGTATGACTATATTATCATATTTGTTATGTTTAGTCAATTTTCATCTGTTATTCATGAAAATTGAGGTGGTATTATGACCCCAAAAGTGGCACAATAGATGACAGTTATTTTGCCAAACCTAGAGTAGGAGAAGATTTTGAAACATACCGTTGAAGAAGTGAAGCTGCCAAGCGGCGCTCGCGGACTTTTGATTGATATACCAGGCGCGACCGTCATGAGCTTTCAGTTTCAGTTTCGTGCCGGCAACCGTTACGTGCGAAGCAAGGATATATACGAGACCGCGCACGTCATGGAGCACATGGCATTCGGTGCCAACGCGCAGTTCAAGAGCGAGCACGAATACGAGGCGGAGTTTACCAAGAACGGTGCGTATCACAATGCCTATACGAGCGACCTTTCGATGGTGTACGTAGCCGACTGTGCCGACTTTGAGTGGGAGCGGATCTTGGCGCTTCAGCGCGTGGCTATTTGCCAGCCAAAATTCAACCAAGACGAGCTTGAGGCTGAAAAGGGAAACGTAAAGAGCGAGCTTACCGGCTACTTGAACAACCACAACCGCGTGTTGTGGCCAAAGATCCAACAGCTGCTTGGCGAGGACGTGTTCACGTTTTGGCAGCGGCTGCAAACTATTCCGAACGTGACGCTGGCGGACATTCGCGAGCACCATAAGCGCACGCACACGGCCAAGAACATGTGTTTCGTGATTGCTGGCAAGCTGCACGGCCGCAAAAGTGAGATCAAGCGCCAGCTAGCCGACTGGGAACTGCCAGAAGGCGAACGCTTCGAAGTCCCTCGCGACGAACTGTCGAGTGGCAACCCAACGCTGATCCGCCGTAAAGAGGCTTCCAACCTTACGTTCGGCTTGTCGCTCACGCTGCCCCGGGAACTGAGCGACGAAGAGGCCGAGGCCATGAATATTCTCGATCATATCTTGACCGGCACGATGCATTCGCGTATTTACGGCGCGGCGCGCAAGAAAGGTCTCGCTTATGGGGTTTTCTCGGATACGTCGGTGGGCTTTCACGACAGTAGCTGGGACTTTGGCGGGCAAGTCAACCTAGAAACTTCCGAAGGACTGTTCGATATCATCGTTCGCGAAATGAAATACGTCATGGACGGCAAGGTCACGGAAGACGAACTTGCGGCCGCCAAGTCGTACGCGCTTGGGCGCTACCAAATGGGCGCGCAAACGGTGGCGCAGATCAGCAACTTCTACACGAGCCGGTATTTTGCCGACGGTGTGGTAAAAGACTACGAAAAAGTTCCCGAATCGATCCGTAAGACGACGCGCGATCAAATGATCGATACGGCACGTGAATTCATTGCCAGCAATACCTGGGTGCTTGCCGGGGTCAGCAGCGGCGAAAAAGAAGAAATCGTGGCGCTGAACGACAAACTGGTGCGATTGTTCAAAAAAACGGTAGAATAAAAGTATGAATATTGCAATTGCCGGATACGGCGTCGAGGGAAAATCAAGTTACGCGTATTTTTCGAACAAGGGAGATGCCATTACCATCCTCGACGAACGGCCGGAAATTGACGATTTGCCCCAGGGGGCCGCGGTTGTTCTAGGGCCGGAAGCATTCGAGGATGCGGGAGGCTACGATATGGTGGTTCGCTCACCGAGCTTGCCGCCGGAAAAACTGGCGGGCGCCAAAAAAATATGGTCGGCAACCAATGAGTTCTTTGCCCGGTGTCCAGCACCCATCATCGGAGTTACTGGCACGAAAGGCAAGGGAACGACCAGCAGCTTGATTGCCGCGATTCTTCGGGCCGCGGGCAAGACGGTGCATCTCGTAGGGAATATCGGGGTGCCCGCCCTCGATGTTTTGGCCGACATACGGGCAGACGACATCGTCGTGTACGAAATGAGCAGTTTTCAGCTATGGGATATCGAGTCATCACCGCATGTCGCTGTCATCTTGATGATCGAGCCTGACCATCTGAACGTTCATGCGGACTTTGATGATTACGTGCTCGCCAAAGGCAACATTGCCGCCCATCAAACTACTGACGACGTCGTGATTTATCACCCAACCAACCCAGAAAGCGCACGAGCTGCCGCGACTTCAAGTGGAAAACGAATGCGGTACATGACGCCGGAGGCCGCGTTCGTCGAGGACGAGAAAGTAAAGATGGGGGATGCTATTATTTGCCCGACCAACGAAGTCGGCTTGAAGGGTGGCTACAACCTGGAAAACGTTTGTGCCGCGGTAAGCGCCGCGTGGCAGTTCAGTCAGGACACGGCATGTTTCGCGCAGGCGATTCGCGAGTTCAAAGGCTTGGAACACCGCCTGGAATACGTTGCGACGAAACGAGGCATTACATTTTATAACGACAGTTTTTCGTCGGCGCCAACGGCAACGATGGCGGCGATAACGGCATTCGAGCAGCCGATCGTACTGATCGTGGGCGGGTTTGACAAGGGCGTCGACCTGACGCCGCTAGCCGAAAGGATCGCCGCGACGAGCACTATCGAAAAGGTGGTCGTTATCGGCCAAGTGCGTGGCCAAATTGCCGGGGTATTCGAACGCATCGGCTTCACGCGCTTTGATTCTACGGACGAGACGGACATGAAGAGGATTGTCGACCTTGCCGTAGGCTACGCGCCGGACGGCGGCGTCGTGCTGCTGAGTCCAGGCTGTGCTAGTTTTGACATGTTCAAGAACTTTTACGAGCGCGGGGCATTATTTAAACAGGCCGTAGGGGAGTTGCATGAATAAATTCATCTTTAAAAGTTACGATTTTAACCCAACGACTCGTACGGCTTTTTTCCGTTATGGGTTCGAGGACGGAACGGAATTCGAAGAAAGCGTCCAGTTCTCGCAGGCGGGCGAGTACGATAAAGAGCTGCTGGACAGGGCACTTTTTTTGAGCTTCATGCTCGTCGGAACGTCATACTACAAGGCGTTTCCAAGCCGTGAGGTGATGATGGAGGCTGGTGCGCTCGACGAGTGGCAGGCGAAGTTTTTCAACACCGTTTACCAGGAGGGCCTAAGCCAATTCGCATTTGAAAACCAACTGACGCGTGACGACTTAGTGCACTTTACTCCAACAGCTACAAGTGGTGCCAAGGCGCCTCTGCGGGCCGCGGGCAACGGTGTATTGTCGCTACAAAGCGGTGGCAAAGACTCGTTGCTCAGCGCGACGCTGCTGGGTGAAAAAGAGGTGCCGTTTACCTCTTGGTACATTGGCAGCTCTTCCCATTATCCGATGGTGCTTGAAATGATCGGGCGGCCACTCATGACTGCCGAAAGGTTTATTGATATCGAAAGCCTCAAAGAAACGAAAGAGCGCGGCGGGCTCAACGGTCATGTGCCCATAACGTATATCGTTACATCGTTCGCGCTGATCGATGCGGTACTCAATGGCGCTCGTACGGTCGTGCTGTCGATCGGACACGAGGGCGAAGAGCCGCATGACTGGATCGGCGATTTGCCTGTCAATCACCAATGGTCCAAGACGTGGCCTGCCGAGCAGGCATTGGCCGAATACATTCACCGGTACATTTCCGCGGACCTTCAGGTCGGGTCGCCGCTACGCGGTTTTGCAGAGCTAAAAATCGCCGAGTTATTCGCTACTCACGCGTGGGAACGTTATGGGTACGAGTTCAGTTCATGCAACCGCGCCAATTACATGCAGGGCAATGACAATACGACGCTGAAGTGGTGCGGGGAATGCCCTAAGTGCGCCAATTCATTCCTGTTGTTCGCGCCGTTCGTTCCCGCGGATGAATTGAAGGGCCTGTTTGACGGCCAGGATTTGTTCGAAAAGCCAATGCTACAGGAGACATTCAAGGGCCTGCTGGGCATCGAGGGGGTCATGAAGCCGTTCGAATGCGTGGGCGAAATCGCTGAGTTACGGTTGGCGTACCATATGGCGCAGGGCCGTGGATACGGCAACCTTTCGTTCGACGTTCCTGAATCGGACTTTGATTACCACCAGGAATATGACGCCCAGGCATGGGCCCGCCAGATGATACAATAGAAGGTAATGCAACCCCTGAAGAAACGGCTGGACAGCCTCAAAACCGAAATTTCCAATGCCTACGACCGACTCAAGATCGACGAGAAGGCTACTCAGCTCGATGAGCTTGAGCGGGAATTGGCTGCGCCGGAAATTTGGAACAATCCCAACTACGCACAGGAAAAAAGCAAGCAGTCGGCAGCGCTACGGTCGATGGTCGAGCCGTGGCAGACGCTACGGGCACAGACCGATGACATGCAGGAATTGATGAGCCTTGGCGACGATAGCCTGTTGGCGGAGTTCGAGGGCCAAGTAGTGGCGCTTGAGGACGAATTTTCCGAGCGCAAAAAAGAGCTGTTATTTAATGGTGAATACGACGACCATAACGCGATCTTGCGCATCACGGCGGGCGTTGGTGGTACCGACGCCCAGGACTGGGCCGAGATTCTAGAGCGCATGTACCTGCGTTGGGCGGAGAAGAATGGATTTCAGGCATCGACCGTCGAACGCTCGACCGGCGAAGAGGCAGGAATAAAAACCAGCGTCATCGAATTGACCGGGCCGTATGCTTATGGTCGTTTGCGCTCGGAAAACGGCGTGCACCGGCTGGTGCGCCTGAGCCCGTTCAACAGTGATAACCTGCGCCAGACAAGCTTTGCTCTCGTTGAGATTTTGCCGCAGATTGACGCTCCCGAGGAAGTCGGCTTGAACGACAAAGACCTTAAGATAGACGTGTACCGCGCGGGAGGCCATGGCGGCCAAAGTGTCAATACTACCGACAGTGCCGTGCGCGTGACGCATTTGCCAACGGGCATCGTGGTGGCGATTCAAAACGAGCGTTCGCAGCTCCAAAACAAAGAGATGGCCATGAAGATACTGCGCTCCAAGCTGGCACAGCTTCGGTTGGAGCAGCACGCCGAAAACATTAGCGATCTCCATGCCGGCGAATCTGCCAATTGGGGCAGCCAAATCCGCAACTACGTGCTACACCCCTACACGCTGGTAAAAGATACGCGTACCAAGTATGAGGAGCGTGACGCGACCGGGGTGCTTGGCGGTAAGATCGACGGTTTCATGACTGCGTATCTTGAACAAAACATGCACGATAAATAGTCCTAGGCGCCTGGAAGTAATGCCGTTTATGGTATACTATAGGAAGTAATGATTCTGTTAGATAGGGTAACTAAAACGTACGGCAAAGACGCAAAGCCGGCAATCAATCGTGTCAGTTTGCACGTTGAGCCGAATGAATTTGTGATTTTGGTTGGTACCAGCGGGGCAGGCAAGACGACACTGCTTAAGTTGCTGACGCGCGAAGAAAAGCCGACCAGCGGCAAGATCGTCGTTGGGGGTATTGACTATGATACGCTCAAAGACAAGCATATCCCACTTCTGCGCCGCAAGATCGGGGTGGTATTCCAGGATTTCAAGCTGTTGCCGCAGCGTACGGTGTTTGAGAACGTGGCCTTTGCGCTAGAGATTGCCGGTATGACCAACCGTGAGATCAAGAACACCGTGCCAAAGGTAATCGAACTGGTGGGATTGACTGGCAAGGAAAAACAGTTCCCGCACCAGCTTTCTGGCGGTGAACGCCAGCGCGTGGCCATCGCACGAGCCGTAGTGCGCCAACCAAAAATCTTGATCGCCGACGAGCCGACGGGTAACCTTGACCCCAAGCATAGCTGGGACATCGTGCGGTTGTTGGAAAAAATCAACAAGTACGGTACGACCGTCCTTTTGACGACGCACAACGTCGAGATCGTAAACAAACTGAAGCGCCGCGTCGTTACTCTCGAACACGGCAAGATTACTAGCGACCAAGCGCAGGGGAGTTATAGGCAATGAGCAAACGCAAACTTGATGCTAAGGCATTTGCGCAGCAAAAGCGCCATCGCCGCCAGTGGATTACTTTTCTTCGAATGTGTCGCTATGGCGTCAATAACTTCAGTCGCAACGCATGGCTGACAATTGCCGCGACCGCCATCATGACCATTACGCTGCTCGTCGTTTTCGTCACGCTGTCGGCTCGTAACGTTCTTCTTGATACGGTAGCTGTCATCCGCGATAAGGTAGACATGTCTATCTACGTGAAGACCGATACGAGCGCCGAAGACGTCAAGAAAATCGAGACGGGTCTCCGGGCCTTAAAATCATCGGTGCGCGACGTGACCTACGTGAGTCCGAGCGAAGGTCGTGATGACTTTGCGCAGGCGAATGCCGGTGATGCGGGCACGCTGAACGCGCTGAACGAAGCGACCAACGAAATTCCCGGTACCTTTCGTATCAAGCCGGTAGACATCAACAAGACTGATGAACTGCGGCACTTCGTCGCTACCGATCCTACCGTGAAAGCCAACCTAGACCCAGGCCACGCGCCCACCTTTGCGGGTGACCGCCGTACGGCAATCGAGAATATTGGCAGGTGGGTGAGTTTTGCCGAGCGCGCCGGGCTGATCGCGAGCATCGTTTTTATCGCCATATCATCACTGATTGTCTTTAATACTATTCGCATGGCTATCTTTAACCGGCGTGATGAGATCCAGATGATGAAGTTGATTGGTGCCGACAGGAGCTTCATTCGTGGGCCGTTCATCGTCGAAGCGATCGTGTACGGTGTGATCGCCGCTGTTCTTGCGACTAGTCTTGGCGTCGGCTTGCTGTACGCTTCGAAGGGAACGTTGCTTAACTACCAGATTGCCGTAGCTGGCACGCTTAACCTTATTACGGTGTACATCGCGTTCGTATTGCTAGGTATGATCGCACTCGGTGCGATCATCGGCATTATCTCTTCGCTGCTTGCGACGCGCCGCTACTTGAAGATATAGCCAAAGCTTTCATGGTGATTGACAATCCATAAAGCTTGTGGTAACATGGGCCTAATGAAACAACGGTCCACCACACCAGTTTCGCCAGGGTTAGCCACACGTTCAGCGATTGTGGCCGCTGCCGTACTGATGGCGATCGCTTCGACGCCTTTTATGCAACCGCGCGCGTATGCCGACAAATACGATGATCAAATCAACGCGTTGCAAAACGAAATCGACCAATACGAATCTCAGGCTGGCCAGCTGCGTACCAAAATAGGTACGCTGCAACAAGAAATTGCCGGCATCGACAAACAAAAGCGAATCATTCAGGCGCAAATCACGCTGAGCGAGACGAAGTATAACCAACTGCAAGAACAGATCAAAAAGACCGAAAAAGACATCCACGACAATCGCGTAGCGCTAGGGAACACCATTGCCGACCTTTACGTCGATAACACGATATCTCCGCTGGAAATGCTTGCCAGCAGCAAGAACATCGGTGATTACGTCGACAAGCAGACGTACCGCTCTTCGGTGCAGCAACAGCTAAGCCAGACAATCGACAAGATCAAGGAGCTAAAAGCCGATCTCGAGAAGAAAAAGGAGGCTGTCCAGCGAACGCTCGCCGATCAGACGAACTCGCGTAACGCGCTTGCTGCCAAAGAAAACGAGCGCAACAACATCTTGGCCGAGACCCAAGGCCAAGAAGGTGCTTATAAAAATCTTGCCGCCGACCGGGAATCCAAGAAATTGCAGGTCCAGCAGCAACAGCAAGCAGCCATCGAAGCCGCGATTGCCGCAGCTGGTGGTGGTGGGGCGGTAGTGCTGCCTGGTACTTCCGGCGGATATCCATGGAACTCCTCTAACTGTTACGTTGATTCGAATGCATGGTCATACGGCGGCGTAGACGGCAACGGCACGGACGGCCTAGGTTATGGCTGCCGCCAATGTGTCAGCTACGTGGCATGGCGCGTGTACAAAGAAACGGGTTATGCGCCGGTAAACTGGGGTAATGCCTATGACTGGCCATCAAGCGCCGTGAGTGCTGGCTACAAAGTAAGTCCTGTTCCGAGAGCGCATTCCGCGGGTGTCATCACTTCTGGTGGAAGCCCTGGTCACATCGTATGGGTAGAGAGCGTGAACGAAAGTGCCGGCACGATGATCGTCAGCCAGTATAACTACTACAATGCTGGCGGCCCTGGTTGGGGTAACTACAGCAAGATGCAGGTGCCTATAGGCACGTACCAGTCATATATTTACTTCTAGAATTAACCACAAGAACTATAGCGCACTCCACCGGGGTGCGCTATACTTAATAGAGTTTATTTATGAGAAATGAAGGGTAGTAGTGGCAGAGAAACAACACAGTATGGCCGTCGATAAATCGAAGGCGACCGGCATTTCCAGGAACGTCTATTTTTTAACTATCGCCGTCACTGTTGTTATCGGGTTCGTCGCCGGAACTCGTAGCGGCGAGCTGCTTGGGGCGATCGCACCGATTTTTGGTTTTAAGATCGAAACAGGAACGCTTGACCTTAGTTCGGTTCAACGTACGTATCAACAGCTCGCGTCTAATTACGATGGAAAACTCAACAAGCAAGCGCTGATCGACGGTGCGAGCAAAGGGCTCGTGGAAGCTGCGGGTGATCGCTACACGGTTTTCATGGATGCCAAGGAAGCCGGAGAGTTCGACGATGACCTCAGCGGCACTATTGGTGGGGGTATTGGCGCCGAGATAGGTATTCGCAGGGATAAGCCAACCATCGTTCGTATCTTGGCTGGGAATCCAGCCGAAAAAGCGGGGCTCATGGCGGGCGACGTCATCGTGGCGGTGAACGACCAACCCACTAGCGGCTGGACGGCCGACAAGACGGCGACGGCCGTTCGTGGCGATGTAGACACGACGGTGAAGATAAAGGTCGAGCGCGGTACCCAGCAAAAGGAGTATACGGTTACTCGGGCAACGGTAGATAACCCTAGCGTAGAGAGCAAGGTAGTTGGCGGCCTCGGCACTCTGACGATTACTCGGTTCGACGACCAAACGGGAACGCTAGCCAAAACTGCAGCCGAAGACTTCAAGCGCCAAAACGTCAAGGCGGTGGTGCTTGACCTTCGTGATAACGGGGGCGGGTATATTACTGCGGCGCAAGACGTCGCTGGCTTGTGGCTCAAGGATAAGCTGGTCGTATCGGAGCGCACGAACGGCAAGACGACCGATCAGCTGACATCTGGCGACGATCCGGTTCTTGCGGGCATTCCTACGGTGGTGCTAGTAAACGGCAATACCGCAAGTGCCAGTGAAATCGTCTCGGGTGCGCTGAAGGACTACGGCGTCGCGACGCTTATCGGCGAAAAGACGTTTGGCAAAGGAACGGTGCAGAAAGTCCTCGATCTTGGGGCGGGGACGAAGCTGAAGGTAACAGTGGCGCGCTGGTACACGCCAAAAGGCAAGAACATCGACAAAGCAGGCATCACGCCGAACCAGATGGTCAAGCTGTCGGCCGACGACGTTAACAACAGCCGCGATCCACAGATGGACGCCGCCAAGAAGCAGTTAGGACTATAGAGGGTATGCTTGTGCTTTTTGACAACTTTGAGTACTATTGTAAGTAGTTATGGACACAAAGAAGAAAATATTACTTGTTGAGGATGACACGGCGCTGGCTGCGGTGTATAAGTCGCGGCTTGAGCTGGAAGGATTTGAAATCCGTGAGGTGAATAACGGCGAAGAAGCGCTGTCGGCAGCGATTCAATTCAAGCCGGATCTCGTGCTGCTTGATGCCATGATGCCAAAGATCAGCGGTTTTGACGTGCTGGATATCTTACGTAACACTCCTGAGACGGCAAACATCCGCGTTATCATGCTGACGGCACTTAGCCAACCAAAAGACAAAGAGCGTGCTGAGTCGCTTGGCGTTGATGATTACCTCGTGAAATCACAGGTAGTGATTGGTGACGTCGTTGAACGCATTCGTCATCACTTGGGTATGACCGCGTAGTTGTCATACGACAAGCTGTTACGGATAACGGACATAGTAAAATCCCCTCGGTAAAGAGGGGATTTTACTTGGCTAGCTTTTATTATTTGCCAGCTGCGACAGGGGCTTTGGCGTTCTCGGTCGCAACGACGCTTACTTGCGTACGAGGAACGGTCTTGCCGGTAAAGTGACCTTTTTTCACCTTGTTGAACACGACAGTACCGTCGGTAGAGGCGTGAATGGTGAAGTTGGTGCTTGTGTAGGTGCCTGGGCCTGCGATCTTGGTGCTGCCGGTTTGGCGGACGAGTACTTCGCCAGCACGTACCTTTTGGCCACCAAAGCGCTTCACGCCGAGGCGTTGGCCGGCGTTGTTGTGGATGTTCTTACTAGAACCACCTGCTTTAACGTGTGACATAAATACTCCTTAACGTTTCTGAATCAATCCGTTCCATTGTACCGGTAAACTACTGTTTCGTCAAGACTTTACGAGGACAAGCAGCTCGCGGGCGACGACTTGGTCTTCGCGGTAGTACAGGAGATCTTCTGGGGTGATGTTTTTGAACTCCTGGCGCGCGTATCCAAGACGCTCCAGCTGGTTGGTAAGCGGCAAGTGCGTGAAGTTGCCGCTTACGTCGCGCCAAGCAGGCACGGCGATACATAGTGGGGTACCAGGCTTGATTTGGCTACCAATGTTCTTTAGGAACGAGGTGATGATGTTGTTGCAGTTACCGCGGACTTGCTCGAGCTTTGAAGGTGAGGGCGGAGCGCTGAAAGGCTGCCCTAGGTAGCTTTCGCAGGCGACAGCGTCAATAGGTTGCTGCCATTTGGTGTCCATGGCGTCGCCTTGGTGGAGAGTGGAGTTAACCTTGATGTGGTGCGAATCGGCCAGCCAGTCGAGGTTGGCCTGCGAAAAGTCGATCATTTTGTCGGAAAGGTCGGTACCGTAGACGTGGTAGCCCATGAGGGCGGCTTCTTGGAGGAGGACGCCGGTGCCGCAGAAGGGATCTAAGAGCACTTTATTATGTTCGCCATTCCGCCTAACCGTTTCTTCCGCCTCCCGTGTTGTTCGCTGACGCTCCAATGGGGTCAGGTCGGCCGAAGAAAGGTTGGCCGATTGGCTCGGCTGCGTAGTGGCGAGATTAATCATGATCTGCGCGAGTTTTGGCGGTAGCATGCCAACGAACGCGTCGCGCTTTGGGCGCTTTTGGTCGCGCAGGGCATAGGCGGTGATATTTTGCGCGCCGATGCTCTCGGCGATGATGACCTTGCCGCTACGCGAGCGGACGACGATGAGTTCTTTTTTATTGCTAGCCAGACCGAGCTTGTTGTGATGGGAAGCGGCGCTACTGATAGCGGTGTCGTCGTTGGGAATGAGCCGCAGGCTGACGCCGGAGTTCTTGAGCTTTTGTTTCAGGATGATGCCGGTTTTTTGTACTTCCCGCGAGGAAACATCAAAACCGTAGGCGCTTATGCCAAGCGTCAGCTTGCCTTCGAAGGTACTCCACTCCTTGAGGTAGGTTTGGACGATTTTCATGCTGGCACGTCGCCAATCTGCATGCGAAAGTTCAATAGCGATGCGGCCGGCTTTCTGCGTGCCGCCCAAAGAATCGATAGAAAACGAGCTGCTCGCAATGGTAGCCGACTGGTCGGAAAACCAGCGGATGTTATCGGAACCGTACGTCGTTTCGAGTTCGCCCATACCGAGCGCGGGCTGTCGGCCTAAAATCGCAATATACATAGTACTTAGTATATACTAGTAGCATGTCTTTTAGAGCTTGGCTTAGTGTTGTTACGCTTGGATTAATTGCCGTCATCATCTTTTTCTCGCGCCACGAACTGCTCCGGGCTTGGGAGCTTTTGGGTCAGGTTGATATTTGGATACTCTTGCTGTTGATTCCGGGGCAGTTGCTGGTGTACTACACGGGCGGCGAAATGATGTTCTCGTATCTACGGGCGAAAGATTCCATCCAAAAGGTTTCTCCACCCGAGCTTGCTGGAATGGCGCTTGAAATGAATTTCGTGAACCATATCTTGCCAAGCGGGGGATTGAGCGGCGTGTCGTACATGACGTGGCGCCTAGGCAAATACGGCGTGTCTTCGGGGCGTGCGACCATGTCGCAGGTGGTCCGGTACGCGGTAGGGCTCTTGTCGTTCATGAGCTTGCTCTTCGTAGCGGTATTCATCGTTACGGTCGACGGCAGTATCAACCGCTGGATCATCCTGATGAGTTCGCTGCTGGTAGGTGGTATGACAAGCGCGCTCGTGGCGGCGATTTATTTGCTGAGCAGCCCCAAGCGGATTACCGGCTTTTCTTCGTGGTTCGTGCGTGCGGCCAATCATCTTGTGCGCAAAGTAACCCTTGGCCGCAGGAAGCGTGTGCTCGCACAAACGAAGGTCGAAGCATTCTTCATGGAAATGCACGACGATTATTTGGCGCTTAAGCATGACAAGCGAATTTTGATCAAGCCGTTCTTGTGGGGCTTGATTTTCACGCTCATGGATATCGCGCTGTTTCTTATTACGTTTTGGGCGCTTGGCCATCCGGTCAACCCGGCGCCAGTCTTGATTGCCTATGGCGTGGCCACGATCGCTGGGTTCTTTGTCATCACGCCGGGTGGCGCGGGCGCTTACGAGGCAATCATGGTAGCGTTCTTAGCGGTGGCTGGCTTGGACAAGGGGACGGCAATCGCTGGGATCGTGCTGACGCGCGTCATCCTCTTGCTTGGAACGATTGGCCTTGGCTACCTGTTCTACCAACGGGCGCTTATAAAATATGGACGCAAGTAGCCCGCTATTTACCGTCAGCGACTTTATCGCGGTGACGAACCAAACGCTTGAATATGCGTATCCGACCGTCGCCATTGAAGGCGAGGTGGCAAGTTTCAAGGTAAACCAGGGAAAGTTCGTCTTTTTTGATCTTAAGGATGCTGGCGGAAGTATCGGCTGTTTCATGACCTTATGGCAGCTGCGCGTACCTATCGAAGATGGCATGAAGGTAATCGTGACTGCGACGCCAAAGCTTACCCAGTGGGGAAGATTCAGCCTGACCGTACGGACTATCCAGCCGAGCGGCGCAGGGAACTTGAAAAAAAGTTTCGAGCTTTTGAAAGCCAAGCTGGAAAAAGAAGGGCTATTTGCTAGGGAACGCAAGCGGCTGCTGCCGCAAATCCCGCGGCACGTGGCGGTTGTCAGCAGCACTGATGCGGCCGGCTACAAGGACTTTATCAAGATCGTAGGTGATCGCTGGGGCGGCCTGAAGATCGACGTGGCGCATGTTCAAGTGCAAGGGGCGAATGCTCCCGATCAAATGATTCGCGCGCTCAGGCATTTTAACGAACAAGAGGCATTGCCCGAGGTTATCGTATTGATTCGTGGAGGAGGCAGCGCCGACGACCTCAGCGCGTTCAACGACGAGCCGCTCGTGCGTGAGATTGCCGCCAGTCGTATCCCGACGCTTGTTGGCGTGGGTCACGAAGTCGACGTGAGCCTAGCGGATATGGCAGCGGATGTCCGGGCGGCAACGCCAAGCAATGCGGCGCAAATTTTGGTGCCGGATCGCCGCGAAGCCGTGCGCGTCGTGCGGCAAAAAATCTCGACGCTGTTGCCTCGCATGGAACAGGCGATTGATAGGTGGCGCCAGCAAATGAGCGAAGCGCTAGGTGGTGCTTTTTTGGCCACCAAGCTGCGGTATGAACGCTACGACGAACGACTGCGGCACCAGCAAAGGCTCCTTGCCGAACTTGATCCGCGCAAAGTTCTTGCCAGGGGGTACGCGCTTATCCGCGGAGAACTGGCCGTAGGGATGATGATCGAAATAGAAAAAAGCGATAGTATAGTGAAAGCGGAGGTACGACATGTCAGCAAAAAAGCTTAGCATAGCCGAAAAAACAGCCAAGCTCGACGAGCTTGTGGCATGGTTTGATAGCGATGAGTTCGAGTTGGAGCAGGCACTCGACAAGTTCAAGCAAGCTGAAAAAATGGCTGCCGAGATAGAACAAGACCTCATGGAGTTAAAAAACGAAGTGAACGTCATCAAAAAGAAATTCGACGAGGCAGACTGATGCTTTTTTGGCTGTTTGCGGCCGTCGTATTGCTTTTTGGGTTCGTGGTATTTCGCGGCGCGCCGTACGTTCCGAGCCATCGGAAAGATGTAGCTAGGGCATTCGACGAACTTTACGAAGTAACAAAAAACGACGTCGTCGTTGATATAGGGTCGGGCGATGGTGTTATCTTGCGGATGGCTGCAAAGCGCGGCGCACGGGCGGTAGGATATGAGCTTAATCCGGCGCTGGTGTTGATAACGCGCCTTTTGTCGCGCGGCAACAAAAAAATCAGCGTGCGGCTGAGTGATTTTTGGTTTGCTAAATTACCCGAGGATACGACGCTCGTGTATGTGTTTGCCGTGGAGCGCGACGTCAAAAAACTGGCTGCTAAGCTTCAGTCAGAGGCCAATCGTCTTGGACGCTCTTTTTGCGTCATCAGTTACGGGAGCGAGCTGCGGGACGTGCCGGTAGAGCGCACGCTAAGGGCGCACCACCTCTATATTTTTCATCCTTTACATGAGGTAAAGCCATAAGTATAATAAGCCCCATGAAGACGAATCGACACAAAAACGAACAAGGGGGTATTAGTGGCTCCGTGATTGCGATCGTAGGGCTGGTCGTACTCGTGCTGGTGACAGGGTCACTCGCAATCTGGGCATACATTAGCTATGACCACCAAAGAACGGACGTCCAAGGCCAAATCGACGTTGCCGTACTTGAGGCTCAAAACAAAAAACAGACCGAAGACGACGCCAAGTTCGCCGAGCGTGAAAAAGAGCCGAACCGTACGTTCGTCGGGCCCGACAATTATGGCCGCCTGACGTTTAGCTACCCAAAGACATGGAGCGTCTTCGTTTCGGATGACGGCTCTACGGGCAGCGCCTTCCATGCTTACCTCAGTCCTATATCGGTACCGCCACTAAGCGAAAAGCAGCAATACGCGCTTCGCGTGACGATCGAGCAAAAAGACTACGACCAAGTAGTGAAGACCTACCAAGAAAAGGTGAAAAAAGGCGACCTTCGTTCAAGCGCTACGAGCGCGAACGGACACAACGGTACTCGTCTGGATGGAACGTTCTCGAAAGACATCCGCGGTGCAGCGGTCATTTACCAGATTCGCGACAAAACCGTGACGCTTCGAACGGACGCCAACACGTTCAAGCCGGACTTCGAATCACTTATCAAGACGCTTGATTTTAACCAATAGACCTTAGGCTCATGCTACACTATAGGTAGTATGGATAGGGGACGGTTTGGATCACAGCAGGACGGGTTTCCCGCTATGGCGGGCGACCTGTCTTTTTTGGTGACTGCCGCCCACGAGCTAAAAGCTCCTTTGGCACTGATACGCCAGTTGGCGCTTTCGCTCGAAACGGCCGAAAACCTTCCGGCGGGCGAGCGCGAGCGCATGCTTCGCCAAGTGACGCTCACGAGCGAACGGGCTCTGCGGCTTACGACCGATTTGGCGCGATCATCCCGACTCGAAGACGGCCTGTTCGAGTTGGAGCCGTTGAATCCTCGCCAAATATGCGAAGACGTGGCCCACGAGCTTTCGCCGCTCTATAAGGCCAAGAACCGTGAAATCAGGATCTCTGCCCGTTACCGCCCACTTCTTGTGGTTGCTAATCGTGACTTGCTTCGGCGGATCATACTTAATTTTGGTGATAACGCGCTGCACTATGCGAGTGACGCGTCGCCGGTTGAGTTGCGGGTCCAGACACTTGACGGGGGAAGCAGGATACGGATGGGGGTCCGTGATTTTGGTCCGGCAATCACGGCAGACGTGTGGCAACGCCTGGAATCCCACCTAGGCAAGGCGACGCAGCCACTGCATGCCAGGCCGCAAAGCAGCGGATTGGGCTTATATGTGGCGGGGCAATTTGCTACGGCAATGCAGCGCACTATCGGTGCCACCCGTCACCGTGACGGCGCGACGTTTTACGTTGATTTGACGGCGTCGACGCAAATGAGGCTATTATGACCAAAACACCGTACGTGTTGATCGTGGAGGATGACGAATGGCTAGCCGAGCAGCATGCTCGTACTCTTGGAGAAGCGGGAATCCGTACCGAGTCGGTGCCTCATGCGCTTGCGGCGATCGACTCGGTCGATACGAACACGCCCGATGCCCTGGTGCTTGATTTGCTGCTAGCGGGCCCCAATGCGTTCACGTTGCTGCATGAGCTGCGGTCGCATGCCGATCTGGCGGCTATTCCGGTTATCCTGTGCACGGCAAACGCCGAAGGAATCGTCGATGAGGACATACAAGCCTACGGCGTCAAGCAGGTGCTCGATAAAGCTACCATGCTTCCGCACGACCTCGTTGCCGCCGTCAAAAAGGTGCTGCCATGACAACGATCCGTACGCGGGCAATCGTGCTGCGTCGTACGAATTATGGTGAGGCCGACCGTATATTACAGCTGCTCACGCCAGAGGGGCGGCAGAGTGTCATGGCGCGGGGAGTGCGGCGCGAGAAGAGCAAGCTGGCCGGGGGAATCGAGCTTTTTGCGGTCAGCGACGTGGTGGTAAATAGCGGCAAGGGCGACTTAGGTATTCTCACTTCCGCGCGACTGATACAGTTTTATCGTCACATCCTAGAAGATTACGATCGGTTGCAGTTCGGCTATGAAGCCGTACGGCACGTTGCCGCCGCGACCGAAAGCGTTGATGAGCCCGAGTGGTTCGATATCTTGCAGGAAGTCTTGGCTGGTTTGGATGTTCGCACGATGTCCAGGCAGCTTGTGGAGGCATGGTTTTATCTTCGTCTTGCGTCGCTCTTCGGCCGGGAGCTTAGCCTCGCGAATGACGTCGATGGCAACCGGATCAATGCCGAGTCACGTTATTCGTACGATATCAGCGAGCAAGGACTTCGACAGGCGGCAAATGGCGAGCTATCCGCGGACCACATAAAGTTCTTGCGGCTCATGAATAGCAAGTCGTTGAGGATCTTAGGACAAATCGGTGGCATTAACGACGTGCTGCCGGAATGTTGGACGGTCGCGCGCCAGCACGCGGCTTTGTAATTCCAGGATAATGCCATCTCTGTTATAATTGAGGCATTATGGAAGAAAAAAGCACCACCCTCGAAGACATTGTTAGCCTGGCTAAACGCCGCGGATTCGTTTATCCGGGCAGCGATATTTATGGTGGTGAGGCCGGACTGTACGACTTTGGTCCAAACGGCGTCGAGCTTCTTAACAACATCAAGAAGTCCTGGTGGAAGGCAAACGTTTACGACCGGGACGATTTCGTCGGTATCGACTCGGCAATTTTCAAGCACCCTAAGGTATGGGAGGCGTCTGGTCATGTCGGAGGATTCTCTGATCCTCTAGCGGAGTGCAAAGTATGCCATACGCGAATTCGCGTTGATAAGGAACTGGGCGCCATAGGTGTTACTGCCGACGAGAAGATGAGCGAAGAAGAGCTGAACAAGCTGTTCGACGAAAACCGCGATAAAATCAAATGCCCTAAATGCAGCAGCAAAGATTTTAGCGACGTGAAGCCGTTCAACCTGCTTGTTAAATCCAATCTTGGCGATTTTACCGGGGAAGACAAGCGGCCAGTGTACCTGCCAGGCGAGGCCTGCCAGGGCATTTACCTCAACTTCAAGAACGTCGTCGATACGATGCCGGTCAGGATTCCATTTGGAATCGCCCAAATCGGCAAGGCGTTTCGCAACGAAATCAGCCCTCGTAACTTTTTGTTCCGTGGCCGTGAGTTCGAACAGGCGGACACGCAGTACTTCGTAAAGCCGCACGAGAACAAAGAGGCCTACGACAAGATAAAAGAAAACCGTTGGAACTGGTATCTGTCACTCGGTATCAAACCCGAGAACCTGCGCTGGAAACAGCATGATAACTTGGTTTTTTACGCTTCGGACGCATGGGACATCGAGTATAATTATCCGTCCCTTGGTTTTGATGAGGTCGAAGGTATCCACGACCGCACCGACTACGACCTTACCCAACACATGAAATTCTCGGGTGTCGATCTTCGCTACATCGACCCGATGACACAAGAGAAATACATTCCGTGGATCCTTGAAACTTCGATGGGGATGGGCCGGGTTTTCCTGGCGGTTCTTAGCGACGCGTATACGGTAGAGAAGATGGGAAACGGCGACACGCGAACCGTGCTTAAGCTTAGCCCGGAATTGGCGCCAGTAAAATATGCCGTTTCGCCGCTGCTGAAAAACAAGCCCGAGCTAGTAGAAAAAGCCCGCGAAGTCTACATGGCGCTAAAGAAAAAATACGGCAACGTCATGTGGGACGACAACGGCAATATTGGCAAGCGCTACCGTCGCCAAGACGAAATAGGTACGCCGTACTGTGTCGTGATTGATTTTGACACGCTAGAGGACGGCACCGTCACCGTGCGCGACCGCGACACGACCGAGCAAAAGCGCGTTGGTATCACTGAACTCTAAGTTGGTTTGAATAATTTTTTGAGGGGGGACTATGGGCGAGTATGATTTTAGCAACCTGAAGGCAATCTTTTTTAACGGTACGCTGACCAAGTCGCCGGCACCGAGCCATACCGATTTGCTGATTAAAATCAGTACTGACATCATGCATAAACATGGCGTGCAGACGGAGGTTATCCGCAC
>Ga0075368_10000024_pt1 | contig 36612 bp, 36 predicted proteins | sample EndMethybrTD3033_FD_71518 | JGI IMG/M metagenome (GOLD analysis project Ga0075368, IMG submission 71518) | Populus endosphere microbial communities from Tennessee, USA - Endosphere MetaG P. TD hybrid TD303-3 | ecosystem: Host-associated > Plants > Roots > Endosphere | place: USA: Tennessee... | reverse complement strand
CCCAAAAACCGCATCACAATGGATTCGCGGCCTTCACGAAAAACAGCTACGCCATTGCCGAACTCTCCAGCCTGGAGCAACTCCTAAACAATAAGGGAACGACGAACATCCCGACCGTTGACGATTACGAGGTAAGGATCGACGGCATCGACCAACCGATTTCGTTCGTTGCCGCCACTGAAATTTCCAATGACACGCCCAACCATGGCGAGATGGCCTCGATGCTGTACCTGCGCGACCATATTCAGACCGCTAGCGTTTTGATGGAGCTATACCTAAGCGACCCCGAGCAATACCAGCCCGAAGCCAAGGAGGGCGGGCGACTCCTGATGAGCGCGCTCCAGCTTATGTCGACGCCCGCGCAGCTGGAGCGCTTTCGGCGCGTCGTGCGGCAGGGCGGGGCGACCCAAGAAGATTGGCCACATATTTCGCTGCTTTTTGACGACCTCGCAGCAGAGAAGCCAAATGGTTGGCGCAACAAACAGGACACTTTTCAAATGCTCGCGTACCTGGCCTGCGACGCTATCGAGCGCGGGTTCATAGAGACTGGTAGCCTCACTGACTCGCACAAAAAATTCCTTGGTTCGGTCGCGCCTTTGCTGCGGTCCGTCGGCTTTCCTACGTACGAAAACTCCGGCTCCTGGGAAGAAATCGCCGCCCGCCGCACTTCCGTCATGGCGGTCGAGACGGCCCTGCTCGACAAGATCGTCTCGCTCAGCCGAAGCGACGAGGCATTGGCTTTTCTGCGCGGAGGCCTCGAAGACGAGGTTGTCGCGCACCTTCGAGACGAAGGGCTGAAAGAAATAGGCCGCCGTTTGCCATTCGAATCACCGGACTATCCAAAAGATTCCATCAAATACCGCGAGGCGGATGCCGCTTTGGCGTACATCTTGATGTACGCCATCCCAAGGCTTTTAGCCGACAAGAACATACCCACCGGCCCAGGGGGCGAGGTCATGAGCGAGCAGGCTATCGAAAGCCTCGTGCTTGACGAGCTAGCCACGCTCATCGACCCGACGACCGGTGGCATGCGACGCTACGAGAGCGACTCATACCAGCGAGTCAATTTTCACACCAATGAGGTTCAGCAAACAATCGCAAGTATCAAGCACATCGTCAAGCACGAAGCTGATGGCAACGAGATCGACCTCGACAAAAAGCAGCGTCTTCGCGACGAACTGACGCCAAAAGGCAGGGAAGCCACCTGGACGCACCCGCTCGGACAGCTCTCTGCCTGGGCTGCGAAGCGCAGTATCGAAGCAGGCAAAAAAGGTCGCGCCAAAGAAGCCGAGAGGTATCGGGCGCTCAGCACTCGCTTTTTGAACAGCATCCTCGCCACTATTACGAGCGAGCAGCAATGGCACGCCGTCCTCGACGAGACCCAGCGATACGTGATTAAAAAAGTACCTCCGTACAGACTGCCCGAATGCCTTGTTACTTACGAAACTCCAGACAACACGCAGTTCATCGTTCCTTCGCCGCATACGCCGCTCAACTGGAGCAGCGCCATGTTAAAAGAAGCTGTTGGATTGCTCCGCGTCAGCACTATGCTACAGTAATAACATGTTAGTGCTTCCGCACGTCGCTACCGGTGCTGCGCTAGGCGCCCTCATTGGCGATCCGCTTATTGTCGTGCCCGCGGCCATCGCCAGCCACTTTATTCTCGACTCCATCCCACACTGGCAAGAAACCATGGCGCCGTATGACCCTACATGGAAAACCTACCTCCGTATTCCCATCGATATCGGCCTGGCCGTCGCGTTCGTTATCTACGCCGCCCAGCTCCACCCGGCGTTGCTGCCAGGCATCCTGCTTGGCGCCATCTTTGCCAGTATTCCAGACCTTGATGTCATCACGATCAAGCTGCCAGCCTTGCAGCGAGGAATCGTAAAACGATATTGGGATTGGCACTGCAAGATCCAGCGTGAAGTCAGCTCGCTTTGGGGCGTCGCCACCCAATTGATCGTCGTCGCGACATGTATCACTGTCATTCATGCATCATAAAACAAGGAGGAACCATATGGTAAAAAACGAAAAAACCACGCGAGTCATGAACGAACACCCTGGCGGATTTATATTTTTCGTCGCGTTCGTTGGCGCGGCCGTTTACTTCGTGCAGCAATCCGAAGGGTTTTGGGGATTCATACTCGCCATCCTAAAAGCCGTCGTTTGGCCGGCATTCGTCACGTTCCATGTCCTGCAGCTTTTGGGCGCTTAACGACGACATCGTGTACTATGAAGAGACAGAATTTGCTGAACAAGGAGGGTACTAGTGAACATTCGATATGATGAAACAACGAAAGACAACCAAGATTTCCAGGATTTGCTCGCATCTGCCCAATCCTACGGCGAACGGCTACAGGGTGTCGTAGCTAGCAACACATATCAGGAATACGAAAGCTCCATTCTGCTCCCCTCGGACACGCAGCTGCTTGAAGAAGCGCAAGCGCTTGCCGCCCAAAAAGCCAGCAGTGACCTCCGCTACCATATCGTCGTCGGCATTGGCGGCTCCAACCTCGGCACGAAAGCAGTCTATGACGCGCTATACGGCGCCTACGACTCTCTCGAACCGACACGTTTTCCAAAGCTCCTTTTTGCCGAGACGACCGATCCCGAGTGGCTCGTAAAAGCCACCAAGCTCATCGCGTCGCTGGAACGCCCGGAACAAGTTTTGGTAAGCGTCATCAGCAAATCGGGCGGCACCACCGAGACGCTAGCGAACTTCGAGATCATCATGGCCGCGCTAAAAGACACGTTCGATAGCAGCACCGAGCGAGTCGTTGCAATTACCGACGAAGGTTCGGCACTATGGGAACAGGCCGGCGCGAAAGGAATCGCCCGGCTTGCCATCCCAAAACCTGTCGGCGGCCGGTACTCAGTACTTTCTAGCGTCGGGCTCTTTCCGCTTGCTACGGCCGGCATCGATATCGTCGCCCTTCGCGACGGCGCGACGAAAATGCGCGATACTTGCCTCGAGGCGGGCACCAACCCGGCGATTACGTCAGCGGCGCTCCTCGCGCATTTTCATGCAGAGGGCAAGACTATCAACGATAATTTCTTCTTTCACCCCGAGCTGGAATCACTAGGCAAATGGTACCGCCAGCTCATGGGCGAGAGCATCGGCAAGGCGACGTCGCTTTCTGGCGAGGAAGTCCACACCGGCATCACGCCTACCGTCAGCCTTGGCTCGACCGACCTTCATTCGGTAGGGCAGCTCTACCTCGGCGGACCGCGTGACAAGTTCACGACGTTCGTTTACACCGAGCAAACCGCCGACGTTACCGTACCCGCACAGCGCCTCTTCCCGGACCTTATTCCGGCCATCACCGAAAAAAGCGCCCGATCCATCCTGGAGGCAATCCTAAGCGGCGTGAAAATAGCTTACCAAAAAGCCGACCTGCCATTCATGGAAGTCATTATGACACGTATCGACGAACAGGCGATCGGTGCCTTCTTGCAGTTCAAGATGATCGAAATGATGTATCTTGGCCACCTGCTGAACGTCAACCCGTTCGACCAACCAAGCGTCGAGGCCTACAAGATAGAAACCAAGAAAATCCTCGAGGGCTAAGGTATACTGGTCTCATGGGAGGCCGTAAAAAATCCGCCGGAAAACCGTATCTCGCAGGGCTTGACGGCCTGCGGGCAATCGCGGTCGCAGCCGTCGTGCTGTATCATCTTTTTCCCGCTACTTTGCGCGGCGGGTTTATTGGCGTGGATGTCTTTTTTGTTATTAGCGGTTTTTTGATCACGTCGCTGCTCATCTTCGAACATGCCGAGACCGGGTCGCATCAGCCTGAAGCAGTTCTGGACCAGAAGGGCACGCCGGCTTTTGCCAGCGCTCATCGCCACGATTACGGTGACGTGCTCGGTCGCGCTGCTTATTGGCGGGGATATCCTCGTCGGGCTTGGCCGCCAGGTCCTTGGCGCGGCCACGTTCAGCAATAACTGGGTCGAGGTACTATCAGGCACGAATTATTTTGACGCCAGCAGCCTGCATATATTCACTAATTTTTGGTCGCTAGCCGTCGAAGAACAGTTTTACGCCGTCTGGCCGTTTATTCTGGTGGGTATCTTGAGCATCACCGTTGCCACGCGCCGATATCGCGTCGGCTTGTGGGCAAGCGTGACCCTCGCGACCGCCTCGGCAGCCCTTATGTTCCTGCTGTTCGACGAGCAATCCATCACCCGCGTTTACTATGGCAGCGACACGCATGCCTTCGGCTTGATGCTCGGGGCAGCACTGGCATTCTGGGGCAATGCCCGCTATGCGAATGCGAGCGCCCGGGGCGACAAATGGCCGTCCGCAAGGTTCAAGCGACCCCAAATCCTTCAGGGAATGGGGTGGATGGCGCTGGTTGGCATTGGAACGCTGGCCATTCTTCTTCCCGAGCTGGAGGCAATTACGTATAGGGGCGGGCTCGTTCTTGCCAGCCTCCTGGCCGGAGCAGTCGTTCTTGCGGCGGTCAGCCGAAAGGGAAACTTGCAGCGATTGCTTGAGATACGATGGCTAAAATGGATTGGCGTGCGGTCGTACGGCATTTATCTCTGGCACTGGCCGCTTATCGTCTTGTGTCACTACGGGCTGCCTCAGCAAGCTGAGTGGATGGCGCCCTTTATCGTCGTGACCGCCTCCATCATAGCTGCTGCGCTCAGCTACCGCTTCCTGGAACAGCCCATCCGAACCATTGGCATATCAGCCTACCTCTCGCATCACCTCAAACGCGAGATCACCATAAAAGACCGCCGTCTTATTGCACCACGGCCGCTCGTTCCCGTCTTCGTCGCCGCCATCACCATGACCGCCCTTGCTATTGCTTTTGCTCCCACAAAAACACAGGCCCAGCAACAAGTCGAAGCGGGCCAGGCGCTCATTGCCAAGCAAAATCATATAGCAAAGGCAAAGGCCGCCGCCCACAAGGCAAGGCCTATTACCGGAAGCGACATCACGCTGGTAGGCGATTCGGTTTCGCTCGCTAGCGCGCCCGAACTGCAGTCCAAATTCCCAGGTATTTACATAGACGCGGTCGTGTCCCGTTCTATACGCCGCGGCGGGCTCGAAACCATCGAACGGCTTCTCGCTAAAAAACAGCTACGTCGAGTACTCGTCGTAGCACTCGGCACTAATGGCTACTTTGGCGACGGTACCATTGCGCGACTGCTAAAAGAAGTAGGCAACGACCGCGATGTTATTTTCGTTACGGCTCACGCGCCCGTCGTGTGGGTGCCTGCCAACAATGCCGATGTTCGCCTGATTACCAAGCAGCATCATAATGTATATCTCGCAGATTGGGACAAGGCCATCAGCGTTCACCCCGAGTTGCTTGGCCCGGACGGTATCCACCCGGGTCCGACAGGTGGAAGCCTCTACGCGAACAGCATTGCCGCGGCTATTGCCAAGATAAAAGCAGCCCAATCCGGCCGTTAGGCAAAAATCGATTGACGTAACCATAAGCATCAAGTACAGTAAAATTAACAATGAAAAGAAAAAACGACGGTTTTACTCTTATAGAACTGGCAATAGTAATTGTTATTATTGCCGTGCTCGCAGCAATCGCCATCTTTTCGTACGCAAAGGTCCAGGGGAATGCCCGCGACACAACCCGCGCCGCCAGGACCGCTGCAATTGGTGAGGCGCTCGAAAAATACTACGGCAAGAATGGGGAGTACCCAAGCTGCAGCCAGATGACGCAAAGCGGCAGCCAAGTAGGGGCACTTCTTGGCATCGACCCAACATTGCTGCTTACGCCGACCGCCTCGAGTTCTACGACCAACTCTATTACAGGGTGCAGCCACCTGACAGCGGGTACCGGATCGGATACCTTTGCGTATGTTGGCGACGGCACGACCAACTGTAGTACCGGCACGGCGTGCGCGCAGTACACCCTGGAATACCGCCAAGAAAGCACAGGTGGAATTATTGTTACCGTCCAAGCACAACACGAAGCCCAATCATCGCCTGTTTCAGCACCAGGGACTCCTGTCGTCAGCGCCGCCATGTCCGGGACGAACGCTGTAGGAACCTCGGCAGCCACGACATGTTCGGTTGGAACGCCGCAATACCAATTACGCTACCGCAGTACCAGTACTTCCACGGACGGCTCTTGGGGGAGCTGGAGCGCCTGGTCGTCATCACAGCTTTCGTTGACCGTGGCCGCCTCCCAAGGGTATCAATACGGCTTCCAGGCGCAGGCCCGCTGCTATGATGGCGGCAACACGAGCGCATCGTCGGCCACAAGCAATATCGCCACTACTTTCCGTACGATCAACACGCCGGCATCACCAACCTACCTCAGCCCGTCCTCCTTCGACTCTAACGTCGAAGCCGTCGTTAACTACGCGTCGTATTGCCCGGCGGGTACGACGCGCCTGAACGGCACCTTCCGCGTTAAGGCCTGGACCGGCGGGGAATGGGGGCCGCACCCCTTCGGCTACCTTGACTCCTGGGAAAACTACAGCGGCGTCAACAAAAACGTCGAATACTGGGGGAAGTACCAGTGCAAGAGCAACTGGACCACCTCATCATACTCGGCCGAATCATACAACGTTATCGTCGTACACCCATAATAAAAGAAAGGAGCAGCGACAATGCAGAATGAGCAGCAAAAACGCGTCATTATCGCCAAACGGGTCATCATTATCGCCGTTGTCCTCGTTGCTATCTTTGCCGTTGGAATGGGCGTAGCCCTTCTTCTCCGAAATGTATCCCAGTCAGCAGGCAATCCTTCATCCGTAGCTAACGAGCCCGACAACACGCCAGCCGTTTCAACGGCGCCAAGCGCCGCCTCGATCATCAGCGGCTATGCCCAACCGGAAAACGTGCGTGTCTTCGCAGGGAAATACCAACTACAGCAGGACGCTACCGCGCCATCACGTATTTCGTATACCGCCGATGGCAAGAAGTACGAAGTCAGCCTTTCGACGAGCAGTTACGTGATGTTCTACGCGACGGACACCCCACCAGCAAGTGACGCCAAGGTGGTCGCAGACCAGACCGAAGCCTACATGAGCAGCCTCGGCTTCAAAAAGATAGGGACGTACCCAAAAACAAGCACGACCGCCTATGCCGACCAAGGAAGCGTCTGCCAGCTAACCAGCATGGCTGCCAGCAAGCCAGCATATTACCTCATGGCCTGCGCCGACAAAGCGGATGTCGACAAAGAGTACGCGACTATCGAAAAACTGCTCGATATCTACAGGAAAACCAACCAGCTGGCCAACTTCAGCAAAGCTATCACCTCGACGATAACGTCAGACAATAAGACCATGACGACCATCAGCCTCACTACCACTCCCAACACCCATCCCGTACTTCTTTTTGCTGCGGTCGACGACGACTGGGCCTACATCGGTAACGTTGGCGGCGGCAACGAGATGACATCCAACGGCAAATATAGCCTCTCTTCGCAGGTCAATACCGCTATCCATCAGGCAAAATACGGCGACTTCCTGATACGCAACTTGCAGTAGCAACTAAATACGCCCCCGGAAACCCAGGGGCGTATTTATTTTTTGCCACATCCGCCGCCTAGGCGTTGTGGTGATAATCGTGTTCGTGTTTTTTGCCGTCGGTTAGATCGACATGGGTGTTGACCGTCGTATCAACTTTATTGAATGAGTCATCAATGATCGTCGTGTTAGTTGTCGTTTTGTCGTGCGAGTCGGTGTTGAACGAATCCTTAACGAAAACTGAAGTGTTGTTGGAATTGGTCGTCGTATTGTTAGAATTGTTGTTGACCGAAGTCGCGCCGTTGACGACATTGCCGTTCGCGCTCGTGCCGCTTGCTACGACCGTTCCAGTCGAATCTTTCACCGTTACCGATGAGACTGCCGTGTTGTTAGAGTCTACCGTATTATTGCTGTTTATATTCGTAACGTGCTTTTTGTTAATGGTCGTCGTGATGTTGTTTGTCGTGTTGGTCGATGATTTGTACGTGTTGTACGAGTTGGTGACGGTCTTGGACCATACTGCTGGTGCCATAGGCTTGTAAGACGCGCTAGCCGTCGTTACGCTTGGCGCGGAAGATGCGGCAGTGTTCGTGTCAGCACAATTAGAGACGTTAACGTTACTCGAGTTATCTTGTTTGACGCTCGCCAGGTAGCCTTGCGTATACCCTTCGAGATATTGTTTATACGAAGCATCCGTGGTCGGTTGCTTAGGCTGCTGCGACTGCAGGGCGCTTGCTGGCTGCGCCATCGAGACGATCAAGAATGCGACCGGTAATGCGACCAGCATGCCAGCAAATGATGCCGCTGCTGAAATAATCAAGTTTTTTGCGCTGTTCGAAGTATGCGAATGTAACATACACTCTCCTTTACACTACCCAAAAGGTAGCCTGTGTTAAATATTTCACAGGGCGCGCTCCCACTTAAATTGTACACCAAACAAGCGCTAGCGAGTAGCTTATATTAAAGAAAAGGATATGATCAGCTGAGACTTAACGGCCGTACGAACTGCCACCGTAACCACGTGGGTTTTCCTGTTCGCCACCTAGGCGCAGGAGCGTGTTCAGCAAGCCTGAGATACCAACGACGGCCAACAGTACGCCGCCGCTATATTTCAAAAAATCCTTGCGATCCATTTCTTTGCTCATCAGACGAGCGATGTGGTTGTTTTTCGTCATTTTTGTATTATCCTTCTTATGCTTCTATTAAACCAAATCCCAACCCGTCTTGGCAATAGAAAAAACAAAAACTACTCGGTAACCTGGCGCCCGGCGACCGCTTGAGGCCTCGACGGCGGCGTAAGGCGCGGCGCTGGCCGTATATCAGATATCACGGCTCGAGGACGCACGGCTGCTACCGGTGGTTTAGCTGCACGCACCGGCGACATGCCGTCAATCGTACGCATGCCCCGTTTGCGCTGCAGGGGCGCAGTAGGCGCAGGAGCGTGAATTGCCGGCACGACTGGCGCTACGACGTGAGCCACGTGCTTTTCTTGCAGCGCCAGGGCAGTAGGTTCAGCTGCTTTTTGTTCGGGAGCTGTTTTTTTCGCCCGCTTCTTACGCAATGCCTGCTGAAGCATGACGATGACGATAGAGAAATTATAGAGGATGATAATGGGGCTGGCGATAAGCAGCTGCACGGTCGGGTCAAGCGCGAACGGCACTACGACACCAATGAACACGCTCCCGACGACGATGTATTTTTCCAACTTCAGGAGTTTACGCGGCGGCAGCGGGGTAATATGGTCGATCAGGCTGATAATAAGCGGCAGCTGGAAAATAATAACGAAGGTAATAATAACCCCCACCACGAATCGCAGGTACTCGTCGGCCGAAATAATCGCCACCAAGCCGTCTACCTGGAACTTGTAAAAGAACCGCAGTGCCAAAGGGATGATAATCAAAAAGCCGAAGGCAGCGCCACCACCGGCAAGCAGTAACGAAGCAACCGTCGTTGCGTACACCCGCGCCCTGGACAGCCGTTTCTTAAGTGCCGGCTGAATGAACATGATGACATTATATACGGCGATCGGCAGCGTCGCGATAACGCCGACCATCATACAAATCTTAATAATGAAGGTGAAGCTTCCTGCGGGTGAGGTGTAGTGAAGGGGGCCGTTTAGTGGTGCCTTGATAAACTCAAACAAGGGTTCGTAATATACGTACCCTACAACCATACCAACAATCAAGATACCCACAATAGACAGGAGACGCAGTTGAATCTCCCGTATGTGATGTATCATCATTGTCGGCGCTTCAGTTTTGTCTGATCGCCCCCTCATCGCAGAAATATCCGAAGATTATTTCTCTTCTGCGGTGTCGGTCTTTTTGGTGCGAGCAACTTCGTCGCCGCTCAGTCCTTTTTTCAGTTCGCGCACTGATTCACCAACGCCACGCGCTAGTTCTGGCAGCTTTTTCGCGCCGAACAGAATAAGGATGATCGCCAAGAGTATTAACAATCCTTCTACCTTACCCATACATTATCCCTTCCAATTCTTATCGAATTTGTTACACTTTAAATATAAGCAATATTATCCATAAATACAAGTGGTAACAAGAATGATCATAGCAAGCTTCAGGGGAATAAGTAAACGATGGCAAGCACTCGCGATGAGCCTATCGCTCCTGGCTTTCGTAGCAGGGGCGGTGCTGCCAGCGCCAACAGCCTCGGCAGCGGCGACATATTCATGTGGCACGTACAGTAGTGGCAGCTACTCTTCGAACAGCGCCTGTGGCGCATCGACTGGCGGCGGTGGCACGACCACCGATCCAGGTGTCGAAGCCCCGAACACTGGCTTTGCAAAGCTCATGGAGCCAACTAACCTTGTTGCCATTTTGGCATCACTCGCGTTGCTTGTCGCGGGCATCGCGGTCATACTCAAAAGCCGGAGCCGCAAAAAACAGGACGTTTCATTTACTAGCCGCGACTAACTACGCGGCTTTGTCCATTGGAGGCAGGGGATTATTACTTTGCCGCGGTAGGTTCTGGAAATCAGCATAGGCGACGACCCTGTGTTCATCTGGTTCGGGCCGTATGCCCCATTCGTCGGCTAGTGCCTCAGTTATATAAACGCCACGACCATCCTCGGCCTCTCTGTTCGCTTTATCGCTCATCGGAGCCCTGTCGTGCCCAGGCATATCTGCGGGGACGGTCTCATGCTGAGTGCCATTCACCACCTGAACTCGTAGCGTATCCGGGTCATAGGTAAACGCAACCTCTTGTACGCCCGTGCCATGCTCGTTGCCATTGTTGGTCAGCTCGGCGGCGACAAGAACGACATCGGCAACGCGATCAGGGTCAAACCCCCAGCCCTCTAGTACCTTGCGGGCTAGCTTATGGATTCGGTTGATGTGCTCCGGGCCGGTAGGTGTTTCGCCGCTAGGAAAAAAATGAACCTCTATGTGAGGGCCCTGGGCGGTTTCTTCTGATCGCCAAATATCAGAAGAAGATTGGTCGGCGGAAAGTCGTTCGGTCATAACTGCTCCTTGTTGAGCCTCCAGTATAGCACGTTTAACCATAACTGGCAAGATACGGCAAGCCGCGCTACAATACGGACATGAATATAAATTCTCAAAAAACACTCGCGGGCGTACGGCTTGGTTTCGGAGTTATTGCTCTTGGCACCATCCTCATGCAACTAATCGACTCGATCAACCATGACCGTAGCATCAGCAACTTTTTCAGCTTCTTTACGGTTCAAAGCAACCTGCTTGCCGCGCTACTGCTCGTTGTCGTCGGCTCCTACGTCCTCTTGGGAAAATCAGGGCGAACGGTCGCGTACCTGCGGGGCGCGCTAACGCTCTACATGACCATGACGGGGGTCATTTACTTCTTGCTGCTCTCTGGCTACGAACAGTCGCTGCAAACTACGCTTCCTGCCGTCAATATCATGCTTCACTACATCATGCCCGCCTACGTACTGCTCGACTGGCTGCTGTTCCCGCCAAAGAAGAAACTTGCGTTCCGGCCAGCATTGATATGGCTCGTCTACCCGTTATTCTACCTCGCTTATAGCCTTGTCCGCGGCGCGATCGTCGGATGGTATCCGTATCCGTTCATCAACCCCGTAGCATCGGGATGGCCCAACCTCATCGGCATCAGCCTGACCATCACGCTCGCAGCGTTGTTGCTCACATGGCTCCTCGTGCTCCGCACATCTATAAAGCGCCGTTCCCACACCTCTTAGGGTAGTGTATACTTGGTGGGAATGAAAAAACCTTTGTTTAAAACTCTCACTCTTGAAAAAATCGTCGGTGGCGGCCAGGCCCTCGGCGTGCTTCCCGAAGGCAAAAAAGCCTTCGTATGGGGCGGCCTGCCTGGCGAAGAGGTGACCATCGAAATCACGAAAAGCAAATCCAGCTTTGCCGAAGGCATCGTTACCGAGGTTCACACCACGAGCGGCGAAAGGATCGACCCAGCCGACCCCGACAGCTATCTCTCGACCAGCCCATGGCAAATCATGAGCTTTGACGCCGAGCAGCACTATAAATCAGCACTTATAGAGGAAGCGTTCGAACTGCACGATATCGTCCTGCCAAACCCAATCGACGTCTACACCGACGGCAACCAATTCGAATACCGTAATAAGATAGAGTTCAGCTGGTGGTGGGACAAAGAGGCTGACCGCCTTGACCTAGCATTCTTCCGCCGTGGTACGCATGGCAAGCTACCTGTACAAGAGACGAGTCTAGCAAACCCTGCCATCACAAAAGCGGCACACGCGATTCGCGACATGCTCCGCAAACGAGGTACGGGCGCGTACGACCTCAAGACGGTCATTATTCGCTGCGACCAAAATGGCAGGGCGGCAGCCCAGCTATACGTCAAGGAAGAACAGTTCGACGCCTTTACCGAACAAGAGCTGTCGCGGCTTGGCGTCTCAGGCTTCGAGCTTATCTTCAGCAACCCGAAAAGCCCAGCCAGCGTCATTACCAAACGCTTACAGGCATGGGGAACGACCTCGCTTACCGATACCATCCTCGATATTCCGTTTACCTACGCCGTCGAAGGATTCTTTCAAATCAACCTGCCCATTTACGAGCAGGCCCTGCTCGACATGAAAGAGTGGATCGAGCCGAACAAACCGGTCGTCGACCTCTATAGCGGAGTTGGTACTATTGGCCTCACCATTGGCGGTGACGACGTAACCATGGTAGAGATCAACGAACACGCCGTCCGCGAAATGGAGCGGAATATTACCGCGCTCGAACGCGAAAAAGTCGCCAAGGCCATTTTGGCTCCCAGCGAAAAAGTGCTCGAGACCATTACTCCTAACGCGACGCTTATCGTTGATCCGCCCCGCGCAGGGCTCCACGAAGACGTCGTCCAAAAGCTTCTTGAAGTCATGCCAGCCCGAATCGTCTACCTCAGCTGCAACCCCGTCACTCAGGCACGCGACGTGGCGTTACTCGCCGAAAAATACGGCATCCGTTCGCACCGCGGTTACAACTTCTTCCCACGTACTCCGCACATCGAACACCTCGTCGTGCTCGACCTCAAGCCCTAGCTCGTCTTGATGCGACGGTAAGTAAATTTGGCCGCCAACCGCCAATCGTTCTTGGCGTCGCTGTCGTATTTGTATATCTCGCCGTTTTTCACCTCGCCAATAAGTACGAGGCCTGGATTATAGGGGGCGAGTGTCCGGTAGAAAATAATGTCGTCGTCGCTGATATGCCCGCGACCCGGAAATACTTCGCGGAATTTTTCACGGCCAACGGTATCAAAATAATCCGGCTGGTTTTTGGGAGGGAAGAACAGCTCGGCCTTGAGGCCCATGCGCGCGATGATTTTCTTGACGTCGCCAAGCAGTAACCGCGAATGTCCCTGCACATGCACGAGCAGTTGTTTTTTCTTGGTCAAGAAAACCGTTGCCGAAGCGCTCCGGCTCACGTCGGCCCCACGAAGAATGACCTGACTTATCTCGGCGTCCACACCAAACCGTTCTTTGCAGATCCTCTCGAGCGCCATATCGTCGTAGATCTCATCTCGCATAATACCTCTATTGTAGCATTTATTGTTATTTAGTCTATTTTATGATATAATAATAGGGAAGTGATGCGCCGCATCACTCGTTCGATCTTCGGAGGTGAATGTGCTCACCATGACGTCGAGGACCCTCGGCATCGTGCCTGGGCTTCGGTGGATGTTCAGCAACCCGCGGCTGGCACCCTGGGTGCCCGCAGCGATCATGCTGATCGTTCCTGAACTCCTCGCCATCGGCCTCGAAGGCCGCGTGGCGAACCCGTTCAAGCAGTACCTGGGTGTCTTCCCGGGCGATGTCTTCCTGAGCATCGCCATCGGGGCAGCCATCTGGCTGGCCATCAACCACTTCGACCCGTGCCGCTTCAGGCAGCGGCTCAACGTGTGGTGGCAGCTCGCCTGCGTCGCGCTGGGCCTGGGTTTCGCGGGGTTCGTCTTCTACGGCGAGCTCCAGAACACCCTGCACCGCTACGTGCCGGCCGCCGCGTACACCAAGGAGCAGTTCGTCAGCCCGACGAACCTGTTCCACTACCTGATCGTGGCAGTCATGACGTACCTCCTGTGGGCGGTCGTTCTGCCCGCGCTGGTCGTCGCGCCGAAGCGTTTCTGGTGGCTGAAGGTGCTCATCGTGCTGGCCCTCGTGGGCTGGGCGACGTGCGCCATCTACCTGGACAACACGCTGCCACGCCCGAACCTGGGCGACGTGCACGGCACATGGTTCGGCGGCTGGTACGCCGGCTGAACAACCCCTGAAGGTCGGACGGGCCGCTCGTGATTGGTGTGACAACCAGCGAGCGGCCGTTTGACTTTTATAGGGAGGGGACGATGCGGCACGTTTTACGATACAATAGAAGCACATGAGTTTTTCCGAGCGCTACCACAACCTCAACGCCAGGCAAAAGAAGGCCGTCGATACTATTGAGGGACCCGTCATGGTCATCGCCGGGCCAGGAACGGGCAAGACCGAGCTGCTCAGCATGCGCGCCGCCAATATCCTGCAAAAAACCGACACGCTCCCAGAAAACATTCTTTGCCTTACGTTTACCGAAAGTGGCGCCAACGCCATGCGCCAACGGCTTTCGCAGGTTATCGGGGCAGCTGCATACAAGGTGGCCATCCATACCTTTCACAGCTTTGGTACCGAGGTCATCAACCACAACAGCGAGTTTTTTTATGGCGGCGCCAATTTCAAGCCGGCAGACGATCTCAGCTGCTACGAAATCCTCCGTACTATCTTTGCCGGCCTCGACTACGACAATCCGCTGGCAGGAAAAACCAACGGCGAGTACACGCACCTTGGCGACACGTTGACCGTCATTTCCGAACTAAAGAAAAGCGGCCTCACGAGCGACGAACTGCTTTTGGTGCTCGACGCCAACGACAAAGTAATCGAAGCGGCCGAGCCGTTACTCGCCGAGATATTCGCACCACGCCTCTCGAAGGCGACCGTCGGACAGCTGGCAGGTCTTCCGCTACACATCTTGAAAACCGAGGCACCCATCCCGCTGCCAGGCATCTCGTCTCTTGCGCGAGTACTCGCGGACAGCCTTGAGCAGGCGATAGAGGCAGCGACCGACAGCAACTCGACAAAACCCATCACCGCATGGCGCAATGCTTGGCTTAAAAAGAACGACGCCGGAGTTTTCGTACTTAAAGCCCGCGATCGTCAGGCCAAGCTCCGCGCCGTTAGTTACATCTACTACCAGTACCTGGCCCGCATGCAAGAGGCGCAGCTTTTCGACTTCGACGACATGATCATGCAAGTCGTGCACGCCATGGAGGTAACGCCCGAACTCCGTTTCAACCTACAGGAACGCTACCTGTACATCATGGTCGACGAGTTCCAAGACACCAACCTCGCGCAAATGCGCATCCTCTACAACCTCACCAACAACGAGGTAAATGCAGGGCGCCCGAATATCCTCGTAGTGGGCGACGACGACCAAGCGATTTACAGTTTCCAGGGTGCCGATGTTGGTAACATCCATGGTTTTCTTTCCATCTACGACCAGACCGAGCTCGTCGTCCTCACCGACAACTATCGGTCGACGAACGCCATCCTGCACGAAGCGCGCAGCGTTATTTCCATGGGACAAAACCGGCTCGAGAACACCATCGAGCAGCTGGATAAAACACTCACGCCGCACTACGAAAACCAATCTAGTCGCGCCCGGTTGGTCGAGCTGCCTACCAGCGCCGACGAACGGCTGTGGCTCGTGGATTCTATCGCCGCCAGCATCCAAGGCGGAATAGCCGCTGGTAACATTGCCGTCATTGCCCGGCGCCACCACGAGCTCCAGGCGCTCTTGCCATATTTTGCGCAGGCCGGCATTGCCGTGAACTACGAGCGTCGCAATAACGTCCTGGATATCGACGTCGTCAAATTGGTCGAGCACATTGCCCGAATTATCGTCATGCTGTTCGAAAAACGTCACGACGAGGCCGACGCGCTACTGCCCGAGCTCCTTGCGCACCCTTCGTTTGCCTGCGTGCCGACTGATGTTTGGCAACTAAGCCTTTCGGCTCATCGCAACCGGCAAAAATGGCTGGAGGTAATGGCAACCACGCCAGTTTTCCAGCCGCTCCAACAATGGCTGGTCGAGCTTTCCCAAGAACTGAGCCACCAGCCGCTCGAAGCGATGCTTGACCGGATTATTGGTTTGCCGCTTGAACGCCGAGGCAGCGATTCCATTCATGATGACGAGGGGGAAACAACGGAACAGGCCGACGCGGCCACTTTCGTCTCGCCGCTATTCGGCTACTTTTTCTCAGCCGAGAAGCTTGCCGCCAGTCCCGACGCCTACTTGACCTACCTCGAGGCGCTGCGTACCATTCGCACCAAGCTCCGCGACTACCAACCCAATGACACGCCGACGCTACAGTCCTTCCTGGAGTTCATCCGCCTCCACCGGCAACTCAGCAGCCCGATTACCAGCGTCCGTCCTGGAAGCGAGCACATCACCTCGGCCGTTAATCTTATGACGGCGCACAAGTCAAAGGGGCTCGAATTTGATACCGTGTACGTTGTTGGCGCCATCGACTCGGCATGGGGCGAGCGGGTCCGTACCAAATCGCGGCTGATCAGCTATCCTGAAAACCTGCAGCTTGCACCGTCGGGTGATACGTTCGACGAACGCCTTCGCCTTTTCTTCGTTGCCATGACCCGTGCACGCGCGCACCTTACCATCAGCTATTCCGGCGCTGACGATAGCGGCAAGAATACCCTCCGCGCCAGTTTTCTTGCTGCCGATAACTGGGAAGTCGAGACACCCTCGACCAATACGACCGTCGAGAGCCTGACTCACGCCGCGGAGCTGGCTTGGTACCAACCGCTCGTTCAGCCGGTTCATGCCACGATGCGCACGCTGCTTGCGCCCCAACTCGAAAACTACAAGCTCAGCAGCACGCACCTCAATAATTTCCTCGATGTGACTCGTGGCGGACCGCACGGGTTCCTTTTGAACAACCTCCTACGATTCCCGCAGGCCATGAACGCCAGTGCTGGTTACGGATCGGCGATCCATGCCGCTTTGCAGCGCGCTCACACCCATCTTACCGCTACAGGCAAGGCGCGACCACTCGAGGATATCCTGCATGACTTCGAGGAGCACCTACAAAATGCCCGTCTTAGCGAAGCCGATTTCTCAGCTTACCTACAAAAGGGAAGCCGAGCGCTTACCGCGTTCATGACCGCCAAGCAGTCGAGTTTCGTGCCGACGCAAAAAGCCGAATTAAGCTTCGCCCACCAAAACGTCTATGTTGGCACGGCACATCTTACTGGCTCGCTCGACCTCGTAGACATCGACGACGAGAGCCGCGCTCTTACCGTTACCGACTACAAAACAGGCAAAGCCCAGCGCGACTGGACAGGCAAGACGGACTACGAAAAAATCAAGCTGCACAAATACCGCCAACAGCTCATGTTCTACAATCTTCTCACTCTACACTCGCGCGATTACGCCAAGTACGCGTTCGAAAAGGGAGTGCTGCAGTTCGTCGAGTCGACCCCAAGCGGTGACATAGTCGCCCTAGAGGCCACATTTACCGCTGACGAGCTTGAGCGATTCAGCCGCCTTGTCGGCGCGGTCTGGCACAAGATCACCACCTTTGACCTGCCCGACACCAGCAGCTACGAGCCAAGCTACAAAGGCATTCTCGCATTCGAAGAAGATCTCCTTGCCGAAACCTAAAGAGCATGTCCCTAGATATTGACGTATCAGTATAAAAACTGTATAATCGCTACAGCTTTTGAGTCAGCTGTCTTCGTACGCTTCGATTCAGAAGCGCACATCGACAGGAATAGCCACATTGAACCGGGTTGAGCGTTCGGTATTTTGGGTCTCAGTGAGACTCAGCCGGACATTGCTCCCCTGGTTTGGGATGAAGCTCAGAGACCACTCGATCACCCCGTATCGAGCCTCTGGTAGAGCGCCCGCGTCATGCGTCCTTCCCCCGGACGCAACAACGACGCGGGAGGTTGCGGGTTCAAATCCCGTCATCCCAACTGAGGACGGGTAGGGTCAATCCCCATGCCGCGGCAACGGTGCCGCACCCCTACCCGTCCTCTTCCACGCGACAATCCGCACCCAGGAGGTGTCTTACTTGTCCGCTCCGGACCCCACGAACAGCAGCACGCACAAGACCAAGAAGTGCGGAGGCTGTTGTCGTTACACGTCGGCGCACACCGCCAACGGCATCAAGCGCAACTGCTCCAACTGCAGTCCCAACTTCAGCTCCTCGGAGCTGCCCACGGGACATGAGCGGGGCTGCGACACCCGAACATAGCCGATGAGGAGACGTCTGGGGTACGTCCTCATTCGTAAAATCGGGTCATGGAAAATAAGTGCTATTCCTGTCCGTCTCACACTCTTCACGACTTCGGTCGCGAGAAGTGTGAGGCGTTTTTATTTTGTTTTAGAAAATGGTATAATAAAATCTCGGTATTCCACCGGCTAGGAGGCGAACAGCCATGCAGATGACTGTCATTGTCCGTAACACCGACGACCCCGAGCAGGACGACGGAGACACCATCGTCCGCGGCGAGGACTGACAATCGCGGCCAAGCGGCCGCACCTCATAGCAAGGTCCCGCCAGGCTCCTCATCACGAGGCGCCGGCGGGACCTGCATCCCAGGTTTGTTATTATAAAAGTACGAAAAACCATGATTTTTTGGCACGAACTACCACGACCATTCTTTATTCTGGCTCCAATGGAGGCAGTAACCGACGTGGTCTTTCGTCATGTCGTGGCCAATGCCGCACGGCCTGACATATTCTTTACCGAATTTACCAACGCCAGCAGCTTTTGTAGCCCCGCAGGCGTTCACAGCACGCGCGGCCGCCTGACATTCACGCCGGACGAGCAGCCAATGGTCGCCCAAATATGGGGAAGTAAGCCCGAGGAGTTCGCCCAGATGGCCAAGGGCCTGAAAGACATGGGATACAAAGGCATCGACATTAACATGGGCTGCCCCGACAAATCGGTCGTTAAAAACGGCGCCGGCAGCGGCCTTATTCGCACCCCCAAATTAGCAGCCGAACTCATTGCCGCCGCCAAAGAAGGCGGCCTGCCCGTAAGCGTCAAAACCCGCCTTGGCTATAGTTCGACCGACGAATGGCGCGCCTGGCTGACGCACATTTTGAAGCAGGACGTCGTTAACCTCACTATCCACCTACGTACCCGAAAAGAGATGAGCAAGGTGGACGCCCATTTCGAGATGGTCCCCGAAATCAAAAAACTCCGTGACGAAATCGCACCGCAAACACTCCTGACTATCAACGGCGATATCCGTGACCGGCAGCATGGCATGGAACTGGTTGAAAGATACGGCGTTGACGGCATCATGATCGGCCGTGGGATTTTTCATGATCCGTTTGCTTTTGAAACCAAGAAGCGCGAGCATAGCAGGGAAGAGCTCCTTGGCCTTCTGACGCTCCAGCTCGACTTGTTCGACAAGTATTCCGAAGAGCTCGAACCACGCAGGTTCGAGCCGCTCAAACGGTTCTTCAAGATTTACGTCCGTGACTTTCCCGGTGCCAGCGAACTGCGTGAACAACTGATGCATACGAAAAGCACGGACGAAGTCCGTGCCATCCTGCAAAGCCTTTAGGCTACTTCGAAATGATCGCTAGCGGCGTTTCCGTCGAGGCCAAGCGGCTCGACGTGGCAATATGCTTGGCCACTTCAGCGATTAGCGCCTGCACGTATCCTTCGCGGCCACGTTGGGCCGACAGTGCTTCGGCGACTATTTTTGACGCCTTTAGGTTCCATACGAAATCATCATCGTCCGGATATGTCTCGTCACCGAGCACGACGAAGATCGCGCCTTCTTTATGGCCGTGGTACGCATGGTCGTCTTCGTCCGTCTCCAAGTCCTCTACGCCACGCGGGTTGGTGCGCGTGGCATGGTCGACGTAGTCCTGGCCGACCCAGCCTTTATCTTTTAAAAAAGCAGCCGTCTTGCCAGCATTTTCACGAACGTGGCCGGCTAGGTCGGCGTCAAACAGTGGCAAGAATTCCTCCGATTCACCAATGCGAAAATCGGCTTCGTGACCTTCCATAAGATATGCCTGAACTTCAGGGATGGAGAGAAATGCCTCCGCGGCCGCAAGAATAGCCGGGTCTTCATGAATCGCTTCGTTGTCAGCCACCTCGCCGTTCGCGCCACCACATCCACCAGTGTGCGCCGAGCGGTCAAAGCCTGTCAAAGCTTTGATATGCTCGTCAAGCGCATCGGCCTGCTCCTCCAGCGAGTCTGCCGGATCGAGCGTATCAACGAAAGAAGCTTCGGCGTTCAGCGCCACGCCCAAGTTGGACGCGGAGCCACCGACACGACGAAGCCGAAGTTCAGGACTGCTCCCATCCATATTACGAAGCGTCTTGCGACCGTCGATACAACCAGTTGCTTTTAAGTCGGTTGGAAGCAGTAACTTGCGAGCCGCAGCATCTGCCATTTCTTGGAGCTCTTCGACTGTTGCCGAGCGGTAGCGAGAAGGGATGCCATCTCTATTGCCAAGCTTTCGCTCATCGGTACCAAGCTGGCCTAAGCGGCCCACGACGATTACTTTTCGCTCTAGAGTTGTTTCCATATCAATTCTCCTGCCGGTTAGGGATTCGGATACCATGTTTTTTATTACCTTATTTATACAATCAATGGTTGATTTTACTCCCATCTTGCTACCAGGTAAATACGCTGTATGTACAGCCTATGTAAAAATTTGCACGCTAGATATAGCGCTGCTACAGTGAAGGTATCATGGAGTTACCCAGCAGCGAACCCATGCTTCCCAGGGTCGAGGAATCGGACTTGCTTAACTTGGTGATCGAAGAGGTCATAGACCCCAAATACCTGGAATGGTGGAAGGAGTTCGCGCACGACAACCCGCTCCTTGCCAAGGAAGTCATCAAAAGAGCATACGTTGACTCTCAAAACCTTGAAGCGACACCGTCGCTTGAATCGTATAAAATCATCATCAATAATGTACTGTTCGCAATACGGGCGCTAAAAATCGCTGCCGAACGCCGGTCGGCCGAAATTACCCAAGACAAACGCCCCGCACCTACCGACGAAGTTGCCTAACGGTGATGACGGCGACGCAAATCGGCGACCTTTAGCCGGACCGCATGACGGTCAACCAACTGGTGCGCCTGCTCAAGTTCGACCTGGGTTTTCGCGGTGTCACGCAGCTTGATAGCACGCTCAAGGGCGGCTTTGCTTTCGGCTTCAATGATATCCTCACCGTTATCGGCTTCGTCTACCAGCACGCGGACTTTTTGCTGCGAAATCTCAACGACACCACCGCTAATAGCGAAAAAGTCGAGCTTGCTATCTGGGTCGCCTTTTTTGTAGCGGACGGCAATCGCGCCTGGGACGGCGATAGAAACAAGTGGCTCGTGGCCAGGAAAAACAGCGATTTCACCGTCTTTGGTGGGGATCATGACTTCGTAAGCTTCTTGGTCGACTTTTTTGCCAAGCAAGGTGATAAGTTCTAAATTCATACTGGCCTTATGATACCAAAAATCCTCGCCAAATGCGAGGGGTCGGATGATAGATAGCCGGGGTGAATAGCCGGCGGGCGTGGCCCGCGGGGAATGCATGGCGCCGCTACTGGCACCAACCCCGCGGGGCCCGTCAGCCACCGACCGTCGCCATCAGGACGAAGGAGACCACGAAGTAGACGATGCCAGCGATGATGCTGGCATAGAACTTCAGCCACTTGTGTGGCCTGTCCTCGGGAATCCAGAGAATGATCGGCCAGATGATGATGAGCCACAGCCCCGCCACCAGCCACAGCCCGTCAAGGACCAGGGCCAGCGTCGTGCTGATCGGCACCACCTTGTGGCCGACCGTGTGCATCGCGATGAGCGCGACGATGATGACCGCGCCGCCGATCGCATACGGCAGGACGGGGTCGCCACTGCCGTACTTCTCGGCCTTTCGCTGAGCCGCCTCGTGGTCGTCAACAACTCCACCGTGCTCGTCCAACATTAAAGCCACCTCCAGGCTATCTATCAGTACGCTGTTACGCGTGTGAATACAATACCACAAAAACTACTATTTTGCAATCGTCTGCCCAGGGGCTACGTCCTTTGCTTTGTACGGTTTTTCGATAAGAACGAATGAAACCACGCCGCCCAAAATCGCCATGACAGCACACAGCCCAATGGCAAACATATAAGCATGCGCCGCGCCCAGAAGTCCCAGCGCCGCAACGACGATCAGTCCGGCCGAGCGCGCTACGGCATTATTGATTCCCGATGCGATACCCGAATCGTCTCGCTCTACGGCCGCCATGACCGTCGTCGTCAGAGGAGAAACAAGCAGCGTCAACCCAATACTGAACAGTAAAACACCCGGAAGGATACTAACGAAATAATTGGCACCTGGCTGCAAAAAGTACAAAAACGCCATCCCAACCCCCGCAAGCAGAGGCCCCGCCGTCATGAAAAGGCGTGGCCCGTACGCAGCCGAAAGCTTGCCTACGTAGCCAGAGAATAACATCAAGCAGATGCTTATCGGCAGCAGGCTCAAGCCCGCTTCGAACGCCGAATAGTGCAGGTGCGTTTGCAGGTAAATCACGAAAGCAAACGCGAAACCACCCAGCGCGCCGTACATCAAAAACGTCATAAGGTTGGCACCGGTAAAGTTCTTGGACCTAAACAGCGCAAGCTTTACCATCGGGTCACGGCGGCGGCGTTCGCAGAGCAGGAACAGGCCAAAGAACACCGCGCCCACGATGAGCGCCACGACTTCGACCCAGCTCCAGTGCCTGGCCGGCCCTTCGATCAATCCATACGTAATGCCCGCAAGGCTGGCGGCACCCAGCAACGCACCTAGTATGTCCACGCTTCGCGGCCGTTTGTCCCGGGTTTCATCGACCGCCATGTGCGCCAAAACATAACATACGATAACAAGTGGAATGTTGATGAAAAATATCCAACGCCAACTTGCCACGGCCAATATCCAACCACCCAGGAAAGGTGAGAGAACGACGGCGATACTGCTCCAGGCCGTCCATTTGCCAATAGCATGCGCCCGCTCCGACGAAGACGAGAATGTCGTGTTGATGATCGATAATGCGCCAGGCACCAGCAGCGCGCCGAACACACCCTGTAAGATGCGCATCCCGACCAGTACTTCTACGTTTGGCGACAGCGCGCAGAGAAGCGAGGTCACGCCAAAGCCAGCCACGCCGATAAGATATACTTTTTTGCGCCCAAAAATGTCACCCAGCGACCCGCCCAACAAAATCAGCGCCGATAGCGACAGTAGGTAGGCGTCCGAAATCCACTGCAAGCTCGAGTAACCCGAGTGCCATTCGGCCTCAATTTTAGGAAGCGCCAAATTAACGATACTGCCATCCAGGATAGCAACGGCACTCCCAATGACGACAGCGACGAGCGCTATGTTTTTACGGCGATGACTGCCCAAGAGGTTTTTCAATTTTGAAAGCATATCTTCAGCATATCACGAAAAAACGACCCCGGTTTAACGGAGTCGTTTTAGATAGGCAAGGCGGCTAGTCTTTTTTGTCGGCTAGACTGCCCGGAGCCATGTAGAACCAGCTTTCCGGCTTGTCGTCGTACTTGCCGGCCAAAATATCTTTGGCGTCGCGGATCGTGTCTTCGAGCTTGATGTACACGCCGGGGTTGCCAGTAAACTGCTCGGCAACATAGAACGGCTGCGCGAAGAAACGCTGCAAGCGGCGGGCACGGCCCACGATTTGCTTTTGGTCGTCACTCAGCTCTTCCATGCCAAGGATAGCAATGATATCCTGCAGCTCCTTGTATTGTTGCAATACGCGTTGCACTTCACGCGCTACCTTGTAGTGCTCTTCGCCAACGACTTCTGGGTCGAGGCTGCTTGATGAGCTGTCGAGCACGTCGACGGCAGGGTAGATACCAATCTCGGTAAGGCTACGGTTCATCACGATCGTCGCATCGAGGTGAGCGAAGGTCGTTGCAGGCGCTGGGTCGGTCAAGTCGTCGGCTGGCACGTAAACAGCCTGGACAGAGGTAATCGAGCCCTTCTTCGTACTGGTGATACGCTCTTGGAGCGCACCCATTTCCTGCTGTAGGTTCGGCTGGTAGCCCACTGCGCTAGGCAGGCGGCCAAGCAGGGCAGAAACCTCGGCACCGGCCTGGGTATAGCGGAAGATGTTGTCAATAAAGAGCAGCACGTCCTTGCCTTCGTCACGGAACGCTTCGGCCATCGCAAGCCCGGAAAGCGCCACGCGAAGACGAGCTCCAGGTGGTTCGTTCATCTGGCCGAATACGAGGCTGGTCTTACCCAGCACGCCGGCGTCTTCCATTTCGTGGTAAAGGTCGTTACCCTCACGTGTACGTTCACCAACGCCAGCAAACACCGAGTTGCCGTTGTGGAACTTGGCGATGTTGTTGATGAGCTCCTGGATAAGCACGGTCTTACCAACACCAGCACCTGCAAACAGGCCGGCCTTACCACCCTTGGAAAGCGGAGCGATGAGGTCGATGACCTTGATACCCGTTTCCAAGATCTCAGCCTTGTTTGATTGCTCGGAAAGAGCAGGCGGTTCACGGTGGATTGGTGCCTTAGGGCCCTTTGGCGCAGGCTGCCCGTCGATAGGATCGCCGGTCACGTTGAACATGCGGCCCTGGGTACCTTCACCCACGGGAACGCTAATAGCAGCGCCAGTCGCCGTCACTTCGTCGCCGCGGCGCAGGCCATCGGTGCCAGACAGGGCAATAGTACGGACGGTGCGTTCGTCAAGGTGCTGTGCGACCTCAAGCGTGACGATCTTGCCGTTCAATGTCACATGCAACGCCTCATACATTTTCGGCAGCTTTTTATTGTTGAATTCTACGTCGATCACCACGCCCACGACTTGGATGATACGACCGTTCGTCGTCTCTTTGCTCATAGTTTCTCCTTTACTCACTGAGGGCCTCTACGCCGCCTGATATTTCTGCTAGTTCTTGGGTAATCGCGCCTTGGCGGACTTTGTTCATGGCCATGGTTAGGTCGTCACTCAGCTCGCTCGCGTTATCGGTAGCGTTCTTCATGGCAATCATCTGCATGCTGTATTCGCTCGCCTTGCCGTCAAGCAGTGCTTGGAATATCTGCGCTTCGATAAGCCGATAGACCGTTTCGTCAAGGACCGTTTCTACGTCCGGCTCGTACAAGGCTTCGCGGACTTCTTGGGTGACTTCTGTTTCTACGAACCCAGCTGGCAAGATGCGCTGGACCTTCACCTGTTGGTCGATGCTGCTATTAAACTCGGTGAAGATAATATCCACCGCGTCCACGTCACCGTCAACGAACTGGTGGCGCGCCGTGTCCAGAATAGAACGCAGTTCGCTTCCGTCCGGCCGGTCAGGCAGCTGATCGTACACCCCGACGACTTTCACGTCTTTCAAACGGGCTGCGAATTGGGATGTTTTTCGCCCGACAGTAATCGTCTCGTTCTTGATGCCGGCTTTTTTGTCGGCCGTCAGCTCGCGCAGATATGCCTTGAGGACGTTCGCGTTGTATGCGCCCACCAGGCCCTTGTCGGCGGCGATGACGATCAACAAGCGGGTATCGACTGAACGCTGGGCGAACAGGGGATGGTCACGTGTGACACCCTGGCTTGCCAGGTACGTCAACAATTCGCTGGCCGCCTGCGAATAGGGCGTCGATGCCTTGTCGAGTTCTTGGGCACGACGCATTTTACTCGCGGCAACGAGTTGCATGGCTTTCGTAATTTGCTTGGTATTTTTTACCGAGCGAATACGTTGTTTCAATTGCCGCAGTGATGCCACGTGTTAGCCCTCGAATCCCTTGGCTACCGACTTGGCAGCTTTGGTAATCAGCTTGGCGACAGCACTGTCTTTTTCGACTTTTTCGCTCCCTTTGCTCAAGGTGCGCATGTCTTCTTTGTTTTCCGCCCATAGCTTCGTCAGAAGGGCAGCCTGCGCATCTTTGATTTTCGCGACAGGAACAGCATCGAACAAGCCGTCGTTCACCGTAAAGACGCTGGCAACTTGCTCCCATACGCCCATCGGCTGGTACTGCGGTTGCTTCAGCAGTTCGGTCAGGCGCTGGCCACGTTCGATTTGCGACTTGGTCGCTTCGTCGAGGTCGCTGCCAAACTGCGCGAAACTCGCGAGTTCACGGAATTGGCTAAGGCCGAGTTTCAAGTGACCGCTCACGCTCTTGACTGACTTGGTTTGGGCGTCACCACCCACGCGGCTCACCGAAAGACCGGCTGAAATAGCAGGGCGGATACCTTGGTAGAATAGGTCGGTTTCCATGAAAATCTGACCGTCGGTAATAGAGATGACGTTGGTAGGAATGTAGGCGCTGATGTCACCGGCCTGCGTTTCGATGATCGGCAGGGCAGTCAAGCTACCCGCACCGAGGTCGTCGCTCAACTTGGCTGAACGCTCGAGCAGGCGCGAGTGAAGATAGAACACGTCACCAGGGAACGCCTCGCGTCCTGGCGGACGACGAAGGAGGAGGGACATTTGGCGGTAAGCAACGGCGTGCTTGGTCAGGTCATCATAGACCATCAAAGCGTGCTCTTTGTTGTCACGGAAGTATTCACCCATGGCGGTTCCAGCATATGGTGCCAGATAGAGCATCGAAGCTGGGTCGCTTGGACCGGTCGCCACGATGATCGTCTGCTCCATGACGCCTTCTTGCTTGAGGCGATCAACGAGGCGGGCGATCTTGGAAAGCTTTTGGCCGATGGCGACGTATACGTTTACCACGCCCGTTTTTTGGCGGGCCTGGTTGATCATGGTGTCGATAGCGATTGCCGTCTTGCCGGTTTGGCGGTCGCCAATAATCAGCTCGCGCTGGCCACGGCCGATAGGGAACATCGAGTCGATAGCCATGATACCGGTCATCAGAGGTTCGTGAACATGCTTACGGCCTAGTACGCCGATAGCTTCGCGTTCTACGAGACCCATTTGCTTGGTCTTGATTGCTGGGCCACCATCGAGCGGACGGCCAAGCGGGTCGACGATACGGCCCAAGAGTTCAGGACCAACCGGTACTTCAAGCACCGTGCCCTTAAGGCGAACGGTGTTGCCAGCCGAAACGTGTTCGTCGCTGCCCAGGAGCACCGCACCGATTTCGTCTTCCATTAAGTTAAGTGCGAAGGCTTCGATGATGCCTCCGTCCGTCTCGATCTCGAGCATTTCGGAGAACCCACAGTCGCGTAGGCCATGCACCCAAGCAACGCCGTCACCGACACGGGTAACGATTCCGACTTTCTCGAGGCCTGCAGACGTCTCAAGCCCCGCGATCGCGTCGCGGAGTTCTTTCGACAGTTCTGTTACTGCTATATCAGCCATGTTCCTCTTCCTTATATTTGCTTTGCTTTTAATGCTGCTAATTTATGACGAAGCGTTCCGTCGTAGCGCTTGCCAGGCACGTTGATGCGCATGCCGCCGAGCACCTGCGCGTCTACTGTTTCGCGTAGTTGCAGGTCTTTTGCTCCCACCAGCTTGCCAACTTCTTTTTTGAGTTCATCGGCAAGGGGATACGCGCTTAGCACGTCTGCTACGACGATACCCTCGGCCGCGAGTTCGCCTTCGATATCACGAATCAGCAAATCCATTTCACGGGTACGGCCAGCATCGATCAGAAACGCAGCGACTTCTTTCATGACAGCCGTTTGTTTTTCACCGGCAAGAAGCCGCTGCGTAACGTTAAGGGCAATCTTACGGCGTGACAAACGGGCGGCCATAGACTATTTCGTCTCCTTGACGGCAGCGCTGATAACTTCTTTGTCGAGTTTCGCGTTCATGGTCTTGCCAACGACTTTCTCGGTCGCCATGGCAACGAGCTCCAGCGTTTCGTTATGTAGCGCCTTGCGGGCGGCTACTACGTCTTTTTGCAGCTCTTCATGCGCCTCAGCGACGATATGCTCGGCACGAGTCTTCGCCTTGGCACTTGCTGCCTCGACCGTCGCGTTAGCTTCTTCTTTGGCGGTAGCGAGAATATCACTTGCATCGCGCTTGGCCTGCGAAAGTAGTTTTTCGACTTCTTCTTTGGTCTTGCCAGCTTGCTGGCGAGCATTGTCGGCAGCCTTGGCGCTTGACTCGATATCCGCCTGACGTTTGTCGACGGCTTTCATGAGGCTCGGGTAAACGAACTTGCCAAGCAGCCATACCAAAACGACGAAGGCAACCAACTGAAAAACAAGCATCTTCCAGTCAATACCGAGCGCAGAAAATACGTCGCCGGATGGGGCGGCCGCTTCAGCGTTCGCGAATTGTGCCAGTATACTCATTCAAGTACTCCTAGAGGAACTTCGCGATAATCGCAACGACGATACCAATAATAGCCAGCGAGTCCGAGAACACGATAGCGGTGATCATCAATGTACGGATATCACTTAGTTTTTCCGGGTTGCGGCCGAGGGCGTTCAGGGCGCCGGCGCCGATGAAACCAACACCAAGTGCCGCACCAAGTGCTGGCAAGGCGTATGTCAGTCCGAATGCTAATTGATCCATTATGTATCTCCTTTAGGTTATTACCTTAAATTATATCATTCTCTTACCGGGGAAGCTTTTGAGGGCATATCGGTTGAGGAATGTTCGAAATGGGAAGTGTGGTCGGCGTGCGCTTGGTTTCCTCCGTGCGCGTCAACGGCAAGGGCAGTAAAGATAACGGTCAGGATAAAGAACACGTAGGCCTGGATAAAGCCGATGAACAACTCGAAGCCCATGAACAACGGTAGGGCGGCAACAGCGAAATAGCTCGTCAGGGCACCGATGATAATCAGCAGGATCTCGCCGGCAAAACAGTTACCGAACAAACGCAGCGACAGGGCAGAGTAACGCGACACCTCACCAATGAGGTCGAGGAAGCCCTCGAACGCGCCGATAGGATCTTTGAGCGGGTTGCGCAGGTAGCGCTTGACGTTGCCGATAGGGCCATGCGCTCGGATAGCGTATACCTGGGTAATGATGAGCGCCAAAATGGCGATGGCAAAGGTAAAGTTCATGTCTGCCGCAATACTCCGCAGAATCGGCACGCCGTCGTAACTAACCGTTTCAAGGCCGGGCAGCACGCTCATCCAGTACGAGATAAGCACGTAGAAAAACAACGTAAGGGCAAGCGGCGCGATACGACGGGCAAGCTTTTTATCAGGGATGACGCTGTAAACTTGGCTAAGCATTCCTTCGAACGCCCACTGCACCAAACCGACGAAACGGTTGTATTTGCCGCGCTGCACCATCTGCGAGACATACACGAATATACCCAGGAAAATAACCAGGCTCAGCGCGCCGGTTACCATGGCGTTGGTGACATGAAAGCCAAGGACGGTAAATAACGTCTGAGACGCCAGGCTGATATGTATGTCTAGTGCTGCAAAATTATTCATCGTCTTGTTTTACTTTCTTAATTTGTCGTCGTACGAGGAGGTAGGCAAGCAAGGCGCCTATCACGATTCCGGCAGTCATTATCCACGGTGTCGTGTGTAATTGTTTGTCGGCCAGAAGACCCAGGACAGTCAACCCTATGGTTGGGACGAACATGCGCCATGTCGTGTCGCCAATAGTCCCTAGCAATAAAACGACCGTCGATCGTTCCGGCGGACTCGGCTTTTTTTCATCATCATTTTGTGATGTGCCCATGTACGTATACACTATACCAGTAGAGAACCTATTTGTATAGAGACATGCCGCGCCGAAATTACCAAAAACCACATGCGCCGTTCGAGCCAGCCAAAAGCTGCGATCAAAAGCGTAAATACCGTTCCGAAAAGGACGCCCTCGATGCGGCTTCGCTTCAAATGCTCATCCACCCGTCACTCGAACTGACGGTTTACAAGTGCGACCAATGTGCCTTTTGGCACCTCACGCGCCAAGCACCTAGAAAATAGTTATCGGCAGGGCGTTGGTATACTGGTTGGCCTTTGGCGTCGAGCTGTTCGTCGTCGTGCCGTCGCCAAGCTGGCCGTTACCATTGTTGCCCACGGTATATACCTTGTGATTATCCGTCAGGATAATCGTCGTGCCATAACCGGTCTGCACCTGCAACGCCTTGATGTTCGTACCGTCGATGACGCCCATCGCTACGGGCGTCGAGCGGTCCGTCGTCGTGCCGTCGCCAAGCTGGCCGAAGTAGTTCGAGCCCGCGCCGTATACCTTGCCGTCGCTTCCCACGACCAGCGTGTTCGTGTATTTCGTATCCGTGGTCGGGTTATACGAGGTAGATACGACATCCAGCGCCGTGACACCACTTGGCAGCGTGAACTTCACCGGGAAAGGTTGGTACGTCTTGACCGTACCATTACCTAGCTGGCCGTGGTTATTCACTCCCACGCTCCATACTTGGCCGTTCGATGTCAAGAACGAGGTGAACCACTGGTCGGTCGCGATCTTCGTTACGTTACCGGCTACGTCTGGTATTTGGACTTTTACCATGCGGGCTACGTCGGGGAAGGTAAAGAGCTCATTGGCCGGCGTTCCCGTACAGCTATACACAATGACCGTCACGTTATCGTTTCCACCGTTGTTCAGGCAGAGCCCGTTATTGACGTTACGAATCGTGCGGTCGTCGTTGAACGTCCATTTTTGCCTGGTCGTACCATCACAGGTCGCGATGTTCATGTCGTGGTTGCCCGCTAGGGAGTTGAGGCACTTGTTGACGTTGGCATTATAAATCGATCCGTCCGTTTGCCATATCCAGTCCTGCGCGACGCTGTTGTTGCAGGTATAGAGCTGAATTGTCACGCCATCCTGGCTTTTGTTGTCCAAGCACTTAGCAGAACTATCGAGCTTGATCGGCGTGCCAGCGCCAAGTTCGCCGTAGTCGTTTTGGCCGGATGCCCACACGTCACCATTGCTATCCAGGACCCATAGCGACACGCCGTCGGTCGCGATTTGCGTCGCTTTTGGCTGGCCACTGTTGCCGAACGTACCTACTTGCACTGGGGTCGAGGTATCGGTCGTACTGGCGTTTGCCATGATGCCAGTGGTGTTGCCGCCCCAGCCGTACACTTTGCCACCCTGCATTCGCACGAAAGCCGATTGGTAGTCGGTCACGATATTAGTCGTCGGAATAGTGTTCGTATCCGAACTTACCGCCGGGAGGTTGACGCGTTTGTACAGCGACTGGTCAGTACAACCGCTAATGGTGTAGTTATAGCCGAGCCGTCCGCTACTACACAGTCCAGCAGAGTAAATGTTACCGTCGGTCGTCAGCACGTAGGTTTGAAAGCCGCCGATTGACACGTACTGGCCTTGTTTGCCCGCAGGCAGGCTGAACTTGACCGCCTGGTTGCGACTCGTCGTAGAGCCGTCGCCTAACTGACCGTTGCCATTGAGGCCAGAGCCATACACGTCGCCGTTGTTCGTAATGACGAATGTGTCGTAGCCCTGGGACAAGAAGTTCGTATATATCGACGCTGGCTTGTCCGTGCCACTCAGGACGAACTTCGTTGGCGTCAGCGTATTCGAGAACGTCCCGTTGCTCAGCTGGCCCCAACCGTTAAAACCCACCATCCGCAGCGAGCCGTCGGCAATCACGGTGCCAAAGTATGCGCCGTAGCCGCCCGCATAAGCGAACGCGACGGTATTAAGGCTAAGGCTCACCCCGATGCGTGCCGAGGCCGAATACGTGTAGGTACGCCATGGCTGGCCCGTGGACGGTCGTAACAGTTCGACTTTCCCCGTCGAGATAGCAAGCTGCGTCACGGTCATGTTTTCAGGGAAGGGAACGGTAAACGTCATGCGGACATTGTTCTGGTTGATGATGTACTGGCTGGCACCGTTGCTATTCACTCCCGTACAGTCACGATCCGGTCGTAGCGGGTAGCTGTCGCTCCAGGTTGCCGAGTACCCATTGCTTTGAAGGCATAGCTGCGCCATCGCAAGGCCGGACTCCGCCGCTTCACGCGCCAGTTGGTCGTAGTACTGGCGATCAAGCGCCGTTCGGGTACTCTCGGTAGCGGTCACCGCCGAAACAAGCACGATAAGCATCACCACAGAGGCGATCAAGATCGTTGGCAGGGCGAACCCTTCGTGCTTATGCCATGCGCGTATCATTACCTTTAGTTATAGAGCATAACCATTCTGGTTTCAATCGTTTTGTGCTATACTATACGCAGTATAGTAATAAGGGAAGAGCAAAATGAACGACACGACACAGTCAAACACGCCCCAGATCATCATTTATTCCACCGTTTGGTGTGCATTTTGTAAAACAGAAAAACAATACCTCGACAAGCTCGGCATTCCTTACGTCGCCAAGGATATCGAGGAAGACAAAGAAGCCTACGAAGAGCTGATGAACAAAAGTGGCGAGGGCGGCTACCAAGGCGTTCCCGTTACTGATATTGCCGGCACGCTCGTACTTGGCTTCGACCGTCGCAAGATCGACGAGCTCATCAAGCAAAAAGACATCCAGCCGGTCGCCGCCTAGCTTTGACACGAAAAGCGAATACCCGCCGTTCTTCAATATAAAATCGAGAAGAAGGGCGGGTTTTAGTGTCCAGGTAAATTACTTGCGACCGACCTGCAGCACTTCGCCGCCCAGCGCGTCACGGAAGTAGCCGTCGTGGCTGACGTACAAAACCGCGCCGGCATATTTTGCCAGGGCCGTCTCTAACTCCTCGATGCTCGGCAGATCAAGGTGGTTGGTCGGCTCGTCCAGGATCAAAAGCTGCGGATCGTTCGCCAGCATGCTGATAACCTGAAAACGCGCCTTCTGGCCGCCAGACAAGCGAGAGAGTGGCACATGGCCGTCGCCTTCGGTGAACAGATAATCGCTCATAAGCCCCCGGACCTTCGTAGTGCTGATAGGCAAGTCGCGGTCTAGGTACATGCGCTCGATCGCTTCTTCGAGCGGCAAGTCAAAATACGTCGGAGAGACTTCTTGTTCGTAGACACCGACGCGTACCTGCTTGTCGATCGTAATATCACCAGAGAACGTTTTGATCCCACTCGGCTTCGAAGAGTCGTTTTGGGGAGTTTCCGCCAGCAACGCTTTTATAAGCGTGGTCTTGCCGGCCCCGTTCCGCCCGCGAAGCTCCAACGCCTCGCCCTCGCGCAAATCAATGTTCACGCCCGAGAACAGGGGTTCGTCGCCATACCCAAGGCTCAGGTCTTTGGCGCTCACTAAGATATGCTTACTGCGAGACTCGTCGCTTTTCAAGTTCATGCGAATATTCTTGGCCTTGAACTTGTCGTACTGGGCTGCCACCTTGTAATTGAGATTCGCGGCCGATTCCTTATCAATCCAAAACGTCGGTTTTTCCTTGGCCTGCAGCTCGGCAAGCTCCTTGCGGCTGACTTCCTCTAGGCGCTTGAACTTCTGAATCGTGCCAGGGTTGCGCGACTTTTCTTTCAGGCGCTGATAGTCAAGTACTTTTACCTTGAGGTTGGCAATCCGCTTTTCGATCATTTCGAAATCATTCATCTGCGTGCCAGTACTGACCGCGTTCTGCTTCAGGTACGCATCGTAATTCCCCTTGTAACTGACGTTCTCGCCGTCCTTGAGTTCGATGATCCGATCAACTTCCTTCAGCACGTCACGATCGTGAGTAATGACCAGCACGGCTTCGCGGGCACCCTGCAGCCAATCGATGAACTGCGCCTTGGCAATGTAGTCCATATGGTTGGTCGGCTCGTCGACCAGTGCTAAGTGCGCGTCGGAATGCATGATCTTTACCACCTCGACCAAACGCTTTTGGCCACCCGAAAGAGAGGCGAGCGGCCGATGGCCCACATCAGGAAGCTGGAAATTATCAAGCTCGCGAGATACTTTCTCCTCGATCTGGTAAAACCCCTTGTCGTCAAAACGCTGGAGAGCCTCGGTGTACGCATCGATCTTTTTCATGTCGTCGCCCATCGTAAGCGGGTAGGTCTCGATGATATGGCTCAACTCGGCATATTCCGGCAGGCCCGAAAGGATATACTGCAATACCGTTTGTTCGCCAAGGCCATGATGCTCCTGCGCCGTCGCTACGACGACGGTGCCGCGCTTATAAATGATTTCGCCGGTAAAATCCGTATCGGTACCAGCAAGAATGCCAAAAAGGGTCGATTTGCCCACACCATTACGACCGACGATGCCAACTTTTTCGCCGTCATCAATACTAAACTTGATGCCGTGCATCAAGGTCTTAGGCCCGAAACTTTTTTCGGTGATGGTAATATCAGCGATCATATCTGTTAGAGTATAGCACCTTGCATGCGCAAGAAGCGTTAATCTTCCTCAGAGCGTCGATCGGCTACGATCTGTTCGTAGAGTTTCGCCAGCTTGGCCACTTGGCGTTTCTCGGTGAAGTGCCGGGCAAGACGCTGGCTCTCGGCACCGAACTCGCTCCGCTTTTTAGGGTGCGACAGCAAGTCGACGACGGCGGTAGCGACACTTTCGGCAGAGTTATTAGCGTAGGCTCCACTTTCGCCATCAACGACGACTTCGGAGACGTCTTTGTCGATCAAGACGATCGGAAGGCCGGCAAGTGCCGCCTCGTGCAGTACCCAGCCTTGGGTATCAGTAAGCGAAGGGAAGGTAAACACGTCCATCGCTGCGTAAGCCACGCCCAGCCGCTCGCGGGGAAGCGCGCCGGTAAACGTCACGCGTTCTGGATGCGACGTCGCGCTCGCTAGCTGCTCGAGCGTCGCCCGATACTCAAAGTCACCAACGAACAACAAGCGGGCCCGCGGTCGTTTTTCAACTACTTTTTCAAAGGCTTCGACCAGCAAGGCAAGGTTTTTTTCAGCGCCCAAACGACCGACGAAGCCAAAGACCTCGTCTTTTTTATCGATACCGTGTTCGGCACGAAAGTCCTCCAGCTGCTTCTCGCTAGGCGTCTTGATCCGGTCGACACCGTTCGGCATCAACGTCACGTCGTAATGATAATCCTCATTGGTTTGCCAGCTTTCCAGCTGCACCTTGCTCTTGCGGCTCAGGGCGATCACGGCGTCGCATTTGCTGTAAATAAGCGTCAGGACCCGCTCGACGATATCGATGTTCCACTGGATACGCTCGCGGCGAGGCAGGTACATTTTTAACAGCTCGCGAACATCCCGGCCGTTGACCTTCATGGCAAACGGCAGCAACGTGATGAGCGCAAGCAGGCCGGGCAGCAGCATGGTATCGCGGTAGTGCTCGACGTACTCGCGCAGATCGGTACAGTGTTGGGCTACCAGCGGGATGCCGCACTTGTGCGACGCGTACACGCCCATCATACCCACCTGGCTAGGGGTAAAGAAATGAATGACATCGAGATCAAGCTCCTTGATACGTGAAAGCACGCGGGGAGGGAAGAACAAGCTCATATCGTAATCGTCGTAAAACGCTCCCTTGATGCTCGGAAAACGGATGACGTGCTCGTCCTCGTCGAACGCCTCGGCGTGACGGCCCGGGCGGATCGAGCTGCCTGGACAAAAAATATACACTTCATGGCCTTGGGCCTCGAGGTGTTTTTTAAGGGATTCGACCACGAACACGATGCCGTTGATCGACGGCCGATAGGTGTCGGTAAAAAGTCCGATTCGCATAACTCGTCCTATTATACCAGTTGCTTGTAAAGTTTGACGAGGCGTTCGGCTGCCGCGTTGCTGTCAAACCGCTTGGCAATGATGTCGGCTTTCTTTTGCCATTTTTTATATTCACTACTGTTGTCGTGCAAGTTTTTGATCGCCGTCGAAAAACCGTCATCTTTACAACGTATGGCGTCGTGAGCGAACGTATCGTCGTATTCCGGGATATCACGCAGCACTATCGGAAGGCCAGCGCCAGCTGCCTCAAGCACGCACATCGGGTGGTTTTCTTGCTCAGCGGGCAAGCAGAACACATCGGCCGCGGCCAAATAACCGCTCACTTCGTCGTGCGGAACAATGCCCGGCAGGCGCAGGTTCTTAGGCGCACTATCCATCAGCTTTTTCATGGCCTTGTAGTCGGCACCAAGCTGCTTGAAAGGAATACCACCCACCCATACGAAGGTAATACCCGGGAGCTCCTTGGCCATCTTCACGAAGATATCCAGGCGCTTTCGAGGCTGTACCTGGCCGATGCCAAGCACCACGAACTCGGTTTTTCTCAATCCCAACTTCTTGCGCGCATCAGCCTTTTGCTTGTCGGTAAAAGCATACCGGCTCATGTCGATCGTGTTGTAAAACGTCTCGATTTTTTCTCGTGGCACCTTCAGGTCATTATGAAGCGTGTCGGCTACCGTACCAGAAACAGCCAGGACTTTATCAGCCTTGTTGTAGTACCAACGCATGTAGCGGTGGATGACCGGCAGCAGGCGATCCGCCAAGATAATCGAGCCCACTAACGACGCAGGAACGATATGCGCCGAAACGACTTTTTTAGCACCTTTTTGGCCAAGCTTGCGCCAGGTGCGATTGCCGATGGTGTGCAAGTGGATGATGTCAGCATCGACCTTTTCGCCAAACTTGCCACGCACCAAATATACGTCGTCGCGTTTTTCCAGCGCGCTCGCCATTTCATCGTAGGCGGTGTGGACGCCATGTCCCTGAACAGAGACATCGCTCTCTGAAACCATGTTGATTCGGATTTTCTTCATCTTGCTACGATTATACCAAACAATCTCGCACCAAATGCGCAACCCGATCAGGAGATTCGACAGGCACCAAGTGGCCACCCTTCAAGAACACGGTTTTCGTCATACCAAACACCGTCTCCATGTCGAGCGTATCCCGTTGGCGAGCGGTCGTGTCATACATGCCGCACAC